>PVBE011763706.1_pt1 | contig 44446 bp, 41 predicted proteins | sample 1631181 | NCBI WGS metagenome assembly PVBE01 (sample SAMN08397723, study PRJNA350692) | Marine metagenome, whole genome shotgun sequencing project. | isolation source: water | place: Pacific Ocean | collected 2012-04
AACCACACTTTGGCACATTGCGATGCCGGGAGCGGGAGCCATCCACCCCATCTGCTTTCGGGGGGTAAGCGGACATTGGGGCGTGTACTAGAACCGAAAACTAGTGGCGGCAGTTTCCAATAATTCAACTTTATCGAACGCCAGTTTTTCCAACTTTCCCTTGACTCCCGCCCCATAACGGACTATATTCCATAATTAGGTTATTAGGCTGATATGCGTCGGCCTGTGACCGAGGCCCAGGGCCATCCGGCCCACTTCTGCCAACCGAAGCGGCATAATATTCTTTTTATCACAACAGATTAGGGAATTCCCAGCCAAAGGAGGCGCGAACGGATTATTTTAGGAAAATGTAGACATAATGTAGACATTTATCGGCAAAATGTAGACATATGCGGCCAAAAGCTGACAATTGCGTACATATATTTTGAGATTTGCCATAATACCGGAAACGCCCCGCCGGTCGTGGCCCGCCGGTCGTGGATCGGCCCGCCAGAGGAAAGCCCCGTTGCTGAAAACCTAAGGCAGCAGCCAGCTGATCCCGATCATCGCCAGCAGCACCGGCGAGGTCAACAGGCCGGCGACGGCGAGCAGCAAGCCGACGAAGGCCCACGAGACATGGCCCAGGAACAGCGCCACCAACGAACAGATGAAGGCCAGCGGCACGAAAATATAGCCCTTGGTGAAAATGCCGAGGATGCCCAATGCGATGGCGGCGGCGCCCATAAACGGGACGCCTTGCTGGTCCCCGGTTTGATCGGTCGCCGGTTGGTCGGACGCCGGATGATCGGGTCCCGGTTGATCCGATTCCAGCTGCTCCGGTGACGGCGGTTTCGGTTTAAGGCTAAGCGGTATTTTAAACATATTCCGTTGAATATATGTCCGGGCGTTGGCGGAAACAACGCTATCCGGTCAATTCAGTAAATGACCTCGACCAGATAGAGGCCCTCGGCCGGGGCTGTCGGGCCGGCGGCGGCGCGCTTTTTTTGGGCCAACGCCTGGGTAACGTCGGCCGCCGTCCATTTGCCTTCGCCGACCAATTTCAAGGTGCCGACAAAATTTCTGACCTGATGGTGGAGAAAAGACCGGGCCCGGACATCGAACTCGATGACCGCACCCTGGCGGCTCACCTCCAGACTGTCCAGGGTCTTGACCGGCGATGTCGCCTGGCAATGGGTGGCCCGGAAGGTGGTAAAATCATGTTTTCCGATCAAGCCCTTGGCGGCATCATCCATGGCGTCTGCATCCAGCGGCACCGGCACCCACCAGCTGAACCCGCGCTCCAGGGTCAATGGTGATCGGCGATTGGTGATGCGGTAGACGTAGGAGCGGGACTTCGCCGACAGCCGGGCGTCGAAATCATCATCGACCGTGGCGGCCTCCAACACCGCAACGACGGCGGGCTTGAGGTGGAAATTAAGGGCTTTGCGGACGGTATCCGGGGTTTGCTCCTTGTCCAGGTCGAAATGCGCAACCTGGCCCAGGGCATGGACCCCGGAATCGGTTCGCCCGGCGCCGAAGACTTTTACCGATTGGCCCGAGAATCGTTCGATCGCCTCTTCGACCGCCTGCTGGACGCTAAACCCGTTATCCTGGCGTTGCCAGCCGACGAAACCGCTACCATCGTATTCAAGGAGTATTTTATATCGAGCCATGGCTTGTTTTGGGTGCTATCCAACCGGTATTGCCGGCAAAGGGGCTGAAACATATTGAATTATATTGAAATTTTTAAATGGTATTGGAGACATATACCCTAGGCATTATGCAAGGTAGGGAAAAGGCGAAGAATGAAAACGCCTTCTTTCAGGATGTGGGCCAATATATGGTAACCTGAGTATAAATGAATTGCTTTTTTTAAAGACTTTAACCTCACGTCCAAACAACGTTCCGTTCAGGCTTGAAACCGGATTTTTTGAATAAATTCATTCGGCCATGAACTCGCCGTTGGACTTTAACTTTTTGATTGACCGAAACACCTTATGACCCTCAAAGAAGATCCAAATTTAGAAGATGCCGACAGGGATTCACCGCATATCCTGCCGTTGAAGATTCTGCCGCTGGAATCTGCGGCGGTGAACAGGGCGCGGTTGATCAAAAATGTTCGCCTCAAAAGCGTGATCGAACTTTTCAAGGATGTGGATACCGGCAGCGGCCAGATCGACATTGAGGATCTTCCCCATCAATTTAACTGGGACATGTCTGACCCGCCCAACGATATGGTGATGTTGCGCAAGGTCGGGATGCTGCCGAGCTATGACGTCTATAGCCTGCGAATCTCGCTCCGGGAAATGGATATTGCCATCAACGACCACGACGCGCTGCGTCTGTCGGATTCCATGAACAAGGAATTGACCTCCTATATGACGGACTTCACCCGTCCCCTGATTACCCAGATTTACGGCGGCGGTGACGATGTTACGATCGAAAGCTTTGATGACGTGATCAAGCTGTTCCGGGACCCCGACGTCACCACGGCGCTTGAAAAAATCCGTATCATGGCCAACAAGCTCAACATCAAGCCCGAGGAAATTCCCCGGTTCATGGAGGATTACGGCGATATTTTCCTGTCGTTGTCGTATTACCGCCGGTGCCTGGACGCCATCGAGCCCATCATCACCGAATTCCTGGAGGCGATGGATGCGTTGCGGGACAATTACCAATTCAAGACCGACCAGAACCTGCGCTCGACCATGGCTGAAATGGAAGCCACCATCAACGAGCTGATGGCGGCGATCACCGGTCGTTTCGAGAATTTCGAACGCGGCACCAAACACATGTGGGACGAAATTTCCGCCGAACGCTTCCGCAAGGTCGAACAGCTGATAAGCTCTTACCATACCACCATTGGCGGGGTGTTGTGTTCGCTCAGCGTCAAAATGGAAGCCTGGGCCAGACTGTTCCCGACGCCATCGTCCGGCGGCCCCGGCAAGCGCGCCGAATGCATCATGTCGGAGATGAAACAGGGCATGGAAAATATCCAGGACATCGAAGATTCGGCGCCGATGCTGTCGGCATTGAGTTAAAGCTTGGTTTTAGACGCAAATTCGTCGTCGCGGATGTAACCATCCGCTCGGGATTTGCTCTAAGCCGTTATTCCACCTTCGTCCCTGCAGGCATCGGAAACCCGCGCACGAAGGCGGCGCCGTCCTGGCGGTCCTTACCCGCCCGTTGCACCTGCGCCAGCCTGAGTGCGCCGGCACCGCATGCCACCGCCAAGGCGTCATCGACCAGGGTGCCGGGCGCCTCACCGTGCTCATTTCCCGCCTCAACCACCTCGGCCGCCAGCACCTTGATGCGCTCGCCGTCATGATCGAACCAAACGCCGGGCCAGGGGTTGAGCGCCCTGACGTGGCGTTCCAATTCCACCGCCGGCAGGCGCCAATCTAAGCGCCCTTCATCGCGATTGAGCTTGGCCGCATAGGTGGCGCCGTCCTCAAGCTGGGGCGTTGGCGTCAGCGCCCCCGCCGCCAGCCCGTATAAGGCCTCCACCATCAACGCCGCCCCCATCGCCGCCAATGCGTCATACAATGATTCCGCCGTGGTTGCCGCCGTGATCGGGATTTTCCCGGTCAAGTAAACGTCGCCGGTATCCAGGCCGTCGTCGATTTGCATGATGGTGACGCCGGTTTCCGTATCGCCCGCCATGATCGCCCGTTGAATTGGCGCGGCACCGCGCCACCGCGGCAACAACGAGGCATGCACATTAAGGCAGCCCAGGCGGGGGGTGGCGAGGACGGGGCTTGGAAGCATCAAGCCATAGGCGACGACGACGCAAACATCGGCGTCGAGGGCGGCGAACGCGGCCTGGACGCCGGAATCCTTGAGGGTTTCGGGGTTGCGCACGTCCAGCCCTTTGGCCTCGGCAAAGGCATGAACGGCGGACAATTTCTGCTTTTGCCCGCGCCCGGCCGGGCGCGGCGGTTGCGAATATACCGAGACGACCTCATGCCCGGCGCCGATCAGCGCATCCAGGACCGGCACCGCAAAATCGGGACTGCCCATAAAGATAAGGCGAAGAGGGTTCATCGGTGGCGCCTCTTTCGGGTAATAGCTATCAGGCGTTAGCCAGTTTTTTGACCTTCGACAGCTTGCGAAGAATCATCTTCCGCTTCAAGGACGATATATGATCAACGAACAGGATGCCGTCCAGATGATCCATTTCATGTTGGATGCAGGTCGCCAACATGCCGGTGGCATCCAACTCCTGTTCCTCGCCGGAATAATTCAGGAATTTGACGCGAATGGATTCGGGCCGTTCGACCTCGGCGTATTGCTCGGGCAGGGACAGGCAGCCTTCCTCGTGGTTGTTCTCCTCATCGGACACCCAAAGCAGTTCCGGGTTGGCCATGTGGATGGGGTCGGGTTCTTCATCCGCCCTGCTGATATCGACAACGATCACGCGGCGGGAATCGCCGACTTGCGGCGCCGCCAAGCCGATGCCGTTGGCCACTTGCATACTGTCCAGCATATCGTCCATCAGCTTACGGACGTCGTCATCGACGGCGGTCACCGCCTTGGCGGTGATCTTCAGGCGCGGGTCGGGGGCGACGATAATATCTAAAATGGCCATGGCTTAACGATTGTTCCCATTCATTGGATAGCCAAGCAGATATGGCTTCCGGCCAGCCCAGTCAAGGGTTAGACTCAGGTGATTCTCAATTGGAAAGAGCCAATCAAGGGCATGGACGCAACGCTTCTTATTATCGTCATGGTCATCGTCATCGGTGTTGGCCTCGCCGCTTTCATGGCCGGGCGGCGCGGCGGCGGTGGCGGCGGTGATGACTTGGAACGAATCCTCCAAAACCAAGCCGAACTTTCCGGGCGCATGCAGCAATCCGATACCAGCCTCAATGAACGCCTGGAAGCCCTGTCTAAAAGGCTCGGCGACGGCCTCACCCAACAGACCGAGAAAACCGGCGATAAGCTGACGGACCTGCAAAAACGGTTGGCGGTGATGGATACGGCGCAACAGAAAATCACCCAGCTTTCCGAGCAAATGGTCAGCCTCGAAGGGATTCTGTCGAATAAGCAAGCGCGTGGCGCATTCGGCGAATTTCAGATGGAAAGCCTGATCAAGGACGTGCTGCCGCCAACGGCGTATGCGTTCCAGGCCCAGCTTTCAAACGGGACCCGCGTTGATTGCCTAGTCCGAATGCCGTCGCCACCGGGCATCATTCCCATCGATTCGAAGTTTCCGCTGGAGGCGTACCGCGCTATCCAAGAGGCCGAAACCGAAACTGAGCGGCAAAACGCCAACCGCGCCTTTTCCCGGGATGTCGGCATTCACATCAAGAACATCGCCGAGCGTTATATCATCGAAAACGAAACCGACTGGGCGATCATGTTCCTGCCGTCGGAGGCGATTTTCGCGGAACTAAATACCAATTTCGCCAACATGGTCGAAGAGGCGCAGCGCCGCCGGGTCGGATTTGCCTCGCCGTCGACCCTGATGGCCCTGGTCAATACCGTCAGCGCCATCCTCAAGGATTCCCAGATGAAGGAACAGGCCGGGCTGATCCAGAAACAGGTGGGCTTGATGCTGAACGATGTCCGCCTGCTGGATGAGCGCGTCAGCAAGCTGCAAACGCATTTCCGCCAAGCCAACGAAGACATTGAAGGAATTTCCATATCGAGTGGGAAAATTGCCGACCGGGGGCAAAAAATCCAGGACGTGCAACTGGACGAAGAAGATACCGCCCCCGAATTGGACCCACCCCAGCCCCGGCTAAAAGAAGTTTAGGCTAGCCCTAAACCGGCTGGCGGGCCTTGATGGCGGCGCCCAGCGTGCCGTCGTCCAGATAATCTAATTCGCCGCCGACGGGAACCCCGTGCGCCAGTTCCGTCACCTGGACCCCGGTGCCGGCCAGGCGGTCGCACAAGTAATGCGCCGTGGTCTGGCCGTCGACGGTGGCGCTGGTGGCTAAAATCACCTCTTTGACGCCGCCATTGCCGGCACGTTCGATAAGGCCCGGGATATTGAGGTCTTCCGGCCCGATCCCGTCCAGCGCCGATAGGGTCCCACCCAACACATGGTAATGACCCTGGAACACCTTGGCCCGTTCCAGCGCCCACAGGTCGGCGACATCCTCGACAACGCAGATTTGGGCCCCGTCGCGTTTGGGATCGGTGCAAAGCTGGCATGGATCCTGGGTGTCCAAATTGCCGCATGCCGAACAGGTCTGGATATTTTCCAGCGCCTCGGCCATCGCCTTGGTCAACGGCTGGGCCAGAGATTCGCGGCGCTTAATCAGATGCAGGACGGCACGGCGGGCCGAGCGCGGGCCCAGGCCCGGCAATTTCGCCAGCAGGGTGATCAGGTTTTCAATTTCGGCGGAAACCATGGTCCGGCTTTCGCCTAAAAAGGAAGCTTCATCCCCGGCGGCAACGGCAGCCCGCCGGTCAAATCGGACATTTTTTCTTGAACCGTCTGTTCGATCTTTCCCTTGGCGTCATTGAAGGCGGCCAGGATAAGGTCTTCCAGCACCCCCGCCTCTTCGCCGTTGATCAGGGCCGGGTCGATGGAAAGCTTGCGGGCTTCGCCCTTGCCGTTGAGCGTCACCTTGACCATGCCGCCACCCGACGCCCCGGTAATTTCCAGATCGGCTAGTTCTTCCTGCATTCCGGCCATCTTGGACTGGAGTTCCTTGGCCTGTTTCAACATCTGTCCGAGGTTTGTCATGGGCATTCTCTTTTCAAAGCATTTAAGTCGGGGCGCTCTACAGTGTATAACATTGTCGGATATGCAGCATCAAAGCCTCTTCGTCTTCGATATCGAAACCGTGCCCGACACCGATGCGGTGCCCAACCTGACCGGGTTCGATTCTCCCGGCGTCGAAGAACGCCGCGAAGAACTTGAACGCTATCATCTTGAAAAAACCGGCGGCAAGAACGCCTTTCCGCGCCAGCCCTTCCACCGGGTCGTCGCCATCAGTTTCCTGGAAGCCGAGATCGAACGCAACGCAGATCAGGAAGCCTATTTGCTGCGCGAACTCAGGTCCGGCGGCGAGGCCGGGTTCGACGAAAAACAACTGCTGGAAGGCTTTTTCGGCTATTTCGAAAGACTGAAACCACGCCTCGTCAGCTTCAATGGCCGCGGCTTCGATCTGCCGGTGTTGAAATACCGTGCCATGGTGCACGGCATCGCCGCGCCCTGGCTTTACGGCGCCGGCGACAAGTGGAACAGCTACACCCAGCGCTATTCCACCGACTGGCATTGCGACCTTCTCGACGTGCTGTCCGATCACGGCGCGTCGGCCAGGGTGAGCCTGGACGAAGTCTGCTCGGTGATGGGCTTCCCCGGCAAATTCGGCGTTTCCGGCGCCGATGTCGCCGGCATGATCGATGACGGACGCATCGACGAGGTCCGTCATTACTGCGAAACCGACGTTCTCAATACCTATCTGGTCTATCTCAAGCTGATGATGCACAAGGGCACCGTCCCCTTAGACGGCTACAACGCCGCCGTCGCCGACATCGTATCGCTGATCGAATCCGAAGCCGCCGAACGCCCGTATTTGAATGAATTCATGGAAGCCTGGGGACAGGCGTCCAACAACACCTTCACGCTTTAGGCGGGATCGTCCTCATCAGTGTCAGGCGCCTCGCGGATATCTTCGATGCTGGAACCGGGAAAGGTCGCCATCACCGCCTTCACCAAGGGGTGCTTGGCGGCGTCGGTTTTCAGGCTCGGGCTGTCGGGCGCCGGTTTGCCGGCATCATTGGACGCGGTCGGGACGGCGTTGGGCACGTCTTCAAGGGGGGGGTCGGGTGCCGTTTCAGGCATCGCCACCACCACCGGGGATGAATCCGTCCCGGTCAACCGCGCCTCCGTCGGCGCTCCTGCGGAGGGTGACCCGGCGGGCGGTGTGGACGAAGGCGCCGCCGCCTGGGTCGTCGCCACCGGCGGTTCTGCGGGTGGCGGTGGCGCGGACGGCTTGGCCCCGCTTTGCCCCGCATCCCGGCCGATCCCGCGAATGGCTTCTTCCGGGGTCGGTAATTCGGCGGTATGGGCCAGCCGCACCAGAATCATTTCCGCCGCCTGGATCGGCGACGGCGCCTGGCGTACCTCCTGCAGCCCCTTGAGCAGCATCTGCCAGGTTCGGGCCAGTGCCGCCATCGACAGCCGGCTTTCCAGGTCCTTGCCCCGGACCCGTTCGATTTCCGGCACTTCCGGCGCGTCAGCGGCCTCGGCCACGACCTTGATGCGGGTCAGCCAATGAGTGATTTCCAGCAGGTCTTCCAATATGGCCAGCGGATCGGCGCCTTCCTTGTACAATTGATCGAGCAGGTCCAGCGCCGGCGCAACGTCACCGGCCATCACCGACTCCAACAACATGAAACTGCGCGAGCGGTCCGCAAGCCCCAGCATGCCCCGCACCTCGGCCTCGTCGATTTCACCGTCGCCATCCGTTGCCGCATGGGACACCGCCTGGTCCAACAGGCTGAGCCCGTCCCGCACACTGCCGTCGGCGGCGCGGGTAATCAGATGCAGGGCGGGCTTGGAAATCCTGGCACCTTCTTTTTCGGCAATGGCGGCGAAGTGCGCGGCCAAGGTCTCCATATCGACGCGCCGCAGGTCAAAACGTTGGCAGCGGCTGAGCACGGTCACCGGCACCTTGCGGATTTCGGTGGTGGCGAACACGAATTTGACGTGTACCGGCGGTTCCTCAAGCGTCTTCAGCAACGCATTGAAAGCATGCCGGGACAGCATATGCACTTCGTCGATGATATAGATCTTGAAGCGTGCCGAGGTCGGGCGATAGCGCACGCCGTCGATGACTTCGCGGATATCATCGACACCGGTGCGGCTGGCGGCGTCCATTTCCAACACGTCGACATGACGGTCTTCGGCAATGGCCAAGCAGTTCGCGCACACCCCGCAGGGTTCCGGCGTCGGCCCGCCGTTGCCGTCGGCGCCGATGCAGTTCAAGGCGCGGGCGATGATGCGCGCCGTCGATGTTTTACCGATGCCCCTGACGCCGGTCAGAATATAGGCCTGCGCCAGCCGGTCGGATTGGATGGCGTTGGTCAGGGTCTGCACCATGGCGTCCTGGCCGACCAATTCGGCGAACGTGGACGGACGGTACTTACGGGCAAAAACCTGATACGGCGCTGCGGCGGAGTCCGAGGGGGTGGAAGCGGCGGTCTCGGGTGGTGCGGTTTCGTTCATCGTGGGTCCGGTGCCAATCAAAGACCGCCGCCGATAGTATAGAGGCGGCGGTTAAAGGTGGGAGACTGGAAACCGACCCAGGCGAAAACTCGTTACGGCTGCTTCCTTCCGGACCTGACCGGGTTGGCGAGAGGCCTGTCCGGCCCCAGTCTCCCAGGGCCACTATAACAGCCGCGCCAACATGGTCCAAGCGTTGCAGTCGGAGTTTGGAGAGTTAAATTCGGGTTTTGCGTTCTTCGATAATGATGACGCCGTCGGGACCGTCCGTGAATCCGGCGAGAAGCGAAACGGCCAGATCTTCGTATTCATAATGACCGTCAACGGTCGCCACCAGCCTGATTTCCACCGTTTCGTGGGGCGAAACCCAAATCGCGCCGTAACAGTTGGATTCTTCTACTTTTCCGCCGAAGGTGGTCTGGATGACGGTGACATTGGTGAGGAAATTGTACGCCTTGAAGGCATGGCCCTCGTCATCGCCATTGCGGATGCGGAATACATAAGGCCAGCCCTGGCGCATGCGGATCACCATCGGTGAAAATTCGCCATGGCGGATGCGAAGGTCGACCTCCGGCACCTGCGTCCAATTAATCTGCTTGACCGCCTTCGCACTGACGGTCGGACAATTAAGCGCAAAGCCGGTGACCCCGGCCGGCGAAACGCACGCGCTCAACAAAAAGGCTATCGCCAATAACAGTGAAGTCCCGCCCAGAGGGCACCCACCCGTCTTCATCGTCGCCTCCTTCGTTCCCCCCTTACCCCGGCCGGTGGGCCGAAGCACCCAGAGGGATGAGAACCGCAAGAAGTGTCTACAGGCTAAGCCCAGATTCTTAACAAAACATCAACGCCTCAAGGGTTTACGGGGTGATGATGAGTTTTGGGTTTAGGCGGGCCGGTTGTAACGGTCGCGGCCCTGTGTCAGGTTTCGGGGATGGTAAATACCTTGAAATACACCGGCGTCCAGCTTGACCGCGCCAACGCCTTGCGCCGCGACGGGGCCTGGGTCACGGAACGCCTGACCGATTCCGGAACCCTGGTGGTGCCGGTCTGGAGGGGCCACAACCTGATTAAAGCCGGGCCCAAACCGGAACCGGTGTTCCTGAATGGCGCCGCAGCGCAATCGGCGATTTCGGCTGCCGGAACCGTGGTTCTATTGGGCCTGGATGACGCCACCGCCTACGCCGCCGCCGATCTTTCGGCCCTCGACGAAGACGCCCTGACACCGTTCACCATAAACGGCGCGAAGACCGGCGGATTCGATGATTTACGCCACGTCGGCGCCCTGATGGCCGGGCCGGAGGCGGCTATTTTGGCCTATGCCCGGGGCATGATCCATTGGCATCAACGGCATCTATTTTGCGGCGTCTGCGGTGCGCCGACCATAAACCGGGACGGCGGCCATGTCAGGATTTGCGATGGCGGGGGCGACGGAGGCGACGACACCCACATGCATTTCCCGCGCACCGACCCGGCGGTCATCATGCTGGTCACCCACGACGACCCCGAAGGCAACGGCCCGGCCTGCCTGTTGGGACGCCAACGCCGCTGGGTCGATGGCATGTATTCGACCCTAGCCGGCTTCGTCGAGCCGGGCGAAACCCTGGAGGGCGCCGTCGCCCGCGAGGTGCTGGAGGAAGCCAACATCCGCGTCACCGATGTCCGTTATCTGGCGTCGCAACCGTGGCCGTTTCCATCCTCGTTGATGTTGGGATACCGGGCCCGCGCCGAAACCACGGATATCAAAATCGACAACCGCGAACTGGAAGACGCCCGCTGGTTCACGCCCGATGAAATGCAAAGTTTCGGCGAATGGGGCGACGCGCCCCCCGGCGAGAGGCGCCTGCCGAGAACGGATTCCATCGCCCGCTGGCTGATCGACGGCTGGCTAAAAGAAGTCGGGGGCGTTTGAGGCCTTAGTCTCCGCCGTTGCCGTTTTGCTGCTGCCGGAAGGGGTGCGCCGTATAAACGCCCAAAATCTTGATTTCGTGGGTGACGAAGTCGAGTTCCTCCAGCGCCAGCTTTAACGCCTTCTGTTCTGGGTGGCCTTCGGCGTCGGCATAAAATTGAGCGGCGACGAAACCGCTATCGACGTAACTTTCCAGCTTGGTCATATTGACGCCGTTGGTGGCGAATCCGCCCAGCGACTTATACAACGCCGCCGGTACGTTGCGGACCCGAAACACGAAGCTGGTCATGGTGTTTTCCGCATCAATGCCCGGGTCATACGGATCGGCGGCCATGACCACAAACCGGGTGGTATTGTGATCGGCGTCTTCGATGCTGGCCCTTAAGCTGATCAGGCCATCCATTTCCGCCGCCAATTCGGACGCGATGGCGCCTTGCGACTTATCGCCGGCGGCCGCGATATCCGCCGCCGCGCCCGCGGTGTCGACGTGTTCGACCGGTTCCAGCCCCAATTCCTGAATCAGCTTGCGGCACTGGTTGAGCGCATGAATATGGCTGTGGACGTGGGTCAGGTCGGATACCTCAGCACCGGCGACGCCCAACAGATGATGGTTCACCCGCTGAAAATGCTCGGCGATGATGTGAAGGCCGGAATCCGGCAACAGGTGATGAATGTCGGCGACCCGCCCGGCGACGGAATTCTCAATCGGGATCATCGCTAAAGCAGCTTTGCCGGTGCGCACCGCGTCGAAGGTATCCTCAAACGACCGGTTGGGCAGCGTCGTCATCTCCGGATAAGCGCCGCGGCACGCCATGTCGGAATAGGCGCCGGGTGCGCCCTGGAAGGCAAGAGTGTTTTTAGGATCGGACATCGGTACTGGCTCGCGGTTACGGCGCCAAAAGCTCGCGGGCGCGTTCAAGGTCGGCGGGAGTATCGACACCCAGCGGAACCGTGTCAACGAGTTGCGCGTCAATGCGCATGCCGGATTCCAGCGCGCGAAGCTGTTCCAGGCTTTCCTGTTGTTCCAGATCGCCCTGGGGCAGCTTGACGAAACGATCCAGGGCAGCGCGCCGAAAAGCGTACAACCCGATGTGGTGATAGGACGGGCCGTCGCCGCTGGGTACCGCCGTGCGGCTGAAATAAAGGGCACGGCCACAATCCGCGCCGTCCGCCATCGACAACACCGCCTTGACCACGTTGGCATCGTCCCGCTCGGTTGCATCGGTGATCGGGCTGACCAGGGTGGCGATATCGACGTCACCGTCCTTAAGCGGCAGCAACGACGCATTGACGGCACCCGGTTCGATGGTCGGCAGGTCGCCTTGAAGGTTGATGACGCAATCATGCTTTTTCAAGGGGTCCACCGTATGCAGGGCTTCGAACACCCGGTCAGAGCCCGAGGCATGGTTGGGATTGGTATAAATGGCGTCGCCGCCGGCGTCCTTGACGACATCGATAATTTGGAAATCGGCACAGGCGACGATCACCGGGCCGGCATCGGCCTCCATAGCGCGGCGCCAAACATGGACAATCATCGGAAGCCCGTGAATATCGGCCAGCGGCTTATCCGGCAGCCGCGTCGACGCCAGTCTGGCCGGAATGACGACGATTGGGTTCGTCGGCGGCGCCGGGGATGGAGGCGCGGGCGGGGTTTGTTTCTCGTTCATGACCCGCACCATAGCCGCCCCAGGGGACTCCGAAAACAGCTTTGCTGATTGAACAAAAGGCCGCCTTAAGGCAACATTCCCCTATTACCAACCTTTGGGACGATCAGTATGCGTTTTTCAATCTATGAAAAGACGGGTTTTGGGTTCCTGGCGGCGGCCTGGCTGGTTTGGGGCGTCGATTTCGCCGGCGACATCCTGGTCCAGGCCGAACCGCAGCAAAAGGCCGTTTTCATGGCCGCGAAGGCGCCCGTGGCCGAAAGCGGGGCCGAAAAAGCCGCCACCGAGGCCGCCCCTGCGACGACAGCGGATGGCGGCGTGATGGCGATGCTGTCCGGTGCCGATGCCGCCGCCGGCGGCGAAAAAGCCTTCAAAAAGTGCAAGGCCTGCCATTCCACCGAAAAGGGCGGCAAAAACCGGGTCGGCCCGAACCTTTGGGATATCGTCGGCAAGGCCAAGGCCGCCGGCGAAGGGTTCAAATATTCCAATGCCTTGAAGGGGCTGGGCGGCGAATGGTCCTATCAGGACCTGGACGCCTTCCTGGTTAGCCCCAAGACGTTCGCCAAAGGCAACAAGATGAGCTTTAAGGGCCTCAGTAAGGCCAAGGACCGGGCAGCCATCATTGCCTACCTGCGGTCCTTGAGCGATCAGCCGAAACCGCTGCCGTGACCCCAGGCGACGCCGGAACCATGACAGAGTCCAGCGCCTTCATCGGCTTGGCCGAACGACTGGCCGAGGCTGCCCGCACCGTGGTGATGTCCCATTTTCGAAAGCCCCTGGCGATTGACGCGAAACCGGACCAATCCCCGGTCACCATCGCCGACAAGGATGCCGAGGCGGCCATGCGCGGGCTGATCGAAGACGCCTACCCTGATCACGGTATCATCGGTGAGGAGTTCCCCGATGCGCGAACCGACGCCGAATATGTCTGGGTGTTGGATCCCATCGACGGCACCCAATCCTTCGTTACCGGCAAGCCGCTGTTCGGCACCCTGATCGCGCTGATGCAAAACGGCCGCCCGGTGCTCGGCGTCATGGACATGCCGGCGCTGGGGGACCGCTGGATCGGTGTCAACGGCCAGCCGACCACGTTCAACGGCAAGCCGGTCACCGTTAGGGCCTGCGAGAGTGTGGACAAGGCTTGGCTGTACACGACCTCGCCGCACATGTTCCTGGACGCCGACTTCCCCGCCTATGAACGGTTGCGAAAAGCCTCCTGGCGCACCGTTTACGGCGCCGAATGCATGGCCTATGGGCTGTTGGCCAACGGCCTTGTCGATATCGTCTGCGAAGGGACCATGGAATTATACGACTACGCCCCGATGATACCGATCATCGAAGGCGCCGGCGGCGTCATCACCGATTGGAATGGCAACGACTTGTGCGCCGATTTGGGCGACGGGGACGACGGCACCATGTTGGCGGCCGGCGACAAGGATATCCATGCCGCTGCCATCAAGCTGTTGGAAGGCTAATCATCATATTTTCGCCATCCTTGGATGGTGTTTTGGTATCCTCTGAAGGGAATCAATCAACCGAAGGAAAACCATGCGCCTTTTGATCGTTGCCGTATTTGCCGCCGTTCTTAGCCTTGCCCCCTATTTCGCCTGGGCCGCCGAGACTTCACACGGCATCGCCATGCACGGCGATCTCAAATACCCGGCCGGGTTCAAGAATTTCGATTACACCAATCCAAACGCGCCTAAGGGCGGCACCGTCCGGCTCAACGCCGTCGGCACCTTCGACAGCTTCAACAGCTTCATCGTCAAGGGCAACTGGGCGGCGGGATTGGGTTTTATTTATGACAACCTGATGCATGGTTCCGCCGACGAGGCCTTTTCCCAGTACGGCCAACTGGCGGAATCCATCGAGGTGCCGAAAGACCGTTCCTGGGCCGCCTTCACGCTCCGTGCCGAGGCCAAATGGCACGATGGAAAACCGGTTTCCGTCGCCGACGTGATTTGGACCTTCAAGACGCTGACCACCAAGGGAACGCCGTTTTACCGGTTTTATTACGGCAATGTCGCTGACGTGGTGCAGACCGGGCCGCGCACCGTACGGTTCAACTTCAAGCCCGGCGAGAACCGGGAACTGCCGCTGATCCTGGGCCAGTTGACGATCCTGCCGAAGCATTATTGGCAAAACCGCGATTTCACCAAAACCACCCTGGAGCCGCCGCTGGGCAGCGGTCCTTATAAGATCGAGAGTTTCGAGCCTGGCCGGTCGATCACCTACAGCCGGGTCAAGGATTGGTGGGGCGAGAAAATCCCCGTCAATCGCGGGCAATATAACTTCGACACCATCCGTTATGATTATTACCGCGACGGCACCGTCGCCCAACTGGCGTTCATCGGCGGCGAATATGACTACCGGGCTGAAAATTCGTCCAAAATGTGGGCTACTGCTTATAAGAAACCTAATGTGGAAAAGGGGCTGATCCGTAAAGTGGAGATCAACCATAACCGGTCATCGGGCATGCAGGCCTTCGTCATGAATACCCGGCGCGATCTGTTCAAAGACCGACGCCTACGCAAGGCGCTCGCCTATGGCTTCGATTTCGAATGGTCCAACAAGAACCTGTTTTACGGCCAGTATGCCCGCACCCGCAGTTATTTCGACAATTCCGAACTGGCGGCGACAGGGGTGCCCGAAGGCGATGAGCTGAAACTGCTGGAACCCTATCGGGGCCGCCTCCCGGACGAAGTGTTTTCACAATCCTACAACCCGCCGAAAAACGATGGCTCCGGCAACGTGCGGCGAAACCTGCGCATCGGCGGCAAGTTGTTGTCCGAGGCCGGCTGGCGGATCAAAGGCAACAAGCGCGTCAATGAGAAGACCGGCAAGCCGCTGGAATTCGAGGTTCTGCTGGTCAGCCCGTTGTTTGAGCGCATCGTGCTGCCGTTCGCCAAGAACCTGGAAAAGCTGGGCGTCACCGTCCGGGTGCGTACCGTCGATCCGTCGCAATACCGCCGCCGCATCGATACCTTCGATTTCGATGTCATCGTCGGCGGCGCCGGGCAATCGCTGTCGCCGGGCAACGAACAACGCTCCTATTGGGGCAGCACCGCCGCCGATATCGAAGGCGGCCGCAACACCATCGGCATCAAGGATCCAGTCATCGACGAGCTGATCGAAAAGGTGATTACCGCGCCCGACCGCAAGGCCCTGGTGGCAAGCGTCAAGGCATTGGACAGGGTCCTACAGTGGGGCCACTGGGTGATCCCCCACTGGCACATCAAATATGACCGTGTCGCCTATTGGGACAAGTTCGGGCGGCCTAAAATCACCCCCCTTCAAGGCAACCAGTTCCTGGCCTGGTGGGTCGATCCGAAAAAAGAAGACGCCCTGAAAAGCAAACTTGCCTCGGCCAAACAATGAACGGCACCTGAGCACCGGAACGCCACATGTACGCATACATCATCCGCCGCCTGTTGCTGATCATCCCGACGTTGTTGGGGATCATGGTCATCAACTTCGCCGTCGTTCAGGTGCTGCCGGGCGGCCCGGTGGAACAGATGATCGCCCAGTTGACCGGCGAGGCCATCGACGTCACCGCCCGGGTCGGCGGCGAGGCCGGCTCGGAGGTCAACGCTGGCAAACGCACCCAAGCCACCGGCAAACAGGCCGGTGCGCCGAGCCGCTATCGCGGCGCCCAGGGGTTGCCGCCGGAACTGATCAAGGACATCGAAAAACAATTCGGCCTGGATAAGCCGGCCCATGAGCGATTCGCGCTGATGATGGGGAACTACATCCGCTTCGATTTCGGTGACAGTTTCTTTCAGGATAGAAGCGTCACCCAACTGGTCATCGACAAGATGCCGGTGTCGATTTCGTTAGGCATCTGGACGACGCTACTGGTCTATCTGATCTCGATCCCGCTGGGCATCAGAAAGGCTGTTCAGGACGGATCGCGATTCGATGTGTGGACGTCCGGTGTGGTCATTTTCGGCAACGCGGTGCCGTCGTTCCTTTTCGCGATCCTGCTGATCATGCTGTTCGCCCGCGGCGGCATATTCCCCTATTTCCCGCTGCGCGGCCTGACCTCACCGAATTTCGAGACGCTGTCGTTTTTCGGCAAGATCGCCGATTACTTCTGGCACATGGCGCTGCCGCTGCTGTCGATGATTATCGGCGGATTCGCGGCCCTGACCATGTTGACCAAGAATTCGTTTCTGGAAGAGATCAACAAGCAGTACGTGATCACGGCGCGGGCCAAGGGGCTGGCGGAAAAACGCGTGCTCTACGGCCACATTTTCCGCAACGCCATGCTGATCGTCATCGCCGGTTTTCCCGCCGCCTTCATCGGCATTCTGTTTACCGGCGTGATGCTGACGGAAATCATCTTCTCGCTAGACGGGCTCGGCCTGTTGGGGTTCGAGGCGGCCTTGAAGCGCGACTTCCCGGTGATGTTCGGGACGCTCTATTTCTTTACCCTGCTGGGGCTTTTGATGGGGATCATCGGCGACCTGATGTACCACGTTATCGATCCCCGTATCGATTTCGAAGCGCGGGAGGTATAGGGCATGCCCGAAGACGCCATCACCCTCGAAAAACAAGCCGCACCGCCGGCGGATGATCGAGTCTTTGGGCTGCGTCTGACGCCGATCACACGCCGCCGGTTGGCCAATTTCAGCCGCAACCGGCGCGGATTTTGGTCGCTATGGATATTTTTGGCGCTGTTCTTCCTCAGCCTGTTCGCCGAATTGATCGCCAACGACAAGCCGTTGCTGGTCATTTACGACGGCGGCGTCTATTCGCCGGTCTTCGTCGAATACCCGGAGACCACCTTCGACGGTGAATTTCTGACCGAGGCGGATTACCGGGACGAATTCGTCATTGAGCTGATCGACAAAAAGGGTTGGATGATATGGCCGCCGGTGCGCTATTCCTTCGACACCATTAACTACAACCTCAAGACCCCGGCGCCGTCGCCGCCCAGCACCCAGAACTGGCTCGGCACCGATGACCAGGGCCGCGACGTGGTCGCCCGGATCATCTACGGCTTTCGCATATCGGTGCTGTTCGGGTTGGCGTTGACCATTGTCAGCGCCTCGGTCGGCGTTTCCATCGGCGCCTTACAGGGCTTCTACGGCGGCCTCACCGACCTGTTGGGGCAACGCTTCATCGAGGTCTGGGCTGGGATGCCGATGCTGTATTTGCTGATCATCATGGCCAGCGTCATTACGCCGAACTTCTGGTGGCTGTTGAGTTTGATGCTGCTGTTCAGCTGGATGGGGTTCGTCGGCGTGGTGCGGGCCGAATTCCTGAAGGCCCGCAACCTGGATTTCGTCCGCGCCGCCAAGGCGCTCGGCGTCAGCGACCTCAAGATTATCTATAAGCACGTCTTGCCCAACGCCACGGTCGCCACCATTACCTTCATGCCGTTCACGCTGGCCGGTTCCATCACCACGCTGACGGCGCTGGATTTCCTCGGCTTCGGCCTGCCGGTGGGCTCGGCCAGCCTGGGCGAGCTTCTAAACCAGGGCAAGGCCAACCTGCATGCGCCGTGGCTGGGGTTTTCCGCCTTCGCCATCGTCGCCGTCATGCTCAGCCTGCTGGTCTTCATCGGCGAAGCGGTGCGTGACGCGTTTGACCCGAGGAAGACCTTCCGATGAACCCGCTATTGAAAATATCCGGCCTGCATACCTCTTTCGGCGGCGGCCAAGACGAGGTCAAGGCGGTCCGCGACGTATCGCTGACAATAGAAAAAGGAGAGACCCACGCGCTGGTCGGCGAGAGCGGGTCCGGCAAGTCGGTGACGGCGCTGTCGGTGATGCAGCTGTTGCCGTATCCGCGCGCCCACCATTCAAGCGGCAGCATTACCTTCCAGGGCCAGGAGCTGATCGGGGCTGAGACCTACACCATGCGCGAGATCAGGGGCAACCGCATCGCCATGATCTTCCAGGAACCGCTGACCTCGCTCAACCCGCTACATTCCATCGAAAAGCAGATTGCCGAGGTCCTGCATCTGCATAAGGCGCTCAGCCCCGAAGAAGCCCGCGCCCGCGTGCTAGAGCTGTTGGACCTGGTCGGCCTAAGCGAAGCCAAGACCCGCCTCGGCGCCCTGCCGCATGAATTTTCCGGCGGTCAGCAGCAACGGGTGATGATCGCCATGGCGCTGGCCAACGATCCCGATATCCTGATCGCCGACGAGCCGACGACGGCCCTGGACGTCACCATCCAGGCGCAGGTGTTGAAGCTGTTGCAGGACCTTCAGCAAAAACTCGGCATGGCGATGTTGCTGATCACCCATGATTTGGGCATCGTCCGCCACATGGCCGACACGGTATCGGTGATGACCGACGGCGAAATCGTCGAACAGGGCACCGCCGAACAGGTGTTCACCAACCCCGGCCACGATTACACCAAGCATCTGCTGGCCGCCGAGCCCAAGGGCCGCCCCGACGCCCCGCCCGCCTCATCGCCCGAAGTCATGGGCGGCGGCGACGTCAAGGTCTGGTTCCCGATCAAGAAAGGCGTCATCCGGCGCACCGTCGATCACGTCAAGGCGGTGGACGGGATCACCTTGTCGGTCCGCCAGGGCCATACGCTGGGCGTCGTCGGTGAAAGCGGGTCCGGCAAAAGCACGCTCGGTCGCGCGCTTTTGAAGCTGGAAAAAAGCCGCGGCGAGATCACCTTCCAGGGACGCTCCCTGCAAGCCATGAACGCCAAGGACTTGAAGCCCTACCGGCGCGAAATGCAGATCGTCTTCCAGGACCCGTTCGGGTCCTTGAGCCCGCGGCTGTCGATCCGCCAGATCGTCGAGGAAGGGCTTCTGGTGCATGGTGTTGGCGGCAAGGATGCCGGGGGCGTCGGCGGCGAGAACGGCGGCGGGAATGGCGCCGGGCAACGCCGCGATCTGGTCGTGCAGGCGTTGGAGGAAGTCGGCCTGGAAGCGGCGATGCTGAACCGCTATCCGCACGAATTTTCCGGCGGCCAGCGCCAGCGCATCGCCATCGCCCGGGCGCTGATCCTGAAGCCCAAATTCATCGTCCTGGATGAGCCGACCAGCGCGCTCGACATGTCGGTGCAGGCGCAAATCGTCGATCTGTTGCGCGACCTGCAAACCAGCCACGACCTGGCCTACCTGTTCATCAGCCACGACCTGAAGGTCATTCGCACCATGGCCCACGACATCATCGTCATGCATCGGGGCCGGGTGGTTGAGCAGGGCACCGCCGAAAGCGTCCTCGACAACCCCCAGGACCCCTACACCAAGGCGCTGATGGCCGCCGCCTTCGACATGAAGGCCGACGACACCGGCGCGGTCAGCGTTTAGGGGCTTTGCCGTGGCACTGCTGTTTTCCGCCAAATTCGAAGACGTCGAGCGCTGGCGCAATGCTCTTGCCGCCGAGCTTGGCGACATGGACTTTCGCCTCTGGACCCCGGACGGCGCCAACATCGGCGATCCCGCCGATATCGAATTCGTGTTGGCGTGGGGGCCGAAAAAGGGCGCGTTTAAGGAATTGCCCAACCTGAAGGCGATATTTTGCCTCGGCGCCGGGGTCGATCACCTGATCGGCCGGGACCTGCCCAAAGGCGTGCCGGTGGTGCGGCTGGTCGATCCCGGCCTGACCCGGGGCATGCGCGAATATGTGATTTATTGGACGCTGCATTACCACCGCCGCTTCAAAGAATACGCCGACAGCACGGCGGCCGGCGTTTGGAAGCAACTGCCGCAGGCCGACACCCGAAAGCGCCGCGTCGGCATCTTAGGGCTCGGTGTTTTGGGGGCGGACGCGGCGGCGCATCTGCGGGCGCTCGAATTCGACGTCGCCGGCTGGAGTCGTTCGGCCAAAGCGCTGGACGGCATCGAAAGTTTCCACGGCGCCGACGGCCTGCCAGCGTTCCTAGCGCGCACCGAAATTCTGGTCAACCTGTTACCGCTGACGCCGGAAACCACCGACATCATCAACGCCGAGACGCTCAACCAACTGCCCAAGGGGGCGTTTGTCATCAACGCCGCCCGCGGTCCGCACGTGGTCGATGACGACCTGATTGCGGCCATTGATGGCGGGCATATCGCGGCGGCGACGCTGGACGTTTTTCACGCCGAGCCTTTGCCCGCCGAACACCCGTTTTGGACGCATCCGAAGATTAATATCACCCCCCACGCCGCCAGCCTGACGGTGCCGGAAACCGCAGTGGTAGCGATCGCCGACAACATCCGCCGCATTCGCGCCGGAGATCCCCCTTTTCCCATCGTTGATCCCGAATCTGGATATTAAAGAGCGACAGTGGATGGCCCACGAGAATAAGGTTATGCAATCCATCAACACGCCTGACGGCGGGCGTTGCGTCGATATTTTCCTACGCCCCGATAAGACGTATGGATTCGAGGAATTCCGCTGCGACGTCGAGGACCCGTCGGGCTGGTTTCCCATCGGCGGCCATATCTCCAAGAGCTTCGATACCGAACAGGAGGCCGTCGATCAGGCGCGGGCCGCCGTTTCCTGGTTCGGGGACCTGCCCTAGTCTTGATTGAGACCCAATTGCTTTTGCTTTTTCTTGGTCAAGCCGAGGGAGACGATGCGATGGGACTCGGCCAGATATTCCTTGAGGTCATTGTCGGAAAGCCCCGGTTCGGCGTAGTGCTGAATCTACTTCATGCCCCGCGACGCCAGATAAGGCGCCGGGCGCAATCCCGGCTTTTCCCTTAGCATTTGATAGGCAATCTCGGAGACCTTGAAGGTGACGCCGGGATATTTGCCGTTGTCCCAGCCGCCAATGGCGAACACCTTGCCCCCGGTTTCATCACCGACTTTCCAGACATGCGATCCCCCCCACTGAACGACATAGGTCGTCGCCGGCAGGGACTTGCAGTAGGTGTTAAACGCCTTGTAGTCCATCGATCCGTTGATTGTGTTCGGGATTCATCACAGCCAGCCGTAGACCACGGCCAGCAAAAACCCGCCGAGGCAAATTCTGTAGATCACGAACGGGGTGTAGGTCGAACGCTTGAGCCACGCCATCAGCGCGGCCATGACCACCAGGGCGGCGGTGAAGGCAAATCCGGCGGCCAGGATCGCCGCAACGGTCAATTGGGCGTCTCCGGATTGATACAGCTTCCAGCCCTGCAGGCTGCCGGCGCCGATGATCACCGGGATCGACAGCAGCATCGAAAACCGCGCGCCGTCGCGGCGTTCCAGGCCCAAAAACCGTGCCGCCGTCATGGTGATGCCGGAACGGCTGGTGCCGGGGATCAGCGCCACGGCTTGAGCGACACCGATGATGACGACATCGCCGATGCGCAAATGTTCGATACGCCGCACCGTCATCCCCATCTTGTCGCCGATATACAGCAGGATGCCGAAGACGAGGGTCGTCCAGGCGATGATTTCAAGCCCGCGCAGGCCGCCCGGATAATAGCGGTTGAGCAAAAAACCAGCGGCCAGCGCCGGAAGGGTGGCGACAATCAGCAACCCGGCCAGCCGGGCGCCCGGATCATCGCGGCCCCGCAACAGCCGTAACAGGCCGGCCGTCATGGCCCAGATATCGCGCCAGAAATACAGCATCACCGCGCCCAGGGTGCCGACATGAACGGCGACATCCATCATCAGGCCCTGATCCGCCCAGCCGGTAACCGCCGAAACCAGCCTCAGGTGCGCTTGGCTGCTGATTGGCAGGAATTCGGTGATGCCCTGAACGATGGCTAAAACCGCTATATGTAGTATTGGCACCCTTGACCCCCCTATATATACTACTAAATATAGCAATGCCGGGGTCTTAACCCAACCCCCATATGGCCAAGGTGGCTGAACTGGTTTAGGATGGCCCCTCTTGAGGGGTTGCGATCCCACAAAATTGATTCTGGTATGAACGGCCTGGCTTTGGTATTGAACAGGCCGTTTTACCGAAAGGGTGCGATAAACAATGAGCCAACTGGATTGGCCCACACCGGTCGGATTGCCTCAAAAACAAGGCATGTACGACCCAAAAAACGAGCATGACAACTGCGGCATTGGCTTTATCGCCAATATCAAAAACCGCAGGAGCCATGAAATCGTCCGTCAAGGAATCCAAATTCTCATCAATCTGGATCACCGGGGTGCGGTCGGCGCCGACCCTCTGGCCGGCGACGGCGCCGGTATCCTGATGCAGTTGCCCGACCGGCTTTTCCGCGCAGAGGTGGAAACCCTTGGTATTACGTTGCCTAAAGAAGGTGATTACGGGGTCGGCATGGTGTTCCTGCCCAGCAATAAAGCCGGGTTAAGTGCCTGCACCTCGTCGATCGAGGCGGGCATTAAAAACGAAGGCCAAATTCTTCTCGGCTGGCGCGACGTTCCCGTCGACAATTCCTATTTGGGCGACTCCGTGAAACCTATTGAGCCGATCATTCGCCAGGTCTTTGTCGGCCGCGGTGACAACTGCGCCGACACCGATGCCTTCGAGCGTAAGCTCTATGTCATCCGCAAGCAGGCCCATCATCTGGTCTGGGATGACGATATCGAGAACATCGGTAATTTCTACATCACCTCCATGTCGGCACGCACCATCGTCTACAAGGGGATGATGCTGGCCCCCAACCTCGACAAATACTACAAGGACCTCAACGACGACCGCTTTGAATCGGCTCTCGCCCTGGTCCACCAGCGGTTTTCCACCAACACCTTCCCGTCTTGGGCGCTGGCGCAGCCGTTCCGGTATCTATGCCACAACGGCGAGATCAACACCGTTCGCGGCAACATCAACTGGATGCTGGCGCGCCGCCATTCCATGAAATCCGACGTGTTGGGCGAGGATTTGGAGAAATTGTGGCCCTTGGTCGGCGACGGCGAGTCGGATTCGGCGACCTTTGACAACGCGCTGGAATTGCTGATTGCCGGCGGCTACTCATTGGCCCATGCGATGATGATGATGATCCCGGAGGCCTGGGACGGACATCCTTTGATGGACGAAGAGCGCCGCGCCTTTTACGAATACCACGCCGCCCTGATGGAACCCTGGGACGGGCCAGCCTCTATCGCCTTCACCGACGGCCGCCAAATCGGCGCCACGCTGGACCGAAACGGCCTGCGTCCGTCGCGTTATGTCGTCACCGATGACGATATCGTGGTTTTGGGGTCGGAAGTCGGCGTGTTGCCGGTGCCGGAAGAACGGATCGTCAAGAAATGGCGCCTGCAACCGGGCAAGATGCTGCTGATCGACCTCGAAAAACACTGCATCGTCGATGACGAAGACCTGAAAGCCGACCTGGCCCGCGCCGAGCCCTACCAAAGTTGGCTGGACGAGACGCAATTCCACCTCGAAAACCTGCCGCCCGAGGTCGCGGCTATGCCGCCGGACCACGCCACCCTGCTGGACCGTCAGCAAGCCTTCGGCTACAGCCAGGAAGACATCAAGTTTTTCCTCGCCCCGATGGCCGCCGAGGGACAGGAACCGGTCGGATCCATGGGCCGGGACATTCCGCCGGCGGTGCTGTCGGACCGTTCGAAACTGCTGTACGACTATTTCCACCAGAACTTCGCCCAGGTCACCAACCCACCCATCGATTCGATCCGTGAGGAATCGGTGATGTCGCTGGTATCCTTGATCGGCCCCCGACCCAATCTTCTCGACCTGCATACCGGCGGCGCCCACAAACGCCTGGAGGTCCGCCAGCCGATCCTGTCGAATATCGACCTGGAAAAAATCCGCCACATCGAACATCTGGTCGATTCCGCCTTCCGCACCTATACCCTGGATACCTGTTGTGCGGCCGCCGATGGCGCCGACGGCATGGCGGCGGCACTGGAAACACTGTGTACCAAGGCCGCAGATGTCGTTCACCAGGGTCACAACATCCTGATCCTGTCGGACCGTGGCATGAACGCCGACCGTATGGCGATCCCGGCGTTGCTGGTGACCGCGGCGGTCCATCACCACCTGATCCGCGAAGGGCTTAGGACCGAGGTCGGGCTGGTGGTTGAGACCGGCGAGGTCAAGAAGGTTCACGATTTCTGCCTGCTGGCGGGCTACGGCGCCGAGGCCATCAACCCGTATCTGGCCTTCGATACCTTGTCGGCGCTCGGCCACGAACTGGCCAAACCGATGAGCGAGGAAAAAATCCACGACAACTACGTCAAGGCCGTCAACAAAGGCATTCTCAAGGTGATGGCAAAGATGGGCATCTCCACCTTTCAATCCTACTGCGGCGCCCAGATCTTCGATGCCGTCGGGCTGAACTCGGCCTTCGTGGAAAAGTATTTCACCAACACCCAAACCATGATCGAGGGGATCGGCCTCGCCGAAATAGGTGAGGAAACATTCCAGCGTCACCGCGCCGCCTTCGGCAACGACCCGGTGTTGAGCAACGCGCTGGATGTCGGCGGTGAATACGCCTTTAGGATGCGCGGCGAAGAACACATGTGGACGCCGGAAACCATCGGCGCCCTGCAACACGCGGTCCGGTCCGGTGATTATCAACGCTTCAAGGCCTTTACCACCAAAATCAACGCCAAGGATCGATCGGCGCGCAACCTGCGCGGCCTGTTCCGGCTGAAGCGCGCCGGGGCGCCGCTGCCGTTGGAGGACATCGAACAGGTCAGCGAAATCGTCAAGCGATTCGCCACCGGCGCGATGTCATTCGGGTCTATTTCATGGGAGGCCCACACCAACCTGGCCATCGCCATGAACCGGCTCAGCGGCAAGTCCAACACCGGCGAGGGGGGCGAAGATTCAAAACGCTACACGCCGATGGAAAACGGTGATTCCATGCGCTCCGCCATCAAACAGGTAGCGTCCGGCCGTTTCGGCGTGACCTCGGAATACCTGGTCAATGCCGACGACATTCAGATCAAAATGGCCCAGGGCGCCAAGCCCGGCGAGGGCGGGCAATTGCCGGGGCACAAGGTCGATGAATGGATCGCGCGGATCAGACACTCGACCCCCGGCGTCGGTTTGATTTCGCCGCCGCCGCACCACGACATCTATTCCATCGAAGATCTGGCGCAGTTGATCCACGACCTCAAGAACGTCAATCCCAAGGCCCGCATATCGGTCAAGCTGGTGTCCGAGATCGGCGTCGGCACCGTTGCCGCCGGCGTTTCCAAGGCGCATGCCGACCATGTTACCATTTCCGGCAACGATGGCGGCACCGGCGCCAGCCCGCTGACCTCGATCATGAATGCCGGGTCGTTCTGGGAACTGGGCCTGGCCGAAACCCACCAGACCCTGGTTCTCAACCGGCTGCGCGGCCGCATCGCGGTGCAGGTGGACGGTGGCCTGCGTTCGGGCCGCGACGTCGTCATCGGGGCCCTGCTGGGCGCCGATGAGTTCGGCTTCTCAACCGCGGCTTTGATATCCCAGGGCTGCATCATGATGCGCAAATGCCACCTCAACACCTGCCCGACCGGCGTCGCCACCCAGGACAAGGAACTGCGCAAGCGGTTCACCGGCGAGCCCGAACACGTCATCAACTACTTCACCTTCATCGCCGAAGAGGTGCGCGAGATCATGGCCGAGTTGGGCTTCCGTACCTTCAACGAGATGATCGGCCGCATGGACCGGCTCGACACCGCCAAGGCGATCAGCCACTGGAAGGCCAAGGGCCTGGATTTCACCCGCATCTTCGCCAAGCCCGACGTCGGCGCAGAAGTCGCGCTTTTCAACTGCGAAGACCAGAACCACGGCCTCGACAAGGCGTTGGATAATGACCTGATCAAACAGGCGCTCCCGGCGCTGGAAAGCAAGACTCCGGTCATCATCAAGAAGACGGTCCGCAACATCAACCGCACCGTCGGCGCCATGCTATCCGGTGAAATCGCCAGCCGCTACGGCCATGCCGGCCTTGATGACAACACCATCCATATTCTCATGGAAGGAACCGCCGGCCAAAGCTTCGGCGGCTGGTTGGCGCGCGGCGTTACCCTTGAGCTTGCCGGCGACGCCAACGACTACGTCGGCAAAGGGCTGTCGGGCGGCCGCGTCATCATCTATCCGCAGGCCAAAAGTACCGTCGTGCCCGAGAACAACATCATTGTCGGCAACACCGTGCTGTACGGCGCCATTGCCGGCGAATGTTATTTCAGGGGCGTCGCCGGTGAACGCTTCGCCGTGCGCAACTCCGGCGTTACCGCCATCGTCGAAGGCCTCGGCGATCATGGCTGCGAATACATGACCGGCGGCTGCGTCGTCGTGTTGGGCCAGATCGGCCGCAACTTCGCCGCCGGCATGTCGGGCGGCATCGCCTATGTGTTGGATGAAATCGGCGATTTCGAAAAACGCTGCAACTCGGCGATGGTCGACATCGAACCGATCACACCGGACGAAGACGCCGCCCTGCTTAATGACATGAACGAGGTCCTGGCCGATCCCCTGAGCAGCGATGAAGCCCGTCTGCGCTTCCTGATTGAGCGCCATGCCACGTTCACGAAAAGCCAACGGGCGCAGAAAATTTTAAATTCCTGGAAAACCTATTTGCCCAAGTTCGTCAAGGTCATGCCCGTCGATTACCGGCGCGCGCTGCTGGACGCTCAATCCGCGGACGAACAGGATCAAATCAGCCTCGCCGCCGGCGAATAGGCTTAAAAAAAGAAGGACGGCGATCCATGGGTAAGCCCACCGGATTTATGGAAATTGAACGCTCTGAACGCAGCTACCTTCCGGTGGAAGAGCGCATTCAGAGCCATGACGAATTCTACGTCCCGCTGGCCGAAGACGAATTGGGGCGCCAGGGCGCGCGCTGCATGGATTGCGGCATCCCGTTCTGCCACAACGGCTGCCCGGTCAACAACAACATCCCCGATTGGAATGACCTGGTGTATCGGGGCGATTTTCACCAAGCCCTGGATGTCCTGCATTCGACCAATAATTTTCCCGAGTTTACCGGCCGCGTCTGCCCGGCGCCCTGCGAGGCCGCCTGTACACTGAACATCACCGACGAGCCGGTAACCATCAAGACCATCGAATGCGCGATCGTCGATAGGGGCTGGGAAGAGGGCTGGATCCGGCCCCAGGTGGCGTCCCACAGCAACGGCAAACGGGTCGCCGTCATCGGTTCCGGCCCCGCCGGGCTGGCCTGCGCGCAGCAACTGGCGCGGGCCGGACACGAGGTCGTTGTGTTTGAGAAAAACAACAAAATCGGCGGGCTGCTGCGTTTCGGCATCCCCGATTTTAAAATGTCCAAGCACCTGATCGACCGGCGCATGGCCCAGATGCAGTCCGAGGGCGTCAGCTTCCGGCCCAACAATTTTGTCGGCGGCAATGTGAATCCCGCCGACGTGCTGGAGAAATTTGATGCCGTGGCGCTGACCGGCGGTGCCGAAAAGCCCCGCGACCTCGACGTGCCGGGACGTGATCTGGATGGCGTTCACTTCGCCATGCCCTACCTGACCCAACAGAACCGCCGCAACAGCGGCGAGGCGATCCCCGAAGGGGCGGAAATTCTGGCCACCGGCAAGCACGTGGTGGTGATCGGCGGCGGCGATACCGGATCGGATTGCGTCGGCACCGCGCGGCGACAGGGTGCGGCCTCGATCACGCAAATGGAAATCATGCCGATGCCGCCGGAAAAAGAGAACAAGGACCTGACCTGGCCCGATTGGCCAATGAAGCTGCGCACGTCGTCCTCCCAAGAAGAGGGATGCGATCGCGACTGGGCCGTCGCCACCAAGGGGTTTGTCGGTGAAAACGGCAAGCTCACCGGCCTGAAATGCATCCGGCTCGAATGGCAAGACGGCAAGATGGCCGAAATCCTAAATTCCAGATTCGAGATCAAGGCGGACCTGGTGCTTTTGGCCATGGGGTTCACTAACCCGGTGCATGAAGGCATGTTGGATATGATGAACGTCGGCTATGACGGATACGGCAACGTCGAGGCGGATACGGAGAATTACCGTACCTCCATCGACAAGGTCTTTGCCGCCGGTGACATGCGCCGCGGCCAGGCGCTGGTGGTCTGGGCGATCCGCGAAGGACGCCAATGCGCGCGGTCCATCGACGAATTCCTGATGGGCACGACGACGCTGCCCAGATGACCCCTATCAACCCCTGGCTTGTCGTCGCCGCGATCAGCGGCGGGATGGCGACGTTCGCCGGCGCCTACGGCTGGCATTGGCTTGAAGCCGACGACGGCGGCCACGAAATGTTCAATATGGGCGTTCAATACCACATGTGGCATAGCCTGGCGCTACTCGCCGTCGCTTGGTTCACCGAGCTTCGCCGAAACACTGCCGCCGGCCGATGGGGGGGACGGGCAGGGCTATTATTTACCATCGGTATTGTTCTGTTTTCCGGCTCACTTTACTTCTTCGGCGTGACCGGCGAATTGCCGTTTAACGGCGCGGCGCCTGCCGGCGGCATGGCGTTGATGGCGGGCTGGGCGGTGTTGGCCTTCGCCGCGACCAGAAAGGCCTAGGCGTCAACCTGCTCGCTTTCTTTAATGCTAGCCAGAAGCCATCCGGCAAGTTCGTCGGCGGGAAGCGGCTTGCTGAATAAATAGCCTTGAAAGCCATCACAACCCTTCTTGAGAAGGGCATCGGCCTGGCGATCCGTTTCGACCCCTTCCGCAACGACATTTAGGCCAAGGCTATGGCCCAGGCTGATGATGGCTTCCGCAATCGCTAGGTCATTCGGGTCATCGGTAAGATTATCGACGAACATTTTGTCAAACTTGAGTTTTTGGATCGGCAGATGCTTGAGGTAGGCGAGCGAGGAATAGCCGGTACCGAAATCGTCTACCGCCACATTTATTCCCAGCCCATGCAATTGCTGAAGTTTTTCCGCTACCGCTTCAATTCTCTCCATCATTAGCGACTCGGTGATCTCCAGTTCCAATCGGTTCGGATTCAAACCGGATTCATCGAGGGCGCTTTGAACAACCTTTACAAAACCGGCATCCTTGAATTGTAAGGGCGACACATTGACAGCGTTCCGAAAGGCATCGAGTCCTTGCGCTTCCCACGTTTTTGCTTGCCGGCATGCGGAATTGAGAATTAACCGTCCGATATCAATGATTAATCCATTGGCCTCCGCCACATCAATAAAATCACACGGTAACAGCAAGCCCCGCGTCGGATGTTGCCAACGGGCCAGTGCTTCTACACCCACGGTTTTATCACGCCGGCCAACCAATTGAGGCTGGTAGTGCAATACAAATTCATCGCGGACGATCGCTACGCGCATTTCGTTTTCGAGAATATGGGCGGCCCTGGCTTTTTTATCCATGTCCTTGTTGAAGAACTGAAAACCACCCCGGCCCCGGGATTTTGCTTTGTACAGCGCCTTGTCACCGGTACGGAGCAATTCTTCGGAGTCCTCGCCATCGCGCGGATATAGGCTGATGCCGATGCTGGTACCGGTGTTAAGCATGCACCCGTCCAACGTTATCGGTTGTGACAGGATGCCGATCACCCTTTCGGCAACCCCAGTCGCCCTTTCCTCTTCATCCAGACCGGTCAGGATTATCGCAAACTCATCACCACCAAGCCGGGCAACGGTATCCGTTTCGCGGGTTGCATCCATCATATGTTCGGCGACAAATTTCAACAGCGCGTCCCCGACGAGATGGCCATAAGAGTCGTTGATTTCTTTGAAATGATCGAGATCAAACAGCATCACGGCGATCACTGAGTCATCCCGCTTGGAAACCCTGATCGCATCTTCGAAGCGTCGGTTAAATTCATTTCGGTTGGCGACGCCCGTGAGCGGATCATAGAGCGCTAATTTCTGGATCGTTTGCTGGTATTCTTGGGATTGCTTTAAAGCGGTTTTTGCCTGATCCCGCGCGATCACCAGCTCTTCCGCTATTTCAATGGTTTTTGCCGCGTCGGCTTCGACACGTTGTTGAAAATCCTCCAATTCATGGACACGGCGACGAAGGGCCTCATTAATCTGAGCGTGGTCCTCATCCTCAGAGACCGGGACGTCTGTGGTTGTTTTTTGCTTGGCCATATCGACGAACGGCGACAATAAATCTGCCGTACATACATCCCGTTTTAGATAAAACTAATTTATAAAGATAGTTTTTTTCAGACTTAATATAGGCCATGAAACGAGGCTGATTTATGTCGGAATATTTCCATATATGTCGCTGAAAAAACCTTCTCTTGGCGTCCCAAGCCGATCCACCAGGCCCTGCAGGCCGGATTGCTCCAAGCGGTAACCAACGGCCTCCCTTTACGCCGGGCCTGCCCAGCGGGCACCCTTTTAAGGTGATGCGAAGGATCAGACGGCGCGTTTATGAAATCCTCGACGTTGGCCGCAAGGGCGACCGCCTGAGCGAATGGGCCGACATCGCCCTGATCACGTTGATTTCGCTTAACGTGGTTTCGGTGATTTTCGAATCGGTCCAAGGCATCTATGACGCCGCACCAATGTTCTTCAACGGATTCGAACTATTTTCGGTGGTCATTTTCACCATTGAGTACGTTATGCGCATATGGTCGGCGCCTGATCATGTCGAAATAAAATTCCGCCACCCATTTTGGGGGCGGCTGCGGTTCATGCTGACGCCCATGCAGTTGCTCGACCTGATTGTCATCCTGCCCTTCTATTTGGTGTTTTTCGTCCAGGTGGACCTGAGGATGCTTCGGGTGCTGCGGCTGCTCAGGGTATTCCGGCTGACCCGGTATTCGTCGTCCATGGGGCTGTTGCTGCAAGTCCTGAAGAAGGAAGGCCGCAACATCGGGGCGGCGTTGTTCGTTCTGTTGTTGCTGATCATCATGGCCGCCAGTTTGACCTACCTAGCCGAACAAAATGCACAACCGGAGGCCTTCGGCTCGATCCCGGATGCGCTTTGGTGGGCGGTGATCACGATGACCACGGTAGGCTACGGTGATGTCGTCCCGATCACGGTGATGGGGCGTATTCTGGGCGCCGTCATCGGCATAATCAGCGTCGGCATGGTCGCCCTGCCGGCGGGGTTACTGGCGTCGGGTTTCAGCCAAGCTCTGCAACGCCGGCGCGCGGCTTTCGAGGCGGTCGTCGGCGACATCCTGGAAGATGGCGTTATCGATTCCGACGAACGGGTAAGGCTTCGGGAAACGCAAGTGGAGCTGGGCCTTTCCAAGGATGAGGCAGAAACCATTCTCCGGCAAAGCCACCTAAGGGCCGCGAAAACCGGTGGCGGCGACTCGCGGAGGGTTCCCGCCCAAGAATCAAGGCCCGAAGTCTGCCCCCATTGCGGCGGCGAACTGCCGCACCGTCGAAACACGGATGAGGACCGAGTATCTTAGAGTCTTCAGGCTGCCGCCTTGATTGCCACCGCCTTGACCTTATCGTCGACAACGGCTTCGAATTGCTTGAAGTTTTCCTCAAACAATTTTGTCAGGTGCTTGGCCTGGGCGTCGTAGGCGTCCTTATCCTTCCAGGTGTTGCGCGGGTTAAGAACGTCGGACGGCACGCCGGGGCAAGAATCCGGTACCAGGACGCCGAAATTTTCATCGACGGTAAAGTCCGCATTGGCCAACTCCCCGTCCAGCGCCGCATTGACCAGGGCCCGGGTATGCTGAATGGCCATCCGATCACCGACACCGAATCCGCCGCCCGACCAGCCGGTATTGACCAGCCAGCACGCGGCATCGTGTTTGGCCATTTTATCCCCTAATAGCTTGGCATAGACCGTCGGGTGGCGGAGCATGAACGGCGCGCCGAAGCAGGTCGAAAACGTCGCTTGGGGCTCTTTCAGGCCTTTTTCCGTGCCGGCCACCTTGGCCGTATAGCCCGACAGGAAATGATACATGGCCTGATCGGGAGTCAGTTTGCTGATCGGCGGCAACACGCCGAAGGCGTCGCAGGTCAGCATCATGATATTGGCGGGTTGGCCACCGGTGCCGGTATCAGACGCATTGGGGATTTCCTCAATTGAATAGGATACCCGGCCGTTTTCGGTCAGTGTCGAATCGAAGAAATCCAGCTCCCGGGTGTCCGGGTCCATGACCACGTTTTCGATAATCGAGCCAAACCTGCGCGTGGTCTCGAAAATTTCCGGTTCCGCTTCCGCGGTGAGATTGATAGTCTTGGCATAACATCCGCCCTCGAAATTAAAAATGCCGTCCGGCCCCCAGCCATGTTCATCATCGCCGATCAGGGTGCGGGCGCTGTCGGCCGACAGCGTTGTCTTGCCGGTGCCGGAAAGGCCGAAGAAGATCGCCGTGTTGCCTTCGGGGCCGATATTGGCGGAACAATGCATGGGCAAAACGTCGCGTGGCGGCAGCAGATAATTCATCACCGAAAAAATCGATTTCTTGACCTCACCGGCATAGCCCGAACCGCCGACGAGGATCAATTGCCGCTCAATGTTGACGAGGATGAAGGTCCCGGACGTGGTGCCGTCCTTGGCGGGGTCGGCCTCCAGGCTGGGCGCCTGCAAAACGGTCCATTGCGGCTTGAACCCTGGAAGGTCTTTGGGGTCCGGCTGCAGGAACATGTTGCGCGCGAACAGGTTGTGCCAGGCTTCCTCGGTGACGACGCGGATCGGCAAGCGGTAATTCTCATCGGCGCCGGCGTAACAGTCCTGAACGAACACGTCCCGGCCCTGCAAGTGCCCCAGCATCTTGTCCAGCATGCCGTCAAAATTTTGTTCCGAGATCGCCGCGTTGACGGGGCCCCACCAGATATCGTCCTTGGAGGAGGCTTCCTCGACGATGAAGCGGTCGTTGGGGGAACGTCCGGTGTGAATGCCGGTCACGGTCACCATTGCACCACCGGCGGCCAGCAGGCCTTCGTCGCGGGCTAACGATTCGGTGTAAAGCTGTGGCGCCGACAAATTCCAATAGGCCCTGCCGACATTGCTGAGGCCATGATTGTCCAACCCGTAGCTACTAATCCGGTGTCCGATGTTTTCCACGGAACCTCTCCCTGAATAATGATGACGTGCTATTGATTTTATTAATTCAAATCCAAGCGCAACGATACCCTTGCCCGCATGGACTCAACAAATCATTTTTGGCCATACTTTTTATTATTTAGATTGATATTAAAGACAGGCTAAACGCACCAGTTCTTCACGAACCTGGGCGCGACTGGTGACTAGGGCTTCGAATTCCAACCGAGCGACCCGCCCGCCGCGCCTGAGATCGGCGCCATCGGGATCAATGCCGGTCATTTTCCAGCCCTTGCCGCTGCGCCCGAGAAGGGCATTGGCGTAATGATCGACGGCGTCGGCGTGATCATCGTTCATGTGCGCCAGAACCCCGGCTTCGACCTTGGCGACGGCGGCCGCCGCCTTGGCATCGGACAGGATGTCCGGGGCCTTGAACCAAACCGCCTTGGCAAAACCGCCAACGAAATGTATCCGGTCCACCGCCATCCGGAAAAAGCTGAAATCACCGAACCCGGCATACAAGGCGGCTTCCGGGTGAAGGGCGAGAAACCGTTTGTGGTGGCGTTCGTCGTTGGTTTTCTTGATCCGGCCCAAAACGCTGACGCGGGGACCGGTTTGCGGATTTTTCAGGCGCGACGTTTCCTCGAACAACAGCGACGCGCGGGACTCGACGGCCAAGTTCCGGGTGTGATCGGACAATGTGGAAAACAGCATCAGCGGGCTCAAATCACTATCCAGGGCGACACTGACCAGCGACCCATAAGGCCAGCCGTCGCCGGATTTAAGCGCCGTCGACAACATCGCGGCGCGCGCCCGGCGCATCAACAGGCGCGAGTCGCGGGCGAATATGGCACGGTCCTGCTTGATCGGGTTTGGAATGCCGGGTTTCGGTTTTTTGGACATGGCCACCTCTTCAGTTCAAGAGTTTCCGAAACGATTATAAAAATACCCGGTTAATCCCCCCAACACTATCCAGAATAAGCCCGACACCACCGACGTGGTGATGGCGAATTGAGCCGCCAGTTCCGGCGGGACACCGCCCGGCGTGATTTCGGGATGCGGCGCGCCGATTATATGGGGAAGCACGATCAAGCCTAAGCCCAGGGCCTGTAAGGCGCGATGGGGCGAAAACGCCGCCAGGCTCAAACCGGCGACCGTCGCCACGACCGTCACCCACCACCAGATTTGCCGGGCCTCAAGGGCGGCGGCCTGCATGCCCGGCAATTCCGGGGGAAGCCCCAATGAGGGCGCCAGGAAAAAAGCCGCATACCCTGAAAGGCCCCAAAGAATGCCGCGCCGCCAATCAATAGGCGACCCCTTAAACGAGATTGCCGCCGTCAACAAAAAGGCAAAGCCGACGGCACTGACCAAGTCTGCAAGCAGCGTAAAGGCAGCCCGCTCGAACCCTACGGATTCGGCGACGGGCAGAGCATGGCTGTGGGTCCGGGCAGCCTCGGTTTCGTCAGCATGGTGATGTTCCCCGCTCGATGGAGCGGCGGCATTTTCATAAACCTCGGCGGCAAGAATCAGTGGCGTCGTCTTGACCATGTGGGCACCCCACAGGAAAACGCCCGATACCAAGCCGGCGAGGACCGCCGTCAAGACGATCCGTCCAAACATTGCCCGCCCCTTTAGTGGCAGGGGAAATTGAGGGCGTGGCGTCCGTCGTGGGCGGCGTTGTGAAGAGCGGCGGAATTGGCGAAACCGGCGCCGAGTAATAAGAAGGTGCCGAACAACAGCGCCAGTAATGCAGGACCAACCCGCGACGTGGTTGTTGCCAGGATTTGTGCTTGATGGGTCTTTTCGTCGAGATATTTCGTATCAGTGGGCATAATGCCTAGTCTCCGTTAGCGATGAACAATTCCAGTCCTCACCGCTACGGTTTAAACCGTCCCGCCGGAATCCCCCGTCCCGCAGGTTCGCGATGTCACTGGACGGCAGGTCTCCTGGCTTGCGGTTCTTCGCTTCACGCCGCCTTCCCGGTTTCCCAGTGGCTTTGTTGGCGTCGAAACTCACCGCTTACAGTTGCGGGGGCAGCCACGGTTGAAAGTCCCCAGTTGGGTCGACTCCTCCGTGTTCCCTTTTGATCCCCAAGCTTTGTCGCCCTATGGGGAACCGTCCGCCCTGACTATATGGCGAAGAAAAGCCGATCGTCAATCACGCATCAACGGCATTCTTTCGGCAAAGTCCCTTTAATGGCTATAATTTTGCCATAAATCCCCCTTAGGTCTTCCCCTACCCCCTAAGATGACCAAAAGGAACCGTGTTCATGGCCCAAACCATTGCCCTTGTCGATGACGACCAGAACATCCTCGCCTCGCTTTCCGCCGCGCTAGAGGATGAAGGCTACCGGGTGGATACCTATGGCGACGGCCTCGAAGCCCTGGAAGGTATCGTCCGCAAGCCCGTGGACCTGGCTATACTGGACATCAAGATGCCAAAAATGGACGGCATGGAACTGCTCGGCAATCTGCGCCAGAAAAACGATGTGCCGGTTATTTTCCTGACGTCGAAGGATGACGAAGTCGATGAGGTCATGGGGCTTCGCATGGGCGCGGATGATTACATCAAGAAACCTTTTTCCCAGCGTCTTTTGATGGAACGAATTCATGCCGTGTTGCGCCGTCACGAACTGCCGAGCCAGGACAACATCTCGGGCGAAGTCATGCGCCGGGGCGATTTGGTCCTCGATCAATCCCGCCATCTGTGTTCCTGGAAAGACACCGAAGTCAACCTGACGGTAACCGAATTCCTGTTGGTCGAGGCGTTGGCCCGCCGGCCAGGACATGTCAAAAACCGAGACCAACTGATTGACGCGGCATATGGGGAACATATCTACGTCGATGACCGGACCATCGACAGCCATGTCAAACGCCTGCGCCGGAAATTTAAGTCCGTGGACGAGGATTTCGCTGAAATCGAAACCCTTTACGGCGTCGGCTACCGTTACCGCGGAAGCTGATCACGTGCCGGGGGCGCCATGACACGGGGGTCTAAACCTCAATCCAGCAACCGTCCGGAAAACCAACGGGACAGGCGCCTGCTTTCACCGCTGACCCGGCGCATCCTGGCGATCAACATCCTGGCGCTCGCTTTGCTCGGCGGCGGTGTTTTGTTTCATGGTGAATACCGCGAAACTCTTATCGAAGCGGAACTCAAGTCACTTACCGTGCAGGCTCAGATGTTCGCCGCCGCCTTGGGTGAAGGCGCCATCACCGCCGACACCCCGGCCGGCCACCAACTGGTTTCCGAAATCGCCGACCGGATCGTCCGCCGCCTGGTAGAGACAACAGGAACCCGAGCCCGCCTGTTCCGCGACAACGGCACCCTGGTCGCCGATTCCCTTCGCCTGATGGGGCCGGGCGGGATGGTCCGTATCGAGGAATTGCCGCCACCGGGAGCCGAACGCGGATTGCTTCCGGCGGCCCTTGAAGTCTATGACCGGCTGATGCGCAGGTTGACCCGCCAGGACGTTCTGCCGATCTACCGGGAACGGTCCCGCCAACACGCCCGGGATTACCCCGAGGTTATTTCCGCCCTGGGCGGAGACACGGCACATAGGGTACGCAGCGCTGGGGGCGATCCGTTGATTCTCAGCGTCGCCGTACCCGTGCAACGCTATAAGCAGGTGTTGGGTGCCGTGCTGCTGACCAAAGGCTCCCGCGTTATCGACGAAGCCCTTTTAGAGGTCCGCATCGCCATCCTGAAGATTTTCTCCGCCGCCCTGGCGGTAACGGTGTTGCTGTCGATGTATCTTGCCGGCACCATCGCCCGGCCGATCCGCCGCCTGGCCGCCGCCGCAGAGTTAGTCCGCCATGACCACGGTCGAAAACAAACCATTCCCGACTTCAAAGGGCGCAAGGATGAAATCGGGGAACTGGCCGAAAGCCTGTCGGAAATGACCGAGGCGCTGTGGTTGCGAATGGACGCCATCGAAAGTTTTGCCGCCGACGTGGCGCACGAAATCAAGAACCCCCTGACCTCGCTCAGGAGCGCCGTCGAAACCACGGCGCGGCTGAAAGACCCGGAACAACAGCGCAAGCTGATGACCATCATTCAGGAAGACGTTGTTCGTCTTGACAGGCTGATCAGCGATATATCCGATGCCTCGCGCCTGGATGCGGAACTTTCCAGGGCCGAGACCGAACCGGTAGACATCGGCGCCATGCTGGAAACCCTGGTCGACCTGCATGACTCCACCTTCGACAACACCAACGACCAGACCCCACGCATTCATCTTGAAGGCAGGAGCCTGGATGAAGAGCCGCTGATGGTCGATGGTATCGAAATCAGGCTGGCCCAGGTTTTCCGGAACCTTTTCACCAACGCCGTCTCCTTCAGCGGACCCGATGATCACATCACCATCACGGTTTCCCGCGAAGACGGTTGGATGATCGTTGATGTCGACGACGAAGGCCCTGGATTGCCGAAGGGAAAGGAAGACGCGATCTTCGAGCGTTTCTATACGGAACGCCGCGACTCGGAGAAATTCGGCACCCATTCCGGCCTTGGCCTTAGCATTTCGAGACAAATCATCAATGCCCACGGTGGTCAGTTGTCCGCATCCAACCGCAAGGACGCGGACGGCAACATCCTGGGCGCGCGTTTTACGGTTCGTCTGGCGACCGGTTGACAGGGTGCCATTGACAGTACATTCGGGGGGCTCCACGCTTGCCGCCATGGAACAAGTTCACGCCACCTCAATAGATATCGATGGCGCCGGGGTCTTGCTGCGGGGGCCATCGGCGAGTGGAAAGTCGGATCTGGCGCTGCGCATGATCGATACCGGCGCCCGCCTTGTCGCCGATGACCGCACCAACCTTGCGGTGCGCGATGGCCGAATCTTTGCCTCGGCGCCGGCGGCGCTTGCCGGGCGCATAGAGGTTCGAGGGATCGGCATCCTCACCATCGGCGCGGTTCAAGAATCCCCGTTGGCCTTGGTCGTCGATTTGGTTGCCGCCGCCGATGTCGAACGGCTGCCGGAGCCGGCAAAAGCGGATATTCTCGGTATTGCCCTGCCGTTGCTCCGGCTGGCTCCCTTCGAGGCATCGACCCCGGCGAAAGTACGCGCTGCAATTCAGTACCCGGTAGAGCTATAATACCTCCATCATGAATACCAACAGCCAAACGCCGGCACCGTTGCTTCTGGTCACCGGCGTTTCCGGGGCCGGCAAAAGTTCGGCCCTGGGCGTGCTTGAAGACCTGGGCTATGAGGCGGTGGACAACCTGCCGGTTTCACTGATCGGCCGCCTATTGGCGGATGGTGAGTTTCCCCACCCCATCGCCATCGGCATCGACATCCGCACCCGCGACTTCAACGCGCCTGGGTTTTTAGAGGAACTAAACGTCCTGTTCGGACTCCAGGATATGGATGTGAAACTGGTGTTCCTGGATTGTGACGATGAAATCCTGGGCCGCCGATTCGAGGAAACCCGCCGCCGCCATCCGCTTGCCGACGACCGGCCGATCAGCGATGGCCTGCGCCGGGAAAGAGATCTGATGGCCACGGTTCGCGATCAAGCCAGCGTTTTGATCGATACCTCGGAAATGGCAATCAAGGATCTGAAGCAGTCGCTTGAGGGCCATTTCGGGATTGGCACCACTGCCGGATTGTCTATTTTCGTGACCTCGTTTTCCTACCGCCTTGGGCTGCCCCGCAACGCCGACCTGGTGTTCGACGTCCGTTTCCTGCGCAATCCCCATTACCAGCGGGATTTGAGGGATCTCAGCGGCCGTGACAAGGACGTCGGCGCATTCATATCCGCCGATGAGGGTTTCCAACCCTTTTTTGATAGCCTGACCCGCCTGTTGGAGCCGTTGTTGCCGCGCTATGCGGAGGAAGGAAAAAATTATCTGACCATAGCCATCGGTTGCACCGGTGGCCGCCATCGCTCTGTTTTTGTTGCCGAAAAGCTGAATACCTGGCTTGAAGAAAAGGGCGCCCCCTTACAATTGCGTCACAGGGACTTGGACAAACCCGGCAATAGAGACTAAAAAGCTGCGCACTCTAAAGGACTGTTCAAACACCCACGGGAAAGAGCTCTTAAAATGATCGGTATGGTTCTTGTTACCCATGGCCGTTTGGCCGAAGAATTGGTTGCGGCGCTGGAACACGTGGTCGGATCGCAACCCAACGTGATCGCCGTATGTATCGGCCCGGACGACGATATGGAACAACGGCGCTCCGAAATCATGGAAAGCGCCGCCAAGACCGACGAAGGCGATGGTGTCGTGCTGCTGACCGACATGTTCGGCGGCACGCCTTCCAATTTAGCCATTTCCGTCATGGATAAGGCGAATGTGGAAATCATCGCCGGCGTCAATCTTCCGATGCTGATCAAGCTGGCCAGCGTGCGCAAGACGGAACCGTTGGCCGATGCCATCGAAAGCGCCCAGGAGGCCGGGCGCAAATATATCAATATCGCCTCGAAGCTGCTGTCGCAGGATGAGGAATGAGCAACGCTCAAGACTCCCCGGCCATGAACGCAAACGGTGGCCCTGCTGGGAAGGATGATGCGGATGGAAGCGTGCGCCGCCAAGTCACCATTATCAATTCCCGCGGCCTGCATGCCCGGGCGGCGGCGAAATTCGCCAGCACCGCCGGTGATTTCGAGGCCAAAATTGTGGTCAGCCGGAAAGAGCAAACCGTGTCGGGTCTTTCGATCATGGGCTTGATGATGCTGGCGGCGGCACCCGGAAGCGACATCGAGCTTGCAGCGGCCGGCCCGGACGCAGAGGCCGCCATCGACGCCCTGGCAACGCTGATCGCCGATAAATTCCATGAGGACGACGAATAACCATGGCCAAGGCAACCTTGAAGGAGCATCAATTTGAAGGCATGGGCGTTGCCGCCGGCATCGCCATCGGGCCCGCCTATGTCCGCCAAAGTGGCGCCCTGGACGTGCCTGAACGGAAGATTCCCAAAAAGGACATCGGCGCTGAAAAGAAACGCCTGAACGTCGCCATCCGTTTGGCGCGGCGTCAAATCCGCCTGCTCCAAACCAGGGCCAAGGCCAAATCCGGGGCCAACGGCGAAGAACTCACCTATCTGCTCGACGCCTATCTGCGCATGCTTCAGGATTCGCGTCTGGTCCGCGGCGCCATCGACCGTATCGCCAACGACCAGATCAACGCCGAAGCCGCGGTCAAAGCCGAAATTGCCGCCATCTCCGATGTCTTCCAAGCCATGGACGACACCTATATCGCGGCGCGCATCGACGATATCCGCGAAGTCAGCAACCGGCTTCTCAGGAATCTGACCAAGACCCCGTTAAAACCATTTTCTGCGGTGCCCGAAGGCAGCATCATCGTCGCCGAACAATTGACTCCCGCCGATACCGCGCAGTTGGACCCGGCCTTGGTCGCCGGCGCCGCGGCCATGGGCGGCAGCGCCGAGGGCCACACCGCCATCATGGCCCGCGCCCTAGGCTTGCCGACGGTGTTGGGCGCGGCCGGTTTAATCGGCGACGTCAAGACCGGCGATACCATCATCGTCGACGGCAATTCCGGGCGCGTGGTGATCAATCCGACCCAGAAAACAATTACCGCCTTTGAGCGCCGTCGCGCCGAACACCTGAAACAGACCCGCCGCCTGGATCGCCTGCGCTCGCTTCCCGCCGTCACCCGCGACGATACCGAAGTGGTCTTGCAGGCCAACGTCGAATTGCCCATTGAAATGGCCATGGTGACCCATGCCGGGGCCGCCGGCATCGGGCTGTTGCGCTCAGAGTTCTTGTTCATGAACCGCGAAGACATCCCCACCGAAGACGAACAGGTCGAACAGCTAAATAGCGTCATCTCCGTCATGGGCAAGCGCCCGGTGACCGTGCGGACCCTGGATGTCGGCGCCGAAAAACCGGTGGCCGCGCTGTTGAACGGAATCGAGGACGGCGCGGTTTCCAACCTGGGCCTTCGCGGCATCCGGCTATCGCTCGCCCGGCCGGATGTCCTGGAAACCCAATTCCGGGCTATTCTGCGTGCCGCAAACTCCGGCAACGTGCGAATCCTGCTGCCGATGATCAGCGCCGTGGCTGAAATTCGCCAGGCCCGGGACCTGCTGAAAAAAGCCGCCGCCAAGCTGACACGGCGCGGCATTGCAATTCCCGATCCGCTACCCGACCTCGGCGTCATGATCGAGGTCCCCGGCGCCGCCCTGGCCGCCAACTCCTTGGCCCAGCACAGCGATTTCTTCTCTATCGGTTCCAACGACCTGACCATGTATACGCTGGCCATCGACCGCGGCAATGAACACGTCGCCCACCTGTTCAACCCGCTGCATCCGGGTTTGCTGAGGCTGTTGCAATTCACTGCCGACGCCGCCCTTCGTGCCCGCATCCCCATCGCCATCTGTGGGGAAATGGCCGGTGACCCCCGTTATACGGCGTTGCTGTTGGGCCTCGGCATCCGCGAACTGTCGATGACGCCGAGCAACATTCCCCTGGTCAAACAGCGGATCAGGGAAATTGATTTGGCCGCCGCCAACCACCGCGCCGAGGTGATCATGGACCAGGTCGACTCCGGGCGGATCGCCATGCTGCTGGATGATTTCAACGCCCTCGCGTGAGCATATTTTTGCCTTCAAACCATCTCGGTGCCGGCAAACGCCGAAACGGGTTGCGGCAATCCCCGACGACTGGTAAACCCCCTCTTTCCCGCCCCTATTTTTAGGCCCAAGGAGTCCCGCCATGCCGTTTGATGATTACAAGATCGCCGATATTTCCCTGGCCGAGTGGGGGAACAAGGAAATCTCCCTGGCCGAAACGGAAATGCCCGGCCTGATGGCGATCCGGGACGAATTCAAGGACAGCCAGCCGCTCAAAGGCGCGCGCATTGCCGGTTCCTTGCACATGACCATCCAGACGGCGGTCCTGATTCAGACCCTGAGGGCATTGGGCGCCGATATCCGCTGGGCGACGTGCAATATTTTTTCGACCCAGGACCACGCCGCGGCGGCCATCGCAGCCGGGGAAACGCCGGTGTTCGCGCTGAAGGGCGAAAGCCTGGTCGATTACTGGGATTACGCGCATCGGATTTTTGATTGGTCCGACGGTGGCACCGCCAACATGATCCTCGACGACGGCGGCGACGTCACGCTGTTGCTGCACTTGGGCATCGAGGCCGAAGGCGACGCCTCCGTCCTCGATAAGCCGGGCAATGAGGAAGAAGAGGTCCTGTTCGCTTCGATCAAAAAGCAACTGGCCGAAAAACCCGGCTGGTACACCAACGCCGCCAAGAACATCCAGGGCGTTACCGAGGAAACCACCACCGGCGTGCACCGGCTGTATGGGATGCAGGAAAAAGGCACGCTGCTGTTCCCGGCCATCAACGTCAATGATTCGGTGACCAAATCCAAGTTCGACAACAAATACGGCTGCCGCGAAAGCCTGGTCGACGGCATCCGCCGCGCCACCGACGTGATGATGGCGGGCAAGGTCGCCGTGGTCGCCGGCTACGGCGATGTCGGCAAGGGCTCGGCGGAGAGTCTCCGCAGTTCCGGCTGCCGGGTCATGGTCACCGAACCGGATCCGATCTGCGCCCTGCAGGCTGCGATGGAAGGCTTCGAGGTCGTGACCATGGAAGACGCCGCCCCCCGGGGCGATATTTTCGTCACCTGCACCGGCAACATCGACGTCATTACCGTCGATCATGTGCGCGACATGAAGGACCGCGCCATCGTCTGCAACATCGGCCACTTCGACAGTGAGATACAGGTCGAGGCCTTGCGCAACTTCAAATGGACCAATATCAAGCCGCAGGTCGACGAGATCGAGAAGCCCGACGGCTCGCGGATCATCCTGCTCGCCGAAGGCCGGCTGGTGAACCTGGGCTGCGCCACCGGCCACCCCAGCTTCGTGATGAGCGCGTCGTTCACCAACCAGGTGCTGGCGCAGATGGAATTGTGGCAGAAGCCGGACGATTACGAAAAACAAGTCTATGTCCTGCCCAAGCACCTGGACGAAAAGGTCGCGGCGCTGCACCTGGACAAGCTCGGCGTCAAACTGACCCAACTCAGCAAAGAACAGGCCGATTACATCGGTGTCGGCACCGACGGCCCGTTCAAGCCGGATTCCTATCGCTACTAGGATATTTTAGCCGCAAATTCGTCGTCGCAAATGAGTCCATTTGCTCGGGATTTGCTCTAGGCCGCCCGTTATCCCACCGCCTTTTCAGAAAGTAGGCATTGGTGGGCATTGGTGGGCATTCGGTGGACATCCGGTAGTCATTGGGTGGACATTCGGTGGACATCGGGTGGTGGTTTGGTGGTCACTTTGGAGTCGTTTTCGGTCTAATTGCTGCCGGGTACCGGTATTTTTCCTTAATTTCAGCGTTCCCCGCCACCGATAGGACAACCACGGTCGGGCGGCGGACACAGCCAATCCGCCTCGGCCAACATGTGGCGCCGAGGGAGGCGATTTTGTTCATATTCACTTATCAAAGAGCAGCCCCTGGCAGCGCCGGGAGGTATAGAACAAACATAGAACATAATTTATGAAATGTCAAGCTTGAAACCCCGCCCGGAGCCGGGCCGGATGGCCGCTTTCGGGGGGTAAGCGGACATTATTTAGGGCATGGCAAAGAGTCCGCTAATAGCCATAAGCGGACATCAAATAAATCATCAGGTCCGATTTATTTAAACCCCAACCAATAAAGGAGATCACGATATCCTTTGGTGGAAGCCTTTAAAGGTGAGATTCAACAAAGGTGGGAAGATTGACGCTAACTATATAAAACACCCAGTGGCGCCATAGAGAATTATATCGACTTACCGGGTCATAAAAGCAGCCATGGTGTAGTCATAGGCGACACGGGCGAACCCTTGAACCTCGGGTGCGACACAGCCATCATCGAAAGGAGAAAAATGATCAAGAAACTGACCATCCAGAACCGCCGCTTGAACCATCAGCGACAAGCGGCTTAACATCAAACCAAGATGGGCCAGATCCTCTGTTACGAAACAGACTCAGGCGTCC
>PVBE011802450.1_pt1 | contig 44438 bp, 39 predicted proteins | sample 1631181 | NCBI WGS metagenome assembly PVBE01 (sample SAMN08397723, study PRJNA350692) | Marine metagenome, whole genome shotgun sequencing project. | isolation source: water | place: Pacific Ocean | collected 2012-04
CCCGGCCTCCGGTGGCCGTGGGCGAACGACCCGCCGCGTCGCGCCGCTTGCCCGATGGCACCGCATCGCGCCGCGCGGCGCTCCTAACGGGTCGATCGCCCACGGCCATGAAATAGGTCGATATCATTGCAGGTTGGTATAAGCGGCCGTGTCGAGTTTTCAACAAGGCCGTGGAGTCCGCGATCAGGGAATGTCTTTTCTGCATGTTACCGGGATCGTCTCTCGGCTGGAGCCCGAACTGACGCGCGCGAAATTTGAGCAGGTCCTATAATCCCGCGCCAAACGATCACCGGGAGCGCGCCATGACCATTACGCTGTCCGAGAATTTTCGCGCCGTATTCTATGCGCCGTTCTATGTCGCGCATGCCTTGGAGGCCTACCGGGACGAAGGCGTCGACGTGCGTCTGAAGACGTCCGACAGCCCGGGACCGACGGCGGGCGGCCTGTCGGATGGCGAAGCGGGCGTGTGGTGGGGCGGTCCCATGCGAATGCTGGTCGCGCACGATCAACGGGCGGATAGCGGGCTCGTCGCGTTCTGCGAGGTCGTGACCCGCGATCCGTTCTTCGTGGTCGGCCGTGTGCCGCGTCCCGATTTCCACATGTCGGACCTCACGGGGCTGCGCGTCGGGACGGTCAGCGAAGTGCCGACGCCCTGGATGTGCCTCCAGGACGATTTTCGCCGCGCCGGCCTCGACCCGGCGAAGCTGGAGCGCGTGGCCGACAAGTCCATGGCCGACAATGCGGCGGCGCTACGCGACGGCGCGCTCGATGCCATTCAGGTCTTCGACCCTTCGTCGAACAGCTCGTGCGCGAGGGCGCCGGGCACATCTGGTATGCCGCCGCGTCGCGTGGCCCGACCTCGTATACGGCCCTCTACACCGAGCAACGAATGCTCGTCGACATGCGTGACACTATCCTGGCGATGACTCGCGCGATCCATCGAACCCAGAAATGGATACATGGGCGGGACGCGGCGGCGGTCGCTGAATCGATCGCCGGATACTTTCCCGAGCTCGACGCGGACGTGCTTGCGGCATGTATCGCCCGGTACAAGTCGCTCGGCCTTTGGGGCCGCGATCCGTTCCTGCCGAGGGAAGGTTTCGAGCGGCTGAAAGCCGCGTGCCTGTCCGGCGGGCTGATCCAACGGGGCGCCGATTATGGCGATTGCGTCGACACCAGCCTCGCCGAGACCGTCATCGAATCCGATCCGCCGTCCATGTGACCGGTTCATGGCCACCGGCGCCGATATGGATTAAGAACGGCCGGGGCGGGCGCGAATACGCTCGCTGGGGGCTTGCGCTCCGAACATTTCGAAGAAGGAGGGATCGATGATCACCAAGCGGCTTCACCACGTCGCCTATCGCTGCAACGACGCCCAGGAGACCGTCGATTTCTATACCAAGGTCATGGGTATGACCTACGCCATGGCGATCTCCGAGGACCGGGTGCCGTCGACCAAGGAACCCGACCCCTACATGCATGTCTTCTTCGGCATCGGCGACGGCAGCTTCCTCGCGTTCTTCGAGTTGCCCAACTCGCCGCCCATGGGCAAGGATCCCAACACGCCAGAGTGGGTGCAGCATCTGGCGCTGCAGGTCGAGAGCGTGGACGCGCTGATCGAGACCAAGGAGCGCATCGAATCGTTCGGCATCGACGTGATCGGGCCGATCGATCACTCGATTTTCAAGTCGATCTATTTCTTCGATCCCAACGGCCACCGGCTCGAGCTTGCCGCCGACACGGTCGATCCGGCCGAATTGGGCGAGCTTGCCGGCAAGGCGGAATCGATGCTGGAGGAATGGAACCGTACCCACAGCACGGTGCGCCAGGCCGAGTGGCTGCACAAAAAGGAATTCGACCCGACCTGACGAACCCGCTCTATACCGCCACCGTCGTGGCGTCGTAGACGAACAGCCAGTCATAACGCTCGCGGACGCGCTCGGGCAGCCATTGCTCTTCGACATACTGTCCCGCCTTGGCGGGATCGGCCAACGTCTCGTTGTGGAAGCGCGAGGTGTTCTCCGCCGATCCGATGACGATCTTCGCGGTGCGCTCTGCGCGCATATCCTGGTAGCGCGTCAAGGCCGTCTCCACGTCGTCATGGGCTTCGAGGCAGCGCGCCAGCACCATCCCGTCCTCGATCGCCATCACGGCGCCCTGCGCGAGGAAGGGCAGCGTCGCGTGGCACGCATCGCCGAGCAGGCTGACGCGCCCGATCGTCCAGCGCGCCATGGGCTCGCGGCCCATCAGCGCCCATTTGAACGGGGTAGTGATGTTGCGGATCATGACGTGCACGGTCTCGTCCCAGCCCTCGAAGTCGGCGGCGCATTCGGCATGGGTGCCCTGGGCGCTCCACGATTCGACCTGCCAGTCGTCGCGCTCGACGATCCCGACGAAATTGAGCAGCTCGCCGCGACGCAGATAGTAGTGGATGACGTGGCGGCCGGGGCCGACCCAGTTGGTGCCGACCGGCCGGATGAGGCCTGGCGGCAGGCGCTCGACCGGGATCACGCCGCGCCATGCCATGCAGCCGGTGAATTCGGGCCGGTCGGCGCCGAACAGGCTCTGGCGAATGGCCGAGTGCACGCCGTCGGCGCCGATCAGCGCGTCGCCCTCGGCGGTGGCGCCGTTCTCCAGCCTCAGCGTCACCCGGCCGCCGTCCTGGTCGAACCCGGCACAGCGGCTATTGACGTGGATGGCGTCGGGTTTCGCGCGGCGCACCGCGTCGGCGAGAACCCCCTGCAGGTCGGCGCGGTGGAACATCAGGTAGGGATAGCCGTAACGCTCCACCGATTCGGCCCCGAGGTCGAACAGCTTCTTGGTCTCGCCCGTGTTCCAGACGCGGATTTCCTTGCCTTCGGGCTGCCAGCAGATCGCTTCGATCTCCGCGCCGAGGCCGAGCTCGTACAGTACGCGGGTGCCGTTGGCGCTGATCTGGAAGCCGGCGCCGACCTCCATGATCTCGGGCGCCTGCTCGTAGACGTCGACATCGAATCCGCGCTCGAGAAGCGCCAGCGCCGCGGTCAGACCGCCGATCCCGGCGCCGGCGATCAAGACATGCGGATTATTGGCCATGAAGTCCGTTCCCCTGGTGCCGCGGATTACCCGCTTCTAGGGGGCTAGACTAACCCATATCCTTCGACGCTCAAAAACGGTCGTGGGACCAGGGGAATACTGGGCCGCCACCGGCCCAGGAAGCCTGTTCGATCAGTGGGCGAACAGGATGTTGGCGCCGCTCTGTACGACGCTCATCGCCTCGGCGATGAACGTGGTGACCTCGCGCCGGTTGAACAGCACGCCGGCCTGCTTCTCGTCGAGCCGGCGCAGCAGGCCGGGCAGGCCCTCGTGGCGAATGATGGCGTCGAATTCGGACCGCTTGGTGACGATCAGGCTGACGCCCGAGATGGTGACGTCGATGATTCGCATCCGATCGTTCACCTGACGCACGCGGAAGTTCATGTTCAACGGCGGGCCGTATTGGCGCTTGATGCGGGCGATGACCAGGCTCTCGCCCTCTTTCACGCGCTGCTGGCGCAGCACCGTAAAGGTCTCTCCCGCGTAGCCGCCAAGCTGGACGGCGTACAGGTTGACGACATAGGTACGAAACAGCTTGGTGTATCGATCGCGCTGTTCGTCCGAAGCGGCGCGCCAGTGCCTGCCAAGCGCGCGGCGCGCCATGATGTCGAGGTCGAGCGCGTGGACGAAGATGTCGCGGAAATGGCGCGAGCGCTGATCGGCTTCCAGCTCTTGGGCGGCCAGGACGGAGACGACCTGCTGACCGACCGTGGCGACGAATCCCGCCGGATCACCCTCGGCCGGCGAGACCGCGGCCACATTGCTGGCCGGACCCAACAGGACCAAGCTCATGCCCGCTGCCGTCGCCCAACGGCGCAGGCGGCTGGGATCGAGGAGTGTCGAGTTAAAAAGTTCTTTCAAAATGATACGCATGTATCTGACCCCGAGCTTGCATACTGTGCTTTGGCAGAGATATCTTCCCTTGCTGCCTATAAAACGCATCAAGGTATGAACAAGCCATTAAAAACATTTAGTCAAGTAAATAATTATGGCAATATATTTCCATTCTATACTATGATAATTTGTTGGTAATTTTAATTAATTCGATTGATTACCTGTGTAAACCTAATGAAATCCGCCGCTGTCGGGCCACGAAAGGATGGCGGTGGGCCGAAATCGGGCCTGACGGAGTGCCGGGTCGGCGCACTGGCGACCACGCGGCGATTCAGGCTTGTGGCAATTGAGGCGGTTTGCCCCATTTCAGCGCGCGCCGTTGAAATTCGTTCCCGACGAATTGATTTGAGGCGCACGGCACGAGCGGCTAGCCTCGCCCGGCGGCTCGAATTCGCCAGGGATCCTACACGATGACCGGCATAGAACACGCCAACGGCCACCGCCCCGACGGGCTGCTCGACCTGTTGCACCCGGAGCTCAAGATGGCGCCCCGTCCCGAGCGCGAGGCGCTGGGGTATGACCTCGACCAGACGCTGCGCTCGGTTCTCAAGCTGCGCGCCGAGGTGCCGCCCGACGCGCGAACGGCGCAGATCCTGGGCACCGAGCGCGAGGGCTCGGGCGTGGTGATCGACGACGACGGGCTGGTGCTGACGATCGGCTATCTGATGACCGAGGCGACCCGGGTGACGCTGACGACGGCGGACGGCGCCGCGGTCGCGGCCGAGCCGCTGGCCTACGACCACGAGACCGGGTTTGGCATGGTCCGCGCGCTGGAGCCGCTCGGGGCCGGCAAGCTGCCGATTGGCGAGGCGACGGCCGTCGCCGAGGGCGATGCGGTCGTCGTCGCCTCGTTCGGCGGCTACGACCACGCCATCGCCGCCACGGTGGTCGCCAAGCGCGAGTTCGCCGGCTCCTGGGAATACATGCTGGACGAGGCGATCTACACCACGCCGATGCACCCTTACTGGGGCGGCTCGGCATTGCTCGATTCGGAGGGTCGTCTGGTCGGTACCGGCTCGCTCTATATCGAGGAGCCGGTCCCTGGCGAGCGGCGGATGCAGGGCAACATGTTCGTGCCGATCGACCTGTTGGCGCCGATCCGGAGCGCGATGGAGACGACCGGCCGGTCGGGACGCCAATCCCGGCCCTGGCTCGGCATGCACACCGCCGAGGCCGACGACCGGCTGATCGTGACCGGCGTCGCCGCCGACGCGCCGGCGGACCGGAGCGGCGTTCAGCCCGGCGACATCGTTCTCGGCGTCGACGGGGTCGCGGTTGAGGGGCTCGCCCACATGTATCGCACCGTCTGGGCCACCGGCCCGGCCGGCGGTGAGATCCGGTTCACGCTGCTGCGCGACGACGACGTGATCACGCTCCGCGTCCGCTCCGGCGACCGCTACGATTTTCTCGACCTGCCGCGGCGGCATTGAGGGGGAAAAGGAGCGCGGGCATGGCGGCATTCGTCCTGGTTCACGGCGCTTGGCACGGCGGCTGGTGCTGGGCGCGAGTCGCCCGGCTGCTCAGCGCCAAGGGTCACGGGGCGTTCACCCCGACGCTGACCGGGCTCGGCGAGCGGGTCCACCTCGCCTCGGCCGACATAAATCTCGACAGCCATATCGCCGACGTCCTCGGCGTGCTCGACGCCGAGGAGCTGAACGACGTCATCCTGTGTGGTCACAGCTATGGCGGCATGGTGATCAGCGGCGTCGCCGAACGCGCCGCCGGGCGCATCGACACCCTGGTCTATCTCGATGCGTTCGTGCCCGAGGACGGCCAGTCGGTTCTCGGGCTCATGGGGCCCGAACGTGCCGCGTCGATACGCGAGCATGCGAGCCGGACCGGCGATGGCTGGCGCGTCGACCCGCCGCCGGCGAGCTATTTCCAAGTGATGGATACGGACGACGCCGACTGGATCGACCGCCGCTGCGTGGCCCAGCCGATCGCGACGTTTGGCCAGCCGGTCGCGCTGACCGGCGCCGTCGACCGGGTTCGCCGTCGCGTCTACATCCGGGCCGACAACGACCGGGTCACGCCCTACGCCCATTGCGCCGAGCATGCGCAAAGCGCGCCGGACTGGGAATACCACGAGATCTCCGCCGGTCACGACGTGATGGTCGACGCCCCCGAGGCGCTCGCCGGCATCCTGCTCGACGCGGCGAAATAGTTCCAACGGCACATCCTTCGCCACCCGGGCGGCCCGAGGTCGGAACGGGGTTGGCGGGACCGCACTCATTGGGCTAGGGTTTTTCCGTGATCAACGGTCCGCCGAGCTGCATTGGGCGAGACGCGGACAAATGGGAGGAAAACCAATGATGATGAGAGATCGAACGTCGATGATAGCGGCGGCATGCGCGGTCGTGGCCGGATTGCTGATCGCTGGGACATCGGCCAACGCCGAGTCCATCAAGATGAAGCTCCATTCCTTCGGCTCGCCCAAGCAGCCGGAGAACAAATGGATCTTCCAGCCGCTGGCCAAGGACCTCGACCGGCACTCGGGCGGCACGCTGTCGTTCCAGGTCTATTGGGGCATGGCGCTCGGCGGCAAGCCGCGCGACCTGATCGCGCAGGCCGAGAACGGCGTCGTCGACATGTCGTACACGCTGCCCGCCTACCATGCCGGCCGGTTCCCGATCCTGACCGGTCTGGAGCTTCCGTTCATCGCCACTACCGGTGAGGCGTTCAGCCAGGCCGCGTGGGACTGGCTCGACAAGTACGCCAACCGCGAATTCAAGAATCTCAAGGTGGTCACGCTGAACGCGATCGATGTCGGTGTCCTGCACACGACGAAGCGTCCGGTGCGAAAGCTCGAGGACCTCAAGGGCCTCAAGATTCGGGTCGCCGGCCGCTATATCGGCATGGCGGTGACGGCGCTGGGCGGGGTGCCGGTTCAGATGCCGCTGCCGGCGGTCTATGAATCGCTCGCCCGCGGCCAGACCCAGGGCATGATGATCCCGTGGATGATCACCATTCCGTTCAAGTACGCCGAGGTGACCAAGTACCATACCGACACGCCGATCTATCACTCGCTGCTGCTGACGGCGATGAACATGGGCACGTGGAACAAGCTGAACGCCAAACAGAAGAAGGCGGTCGATCTCAGCACGGGCAAGTCCTTCGCCAAGCAGTACGGCGCCGCGTGGGACGCCGTCGCCGATCCCGGGCGCCAGATCGCCATCAAGAAGGGCAACGAGATCATCAAGCTGTCGGCCGCCGAAGAGGGGCGTTGGCGCGCCGCCGCGCGCGGTGCGCACCAGGCCTGGATCAGTGAGATGGACGGCAAGGGCCTCAACGGCAAACAGATGTTCGCCGAACTTCTCGCGCTGGTGAAGAAGTACAGCAAGTAGAAGGCATGGCGGAGACAGATGCGGGGGGCGCCTCGCGCCAACGCCTGGGCGCCCCCCGCGACGATCGGTTCGGAGCGCGGCTGTTCGCGGTCAGCGAGGGCCTCGCCGTCCTCGGCGGCCTTTCGCTTGTCGCCGTTACCGTATTCACGGTGCTCAGCATCGTCGGTCGTACCGGTTTCGACACACCTGTCCTGGGCGATCAGGAGATCGTCGAGCTCGGGTGCGCGATCGCGATCTTCGCCTTCATGCCCTATTGCCAGATGCGCGCCGCCAACGTCATCGTCGACTTCTTCACCGCAGCGCTGAGCCAGGCGGCCAGGGATTTCCTCGATGCGCTGATGAACGCGATCTTCTCGGCGTGCATCCTGGTCGTCACCTGGCGGCTCGCCGTCGGCGGCATCGGCACCTTTAAGGCCGCCGATGCATCGATGTTCCTGCGCATCCCGCTATGGTGGGGCTATGCGTTCGCCTTCGTCGCTTGCGTATTGTGGTCGCTCGCGTGCCTGTATTCGGTGCTGCGCAGCATTCGTTACATGCGACAGGCCGGGCGCGCGGCCGGCGCGGGCTCGGGCGCGCCATGAGCGGCTTCGAGATGGGGCTGCTGCTGTTCGCGGCGACGCTGATCGCCATCATGCTGCGCATGCCCGTCGGGCTCGCCATGCTGTTCATCGGCGGGCTCGGCTACGTAATACTGGTCGGCTGGCATCCGCTGATCAACACGCTCAACAACTCGACCTACAGCCGGTTCGCCAGCTACACGCTCTCGGTGGTGCCCTTGTTCCTGCTGATGGGCCAGTTCGCGACCAAGGCAGGGCTCAACCGGGCTTTATTCCGCGCCGCCAGCGCCTGGTTCGGGCACATGCGCGGCGGCCTCGCCATCGCCTCGGTCGGCGGCTGCGCCATGTTCGGCGCGATCTGCGGCTCATCGCTGGCCACCGCCGCGACCATGAGCCAGGTCGCGCTGCCCGAGATGCGGCGCTACGGCTATTCCGATCCGCTGTCGACCGGCACGCTGGCCGCCGGCGGGACGCTCGGCATCCTGATCCCGCCATCGGTGATCCTGGTCATCTATGCCGTCTACACCGAGCAGTCGATCGGCCATCTGTTTCTCGCCGCGCTGGTTCCCGGGATCATCGCCACCATCGGCTACATGATCGTGGTCAGCGTCTACGTCCGGATCGCGCCGGAATCCGGCCCCGCCGCCGAGCGCGTCGCGCTACGCGACAAGATCGCCAGCCTGCGAGAGATCTGGCCGACCGCGCTGGTATTCATCCTCGTCGTCGGCGGTATCTATCTCGGCTGGTTCTCGCCCACCGAGGGCGCGGCGATCGGCGCCGGCGCCGTCGGGCTGCTGGCGGTCGTGGTCGGCGGCATGCGCTGGCGGGGCTTGCGCGCGTGCCTGATCGACACCGCCGAGACCACCGCGCTGATTTTCCTGATCCTGATGGGCGCGGAGATCTTCAACGCCTTCCTCGCGCTGACCCAGATGCCGCAGGAACTCGGCCAGGTCGTCACCGCGCTCGATGCGCCGCCGCTCCTGATCATTGTCGCCATGCTGATCATCTACATCCTGCTCGGCTGCGTGATGGACGCGCTGGCGATGGTGCTGCTGACGATGCCGGTGTTCTATCCCATCGTCGCCTCGCTCGATCTCGGCCTGACGCCCGATCAGACGGGCGTATGGTTCGGTATTCTGGCGCTGATGGCGGTCGAGATGGGCATGATCACGCCGCCCTTCGGGCTCAACATCTTCGTCATCAACGCCATGGCCGAGGATGTTCCCATGAACCAGACGTTCAAGGGCGTGCTGCCGTTCGTGATCAGCGATTTCTTCCGGCTCGCGATAATTCTGCTCGTCCCGGCGACGGCGCTCTACCTGCCGGGGATGATGTAGGTGGTGCCGCGAGCGGCTCGTAGTATTGCGGGCCGAATCCGGCGAGGTTGCGCGCCTCGGTATTGAACGGCGGCCTGATGCGGCCGCGAAAGTGCTTTCGAACCAGCGCGTGATAGGTGGCGACGGGCGCGAGGCCGCGAGCGCGGCAGACGTGCTCGAACCATTTCCGGCCGGCCGCGACGTGGCCGATCTCTTCGCGATAGATGGTTTCGAGGGCCGCCGCGCTCGCCCCGTCGCCGGCGCGCCCGAGATTGGCGATGATGGCCGGCGTCACGTCGAGGCCGCGCGCCTCGAGGAGAAGCGGCACCACCGCGAGCCGCGCGAGGATGTCGCCGGCGGTCTCTTCGGCCGCCTGCCACAGCCCGTCATGCGCCGGCAGGTCGCCGTAGGACGCATCGTGAGCGGCGAGCCGCTCGCTCAACAACCTGAAATGCTTCGCCTCGTCGTCGGCGACCGTGATCCAGTCGTCGTAGAACGAGCGTGGCAGGCCGTCCCCGGTGAACCGGGCGATGATGTCGCAGGCGAGGTCGATCGCGTTGAGCTCGATGTGGGCGAGCGCATGCAACAGCGCGATGCGCCCGGCGGGCGTGCCCCCCTTGCCGCGCCGCGGCATATCCCTCGGCGCGCGCAGCTCGGGCGTCGCGGGGCGGGCGGGGCGCGAGGGCGGCGCCGCGCTGCCGATCTCGACCAGCTCGCCGCTCCGCCACGCCTCGGCCATCCGGCGCGTGCGCCCAACCTTGTCGAGCGGCAGGGCGGTTGACAGCACCGCGACGGCGGCCCCGGCAAGGCCTGACGCGGGTCGATGGCGGGCGTCCATGTCGGTTTCCATCACGATCACATCCGAAAGGCTGATACCAGCGGTCATTGATATTGACCTGTTTCATGGCCGTGGGCGATCGACCCGTTAGGAGTGCCGCGCGGCGCGATGCGGTGCCATCGGGCAAGCGGCGCGACGCGGCGGGTCGTTCGCCCACGGCCACCGGAGGCCGGGATAAATTCACCACCGGGTGCGTCGCGATCCGCTTGTGGTGCTCTGCACCACGGCGCGAACCGCTCCTGCCCGGTGGCGAATTTCTCTCCGGTGAAACAGGTCAATATCAATGACCGCTGGTATCACAGCACCGCCCACAGCAGCAATGGCAAGGTCGCGAACGACAGCGCCGTCGAGGCCAATACCATGCCGGCGATCTCGTCGGGGCGGCGCTCGAAGCGCTGGGCGAAGACGTAGTTGTGGAGCGCGACGGGCATGGCGAACAGGAGGATCAGCGTGCCGCGCGCCGCGCCCTCGAGGCCGGCGAGGTTGGCCACCGTAAAGCCGATTGCGAAACCGAGGGTGAGCTTGAGTGCCGACAGCCCGAGGCTCTTGGTGACGAAAGTCATGCGCAGCTTGGAGATCGCGACGCCGAGCGCGATCAGCATCAGCGGGATGGCCATGCCGGCGATCAGCTCGGTGGTGTTGGCGAGCCAGGCCGGCAGGGGCTCGCCCGCGACCAGGAATGGGATCGCCGCGACAACGCCGTAGATCAGCGGGTTCTTGTAGAGGATGTCGAACGAGGTGCGACCCGAGTAGAGCGCGCCCGACGTCGTCACGCTGACCACCGACGAGACCACCACGTTGACGATCCCGAAGGTGAGCCCGGCGTCGCCGAACGCAAAGAGACAAAGCGGAAGGCCCATGTTGCCAGTGTTGGAGAACGCGAAGACCGGGGTGTAGGCGCGGACGTCGAGGCGAAGAAGCCGGGCGAGAACGGCGCCGATCGCGAGCCCGACGGCCAGCGCTGCGGCATAGGCGCCGCCCACCGTCGCGAACGCCTCGCCCGATACGTCCAGCCGGGTGAGCGAGGACAGGATCAGGCACGGCATGCCGAAATTGAGCGACAGCCCGGTGATCATCTGGGCGTCGAACGGCCGGTTGAGGCGTCCCCAGACGTAGCCGATGCCGGCGCAGGCGAACAGCGGCGCGATGATGGCGGCGATCTGGAAAAGCACTGAGGCCCTAGAACTTGGGAAAAATCTGCTTGTCGGCGAGCCAGCGCGACATCTGCATGCGGGGCTTGCGCTCGGCCTCGCCCCAGCCTTCGTGCTTTTCCTTGTTGGGCCAGACGTGACCGGCGGCGACGGCCATCCGGGTAGTAATCTCTTGCTTGGTGACGTTGAACACCATCAGGTCCTTGGCCAGCGCGAGCGGGCCCTTGTAGTGGGTGCGGACGGCCGCTTCCATCTCGCCCAGCAGATCGAAGTCGTTGAAGAAATGGAACGTCACCGCGAGGCGCGGGTCGATCAGCTCCAGCACCTTGCCCGCCTCGGCGGGGTCGGAATGCGCCATGGTGCCGATGCCGCGGGCGCTCTTCTCGTCGTAGCCCGAGCGCTCCATGAGCTGCTCGACGGTATTGAACGTCTCGTGAACGACGAGGTCCGCGTTCTTGGCGTTGTCGACGAAGAACTGGCTCGGCGTTGTGTCGCCCGAGTAGACGAACGACAGGCCATTCCAGTCGAGCCGGAGGCTGACCGGCCCGTCATAGATGTGGACCGCGGGGAAGCTGGTGATGGTGACGCCGTTCCGGTCATAGACCACGGCGGTCTCGGCGAAGTCGAACTCGTTGATCTCGACCTCGGCGCCGATCGCCGGCAGGAGGCCGACCCGGGTGTCGGTGTCCCAGGCGTAGGATGCCATCTGGTGCTCGACGAAATGGCGGAAGCCGTACTTGGTCTCGGGCCCCGAGGGGCCATGGACCACCAGCGGGCTGAGCCGTCCGCCGGCCCAGCTTCCGATCCAGATCTGGGCGAAGTCGCCGACGTGATCGGTGTGCAGGTGGGTCGCGAAATAGGCGGTCATGGCGGCGTAGGGAATCTCGAGCGCCGAGAAATTCATCTGCGAGCCGAAGCCGAAGTCGAACATGAACTTGTCGCCGTTGCCGAGCTCGATCAGCCACGATGCGTTGGCCTGGGCGGGACGCAGGAAGGGCCGCCCGGTGCCGAGCGCCGTGATGCGCATCTCGTCGGGCGCCAGCTCCTCGGTGTTGGGATAGAAATGATCGCGCAAGCTCGCCATGTCTCCGCTCCGGCTTCAATTCTCGCGCCACCCTGCCGCAAAACCCTGCCGGCAGAAAGGTGTTTTCGGCGCGCGAATCGGTTTTGCTTTCGCCGCCGCCAGATGCCAATCTCGCGCCATGAATACCGGGGCCGAGATACCGGCGGGGCCGGTCGCGGCGATGCGCGGCCAGGCGTGGCGAATTTTCTTCGTACTGTGCGCCGGCTTCGTCGCCAGCCAGTTCTTTCGCGTCTCCAACGCGGTGATCGCGCCCGAGCTGATGCGGAGCCTCGCCATCTCGCCCGAGGAGATGGGCGTGATCACCGGTGCGTTCTTCCTCGCCTTCGCCGCCGCCCAGTTGCCCGCCGGCGTGCTGCTCGACCGATTCGGGCCGCGGCGTACCATGTCGAGCCTGTTCGTCATCGCGGTCGCCGGCTCGGTGGTGTTCGCCCTGGCCCAGGACGCGTTCGGCCTCACTCTCGGCCGCGCGCTGATGGGGCTCGGCTGCGCCGCCGGGCTCATGGGCTCGCTGGTGGCGATCTCGCGCTGGTTTCCCGCCAATCAGTTCGCCCGGCTGAGCTCGCTGGTCTACACCATCGGCGGCGCCGGGTTCCTGATGGCGACGACGCCGCTGGCGGCGGTCGCCGACTCGATCGGGTGGCGCGGCGCGTTCTGGATGATGGCGGCGGCGACGGCAGCGCTCGCGGTGCTGCTCTACGCCGTGGTGCGCGACGCGCCGTCCGGCCACGTCATCCACGACCGCCCGCCCGAGACCGCGAACGAGATCATGCGTGGCCTGATGGAGGTGTTCGCCAACCGCGACCTGCGCTACGTCTGCGCGCTTCAGTTCGTCAACTACGGCACCGTGCTGTCGATCGTCGGGCTTTGGGCCGGACCCTACCTCAACGACGTGCACGGGCTCGCCGGCGTCGAGCGCGGCAACGTGCTGCTCGGCCTCAACCTCGCCATGCTGGTCGGCGTGATGGGGTTCAGCGTCGCCGAGCGCTGGCTCAATACCCGCAAATGGACGATCAGCGGCGGCGCCGTTCTCTCGATCGTGCTGCTCGTCATCCTGGCCGCGCTACCGGATCTCGGGCGCTGGGCCGCCATTGTCCTGTTGGGCCTGTTCGCCCTGGCGAGCGCTTATATCATGCTGATCCACGCCCATGCGCGCGCCGTCCTCTCCGACCATATCGTCGGGCGCGGGCTGACGCTCCAAAATCTCGCGGTGTTCCTCGGCGTATTCGCGATCCAGGCGGCGTCCGGCTTCATCATCGGGCAGTTCCCCCAGGACGGCGGCGCGGCGCCCGAGACCGCCTACCGGTCGGTGTTCGGCTTTCTCGCCGTGATGACGCTGGTGGCGCTTGCGATCTATGTTCGGATCCGCGACGTGCGGCCGCGCGAGGAAGGCCAAACAGGTTGACGCAAACATCGGAGGAGTGCCGCCTCGTCATGAGTCTCCCGCCCCCCAGCCGCCGGGCTGACTGATGGCCCGGTTCACCGTGCTCGGCGCCGGGATCGTCGGCTCCTGCGTCGCCTTGGCGCTCCGGCGCGACGGTCACGACGTGACGCTGATCGACCGTGACGAGCCGGGCAACGGCTGCTCGTTCGGCAACGCGGGTTTCATCCAGTTCGCCACGCCGCACCCCATGGCGACGCCCGGCATCTTCAGGCGCCTGCCCAAGCAGTTGCTCGACCCGTACAGTCCGCTATCCATCAAGTGGCGTCAGATTCCCCGCCTCGCGCCGTGGCTGTTGCGGTTCCTTCGCGCCGCATCGCCGTCCCGTGTCGAGGAGATCTCGATCGCGTTGATGGCGCTGCTGGAGCGTTCAGGCGCGGCCTATGAGCGGGTTTTTGGCGAGGCGAACGCGGCCGATCTCGTCCGCCCGCGGGGCATGCTGTTCGTCTATCCCGACGCCGCCGCGTTCGAGGACGCGCGCTGGGAGTTCGATCTCTACCGTCGGCGCGGCGCCCGGGTGGAGCAACTCGGCCGCGACCAGCTGCGCCAGATGGAGCCCGCCCTCAACCCCGCCTACGAACACGCCTATCTCCTGCCCGAGACGCTCTACACGACCGATCCCCTGCTGTTGACCGAGCGCATCGTCGCGCGCCTGGCCGGCATCGGCGGGCACATCGTACGGACCGAGGTGCACGATATCGAGATCGGCGCGGACGGCGCGCGCACGCTGGCGACGGCGAACGGCGCCATGGAAATCGACAATCTCGTCATCGCGGCGGGCGTTTATTCGTCGCGCTTTTCCGCCCGGCTCGGTGATCGCGTGCCTCTGGAGAGCGCGCGCGGCTACCACGTCATGATCCCGGAGCCCGGCGTCGTGCTGAACGGGCCGGTGATCGACGGCGCCATGCATTTCGGCGCGACCCCGATGCTCGGCGGGCTCAGGCTCGCCGGCACGCTCGAGTTCGCCGGTCTTGACGCGGAGCCCGACTACCGCCGCGCCGACATGCTGGCGCCGATGGCCAAGAAGATGCTTCCCGGCCTCGACGGCGAGGTCGCGACGCGCTGGATGGGCCACCGGCCGGCGATGCCCGACAGCCTGCCGGTGCTGGGCCGTGCGCGGCGCTTCGCCAACGTGATCTATGCCTTCGGCCACGGCCAGCTCGGCCTCACCATGGCCGCCGCGACCGGCGAGGTCATCGCCGACATCGCCGCCGGGCGCGACCCCGGCCTCGACCTCGCGCCCTATTCGGCGGCGCGGTTCTCGCGCCAGGTGATGAAATAGGTGGCGGCGAAGATCACCACGGCGCCGAGCCATGTCCACGGGTCGGTCGGCTCGCCCAGCCACGCCCAAGCCAGCGCGGCGCCGAACGGCAGGCGCAGGAAGTCGAACGGGACGACGACGCTGGCATCGGCCTCGCCGAAGGCGCGCGCCTGGCAGAAATGCGCGGCCCAGCCGGTCAGCCCGAGGACAATCAGCGCCGGTACGTCCGACCACGCCGGCCCGACCCAGACGAACAGCGACGGCACCAGCGTCGCCGGCACCATCATCACGTTCATGTAGAACACGATCACCGAGGCCGGCTCGGTCCGGGTCAGGAACTTCACCGACGTCCAAGCCCCGGCGTAGAACACCGACGACGACACCACCATCATGATCGGCAGCGTGATCTCGACGAAGCCCGGTCGGATGATGATCAAGGCGCCGAGGAAGCCCGCCGCGACCGCCGCCCAGCGCGGCGCATCGACGCGCTCACGCAGGATCGCCGCGGCGGCGATGGTGGTGAAGATCGGGATCAAGAAGGTGAGCGCCATCGCGTCGGCGACATGCACCGTCGCGAGACCGTAGTAGAACGTCAGCATGGCGGCGAAGGCGAAGCCGGTGCGCACGCAATGCATCGGAAGGCGCTTGGTCTTGAGGCGTCCGACGCCCGAGCGCATGACCACGGGCACGATCAACGCGAGGCCGAACACGGCGCGAAAGAACACGATCTCGACGGTATGGAACTTGGCCGACAGGACGCGGATCGCGATCAGCAGCACCGCGAACGAGGCCGCCGTCAGGATCATCCAGGCGGCGCCGCGGGCGGCCGGCGAGAGCGCGCTCCAGGCCGCCCTCATGACCGTTGGTCCGGCGTCGGGTGGGTCTCGCGACGGGTCGCGTTCGCCGTGCCCGCCGTCACGCGTCCCCGTCCGGCTCGCGCCCCATCTTGAGCAGCCGGAGCCGGAGCGCGTTGAGCTTGATGAAGCCCTCGGCGTCGCGCTGGTCGTAGACGGTGTCTTGTTCGAACGTCACGTGGTCGTGCGAATAAAGGCTCTTGGGCGATTGGCGCCCGACCACCGAGACCGAGCCCTTGTAGAGCTTCAAGCGCACCCGGCCGTCGACGTGGCGCTGGCTCTGGTCGACGGCGGCCTGGATCATTTCGCGCTCGGGTGAGAACCAGAAGCCGTTGTAGACCAGCTCGGCGTAGCGCGGCATCAGCTCGTCCTTCAGGTGCGCCGCGCCGCGGTCGAGCGTGATACTCTCGATGCCGCGATGGGCGGCAATCAGGATGGTGCCACCCGGGGTCTCGTAGACGCCGCGCGACTTCATGCCGACATAGCGGTTCTCGACCAGATCGAGCCGGCCGATGCCGTGCGCTCCGCCGAGCTCGTTGAGCCGGGTCAGAAGCGCCGCCGGCGTGAGCGCCTCGCCATCGACCGCGACGGCATCGCCGGCCTCGAACGCGACCTCGACGTATTGCGGCGTGTCGGGCGCGGCCTCGGGCGCGACGGAGCGGGTGAACATGGCCTCGTCGGGCTCGACCCAGGGGTCCTCCAGCGCCTTCCCCTCGTACGAGATGTGCAACAGGTTGGCGTCGGTCGAGTATGGCGGCTCGCCCGATTTGTCCGACGCGATCGGGATCTGGTGCTTCTCGGCGTAGTCCAGCAGCTTGGTCCGCGAATCGAGGTCCCATTCGCGCCACGGCACGATCGCCTTGATGTGTGGGTCGAGCGCGTAGTAGCCGAGCTCGAAGCGGACCTGATCGTTGCCCTTGCCGGTGGCGCCGTGGCTGACCGCATCGGCGCCGGTCTGATGCGCGATCTCGATCTGGCGCTTGGCGATCAGCGGCCGGGCGATCGAGGTGCCGAGCAGGTAGACGCCCTCATAGAGCGCATTGGCGCGGAACATCGGAAACACGTAGTCGCTGACGAACTCCTCGCGCAGATCGTCGATGAAGATCTCCTTGACGCCCGCGGCCTCGGCCTTCCCGCGCACCGGCTCCAGCTCCTCGCCTTGGCCGAGGTCGGCGGTGAACGTCACCACCTCGCAGCCATAGGTCTCCTGCAGCCAGCGCAGGATGACCGAGGTGTCGAGCCCGCCCGAATAGGCCAGCACGATCTTCTTGATGCCTTCCACATGCGCGCCCTTCATGGCGCAATCCTTTCCCGGAACTCGAAACGGCGCGCACTATAACGGAGCCCGGCGGCGAGCGCGAGGGAATGCCGGCCGCAATGTCTGCCCGCCTGTCACGAAGCCTTTACAGGCGCGGACATACGGTTTCGGAGGTTCCTTCGCACAAGATGTGGGCAGGAACAATCGGGTCCAAGCTTCTAACTTCGTCGAGTGTTTACCAGAGATTGGCCACGAAGATGACGCCTATACCGATCGGTGCAACGTACCGAATCAGAATGCGCCAGAAGGCGTAGCCGGATCCCATGGCGAGTTCGTCCTCGGTGTCTTGGCGCGACATGATCCACCCCGCGAAAACCGCCATCAGGAGTGCCCCTAGTGGTAGCATGATGTTCGCGGTAAGAAAATCATAGAGGTCGAACAGCGTCTTGCCGTCGAAGCGTTTGATGAAGCCGAGCGGGTGAAATTCTTTCCATTCGTTGAGCGACAGCACCGTGGTGAGCCCGAGTAGCCAGGCGGCGCCGGCGACACTCGCGGAAGCCGCGGCTCGACCCATGCCACGTTCCTGCAGCCATTCCACGATCGCCTCCAGCATCGAGATGCTGGAGGTCCAGGCCGCGACCACCAGCATGACGAAGAACAGGGCGCCGACGATTTGACCGGCCGGCATTTTCCCGAATGCGATCGGTAGGGTCACGAATACAAGGCCCGGACCCGCGCCCGGCTCGAGGCCGTTGGCGAAGACGATCGGGAAGATCGCCATTCCCGCCATCAGGGCGACCAGCGTGTCGATGATCGCGATCGCAAATGATGTGCTGGCGATCGACGTGCTGCGCTCCAGGTATGAGCCGTAAGCGAAAACGGCCCCGCCGGCGATACTCAAGGTGAAGAACGCGTGACCGATCGCCGTCAGGACGGCGTCGGCCGTAAGTTTGGAGAAGTCCGGATCGAACAGGAAGCCGAGCGCCTTGACGAAGCTGCTTGAATCCGCGATCAAGTTGTAGACGATCAGAACGACCAGAAGGACGAACAAGCCGGGCATGAGGATTGTCACGGCACGCTCGATGCCGCCTTTGACGCCGCTCGCCGAAACGCCGACCGTCAGCAACATGAAAATCGTGTGCCACAACAGCAACTGCCCGGGTGACGCAAGCAAGCCGCCGAAAATGCCGCCGACCTCCTTCGGTGTCGCGCCGTTAAACGCGCCCGACACCGCATGGCCGATATAGGGAATCGCCCAGCCGGCGATGACGCTGTAGAAGGACAGGATCAGGAACGCGGCAAGCATCATCATCACGCCGAGAAGGCCCCATCGATGCGATCGGTTCGAATCCTTGGCCAGTTCGACCATGGAATTGACCGGGCTGAGCCGGCCGCGTCGACCAAGCATGATCTCGGCGATCATGACCGGCAATCCGATGGCGGCGATGCAGACCAGATAGACGATGACGAACGCACCACCCCCGTTTTCACCGGTGATGTAAGGAAACTTCCAAATGTTGCCGAGCCCGACAGCGGACCCCGCGACCGCCATGATGAATGTCGGCCAGTTCGACCAAGTTTGGTGCGGTTGGCGAATGGTGCCCGTGACTGCCTCTACCATTGTTGCCCCCTTGATCCGACATTTCTCGAATGCTTCTCGGTTTATCGTGGATTGTGTCCGATTGGCGGTTCGAGGACAACTGCCGGAGGCGTTCGGCGGTCGCCGCCTCCACATCGAGCAGCCGGAAAAGGCCGCGGACACCGACCGAGGGATTCTCGCCGTCTAGCCTTCCGCGGCGCGGCGCTCGACGCGGCCGTCGAGCCAGGCATCGAGCAGCGAGCCGAGCTGCTCGTAGGGCTGATAGCCGACGGTGAGATAGGCGTAGCCCTGGTCGTCCTTGACCACCACCGTCGGGAACCCGGTGACGCCGAGCGAGCGGGCGAGCTGGAAGTCCTCGATGGTTGCCTGGCGCATCTCCTCGGTCTCCAGGCGCTCGGCGAAGGCGTCGCCGTCGACGCCGAAATCGCGGGCCAGCGCGGTCAGAGTCGCGGCCTCGGTCACGTCGGCGTTGTCGGCGTAGAACGCGCGCTGGAGCTCGGAGAAGAAGTCGAGCGCCTTGGCCTGGCCGTCGAGGTGGCGGACCACGACCGCGGCCCGGCTTGCCGGCTCGGTGTCGTAGACGAAGTCGTCGCGGTCCAGCAGATGGAACGCGAACGGCTGGCCGGTCTTGTCGCCGATCTCCTGCCAGTGCTCGCGCAGGAACGCCTTGCGCTGATCGTCCTGAGGCTCGGTGGTGAATGGCCTGAGCCCGCCGACCACCAGCGAGACCTCGGCGCGGCCCTCGCATTGTTCCTCGATCCGGCGCTTGACCGGCGCGAACCCCCAGCACCACGAGCACATGGGGTCACCGACATAGATCAGTTGTTTGGTCATCACGATTATCCTCGGGTCGAGACCTCGCGGTCGTTCATGCCCGCATTATAGGCCAAGTCGGGCGGCGCGTAACGCCACCGACGATTCCCGCCACCGATTTCCAGCCTGTGCCGTGCCATTTACCGTCCGGTCTCGATCCCAAGCAGCCCATGGGCCGCCGTCAGCAACTCGTGTCCCGGCTCGGCGAGCGCGTTGAGGACGGTGAAGTGATCGCGCCCGGGCACAGTCAGGATGTCGGCGGTGATGCCCGTGTCGCGCCACGCCCGGGTGAAATCATCGGCCTGACGGTGGAACTCCTCCGATTCGGTGCCGCCGACCACCACGGTCATCGGCGCGCGCGTCGCCGGGGTCATGAACATGGGGCTCAGCGCGCGGGCCTCCGCCACGTCCAGCCGCGCCGCCTCGTTGAGCGGTATCAGCCGCACCGCCTCGAGGTCGTAGATGCCGCTTATGGGGAGTCCCGCGGCGACCAGGTCGGCGGGCAGGCCGTCGCCGAAGCTGGGCCAGTCGGTCGCCATCATCATGGCGGTCAGGTGTCCGCCGGCCGAGTGGCCCGAGACGACGATGCGGCTCCGGTCGTATCCGAACCGGTCCGCCTCGCGCCACAGATGGGCGAGCGCCCGGCGAATCTGATCGGCCAACTCAGTCATCGTGACGTTGGGGCAGAGCGCGTATTCGATATTGGCGAACGCGGCACCGTCCGCGACTAGTTGCTCGGCCAGGAAGTCAAACGGCTCCTTGTCGTTCCATTGCCAATAGCCGCCATGCATGTAGGCCAGTAGCGGCGGGTTCTCGGCCTCGGGAAGGAACAGATTGAGCCGCTCGCGCGCGTGCGGGCCGTAGGCGACGTCGAGCTCGGCGCGAGACGCGGCGGCGCGGTACGCGTCCGACCGGCTTGCCTGGTCGGCCTTGATCGCCTCCAATTCGTCGGCCGGTGTCATGGCCCGGTTGTTGTACTGCGCGTAGAGCGCGTCGGCGTCGTAGTTCCGGTAAATCGCTTCGCCCATAATCCCTCCTCCTCCCGGGACATGGCGTGTCCCGGCTCCATCTATGCTTCCGGCACTATAGGGCACCCGAGCTGCGAAATCACGGTCGGTACGTGGCCAAGCGCCACCCGATCGGGGTAGAGTTGCCGGCAACGGGGCATTGCGCTCCGTCGAGCCACCGACAGTAAGCGAGGACGGGATGACCCAAGGCACAGGGACGCTGGACGGCAAGGTGATCGTGATTACGGGCGCGGCTAGGGGGCTCGGGCAGGCCTATGCGGTTGCCTGCGTCGCCTCGGGCGCCCAGGTGGTCGCCGCCGATGTCGGCGATTGCGCCGAAACGGTCGCGCTGGCGACAGCCGACGGCGGAAGCTGCATCGGGATCGCGGCCGATGTGACCGACGCCGAGGCGGTCGAGGCGATGGCCGCGGCGGCGGTCGACGCATTCGGCGGGATCGACGCCCTGATCAACAACGCGGCCCTTTATGGCGCGCTGCATGGCGGGCGGTTCGATTCCATCGACGAGGGCGAGTGGGACGCCGCCATGAACGTCAACGTCAAGGGCATCTGGTACTGCTGCCGGGCGGTGGTGCCGAGGCTGCGCGAGCGCGGCGGCGGCAGCATCGTCAACATCACTTCGCTGGCGGCGACCTACGGCATGCCGTACGGGCTGCACTATACGACGTCGAAGGCCGCGGTCATCGGTTTGACCCGGGCGCTCGCCCGCGAGATCGGGCGCGACGAGATCCGCGTCAACGCCGTCGCGCCGACCGCGGTGGTCACCGAGGGCACGCGCGAGTTCTTCGGGCCCAAATACGAAGGCGCGCTCGACGTCATCAAGAGCGGCCAGGCGATCAATCGCAATCCCGAGCCCGACGATCTGGTCGGCACCGTAATGTGGCTGATTTCGGACGCCAGCAAGTTCGTCACCGGCCAGACGATCGCGGTCGACGGCGGGACGGTGCTGCTTTAGGACGGGAGCCCGACGCGGGGCTCAGTACATGCTCTCGGCAACTTCGTAGAGCGAGGCCGCGATGATTCGGCGGTGGACGTCGGGCAGCGATTTGAGCGCGTCCCAGGCCTCGTCGTGGCGGCCCGGATCGTTGGCCGCCGCCTCGAACAGGCGTGTCGCCGGATGGTCGACGCCGAGCACCCGCGCGACGGCCGCGACGACGGCATCGAAATTCAGCGGCTCCATCGACATACGCCAAGATTCCCGTGGTCGGGCGGCGATAGCGCCCGATGTGGTGGAAGGACAATGCTAGCCGCTGGTCGTATTCAACCCGTTAACGGCACTCGTTACCAACACCCAAACAATCGTCGTAATCGAAATTTCCAGTGTAAGGATCCCTTAAGAAATGCCGCCATCGCCGGTCCAATGGAGCACGAAACTTGCTCCACGGCCCGGTTTGGACCACCATCGGCGCCGAAAGAACGACCCTGACGGCGAACCGCGCTTCTGGCGCGCTTTTTCCCCGACGAGGCCACGAGATCCAATCGGCGGATGCGGACCGGCAACCTGGAAACCTCGATTTGAGCGACATGACGCTATCGGCCGTAATTTGCGTCCATAACGAGGAAGAGACCCTCGCGGATTGCCTTGAGCGGGTGACCTTCGCCGACGAGATCGTTGTCGTTCTCGATGATTGCACCGACGGCTCGAAGGATATCGCCCGGCGCTTCACCGACCGCATCGTCGAGGGCGCGTGGGACATCGAGGGAGATCGCCGCAACGCCGCCATCGAGGCCGCAACCGGGCGCTGGATCCTGGAGGTCGATGCCGACGAACGCGTTCCGGCGGCGCTGGCGAGCGAGATGGCGGAAATCGTCCGCACGTCCGATTTCGATTGGCATCACATCCCGGTCGACAATTACGTTGGCGCCAAGCTGGTTCGCTACGGTTGGGGCGCGTCGTTCGGCAAATCGGCCTATCCCGGGCTGTTCCGCAAGGGCGCCAAGGTTTGGGGCCGTGAGCGCGTCCATCCACGGCTGGTGTTCGATGGCCGGGCCGGCGCGCCGCTGCGCAACCGGCTCGATCATTATGTCGACCGCAACATCTCCGACATGATCCGCCGGCTCGACAGCTATTCCTCGGCGCGCGCGGCCGACCTGCGCCAATCCGGTGAGATCGGAACGCTGGCCCGCAATATCCGGCGTTTGTTTTCGCGATTTCTCAAATGCTACATATCGAGGAAGGGCTACCGGGAGGGACCCTACGGGCTGCTGATCGCCCTTTGCGCCGGCCTTTATCCGCTTCTTTCCTACCTCAAGGCCCGGCTCGAGACCGAATGAGACCAGCGGCCGAGAAATCGGGTTATCCTGCCTCCCGGTCGCACGGTGGGAGAACAGCGTGAACGGGTCCGCACCGCACGTGACGGTCATCGGCGCCGGCATCGTCGGGGTCTGCTGCGCCGCCTGGCTGCAACGGAACGGCTGCCGGGTGACGGTCATCGACCGCGACGAGCCCGGGCGCGGCGCATCCTACGGCAATGCCGGCTTGCTTCAGATCGATTCGTGCGTGCCGCTGGGAACGCCCGGCGTCCTCGGCCAGGTGCCCGGCATGCTGCGCGATCCGCTCGGGCCGCTGGCGATCCGCTGGGGCTACCTGCCGCGGCTCGTGCCCTGGCTCGCGCGCTTCGCCGCCGCGTCGCGCCCGGCCCGGGTGGAGGAGATATCGATCGCCCTGGCATCGCTGCTGGGACGCGCGGCGGGCTCGTATCGCGACCTGACCGCCGCGACCGGGGCCGAGGATCTGCTGCGGCCTACTGGGACGATCTTCGTCTACACCACCGAGGCCGGTTTCGAGGCGGCGCGCTTCGCCCACGATCTCCGCCGCCGCCGAGACATCGCGAACCAGCCGCTGCGGGATGGCGAGATCCGCCAGCTCGAGCCGGCGCTGTCGCCCGACATCAAGCACGCCGTTTTCTCCCCCGACTGCATGCAGATCGCCGATCCGCTCGCGCTCACCCAGCGGCTGGCCGAGGCGTTCGTCCGCGCCGGCGGGGTGATCCTTCGCGAAACGGTCACCGACATCAGGATCGGCGCCGGCGGGCCGTCGCACGTCGTCACCGACGCCGGGGTACACGACGTCGACCGCCTGGTGCTCGCCGCCGGCGCTTGGTCGCGGCCGCTCGCGCGCCGGCTCGGCGCCCGGGTGCCGCTCGACACCGAGCGTGGCTACCACCTGATGCTGCCCAACCCGGGGATCGAGCTCCGCATGCCGATCATCTCCGGCGAGCGCAAGTTCGGCATCACCCCGATCGGCGACGGCATCCGGCTCGCCGGCACCGCCGAGTTCGGCGGCCTCGAACGCCCGCCCGACTATCGCCGCGCCCGTATCATGGCGGGGATGGCCAAGGAGGTCGTTCCCGAGCTGGAGACCGGCGGCGGCGTCGAATGGATGGGATTCCGCCCGTCCATGCCCGACAGCCTGCCGGTGATCGGCCCCTCGCCGCGCTACGCCAACGCCTTCTTCGCCTTCGGCCATGGCCATTCCGGGCTGACTCTGGGCGCGGTGACGGGCAGCCTGATTACCGATCTGGTGCTCGGCCGCACGCCGCCGGTCGATCTCGGCCCGTTCCGCGCCGACCGGTTTTGAGCGGGCCGGCCACGGCTGAGCACATGATGCTAGAGCGTTGTCAACTGACGTGGAATCGTTTCGACTCACCCCACTCGTCACCCCCGGACTTGATCCGGGGGTCCATGGAACCCACTGGACTCGTTGGAAAAATGGACCCCCGGAACAAGTCCGGGGGTGACGATCTGGATGCTGAAACATGGTGCGAAATGATCCAATTTGATCGGATCACGCTCTAGCCGAGTGCCGCGCGCACCTTGGGGAACACCTCTTCAGCCAGCATCCGCATCGTGTCCAGCACCAGCGCGTGCGGCATGCCGGGCCATTGCAGGCTCATCACCAGGTGGTTGACGCCGAGGCGACGGGCGAGGCCGACGATCTGTTCCGCGACCTCGTCGGGCGAGCCAATTAGGAAGCGGTCGCCGGCAAGCTCGTCGAACGCCTCGGCTAGGCCGTCATCGTCGGGCATCTCGTCGTGCTGGCCCCAATCGCGGTACGATTGGTACTTGGCCGCGAGAAAGGGCCCGCACAGCCTGAGCGCTTCGTCGCGGCTCGCGGCGACGAACACCTCGCGGCGCATCGGGAACTCGTCCGGGAACGGCTTGCCGGCCTCGGCGAGAGCCTCCTTGTAGACTTCGAGCTGGCGTGCCGTGGTGGCGATGCTGTTGTGCGGGTTGACGTACCAGCAGTCGCCGAGGCGGGCGGCGCGCCGGATGGCGACGTCGGCGTTGGCGCCGATCCAGATCGGTGGGTGTGGTTTTTGGAGCGGCTTGATCGAGCACGCGGCGCCGGCGAGCTCGAAATGCGAGCCCACCATGTCGACCGTCTCCTCGGTCCACAGCCGCTTGATCGCCTCCAGGTTCTCTTCCAGCAGCGCGCCCCGGCGCCTCCGATCGGCGCCGAACGCCTTGTACTCGACCTCGCGGTAGCCGAGCGCGGCGCCGAAGATCAGCTTGCCGCCCGACATCACGTCGAGGCTCGCGAGCTGTTCGGCGAGGTCAAGCGGCTTGTGCAGCGCCACCAGCACCACGCCGGCATTGAGGCGCAGTCCCGGCGCCTCGCCGCTCAACCGGGCGAGCAGGGGGATTTGCTGCAGCGCCTGCAGCGGATGGGTGCTGTAGTGCGCCGTCTTGGTGACGGAATCGAACCCGAGGGCCTCTGCGAGCCGCGCCTGCTCGACCAGCTCGGCGAAGCCGGCGCGCGCGTCCTCGCCGGCCTCGAACTGGCCCCGAAGCACGATGCCGAAACGCATCAGCGGTTGACCCGCGATCGTAACCCCGGCCTCAGGCGCGCTCACCCAGCTCGATCATGTAGCCGTCCGGGTCCTTGACGAAGGCGATGACGGACGCGTTGGGGCCGCCATGCTTGAGAGGCCCGACGGCGCGCGGGATCTCGACACCCTCCTTCTCCAGCATCTCGCAGAAGCCATAGATGTCGGGCACGCCGATGGCGATGTGGCCGTAGCCCGCGCCCTTGTCGTAGTCGTCGTTCTGGTCCCAGTTGTAAGTCAGCTCGATGGCGGGCTGCTCGTTCTCGTCGCCGTAGCCGAGGAACGCGACCGAGTACTTGCCACCCTCGTTGTCGCGCTGGCGGAACACCGTCATGCCGAACAGGCGGGTGTAGAAGTCGACGGATTTTTCCAGGTCCTTGACCCGCAGCATGGTGTGGCGGATTCGGGGCTTGGTGGACTTGATCACTTGCCACGGCGCGTCGGCTTGCGGTTGGTCGTTCATTGCTGGTCGTGCCTCCCATTGCGAAACATCGGGAAACGTTACAACACCCGGCGTTGCAATGCGATTCGGTTGGTGGCATACCGCGCGCGTCCTCGAATGTCATGGTCCAAGCGATGCGGTTTTCCGACCCTCTGATCCGCGGCACCCTGATCCGGCGCTACAAACGGTTCCTGGCCGACGTCGAGCTCGACACGGGCGAAGTGGTGACGGCGCATTGCGCCAACTCGGGCAGCATGATGGGACTCACCGAGCCGGGCGCCGAGGTGTGGTTGTCGCCGGCCCGAAACCCGGACCGCAAACTGCGCTATAGCTGGGAGATGATCCGCATCGGTGACGGCCTCGTCGGCGTTCACACCGGCCACCCCAACCGGATCGTCGAGGAGGCGGTGCGCGACGGCCGCATCGCCGAGCTCACGGGCTACGACGATGTCCGCCGCGAGGTGCGCTACGGCAAGAATTCGCGGATCGACCTGCTGCTCGAGGGCGACGGCCGGCCCGCCTGCTATGTCGAGATCAAGAGCGTGACGCTGCGGCGCGACGGCCGCGCCGAGTTCCCCGACGCGGTGACGGCGCGCGGCACCAAGCATCTGGGCGAGCTTGCCGATGTGGTCGCGCAAGCCGGGCGCGCGGTGATGCTCTATCTGGTCCAGCGCGAGGATTGCGAAGAATTCACGGTCGCGGCCGACATCGACCCGGCCTATGGCGAGGCGCTCACGTCCGCGCGCGCGGCCGGGGTGGAGACGTTGTGCCACGCTTGCCGGCTGACAACCGACGCGATCGAACTGGACCGCGCCTTGCCGCTCGACTTATAACATTCCGATGAACGACGATCTCAGGCTGGTCGAGAGCGGCGGCGACGACGGCGCCGGTCACATTCCTCTGTACGGCCCGGAGGACTTCGCGGCGATGCGCCGGTCGGGCCGGCTCGCCGCCGAGCTGCTCGACTACATCACCCCGTTCGTGGTCCCGGGCGTCACCACCGGCGAGCTCGACCGGCTGTGCCACGAATTCACGGTCGAGCGCGGCGCGGTGTCCGCGCCGCTCGGCTACCGCGGCTTCCCCAAATCGATCTGCACCTCGATCAACCACGTGGTGTGCCACGGTATCCCGGGCAACAAGGCGCTGCGCGACGGCGACGTGGTCAACATCGACGTCACCCCGATCCTCGACGGCTGGCACGGCGATACGAGCCGCATGTACCCGGTCGGCAAGTTGGGGATCAAGGCGCGCAAGCTGGTCGAGGTGACTTACGAGTGCCTGATGCGCGGCATCGCGGCGGTGCGCCCCGGAGCGACACTGGGCGACGTCGGCCATGCCATCCAGAGCCATGCCGAGAGCCACCGCTTTTCCGTCGTGCGCGATTTCTGCGGCCACGGCATCGGGCGCATCTTCCATACCGCGCCGAGCGTGATGCATTACGGCCGGCCGGGCCGGGGCGTGGTGCTGCGCGAGGGCATGTTCTTCACCATCGAGCCGATGATCAACGCCGGGCGCTACGAGACCAAGATCCTGGCCGACGGCTGGACCGCGGTGACCAAGGACAAGTCTCTGTCGGCCCAGTTCGAGCACATGATCGGGGTCACCGCCGACGGCTGCGAGATCTTCACCGAATCGCCCGCCGGGTTGTACTGCCCGCCCTACGAAATCTGAATCGCGCCCTTGACCACCAGGGCCAGCGCGGCGGCGATAAGCAGCGTCTGCAAGGCGGCGTAGAAGCTGGCCGGGCCGGTGCGGCGAAAGAACCTGGTGCCGGCCCAGGTGCCCAGGAACACCACCGGGATCAGCAGCGCCGCCTCGATCAGCAGCACCGGCGTGATCAGCCCGGCGATCGATAGAAGCGTGATGCGCCCGAAAATGAAAATGCCGGAGACCACCATATTGGTGCCGCGCAGCGCGCTCGGGCTGGCGACAGCGAGCTTGAGGAAGCCGCTCAACAGATACATGGCGCCGCCGCCACCGACCGAGCCGGCGCAGGCCGAGCCCGCCGCCAGCGACGTCGTCACCACCGGCGAGCGCAGATCGACCCTGGGCGCGAAACGCTCGACCGCCCGCGTCCGATCGAGGACGACGATGGTGATGATCAAGACCCCCATCACCAGCGTCAGCCATTCCTCGCCGAGCCGGACGAACAACCAGGTGCCGGCCCCGACGCCGAGCAGCATGCCGGCGATCAATGGCCGCGAGACGCGCCAATCCGCTGTGGCGATGCCCTGCGGCAGCAGATGAAGCTGGGCCGCCACGGCGGCGACCGCGGTCAACAGGATCGCGTGGTGCGGTCCGAGCAGCCACGTCGTCAGCAGCACGATCGGCATGTTGGAGCCGAACCCGAACGCGCCACGTACGAAGAAGCCGAAGAAGTAGGATCCGATCACGCAGGCGATCGCCCACGCCGGAACGCCGGCGAACGGCGTGACGTGCGATGGAAGAAGCTCGGCGAGTGTCATGGCGCCGGCCAGTATACCAGCCGGCGGGCGTGCCCAGCCGCGTTCGTGGGATCTCGAAAAAAAATGGCCGCCGGTCGAGACCGGCGGCCAAGGGAGGGTCCGGCCTAGGGGGCCGGTAGGACGCTCAGGGTAGGGCGTCCTGGGGGCTAGAGTTTCAATATATGAGTCGATTGTGACGCTCGAACGCCGGGATTAGGGCAATATTATGAAATTTGGCGGTTAGTAGGCCCGGGTTTCGGGCCGTGTGATCTCGATCTAAAGGCTTGATATCGCCCGCGAATAATGATTAATCTCCGCCCGCATCCAGCAATGCGCCCCGCAAATCCACCATCACCCAGTCGAGGAGACGTGCCGTGAGCGGTCAGGATAGTTTGAATGCGCGCCGCAGCCTCGAGGCCGGCGGCAAGACCTACGACTACTATAGCCTCGCCGCCGTTGCCGAGGCCGGGCTTGGCGACATCTCGCGTCTGCCCTACTCGCTCAAGGTGCTGCTGGAGAACCTGTTGCGCCACGAGGATGGGCGCGTCGTCACGGTCGACGACGTCAAGGCCTGCGTGGCCTGGCTGGACACCCGGACGTCTTCGCACGAGATCGCCTACTACCCGGCGCGCGTTCTGATGCAGGATTTCACCGGCGTGCCCGCGGTGGTCGACCTCGCTGCCATGCGCCAGGCGATGGCCGACATGGGCGGCGATCCGCAGAAGATCAACCCGTTGTCGACGGTCGATCTGGTGATCGACCACTCGGTGATGGTCGATTCCTTCGGCTCGGCCGACGCCTTCGCCGACAACGTGGTGCGCGAGTTCGAGCGCAACCGTGAGCGTTACGAGTTCCTGCGCTGGGGCGCCAGCGCGTTCGACAATTTCCGCGTCGTGCCGCCCGGTACCGGCATCTGCCATCAGGTCAATCTGGAATACCTCGCGCGCACGGTCTGGACCTCCGAGGATGGCGGCAAGACCCTCGCCTATCCCGACACGCTGGTCGGCACCGACAGCCACACGACCATGGTCAACGGCCTCGCCGTGCTGGGCTGGGGCGTCGGCGGCATCGAGGCCGAGGCGGCGATGCTGGGCCAGCCGGTCTCGATGCTGCTGCCCGAGGTCATCGGCTTCAAGCTGTCGGGCAGCTTGCGCGAGGGGACGACGGCGACCGACCTTGTCCTCACCGTCACCCAGATGCTGCGCGCCAAGGGCGTGGTCGGCAAGTTCGTCGAGTTTTTTGGGCCGGGTCTCGACAATCTGTCGCTCGCCGACCAGGCGACAATCTCCAACATGGCACCGGAATATGGCGCGACCTGCGGGTTCTTCCCGATCGACCGCGAGACCTGCGACTACCTCGCGTTCACCGGACGGGATGAAGGGCTGGTCGCGCTGGTCGAGGCCTATGCCAAGGCGCAAGGCATGTGGCGCGAGGCTGATACGCCGGACCCTGTGTTCACCGATACCCTCGAGCTCGATATCTCAACGGTGGAATCCTCGCTCGCCGGGCCCAAGCGGCCACAGGACCGGGTGACGCTGTCCGACCTCTCGGGCGCGTTCCAAAAAGTGCTGCCCGAGCTTGGCGGCGGCGACCGCTCGGTCAAGGTCGCGGGCGCCGACCACGAGCTTTCCGACGGCGACGTGGTAATCGCCGCCATCACCAGCTGCACTAACACGTCGAACCCGTCGGTGCTGGTCGCCGCCGGGCTGGTCGCGCGCAACGCCCACGCCAAGGGGCTCACGGTCAAGCCGTGGGTCAAGACATCGCTCGCGCCCGGCAGCCAGGTGGTCAGCGACTATTTGGAGGCGGCCGGGCTGCAGGACGATCTCGACGCGCTCGGCTTCAACCTCGTCGGCTACGGCTGCACCACGTGCATCGGCAACTCGGGCCCGCTGCCCGACGCCATCGCCGATGCGGTCGATGACGGCGACCTGGTGGTCGGCGCGGTGCTGTCGGGCAACCGCAACTTCGAGGGCCGGGTGCACGCCCAGGTGCGGGCCAACTATCTCGCCTCGCCGCCGCTGGTCGTCGCCTATGCCATCGCCGGCTCGCTCAAAGCCGACCTGACCAAGGACCCGCTCGGCGACGACGCCGACGGCAACCCGGTTTTCCTCAAGGACATCTGGCCGTCGAACGCCGACGTTCAGGCGACGCTCAAATCCGCCGTTACGCCCGAGATGTACCGCAGCCGCTATGCCAACGTGCAGGAGGGGCCGGAGCCGTGGAAGGACATCTCCGCCGAGGGCTCCGAGACCTACGACTGGCAGGAATCGAGCACCTACGTGCGTTATCCGACGTTCTTCGAGGGCATGGGTCCCGAGCCCGACGACATCGCCGACATCACCGGCGCGCGGCCGCTCGCAATGCTCGCCGATTCGGTGACCACCGACCACATCTCGCCCGCCGGCGGCATCAAGAAGGAGAGCCCGGCCGGCGACTACCTGATCGAGCGCCAGGTGCGCCCGGCCGAGTTCAACTCCTACGGCTCGCGGCGCGGCAACCACGAGATCATGATGCGCGGCACCTTCGCCAACATTCGCATCCGCAACGAGCTGGTGCCCGGCATCGAGGGTGGCGTCACGCGCCACATGCCGTCGGGCGAGCAGATGCCGATCTACGACGCGGCGATGCGCTATATCACCGACGGCGTGCCCCTGGTCGTGGTCGCCGGCAAGGAGTACGGCACCGGCTCGTCGCGCGACTGGGCGGCCAAGGGGACGCGCCTGCTCGGCGTCAAGGCGGTGATCGTCGAGAGCTTCGAGCGTATCCACCGCTCCAACCTGGTCGGCATGGGTGTCCTGCCGCTCCAGTTCCAGCCCGGCACGACGCGCGAGACCCTGAAGCTCGACGGCTCGGAGACCTGGGACATCACCGGCATCGCCGGCGGCATCACGCCCCGGATGGACGTCGCCTGCACCATCCACCGCGCCGACGGCGCCAGCGAGGACGTCACGCTGACCTGCCGCATCGACACCCTCGACGAGGTCGAGTACTACCGCCACGGCGGCATCCTGCAATACGTGCTGCGCAACATGCTGGATGCGGCTTAAAGTAGCATCGGTGCTAATCAAAACGACTAGGATATTGTAATCACCGACATTTGATTGGCGGTGAACGGTCGGCGCGCCCTATGTTACGGGTCATGGGCCCCCTAACCAAGATTGTGCCTTTCGCGGCGGCGCTTTGGCTTGCCGTGGCGCCCGGCGACATCGTGGCCGCGGAGCGGAAAGCAGTGGTCGAGCTTTTCACGTCGCAAGGTTGTGCGTCGTGTCCGCCGGCCGATGCCCTTGTCAGCGAGCTCGCCCGGCGCGACGATGTGCTGGCGCTGTCGTTCCACGTCGACTACTGGAACTATATCGGCTGGCGCGATCCGTTCTCCAAGCGCCAGTGGTCGGTGCGTCAGCGCGCCTATGGTGACACGCTCAAGCGCCGCTACGTGTATACGCCGCAGATTGTGGTCGACGGCGCGGCCGAGTCGGTGGGCTCCAAGCGCGCTCGCGTCACCGAGCTGATCGAGGCGGCGCTACGCAAGGAGAAGATCGCCGTCGAGGTCGCCCATCTCGATGGCGAAACCGTTCGCATCCGCGTCCCGGCCGATTCGAGTTACGCCGGTCCCGGCGCCACCGTCTGGCTCGCTTTCTTCGACGACGAGCAGACCACGGCGATCAATTCGGGAGAGAACAGCGGCGAGACGCTGACCAACACCAACGTCGTGCGCTCATTGGCGCGCCTCGGTACATGGCGCGGCGCGGCAAAGGAATGGGCGCTGCCCGTCGAGGCGGTCGGCGGCACCGGGCGAGACGGCTGCGCGATCCTGGTCCAGGTCGGCGGCAACGGCCGGATCATCGGCGCCGTCGCGCTGGCGCTGCACTGACGGCGGCAGCACCCCTACAGTGACCCGCTCTCAGGCGAGCCAGCGTTCCAGGTTTTCGGCGACGAAGGCGTCGTCGTTGAGCTCGGGATAGGCTGCCTGAACCCGATCGATCTCGGCGGCCTGGCCGGGGCTCAGCGTCTCCTCTGGATCGAGGCACCAGATGCCGTCGAGCAGGCCCTGGCGGTGCAGCACCTCGTGGCAGCCCGGGATGCAGCCCCGGAAACCGTTGGCGACGTCGAAGACCGCGCGGTTGCAGTCGGTGACCTTGGAATCGAGCGCCAGCAAATCGTCATCGATGCGCCCGGAATCGATTGCGGCATGGATACGCGCCAGCAGCTCGACCGCACGCCGGGTCCAGAAGCTCCAATGGCCGAGCAGTCCACCCCGCATGCGGACGCGCACCTCTTCGCCGTCGCGCATCACCGCGACGGGTGCTAGGAGGTCGAGCACGATGTGGTCGTCGTTGCCGGTGTAGATCGCGATGCGGTCTTCGGCGCCCGCCTCGACCACGCCGCGCGCCACGTCGAGCGTGGCGTAGCGGTCGAACGGCGCCGCCTTGATGGCGATCACGTTGTCGATCGCGGCGAACCGGCGCCAGAACGCGGCGTCGAGCGCGATGCCGCCGACCGCTGGCTGCAAATAGAAACCGACCAACGGGATCACCTCGGCGATGCGCGCACAATGCGCGATCAGCTCGTCCTCCCGGGCGCCCTTCATGGCGGCGAGGCTCAACAACCCGGCGTGGTAGCCGAGCGCGACGGCGGTCTCGGCCTCGGCGACCGCCTGGTCGGTCGGGCCGGCGAGCCCGCCAACCATGGCGACCGGGCGGTTGACCCAGTCGTCGACGGTTTGCGCGGCGCTCTCGAGTACCGGCGCGTAGAGCCCGGCGTCGCGTATCGCAAACTGGGTCGAGTGGACGCCGACAGCGAGCCCGCCGGCGCCGGCGTCGATGTAATAGCGCGTGAGCGCGCGCTGGCGCCGCGCATCGAGGTTGCGCGATGCATCGAGCGCCAAGGGGTGGGCCGGGATCACAATGCCGCCGAACAGCACGTCGAGAATCTCGGGCGCCAGCTCGCTCCGGTGCAAACCCATTTTTCAACTCCGCCTCGATCGTTCGGACAACTAAGCCGAAGCGGGGCGCCGCGGTCAATATGGGGCGGTGGCGCCGTCGATCCGACCCCGGTCGATCCGACTCAGACGGTCTCGCGTTCGGGTGCCGGCGCGGGGCGGGTCGGGGAGTCGCGGTAGGCCGTCATCAGCCGGGCACGCTCCTCGTGTGCCACCAAGGCGTTGCGTTCCTTGACATGACCGAAGCCGCGAATGCGTTGCGGCAGCTTGGCGATCTCGACGGCGAGGGGCAGCTTGTCGGCATCGAGCCCGGCGAGCAGCCCGGTCACGTTTGCCTCGAACTCGGTGATCAGGGCACGTTCGGCGCGGCGCTCGGCGGAGTAGCCGAAGATATCGAGGGGGGTGCCGCGCAAACGCCGGAGCCGCGCCAGCCCTCTCATCGCGGTCCACATCCACGGCCCGAACTCGCGTTTGGCGAGCTGGCCGGTCTCGGGATCGCGGCGCGCGAACAGCGGTGGCGCCATGTGGTATCGGACGGTGAACGCGCCGTCGAACCGCTCGCCGAGCTCGTCGCGGAACGCGCTCGCGGTATAGAGCCGGGCGACCTCGTACTCGTCCTTGTAGGCGAGCAGGCGGAAATAGGACCGCGCCACCGCCTCGGATAGAGAGGTGTCGTCGCCGAGCTTGCGCTCCGCCTCGCGCACGGTCGCGAGCAGCGCCCCGTAGCGCGCCGCGTAGGCCGTATCCTGATAGCCGACCAGAAACGCCGCGAATTTGGCGATCTGGCTGTCGATGGTCTCGCTCTCGACCACGGGCTCGGCATGCGGGTTGCCGATCGTCTCCGCCAGCGCTTGGCCGTCATGCGCCGCGAGCCGGCCCCAGCCGAAGGCCCGCAGATTGCTCTCGACGGCGACACCGTTGAGCTCGATCGCGCGCACGATCGCGTCGAGGCTCACCGGCACCCAGCCGCACTGCAAAGCGTAGCCGAGCAGGAACGCGTTGGCCGTCACGCCGTCGCCGGTCACCGCCTCGGCGATGCGGGTCGCCTCGACGAAGCGCGCGCCGCCTTCGCCGACGGCGTTCTCGATCACCTCGCCGAGCGCCCCGGCATCGATCGCGAAGGTCGCGTCGAGCACATTGCGCGCGGTCGCGGCGATGTCCTGGTTCACCACCGCGCGCGTCCTGTCTTTTCGGACGGCGATCAGCGATTCGGGCGCCGCCGACAGCACCATGTCGCCGCCGAGCAGCAGATCGGCGCCGCCGACAGGAAGTCGTGCCGGATGGACCTCGTCGGGGTCGTCGGTGATGCGCACGTGGCAGGCGACGCCGCCGCCCTTCTGGGCGAGGCCGGCGAAATCCAGCGTCGACACGCCCTTGCCGTCGAGATGGACGGCGACCGCGAGGAGCTGCCCGGTCGTCACCACCCCGGTGCCGCCGATCCCGGTGATGAGGATGCCGAAGGGCCCGTCGAGCGCGGCCGGGTCGGGCGGTGGCGGCACATCGGGCGGGGTGGCCGCCGTGCCGGTGCGCTTGCGGAGTTCGGCGCCCTCGATGGTCACGAAGGCCGGGCAGAATCCGTCGAGGCAGGAGAAATCCCTGTTGCACGAGGACTGGTCGATGGCGCGCTTGTTGCCGAGCCAGGTCTCGCGCGGCACCACCGAGATACAATTGGACCGGTCCGAGCAGTCGCCGCAGCCCTCGCAGACATGGTGGTTGATGTAGGCGCGCCTCGCTGGCTCGGGCACGCGGCCGCGCTTGCGGCGGCGGCGCAGCTCGGCGGCGCAGGTCTGGTCGTAGAACAGCGCCGAGACACCGGGCCAGTCGCGCAGCTCGCGTTGCACTCGGTCGAGATCGCCGCGTTCGTGGAATGTCGTGCCGGGGGCGAAATCGAGGCCGATGCGGTACTTGCCGAGATCGTCGGCCACGACGGCGATGCGCTTGACGCCCTCGTGATGGACCATCCGCGTCATGTCGGACACCGACATGCCGCCCTCGAACGGCTGGCCGCCAGTCATGGCGACGGCGTCGTTGTAGAGAATCTTGTAGGTGATGTTGACGTCCGACGCGACCGCCTGGCGAATGGCGAGGCAGCCCGAGTGGACGAACGTCCCGTCGCCCAGGTTCTGGAACACGTGCGGCGTATCGGTGAACGGCGCTTGGCCGACCCAGTTGGCGCCCTCGGCCCCCATGTGCAGGAAGCTCGACGTGTCGCGGTCCATGAAGGCCGCCATCAGGTGGCAGCCGGTGCCGGCGAAGGCGCGGCTGCCGTCGGGCACCCGGGTCGAAGTGTTGTGCGGACAGCCCGAGCAGAAATACGGCGTTCGCATGACGCCCGGCGGCTGTTCGGCGGCGAGCGCCTTGTCGTCGAGAAACACGAGATGGGCGCGGGCGTGCTCGCTGGCGTCGCCGAGCGGCAACCGGGCGGCGAGCATGCGGGCGATGATCGCGGGGCTGAGCTGGCCGGTGGTCGGCAGCAGCGGCGCGCCCTTCTCGTCGGTCTTGCCGACGACCCTGGGCCTCCGCTTGGCCGGCAGATGGTAGAGCGCTTCCTTGAGCTGGCTCTCGATGAAGGCGCGCTTCTCCTCGACGACGATGATCTCGTCGAGCCCGTCGGCGAAGGCGAGCGCGCCTTCGGCCTCGAGCGGCCAGGCGAGCCCGATCTTGTAGATCCGGAGGCCCATGGCGCGGGCGCGGCCGTCGTCGATGCCGAGATCGGCGAGTGCCTGGCGGAGGTCGAGATAGGCCTTGCCCGGCGCGGCGATGCCGATCCGCGCCTCGGGCGCATCCAGCGTCACCCGGTCGAGGCGGTTGGCGCGGGCGAAGGCGAGCGCCATCGGCAGCTTGTAACGATGAAGCCGCTCCTCCTGCGGCATCTGGAAATCGGGCCAGCGCGGATGCGTGCCGTCCGGTGGAACGGCGACGCCGTCCGGGATCACGATCTCGGGGCGCGCCGGGTCGACCATCACCGCGCTTGAGCTTCCGACCGTCTCGGCGATCGCCTTGAAGCCGATCGAGCAGCCCGAGTAACGCGACATGGCGAAGCCCAACAGGCCGAGATCGAGATAATCCTGCACCGTTGCCGGGTTGATCAGCGGCATCAGCCACGACGCCATCGCCTGCTCGCACTGGTGGGCGAGCGAGGACGAGACCGCGCCATGATCGTCGCCGACGACGACCAGCGCGCCGCCGTGCCGGGCGGTGCCGATGGAGTTGAGGTGCTTGAGCGCGTCGCCGGCGCGGTCCGATCCCGGCCCCTTGCCGTACCAGATGGCGAACACGCCATCGACGTTGGCGTTCGGATACATGTCGAGCTGCTGCGAGCCGATGACGGCGGTGGCGGCGAGCTCCTCGTTGACGGCGGGCTGGAAGCGGACGTGGTTGCGCTCGAGATGGGCCGACGCCGCCCACAGCGCCCGGTCGACGTCGGCCAGCGGCGAGCCGCGATAGCCGGTGACCAGGCCCGCCGTATTCAGCCCCGCCGCCTCGTCGCGCCAGTGCTGCATCAACGGCAGACGCACCAGCGCCTGGGTGCCGGTGAGGAACACGCGCCCGGATCGCTTGGTGTATTTGTCGTCGAGGCTGAACTCGGCGTCGATCATCGTGTCGTCGATCATCGTACCTGCGGGTCGGATCGCCAACCGTCTATATGGGGATTCGACGCTACTCCGCCACCACGTGGTTGCGCAAGACGCCGATTCCCGAGATCTCGATCTCGACCGTTTCGCCCGGCTTCAGCCAGCGCGGCGGATCGAACCCGGCGGCGGCGCCCGACGGGCTGCCAGTCGAGATCAAATCGCCCGCCCTGAGCTCGCAGAACGTCGAGATGTAGGAGATCAGGAACGGCACCGAAAACACCATGTCGCCGGTCGACGTGTGCTGGCGCACCTCGCCGTCGACGCGGGTCTCGAGGGTGAGCGCCGCCGGGTCGGGAATGCCGTCGGCGGTCGCGACCCAGGGCCCGAGCGCGCCCGACCGTTCAAAATTCTTGCCTGGCGCGACCTGGGCCACGCGGCGCTGCCAGTCGCGCACGCTGCCATCGTTCATGATGGTGTAGCCGGCGACGCAGTCCAGCGCATCGGCCTCGGCGAGGTGGCGCGCGGTGCGTCCGATCACTGCGGTCAGCTCGCCCTCGTAGTCGAACTGGTCCGAGACGCGGGGCTTGACGATGGCCGCGCCGTCGGCCGCGAAGCTCTCATGCGTCCGCATGAAGATCGACGGATACTCGGGGATCTCGTATCCCATCTCGTGGATGTGCTCGACATAGTTCTGGCCGACGCAAAACACCCGCGCGGCCGGAGCGATCGGCAGCAGCGTCTCGACGGCGTCGAGCGCGTGATCCGCCGCCCTTCCGTCCGACTGCGCGCGCGCGGCGTCGAGCGCCGCGGGCGCGAGCGCCGATGCGAAATCGGGCGCGGCATCGCTAACGTCGACCACGCCGTCCCCGATCACCACGCCGTACGCCGGTGCGCCGGCCACGCTATAGCGCATCAGCCTCATGACGCCTCCGCCTCGATACGGTTACGCAGCACGCCGATCGGCGCGATCTCGATCTCGATCTCCTGGCCCGGCCGAAGCCACGCCGGCGGGTCGCTCTCGATCGCCGAGCCGCCGGGACTGCCGGTCGCAATCATGTCGCCGGGCTCAAGCCAGGTGAAGGTCGAGATGTGCGAGATCACGAACGGGATATCGAAGATCATCATGTCGGTCATACCGTCCTGTCGCACCTCGCCGTCGACCCGGGTGACGATGGGAACCTTCGATAAATCCGCGATCTCGTCCGCGGTTACCATCCACGGCCCGATCGAACCCGAGCGATAGAAGTTCTTGCCGGGAAAATTCTGGGTGCCGCGTCTGAGCCAGTCCCGCACCGTGCCCTCGTTGATGATGGTGTAGCCGGCAATGTAGTCGAGCGCGCGTTCCCTCGGGATATGCCGACCCGACTTGCCGATGATCACGCCGAGCTCACCCTCGTAGTCGAGCTGATCCGAGACGGCGGGCTTCAGAATCGCCTCGCCGTGGGCGGCGAAGCTCGCGGCGTGGCGGGTGAAGATCGACGGCAGCTTGGGCCCGCCATCGGCCAGCACCTCGTGATATTCCTTGTAGTTGCGCCCGACGCAGAAGAACTTTTCCGGCGTCGTGATCGGGAACATGAATTCGATCTCGGCGACGGCGACATCGGCGGACGCTCCCTCGGCGGCGGCGGCGATCTCGTTGAGCCCGAGCCCGGCGATGGCGTCCTTGAGCGTCGGGAACCGGTCGCCGAGGCGGGCGCTCATGTCGATGATGCCGTCGCCGTCGGTCACCCCGTAGCGCTCGGTACCCTCGTGTCGATAGCTGATCAGTTTCATCCCGCCCCCTGAATCCCAAAAGAACTCAGATAATACAGAAAATCATGGCAACGCGTCCCGGTCCGGAACTCGAAGAAGGTCCCACATCCTCACAACCCACCCGACTGGATTTCGTTGTCGGTCTCGTCCTGCTCGATCTCGTCGTCATCCTCATCGATCACACCGATGATAAAGCCGCCGAGCGGCGTGCCGTCGGTGGCCGTCGTACCCTTCAGCTTGAAAGCCTGTGTTTCGCCGCCAGCAAGTCCGCCGATCGAAAGATCCGCCTGAATCTTGGTGTCGCCGGCATCGAAGGTCGCGTTCGCAGAGTGGAAGAAGCGCAGCACCGTCGGCTCGGACGGAGCCAAGCCGTCGTTCTGCACGATGAACTTGCCCTTGGCCCGGCAAATGCCGGCGAGGCAGCCCTCCTTGGTCTTGGTCCAAACACCGGTGAGATTGGGCAGGCCCCACCCGATATCTTCCATCAGCTCCCTGGTCAGTCCGACATCGTGGATCACGCCGGTGAGAAACGGTTCCATCAGCTCATTGGGGATGAGCGGCAGATTATAAGCGAGTGCCGTATCATAATGCGAAACCGACGATCCGCTCTGTGCCGGGCTGGGAGCGTACATCCGCACGTGGTCGCCGACGGTGCCCGCCGCCAAGTCGCCGCTGGCGGCGCACACGTTGGGGCCGACCCAATGCAGATCTCCCGTATCCGTGCTCGCCGTGACGCGCTCGGCACTCGACATATTGGGATAAAGCACGCCGGTGCTGTGGTCTTCCAGATTGAGCATGTAGGTGTCGTTACGGCCCTGAAATTTTGCGCCGTTGCCGAGGCTGACCAGGGTCAGGAATCCCAGGCCGTGACCTATTTCATGCAGCACCACCGTGACGAAGTCGAGCTGGGAGCCAGACGGATTGCCGTCGACCCCGTAATACCAGACGTTCGGGAACGTGCAGGTCGTGCCGATGGCGCTGTTGAATGTGGCGGAGACGTCGTTATTCGTGGAGAAGTCCGTCCCGGCCAGCTTGTTGGCCAGGGCGACCGGATACCATGTGTTGGTCGCCGGGGCGTTGGTGAAATCGCGAACCACCGTCACGGGGCCCGCCGAGCCGAGGATGGTCGAGGTGGCGGTGCAGAACTGCGGATCGAAATTCGCGCCGATCCTGATCTCCACACCGCTGTCGATGATGCCGCCCCAAATATTGGCGGCGTGCTGGAAGGCAAACAGCCGCTGCGCGCCCAGGGTGGTGCCAGGGTTGCCGCCCACCGGGGTGCGCGGGCTCGGATCGTTGAACCCTTCGCCGGCGCCATCCAGATTGACGACAGTGAGCGTCGCCGCCGCATCGGCGTGGCGCGGACCCGCCAATATCCCCATCGTCAAGGCGCTCGCGGTCAGAAGGGCGGCGAACGCGGAGGACGACCTGCGTCGAGGCACCGTGTCACCTCTTCGAATCGGCGCCGTCGGCGCAAGGCGTCTCGTGCCGAACCCGGACCTTGCCATCTGGGCCCACCGTCGCGGTCAGGTCGCTCCGAAAACGGCCCTGCAGATGAACCATGACGCCGGGGCTCGGCGCCGGAACGGGCACTTCGACCAGCCCCTCGCCCGAGGTGGAGAGTTCCGCCCGTGGCGCCGGCACGCCATCGGGCCGTCTGCCAACGGGTGGCCTTGTCAGCTCTCCGGTTTGCGGATCGACAAAGGCCCGCAATCCGGGTGAAGCCGGCGGTGCGGCGGGCTGAGCCGGTATGACGCAGTTGGGTCGCGATTTCCCTGCTGGAGCCGGGCGTGGCTCATCGGCCGCCGCCGGTTGGATCGCGAAAACCCAGAGGCCGAGCGCGAAAGCCGACAGAAGCATCGGCAGTCCAATTTCCACTCCCCGAAACCCGGCCGGTGATCTCATGACGGGCTTCTCCTCGAAAAGTTGGCGGCGCAACGGGATCGGGTGGTCCGTTACAAGAAATTGATTTGAATCCGCGCGTGCGGCGCCGAGATCGGTGCGGCCGTGACGCCCGGCACCACGCCCGCCGCCGCGAGCGGGGGACGCAACTTCCAGAAGCGGTGACATGTGGTGACGGTCGCTGCCGCCTTCGCCGGGCGGGCGGGCGGGGTGAAGCGGAGCGACGCGGGTGGTTTTGGTCATCGTTGGCGCGATCATCACGAGGTGTTGGCGCAGATTGCGTAGGCGCTCAGATCCCACGTCACATCGTTGTTGGAGAACAGGTTGGTTGCCCGGACGAACCACCTGTCCGCGTTGGCGCCGCCAAGTGATCCGTCGCTGGCGGCCGGCGCAGAGACATCGATGGCGATGTCGGCATTGTTGCTCAGCGGCGTGTTGGTATCCGTACCAAGCACCGCACCGCCACCGCCGATGACTCGCTTGCCGACCGGGCATATGGCTGTCGCCGTGACAATGACGTCGCCGGTGCCGGCCGACGTCGTCGCGGTGACGATCTCCACGTTGCTCAACCCCACCGAGCCGGTCGGGCCTTGTGGCCCGGTCGGTCCAGGCACGGTGGAGTTGGCACCGGTCGGTCCCGTCGGTCCAGCTACGGTGGAATCGGCACCCGTCGGTCCCGTCGGTCCCGTCGGTCCCGTCGGCCCAGGCACGGTGGAGTCGGCGCCGGTCGGTCCCGTCGCGCCCGTTGATCCGGTGTCACCCGTTGGACCGGTCGGTCCCGTGGTCCCGGTTGGTCCAGTGGCTCCTGTCGGGCCGGTGGTTCCTGTGGGCCCGGTGGTGCCCGTTAGACCTGTGTCACCCGTCGTACCAGTCGCCCCGGTTGGGCCAGTCGTACCCGTCGGGCCGGTGGCCCCGGTTGGGCCGGTCGGTCCAGTGGCTCCTGTTAGACCGGTTGGTCCGGTTGCACCGGTCGGTCCCGTCACGCCAGTGGCCCCGGTTGGGCCGGTCGGACCTGTCGCGCCCGTTAATCCCGTGTCGCCCGTTGGACCAGTAGTGCCGGTCGGGCCAGTGGCTCCTGTCGGGCCGGTGGGCCCGGTGACTCCGGTCGGACCCGTCGGTCCCGTGGTGCCGGTCAGACCTGTCGGCCCGGTGGCTCCTGTCAGACCGGTCGGGCCGGTAGCGCCGGTGGCCCCGGTTGCACCGGTCGGTCCAGTGGTGCCAGTCGGTCCGGTCGGGCCGGTGGCTCCAGTTCCACCCGTCGATCCGGTAGCGCCGGTCGGTCCCGTCGCCCCGGTCGGGCCAGTCGTACCCGTCGGTCCGGTCGCTCCTGTCAGACCGGTCGGTCCAGTGGTTCCTGTCGGACCCGTCGGGCCAGTGGCTCCTGTCGTGCCCGTCGGGCCGGTGGCCCCGGTTGGGCCTGTCGGTCCGGTGGCTCCTGTGGGCCCGGTGTCACCCGTCGGACCGGTGTCTCCCGTCGGACCTGTCGGCCCGGTCGGTCCCGTCGCACCCGTCGGGCCGGTGGCCCCAGTTGGGCCAGTTGGCCCGGTAGCGCCGGTTGGTCCAGTAGCGCCGGTCGATCCAGTGGCTCCTGTCAGACCGGTCGGTCCGGTCGCACCGGTGATGCCGGTTGGTCCAGTCGCGCCGGTGGCCCCGGTCGGTCCGGTGGCTCCAGTTTCGCCCGTCGGTCCGGTAGCGCCGGTGGCTCCTGTTAGACCAGTTGGTCTGGTCGGACCAGTTGCCCCGGTTGGGCCAGTCGTACCCGTCGGTCCGGTGGCCCCGGTTGGTCCCGTCGGTCCGGTAGCTCCCGTCAGACCGGTCGGTCCGGTATCGCCGGTCGGTCCAGTGGCTCCTGTCGGGCCGGTGGGCCCGGTGATTCCGGTCGGACCCGTCGGTCCCGTGGCGCCGGTCAGACCTGTCGGCCCGGTTGGGCCAGTCGTGCCGGTCGGTCCCGTCGCACCCGTCGGGCCGGTAGCTCCTGTCAGACCGGTCGGTCCGGTAGCGCCGGTGGCTCCTGTTAGACCGGTTGGGCCAGTCGTACCGGTCGGACCGGTGTCTCCTGTCGGACCAGTCGCCCCGGTCGGTCCCGTGGCTCCGGTTGGGCCAGTTGCACCGGTCGAGCCGGTTGGTCCAGTGTCCCCGGTCGGTCCCGTCGCGCCTGTTGCCCGGGTTGTCCCGGTTGGCCCAGTCGGGCCTGTCGGTCCGGTGACTCCTGTGGGCCCGGTGTCACCCGTCGGACCAGTCGCCCCGGTTGGGCCCGTCGCACCCGTCGGGCCGGTGGCCCCAGTTGGGCCAGTTGGCCCGGTAGCGCCGGTTGGTCCAGTCGCGCCGGTGGCCCCGGTCGGTCCGGTGGCACCAGTTCCGCCCGGCGGTCCGGTAGCGCCGGTGGCTCCTGTTAGACCGGTTGGTCCGGTTGCACCGGTCGGTCCCGTCACGCCAGTTGGTCCGGTCGCACCCGTCGGACCGGTGTCACCTGTCGGACCGGTTGATCCGGTCGGCCCTGTCGCGCCCGTCAATCCCGTGTCGCCCGTCGGACCCGTCGGGCCGGTGGTGCCGGTCGGGCCGGTGGCACCAGTCGGTCCGGTCGGGCCGGTGGCTCCAGTTCCACCCGTCGATCCGGTAGCGCCGGTCGGTCCCGTCGCGCCTGTCGGGCCGGTGCCACCCGTCGGACCAGTCGCCCCGGTCGGGCCAGTCGTACCCGTCGGTCCGGTGGCTCCTGTCAGACCGGTTCGGCCAGTGGCTCCTGTCGTACCCGTCGATCCGGTAGCGCCGGTGGCCCCAGTCAGACCGGTCGGTCCAGTGGTTCCTGTTGGACCCGTTGGCCCGTTGGCTCCGGTTGGGCCTAATGCACCGGTCGAGCCGGTTGGTCCCGTGGCCCCGGTTGGTCCCGTCGCGCCTGTCGGGCCGGTGGTGCCGGTCGGTCCAGTGGTGCCAGTCGGTCCGGTGGCTCCAGTTCCACCCGTCGATCCAGTAGCGCCGGTCGGTCCCGTCGCACCTGTCGAGCCGGTGTCACCCGTCGGACCAGTCGCGCCAGTTGCGCCCGTCGGCCCGGTGGCGCCTTGAGGTCCAATTGTGCCCTGCGGCCCGGTAGGTCCCTCTACGCCCGTGGCTCCTGGCGGCCCCGTCGCGCCGGCTGAGCCAAATGCTCCCGCATCACCCGTCGATCCGATGGGCGCGATTGCCGCCGCCACCTCGATCTGCGGCGAATGGCTTGTTCGCGTGTTCTCCTTGCTGTCGAACGCGACACTGACGGAGCCTCCGTCGCCGGGCAGAATCGCGATACCGAAATTTGACGAAGAACCGCTTAGCCAATCACCGACCTGTTGGGTGATGTCGATGGTAAGAAAATTGTCCTCGTCGGCTGCATCGATGGTGGCCGTGGCGAACGGCAAAACGCCGAGGGCGGGATCCGAACTCGCGGTAAGGGAACGTTCGTCCCAATTTTCCTCAACAAGAAAAAAGTCAATCGTGCCGGCGGCCGAGACCCGATTCACCCAAAGTCGCAACGTCGCCTGCTCCACATTCGCACTCAGAGGCAACGTGCTCAGATCGAACTTCAGAAACGCACGACGTTCATCGTCGCCATTACGGACGACTATTCTCCGATCGGCGCCGTTATTCTCGTCTTGGTCGTCATTCTCGTCTTGGTCGTCATTCTCGTCTTGGTCGCTATTCTGGTCTTGGTCGCTCTGGTTGACGTCGGTATCGTCAGTGACGTGCAGCGTATCGGCGGGCGCCGGTCGAGACAGCAAGACTGGGGCCATGAGGACAGCCGTGACCGTGCTCAAGAGCCACGCGACGCGTATGAAAACACGCACTGAATATTTCGTATCGCCGCCTGTATCCAAAACACTTCCCAAGATACTATTCACTCACGCCCAGAAATTCACATCGTCGCCCTCACCTACTAGGCTCCGGACCCATAAAATCGCTTTATGATTCGGCGGTGAGGTGATTCAAGCTTCCAAACTGTGGGAGCTGAGGATGTCGGATCATTTCTGGCTGAGCGATGAGCAGTATCGACGGCTTGAGCCGTTGTTGCCGACG
>PVBE011057364.1_pt1 | contig 44425 bp, 42 predicted proteins | sample 1631181 | NCBI WGS metagenome assembly PVBE01 (sample SAMN08397723, study PRJNA350692) | Marine metagenome, whole genome shotgun sequencing project. | isolation source: water | place: Pacific Ocean | collected 2012-04
CGGCGCTCACCAGCTTCCCGTCCCAGGCCAGGCGATAGCGGATCTCGAAAGGCAAACTCAGCACCCACTGGCGCACGGGCACCGGCGGCAGCACCTCATCAATCAGGCGGGCCGCGGTGTCCACCATCCGCCGTCCCATACAACTGGGACAGAAGGAACGTCGCTGGCAGGAGAAAGCCACTACACGCTCATGAGCGCAGTCTTCACACCGCACCCGCAGAAACCCGTGAGCCAGGATGCCACACTCCAGGTAGGCGCGCAGTTCCTTCTCGACGTGTGCGGGTAGCTGTCGATCAGACGAGCGTGTGCGCTCGAGGAAGGTCTCCAGGTGTTCAGCCAGGACCTGGTAGAGGGGCTCTTCCTCCGGTGTTCGGCGCCGGTAGGCAGGGGTATGGGTGTGGGCGAGAGACATTCCGCCCACCGCTGCAAGTCGGGGGCCAGCGACGACGCCAGAGTGCCGTCCGCCCACTTGCAGCATGCGCTGCAGTCAATGGCACCCGCTTCTGTATTCTATGGGACACACATTACCGCTTGGGCGTGCGGGAATCCGCGCCTCGAGGGGAGGATCGCCCTCGCGCATCGTGTATGGGCCCGCACATGCGCGAAGCGTCAGGCCAGGCCGACCGCCGTGCCGGCATCAATGAGACTTCCCCTTTGTCAGTCCATCAGCGCGCCGCCCGAGACGCCCAGCGACTGGCCGGTGATGAAGGCGGCGTCATCTGAAGCCAGAAAAGCCGCCGACCGGGCGATGTCTTCGGGCTGGGCGATGCGCCCCAACGGCGTCATCGCCTCGTTCTGGCCGATGAGCTCCTGCCGGTAAGCTTCCGTCGTCGTACCCTCCGGCTTGAGCCCCGATGCCATACCGGACAGGCGCTCGGTATCGGTGAGCCCCGGACAGATGGCGTTGACGGTGATGTTGTGTTCCCCGAGTTCGAGGGCGAGTACCTGCGTGAGTCCGACAATGGCGAACTTCGAGGCGCAGTAGGCTCCGTAGCGGGCGATCCCCACGCGTCCGGCGAGTGAAGAGATGTTGATGATACTCCCCCCTCCTCCCCGCTTGATCATGTGACGCGCCCCGGCCTGACACATCAGAAACGTGCCCTTGGCGTTGACTTCGTGTACCCGTTGCCACTCGGATTCAGCCAGTTCCACAATCGGCTTGCGGTCGTCCCCGGCCGGGGCTCCGGCGTTGTTGACGAGAATGTCGAGGCGGCCGAAACGACCAATCGCGGCATCGATGAGGCGCTGCACGTCGCCGGCATCGGTGATGCTGCCCACCACTCCCAGGCCCCCGCGACCGGCAGCCTCTATCTCGGCGACCACGGCAGAGAGTCCGCCCCAGCCCTCCCGGGGTGCGTCCGTCACATCGTTGACGACAACATCAGCGCCGTCCCGCACCAGCCGCAGAGCGATCGCCCGGCCGATGCCACGTTCTCCCCCGGCCCCGGTAACCAGCGCCACCTTACCCTTCAGGTCGTGCGTCATATGTCGGAGGCTCTGCGCGCCAGTTCAGCCTGCGCCTCACGGAACAGCCCGATCAGCCGGCCGCGCACCTGCTCATCCTTGAACACGCCGATCCTCTCCGCCCAGGTCACGCCGCCCTCCATATGTGTCATCAGGTACTCTCCGTCCGTCTCCTCAAAGGCACAGCGACGCCCCACGTCGACGTAGACCGGGGAAGAATGCGCCATCACCGGTCCGGCGTCGGTGGCGTACGGCCCCCAGCAGCGCGCCGCGATCCAGCAGGACTTCTCCGTCTTCACCTTCGTCTTCAGCGTGATCGAGCGCTCTCCCTCGTCGACGATCTCGCGTTCGTGGCGTACGCCGTTGACGATCAGTTCCACACCGGTCAGGGGCCAGACGCTCCAGGCGGTGACCTCCACTTCGACGGATCCGCCGTTGCCGGGAATGGCGATCTCCTGACCCATCTCGACGCCCTCGACGCGCAGGTCGATCATGGCCCCGGTGCTGGCAAAGGTGTTGCCCGCACGCACCGCCTGGCACCAGTTGTCGTAGGTGAACTCCCGTCCTTCCTGCAACTTGGCGTACGTGCGTGAGCCGCCGAGGATCCGGCCGTTCGACATCTTGTCGGTGCCGCCGACGATGGGCAACTTCTGACCGACGTTGAGCCAGCGGTAGTAGCCCTGCTCCCCCTGGCCGATCTGCTCGCCCTGCCACACCCAGCACATCTCCGCCGCGTCGGCGTGCCCCATGACGATATTGGCGGCGTTCTCGAAGTCAGGTGACGGCATGTGGGGCATGATGACGAGTCCGCCCTGCGCCTTGCAAGCCTCCGCCCAATCGGCCATGATGACCTGGATCTCGCCGCCGATCCAGTCCTCGTTGGGACCGCCCGTACATATGGGCGCCACCAGGTCCTTCAGGCCCAGCAGGCTGATATGTCCCAGCACGTGTTGCCGGTTCTCCTGGCTCACGTAGACGATGTGGTTCTCCGTCGACGTCGGTGCCACACCCCCGGTAAACTCGCCCCAACTGGTGAACAGCCGGCCCCACTGGCTGGCCAGCAGGTTGACGACGTTCAGATCCTCACCCTCCGCCTCGAGGGCACTCGACTGCGACGACAGGAAGTGAACGTGCGTGTCTCCTGAGTAGTAGCCGTTCTGCTTCATGTCGAAGGCGCGCTTGGCCTTCAATGTCAGATGCCGCTGCCCCGGCTTGATCTCGACGAGTTGGCGTGTCGGGTCGTACTCGAAACCGCGTACGACCTCCACATAATTCGTTCCGATGGGCATCTCGATCTGGCAGTTGCCGTCGATATAGGCGTAGGGTGTGCCCCGTGTCTTGCAGTCCGCCCCCATGTCCTCGAACCAGGCGATGTTGACGTCTGCCTGATGCCCGTGGGGCGCCAGGTAGGCGCCCTCCTTCGAGCGAAAGTGAATCCGGCAGCCCACGCGGTCACCCGAATCCTCGTCGACGACGCGCACGTGCACCCACTGGGTGCCCTCCTCACCCACCACTTCGATCTGCACCGGTCCCTGTGTCGCCCCACCCTTTTCCAGCACCTCACCCCAGCCGAAGTCCGCCGTCGCATCCGCCTCTCCGGCGGTGACCTTCAACGTGCCCTGCGTCGACCCGTGTACCTCCACATAGCCGCCTTTTCGTACCTGCTGACCACCGGTTCCCCAGCCGGTTTCGTCCGTCGTCAGGAAATCCTCACCCGCTTCGAACAGGTCGTCCTGACGGACGATGACCCCCCGTTCCATGTCGACGGTGGGCGCTGCCTCAGCGCCGTCCACAGTGACCGCCACAGTCTTGCGCGATGGCCAGGCGAAGGGATCGGAGTCCTCGTCGCACAAGGTGACCGCTCCGAGGGCGACGGGGATGTCCGACGTCGCTTCCAGCACGATCTCGGCGATCTCCAGGTCGGGATGGGGATTGTCGAAGTCGAACAGCCACCAGCCGGACAGGTCCCCTCCCATCTCGTTGGGTCCCCCTGCGGGGCTGCCATCGCCACGAAACCAGGCGTTGTACTCGCCGGTCTGGCCGCGGCCGTACCCTAGCACGGTATCATTGATATCCACCGGGTGAAAGGTCCGGCAATTACGGCACAGAAACGGGTGGTGTCCCCACTGAGTGGCGATGTCATGCACCTCCCAGCGGCGACGCAGTCCCTGCTCCGTCTCGGAGCCATCGGCGTAGCGGATCACGTACCTGCCCACGGGTTCGCTGGCGCCGTCGAGGGTCACCCATTTTCCGTCCACCGGTGCACAGACATGGGCGAAGAGGATGCGTTGAGCCCGGTCGCCCACTGGGATGGTTACGGATTTGTCGGTGTCCCTGCCGGCCTCGGTCACCTGTACGAACCACTGCTGGGCGCTGCTGTCGCCGATGCCGAAAGGCACGCCCCAGAAACGACATTCCCCTGAGGGCAACCCGGTCAGCGCCGTGCGCTGCGGGTCATCGCCCGTGTGTGGCCACAGCCAGTGGTCGTCACCCAGAGGGACGTTGGTCAGTCCGGCGTTGTAGTGAGAACTGAGGTCGAGTTTGCGAAAGGTGGTCATCGGGTATGTCTCCTGATCACATGTATTTCTTGCGCTCCGCCAACATGCCCATCACGACGAAGGCGGCGATGACGGTGAGAGGCAGGTAGTGGCCACCGAAGTAGAGCAGCAGGCTGCGGATAGCGGAAGCGCCGGCGGCGGCGAGCATGCCATAGCCGAACACGCACAGCAGCACGAAGGCCCCCGTGCGTATGAAGAAGTTGAAGCCGCGGATCCGGTCCTTGATGAAGCCGTTGATCTCGTCGCCGAAGATGACGAGCAAGGTCGTCACAATGGCCGTGCATATGGCCGAGAGATGGGACTGGATCCAGCCCGTCGTGCCGGAAAGAGTGGCTGCCAGTTGTTGCAGAATTGTCTGGAGAACGTCCATGTGCTCCCTCGTCAGCGGCGTTCGATCTGCTCCGCGCCTTCCGGCACGGGCAGTGTGTCCTCGTGTGCTGGCTCCACCGCCGCTCCCCAGGCGGACAGCAGCGCCATGTCCTGTGCCTGGCGCTCGCAGTCCCGGCGAACGAAGTCCGGATCCCAGTCCAGATAGAGGGCGCGCAGCAGTTGCTGGCGCAACTCCGCCAGGGCGGGATCACCAGCGCGGTCATGCAGTTCATCCGGATCGTCGATCAGGTCGAACAGCACGGGTGGCGTGTCATCTGCGTACTTGTAAAGCTTCCATCGTCCCCGGCGGATCATGCGTGATGGTGCCTCACCACGGGTCGGCCCGTGTTCACTGAAGGTCTCGCCGGGGCGGCGATCGTCTTTCTGTTCCTGCAGCACACGCCACAGCGAGTGGCCATCCGTACGTGGGAGCGGCGCTGCACCAGCCAGATCGACGAGGGTGGGACCGATGTCCATCAGGTTGCAGATCTCATCGCTTGTGCTTCCCGCCGGGATCACGCCTGGCAGACGGGCCACCAGAGGCACGCCCGCCGAGCCTTCATAGTAGTTGCTCTTCCACCAGCAACCGTGCTCACCGGCCATCTCGCCATGGTCGCTGGCGTAGATGACGAGCGTGTTCTGTGCCAGACCCGTTTCGTCGAGCTTGTCCAGCACCCGCCCCACCTGTCGGTCGAGGTACTCACACAGGCCGAAATAAGCGGCCCGGGCAACACGGACCCGCTCGTCGGGCAGAGGCGGCTCGAGCAGCCCACGCCGCTGCCGAAAGTTCACCACCGCCTGTGGTTGCTCATCAGCCGCGGGTTGCCGTGGCACGTCCACGCGGTCGTAATAGTAGTCGAACAACTCGTCGGGAGCGACGAAGGGACAGTGGGGCAGGACGTGGCCTACGACGGCGGCAAAGGGCCGGTCACCCTCGGAAGCTCGAGCTTTCTCGTCCAGAAAATCGAGGGCTCCATCGGTGATGATGTCGTCGAAAGTCTGATAGTTCGTTCGCCCGCGACCGGCGATCTCGACAGCCACCCGCGTCTGCCCTGACGTGGAGGCGGGGATCGTCTGAAACATCCCGGCGCCCTGCCTCGATGCCCCAGGGTGGTGAGCGCTGTACTCGCCCACCGGACGGTGCTCGAATCCATGCCGCTGGTCGGCGCCGACGAAGTGCATGCGCCCCACCAGAGAGGTCTCGTAGCCGGCGGCGCCCATAGCGTGGGCCCACGTGGGGATGGCGGAGTTGAGAGCGTTGCCGTTCATCCAGACACGGTTGGCGCTGGGTCGGCGCGACGTCATGAAAGACATGCGGCTCGGCACACAGACGGGCGCCGCACAATAGGCCGCGTTCAGGCGTATCCCCTCGGCAGCGAGTCTGTCGATATGCGGGGTCCGCACCAGTTCGTCGCCATAGCAGCCGAGGTGATGCCGGCTGTGCTGGTCGGAGATCAGGATGAGGACGTTCGGTGGGGACAACACAGCCTCTCTGGTTATTGAAGTCAGCAATGTAACCCGGGGCCCGTCGTTGAAGCCAACCGCCTTCCCAAGTAGATTTCAAGGCCGTGACTGACCCGAAGACATCAGGCGACCCGTTCGCCCTCATCGTCGCCCCGGAGGGCAGGACGCAGAAGACCCTGGTCCGGCACCTGATGCTGCTGCTCAACTACCGCTACGGCCTCGACCTGGTAATGGCCAACACCTTCTACGAAGGGTTCTCGGCCGTTCAGGACCAGGAGGACCGGCTGATCTGTGCTGCGGCTATCCTTGACCGCAAGACGGACAGCCGCACGTCACTGTCGTCCCTCAACTTCGAGGGCAAACTGCCCTTGTTTCTCATCATCCCGGCCCCCTTCCAGGCCCAGTACGAAGAGCTCTGCCATCGACTGGATGACGTCTGGTTCGTCACCTGGGAGGACGCCCTCTCCGCCCACTCGCCCGGTTCTCTGCAGAAAACGGTGGAACGGGTCTTCGCCCAGCGTGGCGTGGGTGAACTGTTCTCCGAAGATGTCCTCGCCCTGCCTTTCGAGCAGATGCAGGAGCGGGTTGCCCAGCGCGTGCGCAACGTCAAGGCCCTGCCGACCCTGCCCGAGGTCGCCATGCGCATCATGAGTCTGGTCGATGACCCCGAGGGCAGTGTCGACGAGCTGGCGGATGTGCTCACATCAGATCCGGCCATTGTCCACAAGCTGTTGCAGGTGGTCAACTCACCCCTGTTCGCCGGCTCCGGCCACAAGGGCGGCTGGTCCATGCACGACGCCATTCTCCGTCTGGGTCGTCGTGAGGTGGGCTCTATCGCCCAGCAGATCAAGCTGATGAACTCCCTCGTCAAGCCCGAGGACAGCTTCTTCGACCTGCGGCGCTTCTGGGAGCATTCCGTGGCCTGCGCCGTCATCGCCGACCGCCTTTACCGGGGCAAGCTGCTGCGGTTGGAGTCGGAGCTGCAGTTCAACGATTACTGGATCGGAGCCTTGCTGCACGATGCCGGCAAACTCATGCTCGGGTTCTTCTTCTGGGACCACTTCCAGGAGCTGATCGCGCACATGGACGCCAATAACTGCACCTTCCGCGAGGCCGAGCGAGCCACCGGCGACGTGGCCAACCACGAACTCCTCGGACGGCTGCTGATGATGAAGTCGAACGTCGGTGAACTGCTCGCCGAAGCCGTGGGTACACATCACACGGTAGGGTCAACGCCTTCCGATCTGGCCTGTCTGATCCACCTTGCCGACGAACTGAGCAAAGAGCTGGGCTTCAGCTATCTGCAGGACGAACCGCGGCTCTACGCCGCCGAAGTCCTGCGCAAACTGGGGTTGGAGACCTCCGCCGTGGTCGATCTGCGCGATCGCCTGGGCAGCGAGCTGCCCGATGAGATCCACCAGCTCGTCGACCACTGCACCGCGGCGCCGGAGTGACTCAGCCGGCGCTCAGCACCCCCGCATAACGCGCCATCGGCAGATTTCCTCCCGACAGCACACCGCACACCCGGCGCCCCTTCAGCCGGTCGGCCAGCTTCAACGCCCCCGCCAGACTTGCCGCCCCGGCCCCCTCAGCCACCAGCCTCGCCTCCCGCGCCAGTAGGCGGATGGCAGCATCGACCTCGTCGTCCTCCACGAGAATGAAGTCGTCGAGTTGCTCCCACAGGATCTGCATCGTCATCTCAAACGGAACACGCGTCGCCATACCCTCGTGTGGCGTTGACGTGTCCGCCTCGATGTCGAGACGCCGCTGGGCCCATGCCTGTTGCGCCGCCGGCGCTGACGCCGACTGCACACCGATTACCTCGATGTACGGATTGCGTGACTTGGCTGCCAGGCACATGCCGGCAGCGCCGCTGCCCCCGCCGACGGGCACGAGGATGGTCTCCACGTCAGGCAGCGTTTCGAGGATCTCAATCCCCGTCGTCCCGACGCCGGCGATCAGCTGCGGTTCGTTCGCCGAATGCACAAATCGCCGTCCTTCTTCGTCGCCGGCCTGTCCGGCGGCGATGCGCGCCTCGTCGAAGTCGCGTCCGTGTTGGCGCACTTCGGCCCCCAGGTGGCGTATGGCCGCCAGCTTGGCCTCGTTGGCGCCCTCCGCCGGTGCATAGATGACCACGGAAGCGCCGAAACGTCGTCCCGCCCAGGCAATGGACTGGCCGTGGTTTCCCGTGCTGGCGCTGATCAGCCCCGCCTCTTTCTCCTCAGAAGACAGGCGACCTACCAGGTTTACACCGCCGCGGACTTTGAAGGCTCCCACGGGCTGCAGGTTCTCACACTTGATGGAATAGTCACACCCCAGCAGATGCGACAGCCCTTCGCATCGCAGCAAAGGCGTCGTCGGCAGGTGCGGCCGGATGAAGGCGACTGCGTCGTCGACGTCGGCGCTTGTCGGTGGTCGGCTCAGAGCAGCAACTCGCGGGCGCCGGACAACTCACGGGACAGACCGCGCCGATAGAGATCGGTGTCGAGGCCGACGGCGAGGATGCGGTAACCGTACTCCAGCAGCCGTCCGGCTTCTTCCGCCGTCGTCGCCAGGCGGCCGAGAGCCTTGCCCTCCGCCTCGCAGGCGTCGCGCACGGCGTCCTGTGCGCTCAGGTACTCCGGACGATCGAACTGGCCGGGAATACCGAGGGAGTTGGCCAGATCGAAGTGGCCGATCCACAGCACGTCGACACCGTCCACGGCGGCGATCTGACGGGCATTGCGCGCGCCCTCGGCACTCTCGATCTGAGCGATGATGAGGGTCCTGTCATTGGCCCGCGTCATCTTGTCGGCCACGTCCCCGTCCACCCGGTAGTCGTCGTGGGCGGCACCGAAGCCGGCGCCACGCTTCCCCGTCGGTGGATAGCGACAGAAGTCAGCCAGCCTCCCCGCCTGTTCGGCGTCGTTGACCATGGGCACCATCACCCCCATGGCGCCGGCGTCGAGAACGCGAGCGGCGAAGTGATACTCCGTCGCCGGGATCCGGACGAAGGGCACCGCCTCGGTGCCGCCGCAGGTGGCGATCAGTGTCCGCACCGTTTCGATGGACCACGCCGAGTGCTCCATGTCGAAGAGGACAAACTCGGCGCCGGCGTTGTCGGCCAGCCGTGCCACACCGGTGCTGCCGAACTCCATCACCATCGTGCCGAGACTGCGCCCGCCCTGCTGCAGCGTCTGTCGTACCGGATTTGCCCGCATCCTTCAGTTGCCCTCCTGTGAGTCACTGCGGCGGCGGGTAGATGCCGCCAGTCGCTGCTGGAAGAGTGTGCTGTCGAGCACCTCGGAGTTCACCACATTCTCGGGCGCCCGCCCGCACGATATCTCGAGGATGGCGCGGAAGGCGCTCTCCCCCATCATGCGGAAACTCTCGTCCGTCCACGCCAGGGCGTGGGGTGAGAGGATGACGTTGTCGAAACCCAGCAGCGGGTCGTTTGCATCCACGGGCTCCCGCTCGAATACGTCCAGAGCGGCACCGGCGATACCCCCGGTCCCGAGCGCCGCCGTCAGCGCTGCCTGATCGATGATCGGTCCCCTGGCGACGTTGATCACCTGTGCCTGTGGCTTCATGCGCTCGAGCTGGGCGACCCCGATGAGATGGTGCGTCTCCTCCGTCAACGCACAGCAGACAACGATGAAGTCCGCCGCTTCCAGCAACTCGTCGAGACCTAGCAGGCTGGCCCCCAGTTCGGTCGCAGCCGTATCCGAAGCGTACGGATCGAAGGCGATGATGTTCATCTGATGAGGCGACACGAGTCGACAGATCTCCTGACCGATGCTGCCGAGCCCGACCAATCCCAGCGTCCGGCCACGTAACCCCGTCCCCATGTGATCGGCCTTCTCCGACCAGCGTCCCTGACGCAGCAGTCGATCCTTGAGTGGCATCTTGTGGGCCAGGGCCAGCAGGAAGGCCAGGGCCGCACTCGCCACGGGGCGACGGACACCGTCGGGTGTGATCGTCACCGCCACGCCTAGTTGAGTACAGGCATCGATGTCCACCGAGTCGTAGCCCACACCGAGACGGGCAACAACGGCCAGGCGATCGGCGGTCTCGAGCGTCCTGTCCGTGACCTGTGGCCCCAGCACCAGGACGGCGTCGAGATCATCCATCTGTGTCGGCGGCAGTTCGTCGCCTGCACCTGCCTCGCAGAGACAGGCCCAGGCGACACCACTCACATCGAGAGCTGAGGTGTCGATGTCGGGAAATGCCTGTGATCCGTCGGCGCGCAGGAAGTCGTTCGTCAGTCCAACACGGAACATGCTCGTTACCTTCCTCCTGTGCGTATGCGTTGCTCGGCCTGAGCCAGCACCGACGTGTTGTCAAAGTCTCTTATGATGCCATCCAGGGCGGCTTCACCTTGATCGCGCAGACGCTCGACCTGATCCAGCAGCGCCGGCAGGGCGCGCACCACATTGTCGACGATCGTCACCGTGGCCGTGCGCGCCGTGCGCGACAGCGGGTTCAGATCCACCGTCAACACGTCCCTGCCGAGACGGCGCAGGGCCCCACAGCGGTCACCATCTTCCAGCGGCACGAAGATCACATCCGCCTGCAGGATGCCGTCGGAGTGCACGAACCGTCGGTTGGAGTCGATCCCCTCGATGGCGGTAACGCCGTCGGGCAGCAGCACGTCGGTGGCGCCGTGGGCTTTCAGGTGCTCGGCCATGGCCCGCTCTCGGTCCGATGATGTGTGGAAGATGTTGACCTCCAACGGCGCCCCCGTCGCCGTCGACAGCCGCACGAGGTCCTCGGGCACGAGCGATGCGGTGTTGCCGTTCACCGACAGCACGGGATGGCTGGCCCGCAGCAGCCACGCCGCCGTCGCCTCTGTGGCCGTGGTTGCCCAGGGACCACCCGTCTCGCCGAGCAGATAGTCGTACGCCTCCCCACGACCGTGGGCGATCAGTCCGTGGGCCGATGTGATGCCGGCTTCGACGCCGGCCACAAGGCGATCCCGCAGGCGCAGTGACTCGTACCGCGGGTGGCTCTCGGGAACGTCGCTCATGGCAGCACCTGCACTGCCCGGGCCGACAGCGTGGTCGCCGTGGAACCGGTGAACGGCACGGTGCTGAACACGGCGTTGCCGAGCATGATCATCGAGGCGACCCCGCCGGCTCCGTCCACCTCGTCGATGGCGGCGCGGACGCCGTCATGGCCCAGCAGGCCGCTGTCTTCAGCAAATCGACGCGACACGCGGATCGGATCGCCCAGCTCCAGTACCGACTGCCTCTTCATCTGGCCCAGCTCCTCCAGCGCCGCATCCGCGGCCGCGTTGATCCGGGCGCGACGTTCCGGATCCGACAGAATATCGCGCGTACGAATGGCACTGAAGTACTGATAGTGGATCGGTACGTCTACCTCCACGGGCATGGCTTCGGCGGCCAGCGGATCTCCGGCGACCAGCTTGACCAGGCAGCCGCCGTGGTACTGGGCGCAAACGTCGCCAAGGCCGGTCAGGTTCTGCACTTCGGCCACGTGGGCGGCCGTGGCCAGAGCTGCACGGTCGTGGCCCAGAGACAGCAGGTCGTTCGCCGCAAAGGCCGCCGCCAGCGAGGACGCACCGCTCAGCCCGAAGCCGCTGCTCAACGGCAGCGGCGTCTCGATGCGCACCGACAGGACTGCCTCCGGCGCCAACCCCTTCAGCACATTGTTGACCGTGGGAAACTCGATGGCCTCCCCGTTGAAGGTCACCGATGGGGAGTGTGCCAGCGACAGCGTCACCGTAGCCCCTTCCCTCACGGTGAATCCCAGCCCGAGAGAGTGCATCTTCGCCGGATCGTCGTCCGGGATGACCTTGAACACACCTGAGATATTGCCGGGAGCGAAGGCTCGGGCGGTTTCAGTCATTTCTTGTCAGCCACCTGGGCAGAGCGGACACATCGTCGAGTACGACCACAGGGCAGAAACTATCGAATCCCGACGCCGGCGTGGTGCCGGTGAGTACGGCGACAAAGTCGATGCCCGCCCGTTGTGCCGCTTCGCCGTCGGGTGGGCTGTCGCCGACATAGAGTGCTTCGTCAGCGCTGATACCCAGCTTCTCGAGTACCGCATGCAGGCAGGCAGGATCCGGCTTGTGCTGCGCCACATCCTCGGCGCCGATCACGGTGTTCACAAGGCTTCTCAATCCGTCCCGCTCGAGAATCTCCTCGATGCGGTAGCGAAACTTCGTCGAGGCGATGGCGCTGTACACATCTGCGGCCTTCAAGCTCTCGAGGGTTTGACGCACTCCACTATATATAAAGGTCTGGTCCGCCATCACCTCATCCGCCCGGTCGCGGAACCTCCGGGCGAACTCATCGGTCCGACTGCGTTGCTCCTCACCGTTGAGTGTCGCCAGAATCTCCGGAACCGCCAGGCCGATGGTGTGCCGGATGGCCTCCGGATCGGAGATGGGCAGTTCCATGCCGGCCTGAGCCGTCTGAATACAGTCGATGATGCCCTTCGAAGAGTCGGCCAGGGTGTAGTCGAAGTCGAAAATCACGGCCCTGAGTGACATCTATATGTCCTCGATGACGGGCAGGATCAGATGGGACGATGTCACCGGGCCATACAGCACGTGTTGGGTGGCGATCACCGGATCCCCCTCCCACAGCGGCGCCAACCGGTTGCGATGCGGCAGGATCCGCGGGAAGTCGCTCGATGTCACCAGCAGGACGAGGCGGCTGCCGGCGGCGAAGGTGTACGCCGTCTGTCCCATGGGCAGTTGCAGGCACGTTGCCGTCTCCGGGGGCATTACCTCTGGTCGACATGAATCGTTGCGGAAGCGGCATCGCTGCTGGCCCTGGGTCAGGCAGATGACCGCGCCGTCCTCACCTTCCACACACAACCGGGCGATGAAGTCCGTGTCCTCGGCATCGGTGGCCACGTGCAGTTCCAGCGAGACGTCACCGATGATCGTCATGGGCGCCGACAGGACCTCGCTGAGATAGGACAGCACATCCGGCCGCTGCTGCGTCGAGCGTACATCGACGGGGCCCACGTGGTCGAGCCCCCAGTAGAGTGAGCCGCCGCGCGTTGGCACGGGGTCCCGTGGATCGTAGCGATAGGTGTCCTCGCCGTCCCCGGTCGGCGCCTCCCGCGTCAACTGCTTCCCCGCGCCGAGAAACCAGGCCTGCTCGTGTGCGTCCGGCGGTGGCCAGTCGCTGCTGGACACCCAGCGATTCTCGCCCATCAGAAACACACGTACCGGCGGCAGATCAGCGTAGCCGTCGTCCACGTCGCGCAGATGAGCGTCGAAGAACTGCAGCTCCGCCTCCAGCAGATCCAGATCGGCGGCGGTGCCAAACTCCCAGTCTCCGTAGTGGGTGTGCGCCGGACCGGTGCCGCTCACCGTCTTGTGACCCCACGGGCCGATGAGCAGCTTCTGGTCACCCCTCAACGCGCCGAAGGACTCGTACTGAGTCCGCGTCAGGTGATCGAACCAGCCGCCGCTGTGGAAGCCGGACAGATCGATGCTGTCGTACAGGTGATCCCAGTCGAGCCCCCGCCAGAAGTCGTCGTAGGTGTCGTGCTCCGACCATTGGCGCAGCGCCGGCGTGCTGAATCCGACTCGTTCAGCAATCACATCAACGCCGTCCAGACGCTGCAATTCACCCCAGTCGAAGTGGTCCATGGCCGGTTGCGTGCGACAGGTGGCGTGAGTCAGTGACCAGGCCACGGCGTTGGCCAGGGCGAAACAGCCGTCGTAGCGCAGCCAGTCCCGGAAGTAGGATCCCGGCGCCACCGAAGGCGCGATGCACTTCAGCGCTTCGTGCCCCTGGGCGGCAGCCGGCATTTGCACGATGCCCAGATAGCTGCGCCCCCACATGCCGATACGACCGTTGCACCATGATTGCTCCGCCGTCCAGTCGAGGGCGGCATGGCCGTCGGCGGCTTCATCCACCAGCGGCGTAAATGACCCTTCTGAGTCATACTTGCCCCGGCAGTCCTGTACGACATACGCGTATCCCCGCGCGACGAAGGGGTGTGCCTGCCCCTGCATTCCCCGTCGGTGATAGGGCGTGCGGACGAGAACCGTCGGAAACGGGCCTGGACCCGCCGGCAGATAAACATCCGTTGCCAGGCCAACCCCGTCTGCGGCCGGTACCATACGATGCAGCAGGGCCTTCATGGGCTGCCCGCGTTCACACCCAGGCCTCGGCGGTACGCCTCCAGCGACATCAGTTCATCGGGGGCCACGTTGCCGATGTTGACCTGCGAACCGTAGCGATCAATCAATTCACGGCGCATGTGGTGGATGTGGCAGGCGTGGACACCCTCGATCCAGGGTCCCGGCAACTCGAACATCACCTGGTCGACGCCGATGACACGGACGATCTCATCCACAGCAGCCGCCGTGGCGACATCGTCTGACACCAGCTCGGCTGCTTCCACCAGCAGCACGGAAGCTCCGGCGTCCATGCAGGCCCGGGCGTTGTCGACCAGCGGGATCGTGTTGTCGAGTCCCTCCTTGCGGCCCACCTCGCCAAGGACTCGCAGGCCGTAGTCCTCAACGGCCTCGGTGATGATTCGTTCCTTCCACTGCACGGACACGGGAGCGATATTGTCCGACACCTCCACCCAGCGGTAGCCGGCCTCGACACATGCGGGCAGATAGCGGTCGAGTTTGCCGTGGACTTCGGCGTACTCCAGGTACTGCCCGCCGGGAAAGGGCTCGACATCGCGCGACCGGTACTGGTCGATCTTCTGCGACAGCAGCTCCCGAGGCCAGAGCCGCGACAGGCCGACGGCAACTTTCGCCAGGTCGAAATACTCCGCCCCCATGTCGGTCAGATCACGTTGCTGTTGCAGGGGGATCCCCCAGTCGATGACCATCGTGCGACCGGCTGTCCGCGGCTTGCTGGTACGCTGAGCTGCCAGGGACCCATCGAGGCCGGCGAAGGGATGGTCGTCCGGGTTCATGGCAGTCATCCGGGCGAGCCCGCCAGTGGTCGCCGCAGGATCGCGCCGGCGGGCAGTGACTCGTGCGTGTCGACATCGCCGCTGCGCCAGTCCAGCTCGACCTCTTCGTCGCTGCCATTGAACAGCAGCAGCTCACCTGGCTGCCCGCCGACGGCGGGTCGAACGAGGGGCAGGATATCCTCGGGGACTCGATCTCTGCCGCCGGCGTCGCGCAACCGTACCGCCGGTTCCACCTCCCCCCGGGAATCGTGGCAACCCAGCAGCAGGGAGCCATAGCATCCGGTGACGGCCCCCGCTCCCCAGTTACGCCCGTGTCCGGCGGCGACGGAACAGATGGCGCCACCCATGTCGGCGTGCTCACGACCTCCGCGCAGGATGCGCAGAGCCATCTCGAACTTGCGTGCCCCACCCCGCAGGGCGCGTCGCGCGTGGCGTACATCGCCGCCGATCTGATAGGCCAGGGCGGAGGCCGCCGTCGACGGTTCAGCCAGCGGTCGGGCCGAGCCGTCCTCGCCGAATTCGCCCCAGTAGAGCATGTCGCTGCGCTTGCCGATGCCGGGTTCGCGCCGCTTGCGCTGCTCGGGCTGTAGCATCACCCAGGGGCGGTCGTTCTCTTCGGGTGCGCTCTCGATCACCCGCAGCGCGGCTTCATCGAGGGTGGTATCGCCGAAGGCGACCCGGTAGTGGGACAACGCCGCCGCCGCGGGGTCGCCGAAGGGATCGGCCAGCTCGTCGACGAGGGGCGTGACGATCCGGCGGGCAGCGTCACGAAAGATTGTATCACCAGAGGCTTCGAACAGGTCGCCGTACGCCATCACGGCACCCGAAGCCAGGTGATTCTCGATTCCGCCGAGGGGATCGCCCTGCACCTTGTGGCTCAGGGCACACATGCCGCCGAAGCGGGGGCGATCGGCCGCGTCACGCCAGTGCAGTTCCCCCCCATCCAGATCCCAGCCGAGGGGTACCGGCTCCGACGCAGCCACCAGACGCTCGGCCCGCTTGCGACCGTAGCGCAGGGCCCACTCCAGGTAGCGGTCCTCTCTCAGAACGCGGTGGGCGGCCAGGGCGATGTGGACGAACCGCAGATGTTCGGTCAGCTCGACTTGATAGTGCGGCGAGTCGTCGACCACACGATTGCCGATGCTGTACCCGCGGAAGACATCCCGGTCATAGTCATACCAAGCCGGTGTCTCCTCCACCCAGTTGCCGATATGGTGGGCAGCATCCTCGAGCAGGCCTCGGGCCGTGTCATCGCCGGGTACGAGCCCCAGGTACCGCGGCAGGAACAGCAGGAACGGCTCCGTCCCGTGGTGCGCCTCGGCCTCCGGCTCGTAGCCGTGCACACAATCCGACGCCACCCAGCCTGCCAGATCGGCCAGCAGCGAGCCGAAACGCGACAGCACGGCCTCGTCGGCCGAGATCAGGTAGTGGGAGAACCACGCCAGCGAGTAATTCGCCTCGTCCTCACCTCCCTGGTTCCGGTACGGCCCGTCCATCAGGCTGCTCTGCGTCAGCCAGCGGCTCAGTCCCTGGCGCAGGCTGGTGGCATGTTCGTGTGTGTCTCTGAGCAGTTCGGTCTCTGACATGACCGGCAAAGCTACGAAAGCCGAGAGTTGCGTGCCCCCCCGGGGGCGATGATGTTTCAGCCACCCATCACCTCAACTGGAGACTTCGAACATGGCCCTCGGCAACCCGATCCTCTCGGGCGCTCTCAACCACATCTCACTGGACGAGATCAAGGCCGAGAAGGGCCCGCCGAACTGGTCCCACGCCGTCACCCTCGCCGATCACGTCGTCGGCGTCGTCATCTATCAGGATGCCGGCACCGAAAACGACAACCACTGCCACACATATGATGAATGGTGGGTTGTCCTCGAGGGTGAGATCGACTGGGTCATCGAAGGTCGCGACGAGCCCGTGCAGGCCAGAGCTGGTGACTTCGTCTATGTCCCGGCACGCACCTTCCACAAGATCTTCCCCAAGGGTGGCGCTCCCTCCGTCCGTGTCGGCGTGGCTCTGCCCGGCCACAGCCACCTGCACCGGCGCCCGGAGCGTACGGTACAGGTCGACGTGGAACCGGCGGACGCCATCGGCTTCGAGGAAAGCTCCGCATGACCATCACGCCCTCGGTGAGTGCCCTGCCCCAGCGTGTTCTGGGCAAGACGGGAGAACAGGTTCCCATCCTCGGGCTCGGGACCGCGCCGGGTGGCTTTGGCATGGACGACGCCAGCGCCATCGAGCTGTTCGAGATGGCCATCGACCGTGGTGTCACCTACCTCGACACCGCCCCGGGGTACGACCGCGCCCAGGCGCAGCTGGGCCAGATCCTGCCGCGTCACCGCGACGACGTCTTCCTCGTGACCAAGGTCCATGCAGCCGACGGCAAGGAAGCCATCGACAAGCTGGAGGAGAATCTGCGGGTACTGCAGACCGACGCCGTCGATGTCTGCTTCGTGCACTCCCTCGGTCACCTCGATGTCGACAAGGTGCTGTCGCAGGACGGCTCCCTGGCCGCCCTGCGACAGGCGCAGAAACGCGGGTTGACTCGCTACGTGGGCTTCACGGCACATCACAAGCCGGCCGGAGCCGAACGCATCTTCCGCGAAGCCGACGTCGACGTCGCCATGTTTGCCCTCAACTTCGCCGATCATCACACCTACGGCTTCGATCGGTCGGTTCTTACCGCCGCCAGAGCACAGAACACGGGCATTGCGGCGATGAAGGTCTATGGCGGCGCTGTCGACATGAAATACGAAACCGCCGAGGACGAAGATGGCCGCCCCTCGGCGCTGCACGCCATCGACGGCGACTTCGACCACGAACAGGCCCTGCGCTGGTCCCTCGGACTCGAAGGCGTCAGCACCGCCGTCATCGGCATGTACTCACCTCAGGAGCTGGAGCTCAACATCGAGTGGGCCAGGCGCTTCCAGCCGCTGTCGACAGCCGAGGATGAAGTGCTGCTCCGACGGGGCCAGTCTTTCGCCGACACGCTGGGTGCCCACTTCGACCAGGGCTAGAGTCGTCATGTCCAGCGCCGCCATACTCTCTGTCACTGATCTGCTGGCTCAACTGGAGGGTCAACCTCCACTCCCCGACGGCACGAAGATCCCATTCGGCGGCGTGGGTGACCGCGACGTGTACAACATCGCCGCGCCCTTCGAAGTCGACGGTGAGCCCGTGATCGCCGGCCGGGTGGAACGTCGTGACAGCGAGCTGGCTGAGTCCGTCTTCTTCGTCGAGAGCGGCGGCGTCTGGCTGCCTCGTCCCGGGGCGCCAACGTTTCCCAAGCTGCAGGATCCCTGCATTGCGACCATCGCCGGCGAGCTCGTCTTCGGTGGCGTCGAGTTTCCCGTGGCCCTGCCGGATGGCGAGGGCTGGCGCATGCAGTTCTACCGCGGCACCACGCCGGAGAGTCTGGAGCCCTTCCTGATCGGCCCCGATCGCATGAAGGACATCCGTCTGGTCGAGTTGCAGGATGGTAGCGTCGGCGTCTTCTCCCGTCCCCAGGGAGATCGTGGCGGCCGCGGTACGATCGGCTTCACCCGCGTCCGCTGTCTGGATGATCTGACGGCAGAGACGATCGAGGCGGCGCCGCTGTTGCATGACCAGTTCCTGCCCGAAGAATGGGGCGGCGCCAACGAGGCCCACGTTCTGTCTGACGGAACCATCGGTGTGCTCGGACACATCGCCCGCATGGACGCGGAGGGGAAGCACTACTACCCCATGGTCTTCTGCCTCGACCCGGAGAGTGGGCAGGCGGGTCCGTTGAAGATGGTCGCCACGCGACGATGCTTTCCGCCGGGCCCCGCCAAGAGACCCGATCTGGAAGACGTCATCTTCTCCGGCGGCCTGCGTCGCGGGGACGACGGGTCAGCCGTGCTCTACGCCGGTATCTGTGACGCCTGGGCGGCGCAGATCACGATCCCCGACCCCTTTCTCGAGTACGCATGAGACCGCGCCGGTGGGTGACGTTGCTGTTGGTGGCCATTGCCGCCCGGGGGTACGGTGATGACGTGGAGGTCGTGAAGCAGACAGACGCGTCCGGTAGGCTCCTTGTGGAGTACGAGGTGATCCAGGACAGCGGGTCCGCGACCATACGGCATGGGTTCTATCGCTCATATCATGGAAACGGGCGGCTCAAGGAGACCGGGCAGTACGAGAGCGGCAGCAGGACTGGCTCGTGGAAACTCCTGACGCCTGATGGCGCGACCAGAAAGATCAGCGGCTACCGGCAGGGCCTCAAAGATGGCACGTGGACGTCCTACCGGACCGATGGCGCCACCCGCTGGGAGCGTTCCTACAGCGAGGGTCGGAACCACGGCAGGTGGCAGTACTACCACCCGAACGGGCGCCTCAGCAGGACGGAGAATTACGACGACGGCGTGATGCACGGGGCGTTCTTCTCGTACCATGAGAATGGCCAGCGGAAAGAGAAAGGTAGCTACAGCCGCGGCGAGTGGAACGGCGCCTGGACGCACTACGACGAGGAAGGTCGCGTCGTCAGAATCGAGCACTACGCCGACGGTCTGAGGGACGGTCAATGGGTGTGGTACGGGGCAGAAGGTGACACTATCGCAGATGGCCTGTACGCGGCGGGTCAACCGCGGGACGGTTCTTTCGTGATCCTCTACATCGAGGAAGAGCTGCGCTGCCTGCACCGGTATCGGCGTGGCCTTGAGCACGGCACCTGGACGTGCCACCGCAAGACAGGGGAGAAAACCGAGGAGCGGAACTACGCCGACGGCCAACGGCACGGCCGATGGATCGGCTACGATGATGACGGCGGTATGTCCTTCCAGGGTACCTATGAGAAGGACCTACGATCCGGCGCCTGGACCGACTACTTCGAGAACGGTCAGATCTCCTATGAGGGGTCTTTCAGAAATGATCGCAAGGAAGGCACATGGGTCTCATACTACGAGAGTGGTCGGACGCGCAGCGAAGCCGGCTTCAAGGCCGGAAGGTTGGATGGCCGGTTCGCCTCCTACTACGAGAACGGTCGGATGAGACTGGCAAAGAACCACAGGGATGGCAGATGGGACGGCAGGTGGATCTCCTATGACAGGGAAGGCAACGTACTCGATGAAGATGTGTGGGCGGAGGGCAGCTGTGTGGAGCTGTGCGAGGGTGATGAGTAGGCTGGCCGGTCTCTTGCTGGCTGTGTGCGTGTCGACGGCGGCGGTGGCCGAGAAAGGCATGCAGGCCATCGGCGATTCCACCCTCCATCTGGACACCACGGAAGTCACCAACAGGCAGCTGGCACGGTTCCTCAACGAGATGGGCAACCTGCAGGTCAGGGGTGTCTTCCTAGTCGAGGCGAAGAGCGCCTACGCCCTGGTCGAGGAAGTGGATGGCACCTACCGCCCGAAGCAGGGATACGCCGAGCACCCGGCGGTGGAGGTCTCCTTCGAAGGCGCACGGGCGTACTGCGAGTGGGCGGGCAAGCGCCTGCCCACCGAAAAGGAGTGGCAACGTGCCTGTGAAGGTCCGGAGGGCCTCACCTACCCCTGGGGTGCCCACATGCGTGTCACCGATCCCACATCCCGCACGCGCGCCAACATCGCCGGCGCGGAAGATGGTTTCGAGAAGACGGCCCCCGTGGCAAGCTTTCCTGCGGGGCGCAGCCCGTACGGCCTCTGGGACATGAGTGGCAATGTCTGGGAGTGGACCCATGGCACGGACGGCAAACCAAAGCTGCGCAGCGGCTCGTGGGCCCACGGCAGGACCACGGCCCAGTGCGGCAAGAGCCACGATATGTACTCGTCGCACTCTGATGTCAGGGGGAACAGCGTCGGTCTCCGGTGTGCCAGATAGACTGACAAGCGAGTGGATCCGCCCCGAGCCGGTCACTGCGATCAGCGATGTACGCCAGATCGAGCGCCACGACGACGCGGCCCGGGTGGCGCAGGCACTATGTGAGGGCGAACGGGCATGCGTCGCCGATCTCTACAGCACGGGACTGACGATTCTCGCTGAAGTCCGGCGACACCTGCAGCCCGGCGGCAAACCACTCGATTACGCCGGGAGCCGCGCCTTCCGCAGGACCTATCAGCAGGCCTCTCAACGCCTGCTGGCGCCGATCGCCGACCATCAGATCGCCCTGCGCAAGGCCCCGAGTATCGGCTGGCTGGAAGAGCTGTATCCCCATGTCGGCGACTTCCACCTGTCATTCCCCCACCTGCAGGGCCTCAACAGCTCGTGGCAGTGGTACACGCGGGGTATCGATCTTCCCGTCATCGAACCCACACTGCACCCGTTCTACGGAACCTACTTCCCAACGCGCTTCGAGCATCTCGAACTCTTTGCCGAGTGGCTGCAGGGCTACCAGGGCAAGCGCGACCTCGCCTACGACATCGGTACGGGCTGTGGTGTCCTGGCGCTGCAGTTGAGCGCCGCCGGCTGTGCGCACGTCATCGCCACCGACACCAACCCGAATGCCATCGAGAGTGTCCGCCGTGATCTGCACGAACTGACACCGGCGCCAGCGATCACGCCGATTGTGTCAGACCTGTTCGGCCAGCACCAGGCTGCCGCCGACTTGATCGTCTTCAATCCCCCCTGGCTGTGCGGCGAGGCCCACGGCCCCCTCGATCAGGCTATGTATTTCGCAGAGGGCTTCTTTGAGCGGTTCTTCCACGACGCCGGTGCCCGCATGCACCACGACGCCCGCCTCGTATTGATCTTCTCGAATCTCAGACAGCAGACCTCAGACGACACCATGAACCCGATTCAGGCGGAACTGGACTCGAACTCGCGCTTCGAGCTGGTGCAGAAACTCGAGGCGGGTGTTCGGCCCTCGTCAAAGAAGACCCGACGGCGGCAGCGGTCCGTCGAGCAGGAACGCGTCGAGGTCTGGGAACTCCGACTCACGAATTGACCGACGGCGGGTATTGGCCCTTTATCGGTGCGTGTCAGCTACCGATAAACCTCTGGGCATCGCCTTCTTCGGCGCCGGTGACGTCTCCCCTCTGCATGCGGAGGGTGTGCGACGATGCCCTGACGCCCATCTTGTCGGCCTCTGGGATCTGACCCCCGAGCAGGGCCGGGAGAAGGCCGTGGCCTTCGGCTGTCGCACCTACGATTCACCCGAGCAGCTGTTGGCAGACCCGGAGGTCGACGCCGTATCGGTCCTTACGCCGCTGGAGACCCACCACCGGTACGCCAGCATGGCGCTGGAAGCCGGCAAGCACGTGCTGGTGGAGAAACCCGTGGGCGTCTCGGTCGCCGAGATCGAGTCCCTGCGCGATCTGGCCACCCGCACGGGGCGGGTATGCCTGCCGGGACACAACTTCATCCACGAAGACAGCATCATCCGCACCAAAGAGTTGATCGACGGGGGTGATCTCGGTCGACTCGTGGCGATCTACGTCATGTATCACATCCACCATCCGGAAGAGGTCGCCGCCCGCTATCCCGGTGTCATCCGCCAGATCCTGACGCACAACTCCTACGTCCTGCTCTACCTGGCCGGGCGGGCACGGCAGGTCTCGGCCATGAAAGCTACGCTGAGTTACGAGGAGCTCGACCGGGAAGACATCGCCATGGTCAACGTGGGCATGGCGAACGGCGCCCTGGCTCACTTCTGTGCCAGCTTTGCCGCCGACGACCACAGCGCCGATCCCTGGACGATGATGGTGAAAGTCATCGGCACGGCGGGCTCGACGCGCTACAGCTATCGCGACTGGGTAGAGCTCAAGCCCGCTGCCGTACATTCCCAGACCTATACCGCCTACCGCGGCTCCATCATCAATGAGGTGGCTCGTTTCGTCCAGATCTGCAGAGGGGATGCGGAGCCACTGTCCACACTGGCAGACGCGATCGAAGCGCAGCGCCTCATCGAGGCGGTTGAGACCTCCATCAGCGAGGGGCGCACCGTGGATCTGCAATCTGCATGAGGGAGATGTGAATTGGCTGCGAAGTCGTGGGTACTGACGGACAGAGCAACAGACACGTGCGTCGAGAGCCTGGAACTGACCGCCGATGACCTCGGCTGTGCCGGGGCTTCGGTACGGAAGCGGGTGCTGCGCGGCGGTTTGTCAGATGGCGTGGACGTCATCGAAGTCGACAACGGTGAGTTCAGTTTCACCGTTCTGCCGACACGCGGCATGGGAATCTGGCGTGGTCGCTACCGCGGACTCGACGTGGGCTGGCAGGCCCCGGTGACCGGACCGGTGCATCCCGGCTTCGTCAACCTGCAGGATCGCGGCGGCCTCGGTTGGCTCACGGGCTTCGACGAGGTGATCGTGCGCTGCGGCCTCGACTCCAATGGCGCCCCCACCACCGATGTGGTACCGAACAATATGGGCATCCCCTCCGAGGTGGATCTGACCCTGCACGGTCGCATCGCCAACCTTCCCGCACATCACGTGGAAGTGCAGGTCCTGCCCGGGGATCCGCCGACCATCGCCATCGTCGGCATCGTCGATGAGGCGGCCCTGTTCTATCCCGGCTTCCGCCTGTCCACATCGATCACGACAGCTGCCGGCGGCAACGCCATCACGATCGCCGATACCGTGACCAACCTGAAGGCCACCGAGGCCGAGTTCGAGCTGCTCTATCACTGCAACTTCGGCTCCCCCTTTCTGCAGCAGGGCTCCCGCCTCGAACTTCCGGCCCGCCTCGTCGCGCCGCGCGACGCCCGGGCCGTCGAAGGGATCGACACGTATTCCGAGTACCCGGGGCCCACGAGCGGCTTCATCGAGCAGGCCTACTGGTATGAGCCTCTGTCGAGTGATGACGGAGCCACGCTTGCCCTTCTGCGCGACGCCGCCGGAGAGCGCGGCGCCGTCATCCGCTTCAACACGAAACAGTTGCCCTGCTTCACCCAGTGGAAGAACACGGCTGCCCTGGAGGATGGTTATGTCACGGGTCTCGAACCGGGAACCGATTATCCCAACGCCAAGGGCTTCGAACGGGAACAGGGCCGGCTGCAGCGGCTGGCGCCGGGGGCTTCCCACGACGTGCAGCTGACACTCGAAGTTCACGACACTGCCGCCGGTGTGCAGTCTGTGCAGCAGGAGATCGCCGCCATTCAGGGTGATCGAGACTTCGAGGTCCATCGTGCGCCTCTGGCACGGCTGTCGGGCTGACATCGGGCTGGAATGAATCGCGCCTACTGGGACGGCCTCGCCTCCGGCTTCCAGCACGATGTCCTGCAGGTCTCCGAGTGTGACACCGGCGAGGTGATCGCCGCCACCGCCAGGAGCCTGCGCGGACGCAGCAAGAGGGCCATCGACTTCGGCTGCGGCCCCGGCGCCGTGACCCGCGCAATCGCCCCGTTCTTCGGCACCACCGTTGGCGTCGACTATGCGCCGAAGCTCCTGCAGGAGGCGCGAAGGCTGAGCGCAGATACGGACATCCTCTACGAGCAGCGCAACCTCGAACGCCCCCCGGATCCGGCCTGGGCAAGGGCAGATGTTGGTTTCTGCGTCAACGTGTTGATCCATGAACGGGCCGAGTTACGCCAGCACATCGCCGCCCATGTGTGCTCCAGCGTTCGACCCGGCGGCGCCATCGTCGTCGTCGTCCCGTCCCTCGAGTCGACCCTGCGAACCTACCAGGCCCTGTTGCGCTGCCACGAAAGGGAGGGTCGTTCCCACGCCCGTGCCCGTGGTGCCCTCGACCGACAGTCAACCACGGAGATCCACTCCCTCACCGATGGCATCGTCAACGTCGGGGGTACGCTGACGAAACACTTCCTGCAGGATGAAATCGCCCAGTTCCTGCACGATCACGGTTGTGACGTAACGCGAATCTCTCGCGTCGAGTATCCGTGGCAGGAGGAGCTCGACGACGCCCCGGCCTGGCTCGGCCCGCTGACGCCCTGGGACTGGCTCGTCAGAGGCACGATCCGGTAACGGCATGCCTGCCATCTCTCAGTTGCGCCGGAGCGGTGACGACCACTGTGCTGACTTTCTGAAGGACCTGGTCGATGATCTCGGCCGAAGCATCCAGGACCGAAGTATCTCCATCGACGAAGCGCGCGAATCGGCCGCCGCCCTGCGTTTTCAGGCGAGCCTGCTCTTCCCGGGGCGCATGGAGACCTATGATCGCATTTACGGTGCTCGCTTCGAACGCCTGATCGAACAGTTCCTTGTGAGGGAGACCCCATGCCCAGCGGTATCGTCGACACCAGTCGCGGCTTCTTCGAAGAGATCGTCCACCCCTTGATGGAGCGTCACTTTCCGGAAGCGGCGACGCAGATGGCCTGCGGCGTCTTCGGCTACGGATCCGAGGTGCTGTTCTTCGACGACGAGTTGTCCCGCGATCATCACTGGGGGTTGCGCGTCGACATCCTGCTGCCCGACGCCATGCACCGGGAGTTGAGCGGCGCCATCCTCGGCACCCTCGTACCCGAGCTGCCCCAGGAGTACGGCGGTATCCCACTACGGGACGCCCACGTCAGCGGTCACGGCATCGCCCCGGAGAGCCTGCAGGCTTTCCTGCGGCGCACCATCGGCCTGCTCGACGTGCCGCAAACGCATGCGGAGTGGCTCGACATTCCCGAGGTCGACATAGTTCACGTCACCAACGGCCAGGTCTGGCATGACCCGTCGGGCGAGTTCAGCCGCATTCGTGCCGCCCTGCTCGAATACTATCCCGAACCGGTGTGGCTGCGTCGGATCTCCCACTGGTGTCGTTATGCCTCGGGAATGGGCATCTACGCGCTGAACCGCGCGGCCCTGCGTGACAACCCGGTCTACGCTTTCACTGCCTTCTCGCGCTGCATCAAGTGGTCGATCGAGCTCGCCTTCCTTCTCGAACGAACCTACTTCCCGTACGACAAGTGGCTGTATCCCACGTTCCAACGTCTGCCCCTGGCCAAACGCATGGACCCCTTCATCGTCGAGGCGGTACGTGCCGACACGACGTGGGGACGCCGGGTAGAACTGCTCGGCGCTCTGGCGGATGTGCTGGATGAGAAGATGGTAGAGTCTGATGTGATCCCCTCCCACCCGAAGTTCGCCGGGTCAGGGACGTCCAGCTACCGATTGCTCGAGCACGCCTACGGTGCCATTCTCAAGCGACTGCCCGACGACGTGCGCAACCACGTCCCCTGCTGGGACCAGATCCCCCTGGAGGAGTTCCACACCGGCTACGTGGATTCGATCCCCATAGAAGAGTGGGACGCCATCCTACATCTGAAACAAGCATAGCCATCGCTTGCGATGGCGTGGCGAGGCGTCAGGAATACCGGATCTCCTGGCTACGCGATCCGACGCCGCCTGCACTTGACTCCAGCGTAGCCATCGGTTTCCCACAACCCGCAGAAAAACCCGAGCGAGTGCTGCGTGCGACTGTTCCTCATCAACACCGTTGTAGTGATCGCGGTACTCGGCGCCTCGACGTGTGACGCTCAGAAGGCTCACGAGACCTCCGGGCTGCGAACCACCGCGATCCCTCTGCTGAACTTCAGCTCCGATGACGGTACCGGGTATGGCCTGCGGGTCAATCTCTTCGAATACGACGGAACGAGTGTTCCGTACCGCCGGAAATACAGCGCCCAGGTTTTCCTGACAACGGGGGGCAAGTGGGTGCATCGACTACAGATGGACACACCCCAGTTCAGGCCCGGACAGCGTGTCGAGGCGGAGCTCGTCTACAAGAAGGAGGATTTCGCCAACTACTACGGCGCCCTGAGCGACGAGGACGCCGATGCCTACACCAGGAATCAGAAGACGTTCAGGCAGGCGTTCCCTGAGTTCAAGGTCAAGTGGATTCGGGTACTCCGTCACCCCTGGCGCTTGCGCCTCGGCGGACGCTTGAGCTACAACGATATCACGCCGAATGCGTCCACCGGAAGCATACTTGCCGATCTCCGTCCCCGGGGCGCGGAAGGGGGCTTGTTCGTCCAGGTCAACGGCTCGCTGAGATTCGACAGCAGGGACAACTATAACAACGCCACGTCGGGCCTTCTGGAGGAGTTACTGATCGATCTGGGGACCGGTGGCGGCGGCGACTATCGAGGCGCAACGCTCAGCTTCGACCACCGGTACTTTCTCGCGGTGCGACAGGGGCTGGTTTTCGCTCACAGATTGGCCGTCGATTGGACCCTCGGCGATCTGCCCTTCTACGAGGAATTGGAACTGGGGGGTAGCAGTTCGGTCCGCGGCGCCGCCAGTGCCAGAGAACGGGGCGAAGCGCGCATTCTGCTGAACGGCGAGCTGCGCTGGCGAGGACTGCCTCTCTGGCGAAAAAAGCACATGTATCTGGGAGTGGCGCTCTTCGGAGATGTGGGGCAGATCTTCGCCCGCGACGAACTGCCACAGGGCGCCGCATGGCGCCGGGGCAGCGGCCTGGGGCTCCGCTACCAATGGCAGAGTACGATCGTCCGTGCCGACTACGGTACTTCCTCCGGACGTGCGGCCATCTACATCACGTTTTCGCAGGTGTTCTGAAAACAGAACATGGAGTTGCTCTCTCTACGCCACGTGTTCTGGATCGTTGCGGGAGTGCTCTTCGTCGGCGTCTGCATCAACATGAGACGGCTACCGCTGACGTCCCGGTGGCACACTGTCTTCAGGAGCTCGCTCTTCGTCCTGGTTCTGATCAGCGAGTCCAGCTGGTTCTGCTACCGGCACTTCGTCGTCAACCTTCCCCTTGTCAAGAATCTCCCCCTGCATCTGTGCGACATGTCCGTCTTCATCATGTTCGTCGCCCTGGCGACGAACAGCAGGCGCTTCGCCGAGCTGTCGTATTTCCCAGGCGTCGTGGGCGCCTTTCTGGCAATCTGCTTTCCTGCGATCTCAGAGTCCGGCTCCATCCGAACCATCGCCGAGATCCGCTTCTTCCTGACACATATCTCGCTGGTTGGCGTCGGCTTCTATCTCACCTTCGGACGTCAGTACAGGCCAACGGCCAAGGCTGCCTTCCACAGCTACCTTGCCGTCTGCGGCTACGCCCTGGTCATCACACCGGTCAACCTGTACCTGGGAACGAACTACTTCTATACGCTCTCGGCACCAGGAAAGCTCGCTTTCGCACATCAGTACCCTCACTGGGTATTTGTCGTCGCCGTATCAGCGACGTTCCCGATCCTGTTCGCTCTGATGTATATCCCCTTCGTGGTTGGGGGCAGAGAAACCCGGAGCCGATCACCAAACCACCAGGGCCTGCCGTAGGTCTGTGCCGGGTGTCACTCTGACCCACGAGAGGCGCGAATGTTGCTATGCAGCAACGGACGCAGTTGAAGCCAAGCGGGTCGTGTTCCCGACACTCTCTATCCAGTGGAGGCCAGATGCAGGAGCCAATCCCAATGACTCCGGCGCAGCCCTCGCCACTCTTCTCCTCCGCCAGGGAGCGGCGTCTCTGGGCTTGGACGCTGGCCGTCGTCGTGGCGATCTACTCGACTCTCGGCCTCGCGGCGACGCTGGCCGGGGCACTGCGCGACCGGGGTCTGATCGAGGAGCTTCTCTTCTTTTGCCTGCTCCTCGTCCTGGCGACCATCGCCACACAAGGGCTCAGCGTGCGGCCACGCGGGCTCGAGATCAGCGTAGTGCTCGGCGTCACGGCCGTCTACCTGCTGGCGTTTGCGCGGATGACGGGTCCGGTTGAGGAGCGAACGCACCTCGTCGAGTACGCCGTCGTGGCGGTACTCGTCTTTGAGGCGCTCACGGAGCGAGCGAGCCGGGGTCGCCGCGTCCCCATCCCTGCCCTGCTCACCGTCGTGGTGGCGTCGATGATCGGCGTGCTGGACGAGTGCATTCAAGCCTTTCTGCCCAGCCGCGTGTTCGACTCGATCGACATCCTGTTCAACTGCCTTGCCGGCTCAATGGCAGTCGTGGCGAGCGCCTCGCTGCATTGGGCGAGACGCCTGACGGCCGACCAACGGGTCCGGCGCAACATGCGCGCAGAGCCACGCAGAGTCACGCAATAGCAGAGGCCCACCTTCGTCCTCGGGATCGTTGATCACAGCACGACTTCCTTCGTGCCTGGCACCCAACTTGCAAGGGGGCGTGTATGATCATCTTCCCCGAACTACACAGCTCAACTCAGAGGCGCGCGCCTCGCTTGTCGAAAGGACTCAGACAGTCAGTACTGAGGGGCATCTGTCTTGTCTGCGCCTGCACACCTTCCTTGGCACAGTCCACTGTCGATGAGGTTGTGCGTATCACTGACTCTGTGGGATATGAAATCGACCCGCAGGAGAGAGCACGATACTCAATACTGCCAGGGTACGAAGGTTTTATTCTTGCCAGGTTTTCGATAAGAGGAGACCGGTACTACCTGAGAATTACACACCAGAGAGAGGGTAGAAGACTGGCCGAGGACATCCTGTTGTCCAGAGGACAGTTCGAGGCGTACAGAAACCAGATCGTAGTAATCGACCAGGCAACCAGAGACAGGAGACAGAAGGAGGCCGCAACAGAGGTGCAGAAGGAAGGCAGATTCAGAATGGCCACCGATGCCTTCCTGTATGGATCCTGGCTGTATGGTCCAGGGGCCACGATCCTGTTTGAGATGGAAGGGAATCGAGCCGCTGGCGTGCAGTTGCTGACTGTCGGGGGCTCTTTCGTGGCAGCACTCAGCGCCACGCGAGACTATCGACTCGGTTATGGACGCTCCAATCTGATACGCTGGGGCAACTACGCAGGCACACTGTATGGACTGGGAATCCCTGTGTTCTTCCATTCCGGGAGTCAGAAGGCTTATGTGGGTTCGGCGATGTTGTGTACGCCTCTGGGAGGATTACTTGCCTACAGACTCAGTTCGCACAGGCATTTTGACAAGGGCGAGACGGATCTGATCAGCACGGGGGGATTGGTCGGCGGACTGTATGGATTGATAATCCCCTTTCTCATCGATATCGATGATCTGGAGGAGCCAACGCAGGACAGAATCCATGTGGCGTCGGCGATGCTCGGAGTACCCGCTGGTATCCTGGCAACGACGCGCTTGATTCGCCACAAGCCCATCAACCGGGGGCGTGCCCACCTGATCACTCTTGGAGGGATCGTTGGAGGATACTATGGTGCCAGTATCGTCCGTCTTGCGGGTGTGGACGGGGACAGACACCCACGGCCCTACGTATGGTCGGTTGCTCTGGGATTGCCTGTTGGGACCTACTTTGCCTATCGACTGACCGACAGAGAAGAATACACACTTGGCCGGTCAAGACTGATCAGTGTCGGGGCGTACGCGGGTGCCCTTTTTGGCACGGGAGTCGTTCTGGCTGCTGGCGTCGAGGAGATCGAGTCTCACATTATGGCCTCTGTGTTGGGGTCAGCAACTGGTATATGGTTTACCCATGAAGTGACACGAGGCTGGGGAGAACAGGTCGGCTCGAGATTTGAATTGCGGATGCCCGCGCAGAATCGCGTCATAGTCTCACTGCCCTCTCCTGCCCAGCTACTCTCCTTCGGTATTCTGACACGTCACCATCCTTCATCCTCCGAGTGCGCACCGTTAGAACTCCTCAGGATTTCATTCTGACAGCCCCTCTCGACCCAGGCACAGCCATGGATATCGAGTTGCCGGGAGCACCGGCGTATGTTATCATAGCGGCAAGATTGACATCATGAGGGATAGATGATCCGGACTCAGATCCAGTTGACAGAAGAACAGGCCCAACTCGTGAAGCGTCTGGCTTCAGAACGCCAGGTGTCGATGGCTGAGGTGATCCGCGATTCGGTCGAACAGATGTACCGGGCTTCAGCCCACGCGCCCACACCCGAGGACCGCATTCGTCGGGCCGTCGAAGCCGCGGGCCGCTTCCGTTCCGGTCGTGCAGATGGCTCCGCAGAGCACGACACGATTGCAGCGGGGGCGTATAGCGCTTGACAGTCTTCGTCGACACCTCCGCCCTGTATGCGACACTGGACGCAGACGATCTCAACCATGGGCGGGCGTCGGTTCAGTGGCGACACCTCGTCGAGGCACAGACTCCTCTCGTCACGACGAACTACGTCATGGTGGAGACAACAGCCCTGCTCCAGCATCGAATCGGCATCGACGCCATTCGGCTGTTCCAGGAGGATGTGCGCCCCGTCCTGGGCATCGAATGGGTTACCGAGGCCGAGCACATGGCCGGCATGGCGTCGGTGTTGGCAGTGGGCAGCCGGCGCCTCAGCCTCGTCGACTGCGTCAGCTTTACAGCCATGCGTGGACGTGGCATTCGGGATGTCTTCGCCTTCGACCAGCACTTCTCGGAACAGGGGTTCACCTGCCTCCCTGGATAGTGGCGCACTGGACTATACTTGAACGACCGTCGACATGACCTGCCACAGACAGCCACAGCCGCCGCTGGCGGTGGAGCCCCTACCATGACGATGACAGCCGAACACCCGACCACACCCCGTGTCCAGGACCTGCGCGAGCGCATGAACGGATACGAGCACGCCGCTCATCGTATCGCCCGACCCGCCGCGTGGTCGGTAGCCTCTCTTGACTGCTCCCTGGCAGAGCGTCGCGCCCACGCGCTCCACCTGGCCTGCGAAGGCATGCCCATCGCCATCGAACCCGGAGAGTTGATCGTCGGTCTGCGAACCTTGTTGCCACCCACAGACCAGAACGGCAACATCTGGCAGCCGCTGCTGCCGCCTTTCTTCCGTGACGACGCCGAAGCGGAGAGTATCGACAAGGGTCGATCCACCAGTCACAATGTGCCTGGCTTCGGTAAGCTCATCCGCCATGGTCTGGGTGAATTGAGTAGCCGTGCAGAGACGCGAAAGGCTGCTGAGACAGACCCGGTCAAACGTGAGTACCTCAACAGCTTCACCATCTCCTGCGAAGCGGTGGGTGTACTTCTTGCCCGCTACGCCGCCCTCGCGGACAAGCTGGCCGGAGAAACCGATGACCCGCTGCGCCGGGTCGAGCTGGAACGGATCGCCGGCATCTGCCAGCACCTGACCACCGGTACCCCACGCGACCTGCACGAGGCACTGCAGCTCTACTGGTCCTGCTGGTGTCTGATCGTGCTGGAGGTGGGTTGCCTGGTGTCCATGGGTCGCCTCGACCAGGTGCTCGCCCCCTTCTGGCCGTCCGATCCGGTCGAGGCGGACGACGCCCGCGAACTGCTCGATTGCTTCATCGTCAAATGCAACGATCAGAACGAGTTGTGGCAGGGCGTGTCCCTGATCAACAACGGTGTGATGCTCTCGGGGCTCACCCGCGACGGCGCTGACGCCACAAACCCTGTGACCTGGGCGGTGCTCGATTCCCTCGAGCGACTGAACATGCCCGATCCCCAGCCGGCGGTGCGCCTCCACGATGGCAGCCCCCCCGACCTGATCCGCGAAGTCTGCAGGCTGTGGCGGATGGGCCGGTCGCAGATCGCCGTGTTCAACGACGACGTCTTCGTACCGGCCCTCGAAGGTGCAGGGCTCGATCCGGCGGATGCCCGGGACTATGCCATCGACGCCTGCCAGGACGTGACGATCTTCGGCAAGTCGGACTTCTATCTGGCCGGCGCCGTGCGCCTGGCAGACCTGCTGTTGCAGGCGATGGCCGCGGTCCCCGACGACGCCGACTGGGAGACGTTCCTGTCGGCCTACAGGCGACTGGTGGCGGACGAGATCGCCGCTCTGTGCAAGCGCTACAGTGAAAACCTGCAGACCCGTACCGGCATGCCGTGCCCGCTGCTGTCTGTCTCCCTCGACGACTGTATCGAGTCCGGGCTGGATCTGGCCAATGGCGGGTTGGCCATTCGCGACAAGGGCGTCATGCTGGCGCAGCCGGTGGTGATGATCAACTCGCTGGCCGCCCTGCGGCAGGTCGTCTATGAGGACGGTGCGTCCAGCCTGGGCGAGGTGCGGCTGGCCTGCGAGGCCAACTGGGCAGGACACGAGGATCTGCAGCGTCAGATGCAGGCGGCCCCGAAGTGGGGCAATGACGACGATGACGCCGACCTGCCCGGGGCGGACATGTTCCGCTTTGCCTCCGAACAGATCTGGAAACACCGCATGCCTGACGGTTCGCGCTTTCTCAGCGGCATCCACCAGGCCCATCACGTGACCACCGGGCACGGTACGGCAGCCACGCCGGACGGCCGTCTCGAGGGGCAGCCCATGTCCCCCACTCTCGCCCCGGCCAATGGCACCGAGACGAAGGGACCGACCGCCGTGATGAGATCGGTGACCAAGATCGATCCCATGATCGTACAGTGGAACTCTTCGCTGACCATGGTCTTCGACCCGGCCAGCCTGGGGGGTGACACTGGACTGATGAAGTTCGAAGCCCTCGTCCGCACCTGGCTCAAGCTTCGGGGTCCACAGCTGCAGATCAACGCCGTTAGTGGTGACATGTTGCGCGCCGCCAGGCAAGACCCTGACAGATACCGTGACCTCATCGTTCGGGTCTGGGGCTTCTGCGACCGCTTCGTCTCACTCCAACCGATCTACCAGGACGAACTGATCGCCCGCACCCGACACGGCCTGTGACCGGGCAGCTCTCAGGACGGATCTTCGACGTCCAGCGGTTCTCCATCCATGACGGACCGGGAATCCGCACGACTGTCTTCCTCAAGGGCTGTCCTCTTCGATGTCAGTGGTGCCACAACCCCGAGGGCATCAGCCCCAGGCAGCAACTCTCCTTCCTGCAGGACAAGTGTGTTGACTGCGGCTTCTGCTTCGAGGCCTGCCCTGAGGGTGCCCACCACAGGGTCAATGGTCAGCACGCCATCGATCGCCAGGCGTGTGCGGTGTGCGGCAGGTGCACGGAGAAGTGCCGTTCCCAGGGACTTGAGATCGTCGGTCGCGAGGCAACGGTGGCAGAGATCATCGGCGAGGTCTTGCGGGATCTGCCCTTCTACGAAACCTCCGACGGCGGTATGACACTCTCGGGCGGCGAACCGCTGTTGCAGGTGGAATTCTGCGCCGCTCTGTTGCAGGCGGGCCGTGAAGCTGGTCTGCACTGTGTCGTCGAGACCTGTGGACACAGTCCGTGGGAACGGTACGAGCGCGTCCTGCCATGGCTCGACATGGTCCTGTTCGATCTCAAGGAGACCGACCCCGATCGCCATGTTCGGTATACGGGTGTGGACAACAAGCTGATTCTCGCCAACCTGTACAGACTGCACGAGGCGGGTGCCACCATCCTGCTACGACTGCCGATCGTACCCGGGATGAACGACCGCGCCGCCCATTTCCGCGCCATCGCCGGGATTGCCGGCGACCTGCCCGACCTGCTGGGTGTGGAGGTGATGCCGTACCATCGACTGGGGCTGAGCAAGATCCAGCGCTTCGGTCTTCCCGAGGCGTCACAGCACCTGCAGGAGACAGAGACGCCGGATGCCGCCGTGGTCCGCGGCTGGATCGAAACGTTGAGCGACTTTGGCGTCAACGTGATCAACGAACTCCCGGGGACGACAGTGCGACCAGAATAGGGCGCCGCGATCCACGGGGCGACATCGGTCCTACTCCTCGAAGACCACCTCCGCCTCGGCGCTCAGCTTGGCATTGGGTGAAAACCTCGGCCGCCTGCCGCTGCTCGTGGTGAGTCCGCGGATCGTCACCTTCCGGCAGGGCGCATAGGGGAACGGACGTACCGGCGTCGGGGTGATCTCGTCGACGCTGTTGCTCGTCTCATCGGGGTCGGTGAACAGATACATCCCCTCATAGTCATCCGGTGTGTCGGCATCATCCACGACCAACCCGTCGATCGTCACCTCCCGGGGCATCGAGCACGGGTAGCCGAAGTCGTGCATCCCGTCGTTTCTGGCGTTGATCAGGTACGGCTGGCAGCTCTGCCCGGCCGCCGGAATCCAGCGGCAGTTGCGAATGTCGAGTTCACCCTCCCAGGTGCTGCCGTAGTCGGCGCGGAAGCTGACCAGCGAATCACCGTACAGCGTGCTGTCTTCCACTGTCAGCCGCCCGCGACCGATCGCATTCAAGCCCATCCAGCCCAGCGTGCAGTCACGGATCGTGTACGTGCCGGACACGCCCATGTGCGTGTCCATTCTCGAGAGCGTGCAGTCCTGCAGCAGGATGTTCTTGCAGCAATTCGACCCGATCACGCCCCAGCGGGTCCTGTCGGTGATGTGGTTCATGCGGCAGCCGATCAGACTCAGGCCGACCACGTTGTTCGCACTGTAGTCGTAGCTGCCCATGCGTACCGGCTTGCCGGCGGCGCCGATGGTGGAGTAGATCTTGTGGGCAGTGGCGAAACAGTTGCGCAACGTGATATCGGCACACTGCTGAATGTTGACGAAACCGGAATAGGGATGCCCCACCTCGGTCTCTCCGACCACGTAGTGCGTCAGTCCGTCGAGAACGGTGTTGGATCTGGTGATGACGATGTTCCTGGACCAGTAGTTGTAGCCCACGTCCTGCGCCATACGGTTGGCATAGGTGGTAAAGACGCCGCTACGCACGGTCAGAGGCGTATCGTCCATGGGCCGGGCCACAACACGGGTGACCTCGTCGTACTTCCAGTCGATGGGCGACTCCACCGTGCCGTCTCGTCGCAGGACGAAGCAGTCGTGCTGGGGCACGCCATCGTTTTGGTTGAGACCCCGCCGGATGTAGATCCGCTTGTGATCGTTCTCCACCAGCACATGGCAGTCGTGCTCTGGCCGTACATCGAGTTGTGTCTGATCCCGCGTCAGCCGATCGATGGACAGGGCCTCCGGCTCCAGCAGGGAGCGCACCTCGAACAGCGACGCTGTGTGGTCGTCGACCCGGGTGTCGTCGATGGTGAAACGCGACGTGCTCCAGTCGGTGTCCGTGCCGATCACCACCGTCAGCGCCTGCTGGCCGAGATGGTACGTCGCCTCCGGCCTCGTACGGACACTCAGGCCGTGCGTATTGGCATGCTCGTGCGCCTTGCAGATCGCGGGCAGATCATCGGCCACCCCGTCTCCGCACGCACCGAAGGCTTCGTATTCCACGGGTTCATGCTGCATCTGATGCTCCAGGCGATGGATGCGATGGGGATCAGTATGGGGCGTCCTGCCAGGTGGGACAAGACGATCCGGTGATACACGGAGGCCGCGTCGCGGCCTCTTCAGCTTCGAGTTGCAGGTTGACGCACCAGACCACCGACAGATATTACCGTGACCCGTCACGATACTGAGAAGCTTGAAGAGAACTCGCACCGTTGATCAACTGGGGAGAGAGAGATTGAGCGTCAAGAAGAGTGATCTGCTGATCGGGGGCGAGATCTGCCCCGCCAAATCTGGACGCTACTATCCCCTGTACAGCCCCGTCGACGGCGAACGGGTCGCTGAAGTCGCCGATGCAGGTCAAGTCGATGTGGATCGGGCCGCAACCGCAGCGCGCGATGCGTTCTATACAGAGTGGAAGTTCTGCGACGTCGAAAAAAAACGTGCCCTGTTCGCCAAGCTGAAGGAGACTCTCACTGCCATGGCCGACGAGTTGGCCGAGGCCAAGGTGCAGCCCCCGGCGGGCGGCGGTATCCCGCCACTGGTTGAGCGGCTCATCGACTATTACGTGGGTATGCTGGATGATGGGGCAGGTTCGCTGATCGAGCATAGCGACCAGCGAACCAACTACACGTACAAGGAACCGCTGGGCGTCGTGGCCATCTATGCCCCGTTTAATGGTCCCATGCTGGGAGCGCTCCTGGCGGCCGTACCGGCACTCGTGGCCGGCAATACCGTCGTACTCAAAGCGCCCGAACAGGAAGCACCCCAGGCGCTCAAGACCATGCAGGTATTTCACGAAGCGGGTTTCCCTGCCGGAGTGGTCAACGCCATCAGTGGCAGTGGCCCTGAGGCAGGTCAGGCTCTCGTCGCCCATCCAGCGACACGCCTGATCAGTTTCACCGGCAGTACGGCAACGGGCAAGAAGATCATGGCTGCCGCCGCTGACGACCTCAAGCGCGTGCAGTTGAATCTGGGCAGCAAGACGGCGCAGATCATTCGTCCCGATGCCGACCTGGAAGCGGCGGCGACGGCCACCGCCGGATCCTCCTTCCCCGGACAGGCATGCTCCGCCATCAGTCGCATCATAGTACACAAGTCGGTGCGCGACGAGTTTGTCGCCCTGCTGCAGGAAAAGGCGCAGGCCGCGGGGCCCAGCATGCTGATCGACAAAGCGGCGATAGCACGTGTGGAACGCTACGTCGAAATGGGAAAGGCACAGGGCACGCTGCTGTTTGGTGGCAGTCTGCCACCAGGAGACGAGTACGCCAAAGGCTGCTACTACGAGCCCACGGCGATTGCCTTTGACGATCAGTCCTGCCCGGTCTGCCGCGACGAGATCTTCGGACCGGTTGTGTCCGTGCTGACCTTTGACAGCGACGACGAGGCGTTGGCGCTGGCCAATGACACGGACTACGGTCTGCTCGTTTCACTGTGGACTCAGGAACCTGAGCGACAACGCTACTTCACGCGGCGACTGGAAGTGGGAATCGTGACCATCAACAGTGGCAGCGCGCTGAGTCATCGCACGCCCTGGGGTGGCTTCAAGCAGAGCGGCATTGGCCGACGGTATGGCGAGATGGGCCTGGAGCCCTTCTTCGAAACCAAGACGGTGTGGATCTCTTGAACGAGGCGGGTTAGTTCCCTCCCGTCACCTCACCCCTCTCCCCGGCCTCGAGATGACGACGGATGTTGGTGACCGTCTTCGGTCCCAGCCCCGGGATCTGCGTCAGCCAGCCTTCGTTCACCGCGGCGCGCAGCTTCTCCAGACTGTCGATACCGAATTCCAGGAACAGTACCCGGACCATCTTGGCGCCAAGTCCCGGAATGTCGCGCAGGTCGAGGACGGATTCGGGCACGCGTGCCTTCCAGTCCTCCCACTTCGAGCAGGTGCCGGTGTCCACCAGCTCTGTCAGCAAGGCCTGGATCGTCGGGCCGACACCTGGCAGCTGTTTGAGGCGCCCCTCGTGACGCAGCGTTTCCAGTGATTCCGGCCAACGGCTGATCGTGTAGGACAATCGCTTGTAGACCGTCGTGTGCGACTCTTCGTACCCACCGATGACCAGGTAGTCGCCGAGACGCGCCAACTGATCACCGACACGCTCGTTGAGCTGCCAGCGGGTGCGCCCCTTCTCGTCGACGCGAGACTGATCGTTGATGTCACCGACCATTGGCTCCTATCGATCTCTCTTCCGGTAGACCAGCTTGAGACCCGACCACACGTCGTCGACAGCGGCCACTTTCACGTCCACCAGGCCATTCCCAAGGGCTGTTTCCCGCACCACGTCCTCCGTCACATCCGTCGGCACCCCCGACGCCTTCTTGGGCCACGACACCCACAACATGCCATCCTTCTTCAGCGCCTTCTTGAGAGCGGGGAGACGCTTCCCCAGCACCGCCCGCCGATCGGTGAAGAACTGGATGAAGTCGAACTCGCCGCGCAACTGACGAACGACGGTCACCTCTTCCGGGAGCACTCCCAGAGTGGACTCATAGTCGTCAGGCGCACCATGGAAGCAGGCCCTGTGACCGGACTTGAGGCCCAGTTTGTCGATCAGGCTGCGTTTGGCGTACCCGACGTTCTTTGCCATGCCCAAGAGATATCGAACGGCTACGTCCGGGGCAAGCGCCTTGACCTGGTTGGGGTGATCTGAAGATTAGTCCCATGGCCCGGCGCCTCGCCGGCCTCTGGTTCTGGACCCAAGGAGCAGCCATGATTCCAGGCGTCTCGTCGCGTCGACGGTTCGACGATCTCTCCGAGCAGGAAGTCCTCGCGCTGGCCATCTCCTCGGAAGAGGACGACGGCCGGATCTACCTGACCTATGCCGAGCGCCTGCGCCAGGAGTTCCCCCGCTCGGCCCGGGTCTTTGAGGCCATGGCTGAGGAGGAGGACGGTCATCGCCGCAGTCTGATCGAGGAGCACCGGCGGCGCTTCGGCGACGTCATCCCGCTGATCCGTCGCGAGCATGTGGCCGGCTTCTATGGCCGTAGACCGGTGTGGCTGGTGGAGAATCTGGGCCTGGATCGGATCCGCCAGGAAGCCGCCCACATGGAGAACGACGCTCAGAGGTTCTACCTGAAGGCCGCCCAGCGGACCTCCGATGCGGGCACGCGTCAGCTGCTTGGCGATCTGGCAGCCGTGGAAGCCGGCCACCAGGAGACCGCCGATCAGCTGCAGGAGGAACTGCTGCCCACCGACGCCCGATCAGAAGAGGACGGTGCCGCCCATCGTCAGTTCGTCCTTACCTGGATACAGCCCGGGCTCGCCGGATTGATGGATGGATCGGTTTCCACTCTGGCGCCGATCTTCGCTACGGCCTTCGCCACCCACGACACGTGGACCACCTTCCTCGTCGGCCTGGCCGCCTCCATCGGCGCCGGTATCTCCATGGGCTTCACCGAAGCCGCTTCCGACGATGGCGAACTGTCCGGGCGCGGATCGCCGACCAAGCGGGGCATCGCCTCGGGTGTGATGACCACTGTCGGCGGTCTGGGTCACGCCCTCCCCTATCTGATTCCACAGTTCGCAACAGCCACGGTCATCGCCATTGCCATCGTCTTTGTCGAATTGTGGGCCATCGCCTGGATCCAGAACCGGTTCATGGAAACACCGTTCTGGCGCGCCACGCTGCAGGTCGTCCTCGGCGGCGCTCTGGTCTTTGCCGCCGGCGCCCTCATCGGCGGGGCGTGACAAAAAAAGCCGCACCCCCTGCTGGGAGTCCGGCGTTGAGCAGTCTGTTGGAGGGGCACCCCGGGAGACGTTCCCTTCCCCCGCGATGGCTTCGCGTCGCCTCCCGGGGGCACCCCTCTGAAGTTGGCTGTTCAGGCGATGCCTGCGGCAATCAGCCCAATCAGAAGAAACGAGACGAGCACACCGCCCCAGAGGGACTGTCGAACGATTCTCAAGGCCATGGTAGTATCTTCCCGATTATACCATGTGTTACTTCTTAGTATATACTATCGACCGACCAGGGGGGTAACTTGAGTGATCTGGGTCACATCTGCAGGAAAAAAGTGTAGAAATCCGGAAAATGGTCGAGGATCCGGCCTCAAGCGCAGCGCCCGGTACTCGTGCTGCCGAGGTGTCACCCTCAGGGACAGGCCACGTACGCGCCGTCGACAAGGCGCACGGCGACGGCATCGGCAACATCCAGCTGTGCCGCCAGATGTACATCTCCAGGGCAGCCTTTGGCCATGAGTTCCCGTCCTGACGGACAGCTGAGCAGGGCTGATTCGAGTTCATCCGCCAGTTCGATAAAGGCGGCCTCAGCCACCCGCGCCTCAGCGGATCTGGGACCCGTCAGCTGGTGGACGATGGCGCCGGCGCCGACCCAGTCCTCGAGACAGGGTCGCAGGCTGCCGTCGTCCGTCCAGCGCTCGCCAGCGGCGACGACGCTGATGTTCTGGCCGCTGGCCTGTGCGGCATGGGCCGTCACCGTCGCATTGCGCAGACAGCCGGCAAACACGGCACCGTGCGTTGATGCCTCCATTGTCAGGGTGGACCCGTTCAGCGACGGCAACACGATCCGAAGTCCTTCCGGGGCCCCTACCAGTGATGACGGCGACAGGGACCATCGCGTCCCTCGGCCACGCCCCAGAGCCAGTTCGGCATCGTGCTCGCTGGCAAGCCCTGCAGCCCCCTCGTCCCGCCAGCGACAGGGAAACACGGTGGCCCCACGTGAGACTGCGATGGCCACGCTGGTCGTGAAGGACAGCACGTCGATGACGATGAGGACATCACTGTCCTCGGAGACGCTGTGCAGTCCCTTCCTGTCCCAGGCGACGTCGATCATGTCTTGCCTTGCTTGCCGGTAACCGGCACCGTAGAGGACACGGAATTCACCTTCATTCGAGAGTGCCTGAAACCCATGCGACCTTTCGTTCTGCTCCTGCTGACAGCAACTTCCACCCTCGCCCAACCTCTGGCGCCGCGGGAGATGGAACGTGTATTCGACTTTGCATCTCTGGCGAGCCCGGTATTCCTCACCCATGCCGGCGACCGTTCCGGACGCATTTTCATCGTTGAGCAGCGCGGTGTCATCAAGGTGATCGATCCCGAAAGCCGCACGGTACGCACGTTCCTCGATCATTCGAACATTGTCAACAGTGGGCCTGGCGAGGCCGGTCTTCTCGGTCTGGCCTTCCATCCCGACTATGCCGACAACGGCCGCGTGTTTCTTTCCTACACGTGGGGCAACCTGGTCTCACGCGTCGCCGAGATGTCGGTCTCCGCCGACCCGGACTCACTCGATGCGTCCGCCGAGCGCCTGCTGCTGCAGGTGGATCAGCCGGCAGGGAACCACAACGGTGGGCAGATCGATTTCGGCCCCGATGGCATGCTCTACGTCGGCTTTGGCGACGGCGGGGCGTCGAATGACCGCTTCGGCAACGGCCAGAATCCCACCACGTTGCTGGCGACCATTCTGCGGCTGGATGTGGATCGACAGGAGGACGGTCTTGAATACGGCATCCCGCCGGACAACCCCTTGGCCGGCAACGGGGATGGCTGGCGTCAGGAGATCTGGGCCTGGGGCCTGCGCAACCCCTGGCGCTTCAGCTTCGACCGTGTCACGGGAGATCTCTGGGCCGGTGACGTCGGTCAGGGTCGGCAGGAGGAGATCGACCTCATCCGTCGCGGTGGCAACTACGGCTGGAACGTGCAGGAGGGGTTCGAGTGCTTCCAGGCTACGACCTGCGATGAGTCCGGCCTCGAGCCGCCGGTCCTCCAGTACGGACGCAGCGACGGCGTCTCGGTCACCGGCGGCTACGTCTATCGAGGCCAGCGTCTCGGAGATCTCTACGGTGCCTACGTCTATGCTGATTTCGGCTCCGGCCACATCTGGGCCATCCGCCACGACGGCACGGCCATCACCGAATCGGCTCGCATCGTCACCGCTGCCGCCAGCGTCTCCTCCTTCGGTGAAGACGAGGCAGGCGAGCTCTACGTGGTCGGCTACGGCGGCAGCATCTACCGCTTCCTGCCGCTGCCCGATGAAGAGCCCGTGGTCACGGCCGTGGCCGGGGTGATGCAAACATCTCCCCGCGGCTTCGAGCTGGACCAGAACTACCCCAACCCCTTCAACCCGTCGACGATGATCCGCTACTCACTTGGCACCGGGGCTGTCGTCGATCTGACGGTCTACGACATCCTCGGGCGGCGGGTGCGGACGCTGGCGTCCGGGTTGCAGACGGCCGGTTCGCGTCGGGTCATCTGGAACGGTGAGGATAGGGCGGGCCGGAGGTCGGCGCCGGGCGTCTATCTATACCGCCTGTCGACAGACGGCGTGGTCCGTGAGACCCGGCACATGGTGCTGGTAAAATAACCAGGACTGTCCCTGGACTCAGGGAGTGAAGACGACAGCGGCAGTACTCTCCCGACCCCGGATGCCACACGAGTTGCGTATCCTGACCTGCAGCTCGTTCCTGCCTTCGTGTAGTTCCCACGACCATCGTGCGTCTGACTGTGTCTGCCAGTCGCCACCGTCGACTCGCACCTCGAAGGCCTCGAACCAGGGCGTCACCGTCTCCGCGTCCACACGCAGCACGGCGACATCGGCCGTCTCGCTCAACGTCAGTTGCGCCCGGTTCAGCGACGGCTCCCAGTCCTGGCGGCGGTTGGTGCCGTGGGCGTATTCCAGCTTTGGCGGAAACATCCGGCTCGACCAGCAGGTGAACTCGCTCGAGCCCCAGTTGCTGCTGAGGCGCCAGGGAACCGGCTGTGGCCGGGTGGCGAAGTCATTTCGCCGAGGCATCTGCAGGTGGCCGATCATCAGCAGGTCATGATCGGCGCCGTCGACGAACACGGGACCGCCGTGATGGGGCGGCCGGTAGGTGACCCGCACGTTGTCGGGTGAGACGCCCTGTGGCAGCTGGGCAGGGATGGGCTGCTCCCAGGTCACCGGCTGCGTCAGAATCTCTCCCACACGCTCGCCGATCTCGACCAGGCTGAGCGGTACGCCGGTGTCCGGATCGACCATGTAGTAGTCGCGCGTGGCGTCGAGAAAGACCCACTTGTCGAAGTCATCGGACCAGACCTCGGTGACCTCGTGACCATAGGTGTGTTTCGTCGAGATGTTCACCCAGCGTGCCGGGTACCCCAGGGAAAGCAGGCCTGCGATCAGAGTGAAGTTGCAGAACAGGCAGTGCCCCTCCCGGCGCGGCTGCTCATACGGCCCCAGCAGGCGAATCGAGCCGTCTTCCTCCCGCTCCAGCTGCGGCAGATCGTCGTAGCGCCAGGCGTACGGGTCCAGACGACCGATGGGGATCCGGTAGGCCCAGTGCATGAGGCGCAGCTGCGCTTCGAACTGGGTCGCCGCGCCGTCGACGACCTGGTCCAGCTCGAACCGCTGGCGCAGATCGCGCAGGGCCTCGGGATTCTCCCAGGTGTAGTCCATCGACGACCGCGTGACATGGGAGTTCTGCATCTCGAGAAGCCGGGCTCGTGATCGATCCACCGCCGCCGGCTGCACCTGCGCCTCCACCGTCACGCCCTGCAGCGACGGAGAAACCAGCGGGTCGTCGGTGCGCAACGTCGCCTCGAACTGCAGCCAGCGCCCGGCCGGCGCCTGCCACGATCCGCTCAGCCCCTCGACGCCTTGCCAGTCCGACCAGGCGTTGGCCGCGTCCACATCCGGGGAATCGGCGAAGCGGATTCGGAGTGCCACATCTCCAGTACCTTCTACTTCCCACGTCGCCGAGCAGGCATCCACCGTTACGTCCGGCCGGATCACATCCGCATCCGTGCCGGTTACATCGATCGCCGCCGAGCGGAACACCCCCGATCGTCCATACCGGTCCAGACTCAGTCGGACACAGTACTCCCCCTTGATCTCATTCTTCTGCCCCAGTCCGTCCCGTTCCCAGGTGTCTCCGCCATCCCGACTCCTGGCGCTGCGCCCCACCGGCGGCAACGGCGGATCCGCACCTCGTTCACGTTCGCTGTCGGCCGCCACCATGACCTGCCAGCCCGGTTCCCCGGTTCCAGCCTCGCCGGATGCAGCTGCGTCGTTCGTCCACATCTCGATCGTGTTCGTGCCGCTGCGCAACGCCGATACAGGCAGCTCCACGACGAACCAGTTGTCGAAGTGTGACGGCGCCCAGTCGGACGTGTAGTAATGCCGGCATTGCGGGTGCGCCTGCTTCGTGGGCGGACGCAGGACGTCGACACCGTTCACCGACAGATGCAGCGGCACGTCGTTGTTCTCCGCTTCCACGCCGCACCAGGTCAGCCAGGCGGCATGGGCCCTGCCATCGTCGAGGACGAGTTCCTTGAGAATCCGTACCTCGCCATCCAATACCTCGAACCACGAACGCTCCGTCGCCCCCTGGGGCTGGCCGATGGCGGTGGCGTCGTCCTCCACCAGCACGCGGTTCGCGAGTGTGATCCCACAGTCACCGTAGACGAGGCCCGTCATGCGTCCGCCTTCGTTCAGACCTGCCGCATCGATTCGCATAGTTGGGTGTCCTCTCGCGTACTTGCGTTGGGTGCTACCTTCTGACAGCCTGACAGCAAGATCCCGAATCTTAGGAAGTCAGAATGAACCACGACACCACCCCCTCCCGGCGCTACGCCGAGTTCCTGACCCGCCTGCAGGCCATCTCCGCGGCCCGTTGCGAGATCATCGGCGAGGCCACGGGACATCCCATGTGGGCCGCCACGTTCGGTGAGCCCGTCGAGGGCCGCCTGAACGTGCTGATCACCTCCGGCGTTCATGGCGACGAACCCGCCACGGTCGAAGCGGTGCTGCAGTTCCTCGAAGGCTTCGGGAAGAGGTATCTCGACCACTTCACCTTCTTCGTCATCCCCTGCGTCAATCCTTCCGGTTACGAGGCCGGCACGCGCGCCAACAGC
>PVBE012561357.1_pt1 | contig 44405 bp, 39 predicted proteins | sample 1631181 | NCBI WGS metagenome assembly PVBE01 (sample SAMN08397723, study PRJNA350692) | Marine metagenome, whole genome shotgun sequencing project. | isolation source: water | place: Pacific Ocean | collected 2012-04
AAATACAAACGATGAAAGTCCTCTTCATCCACGAATACCTTCCCCAGGAGATGCTGGGGATCATGTGGCTCTCCCGACAACTCAAAGACGCCGGGCATGAGACGCACGTCATCTTCATCCCGGACTCCGCATGGCTGGAGCAGGCGGTGGAGTACGACCCCGACATCGTCGCCTACTCGACCACGACCGGGATGCACCTCTACATCGCCGAGATCAGCCGCTCTGTGAAGAAGGTGTTGCCCAACGCGCTCAGCATAGTCGGCGGTCCCCACACGAGCTTCTCGCCGGAGTTCGTCGAAGAGGAGGGGATCGACGCTGTCTGCCGCGGCGAGGGCGAGCACGCCGTCGTCGAGCTCTGCAACAAGATGGAGGCGGGTGAGGACTACTACGACACCCCGAACTTCTGGTTCAAGCACCCAGAGACCGGCGAGATCATCAAGAACTGCCAAGCCCCCCTGGTGGAAGACCTGGACGCGCTCGGGATCCCGGACCGTCGGCTCATCTACGACGTGAGCCCGCTCTACGCGAACGCTGAGCGCAAGGTCTTCGTTACCCAGCGCGGCTGTCCAATGAACTGCTCCTTCTGTTTCCACCACGCGTGGAAGAAGGACATCTACGAGAGCACAAACAAGACCTACGTCCGGAAGCGCTCAGTGGACCACGTCCTCGAGGAGCTCAAGTGGGTGAAGGCTAACTACCCGCTGAAGTTCGTCCACTTCGTCGACGACATCTTCAACCTGAAGAACAAGTGGCTTACGGAGTTCTGCGAGCGCTATCCGAAGGAAGTCGGCGTCCCCTTCGACGTCATCTTGATGGCGAACCTGACGAAAGAGAAGCACATCGAGATGCTCCGCTCAGCGGGCTGCGTCTATGCGCGAATCGCTATCGAGGCGGCCTCCGACTACGTCCGGAACGCGATCTTCCGCAAGAACACCACCCGCAAGCAGTTGACCGACGCCGCTGGTTGGATCAAGAAGTACGGCATCCGCCTCGGGACCTTGAACATGTTGGGCGGCCCAGGCGGAACCATCGAAGATGAGTGGGAGACCGTGAAGCTCAACATCGAGTGCAAAACGGACCACCCCCTCGTCTCGATCATGCAGCCCTATCCCGGCTACGACATCAACGAGATGACGAGGGACATGGGCTACGCGGTGAGTGGCTATGACGACTTCCCGCACAAGTTCAACCGGACCTCGTCGATCCAGTTCGAAAACAAGCACCTGATCGAGAACCTGCACAAGTGGTTCCCGCTCGTGATCCGCTACCCGTGGCTCATGCCGGTCGCCAAGAAGGCGATCGAGATCAAGGCTTTCGGGCGCTTGTATCTCGTCATGTACATGCTCTACAGCGAGTACCTAGTGGCAGAGCAAACCCAGACCTATGCGCGGGCTCAAGGAGACAAGGGCATTCGCCACTGGGCGCCCTTCGACTTTGTTTACCGCCTCGGAACCAAAGGTGTTTTGTGGGTCTACCAGGCCATCTTCCCGAAGCTCCTGGGCAAGTTCTTCACCCCCTCACACGTGAAGTTGCGCCTCCAGATGGGCGATGAGCGCGTCATGGCGCACATGGACTGAGCCGCCTCAGTGTCCCTAATGAGGGTTAGCCTTCGTTCTGAGGAACGGCGACCCCTGGTACGCCCGACAGGATTCGAACCTGTGACCTCTTGCTCCGGAGGCAAGCGCTCTATCCAGCTGAGCTACGGGCGCATGAAGGGCCGCACACTATAAGGACCGACTCTCTGGTCGAACAGTGAAGAGCCCTCAGCCGGGCCTCACCCAGATCGGGAACAAAGCCCGGTTTAGGGCTCACAGGGAGGGGGGAAGCCGCGCACTCAGGGCCATAGAGAGCATTCGCCACCTTGACGGTTTCAGCGGGTAGCTCCTACTATCAGGTGGAGGTTGGTCCCATGAGGGTTGCGTCCCCAGCGCCTTCAACGACCACCCGCTGACCCCTGGTCGGCTCCTTAGGTCTCTTGAGGAGAGCCCCAAATGAAAAACGAACTCCGAGCAAAGACGGCCACCCGCGCACAAGACCCCACTCGGGTCCTTGCTGGTATCGCGTTTATTGCGATTCTCGGAGCGCTCCTCCTCCTGATGCTCTTGCCGAACGGCAAGGTGCACGCGAGCCCCATCATTCACACAGACACTGACGGGGACGGGGTCGTTGACGCACAAGAGCAGGTCCTCTCCCTGAATCAAAACCAGGCGGACACCGACAACGACGGCTACTCAGACCTCGAAGAGCTCGCGCGTCACAGTCAACCGAAGATGACTCAGAGCACTCCGATGCCCTCTACGCTGGACCTCGGCATGAGCGCGCGCGGGGACTCTAGCCGCCTCGTGGTCGTCTTCGCGATCTACCTCGGCACCCTTCAACCCGCAGACATTCAGCTCAGCATGGGCGTCCTCCTCAGGAACCGCATGGGCGAAATCCCGCCGTGGTACTTCATGCGAGACGCGTGGATGACCACCGTTCCGGGGAGCGAACCCGGGACCTCGCTCTTGGTCGTAGAGACATGCCTCCCGCCGAACTTCGTTCACGCGCTCGGAAACGTCTCGCTCTACGGCGTGCTCGAAGACTCACTGACTGGCGCTTCGCTCGCGGCTGATGTTATTGACCTCAGCTCTCAGAACGGCGTGGTGTTCATGCGCTCAACTCCCCCGATCCGCAACGTCCAAGCACAGGTTGGCGGGGTCGGTGGATCTGGCGGCGGTGGCCAACCGCTCTCCGGTTCGGTCTACCTGCCCATACCTCCTGGAGGCGACGGTGACATCCCGATGTCCTGGATCCCCGGTGAGGTCTGCTACCAGAAGACTCAGGTCGTAGGCGCCGGTGGTGGGATCATCACTCACGAGGTCGTTGAGGCGGAGTGCAGAGACGGCTGGGACGCCTACTGCAAGACTGACTGCGCGAGCTCTGTGGGGTCGACCTACGACACCCTGGATCCCGCAATCCTCGTCGGCGGCTGATAAAGGAGCCTTTAGTTGTGAGCGAGGCTTTGCCCAAAGGCCTGCTGGAGAGGGCGCAGCAGGGCGCCCTGGGGCCGCGTGAGGCCTCTCTCCCGGAAGAAGGGATTTCCTTTTTCTTGGAACCCCGGCAGACCAAAGACCGTCAGATGGTGGTCCACCAGAGGACCGAGATGGAACCCCCGAAGAACATTGACCCGGACCGAGAGCTCGTGCTCCGCTGCCAAGCGGCGACACCGAGCGGTCTAGAGGGCTGCTTTCGCGAGCTCTACGAGGGCTATAAGGACCGCGTATACAACGTCTGCTATCGGATCACAGGGAACGGGAACGACGCGCTAGACGCCGCCCAAGAGACCTTCGGGATCCTCTTCCGCAAGATCGAGGGGTTCCGCTTCCAGTCCAAGTTCTCAAGCTGGGTCTACAGGATCGCTGTCAATGCGAGCATCGATCTGAAGCGCCGGGCAGCAAACCGCCGCCTGCCCTCGCTCGACCAAATGGCCGAATCTCGCGGAGATGACGCGATCCGGGTTGAGCCAGCCGACGACCGCTTGCAGAGCCCTGTAGAGGCGGCCGCGACCGTGGAGCTTGAAGCGGAGGTTCAGTCCGCAATCACGCGGCTTTCCCCCAAAATGAGGGCGATCACGGTCCTGCGATACATGCAAGGCCTCTCATATGAGGAGATCTCCATCTCGCTGGGGATCTCACTCGGAACAGTGAAATCTCGTCTCGCACGCGCACATCAAGCGCTTGATCGGGAACTGACACCGCTGCTCGACCGTCATGGTCTCCGATAGGAGACTTGCAACCAACCCACCATGAACCCCGCCCACCAATCTCTCTACGAAGCGCTCGCCGAAGCGGCTGGCGCTGGCCGCAGCCTCGGCCCGGACTGGGAAGAGCGGCTGGGGGCGGATCCAAAACTGCGCTCCATCGCAGAGCGCTTCGCACACATCTCGGAGACGCTGGAGGGCCTCCCCTCCGTCGCGGCACCGAGCGCGCTCGAGGGTCGAGTGGTGAGCACACTGCAGGCTGGGCATCGAGAGGACCGCGTGGTTGAGTCCCTGCGGGGGCTCTCGACGCAGGAAGCCCCGCCAGAGCTTGAGGCCTTGGTCGCCGAGTCCATGCCGGGCGCGACCCAACTCGAAGCCCCCGCGGAGCTAGATCAACGCATTGAAGCGCTCCTTAAGGGCTGGGAGGTCGAAGAGGAGGCGCAGGACGGGGCCCGAGTCACCTCCATCAGCCAACGCAGGGTCGCCCTCGTCGGCCGCGCCGCAGTGGCCGCCAGCGTCTTGTTCCTGGTGGTCTGGGCGGCGCCTTGGAAGAGCGCGCATGAGAGAGAGCGAGACGATCTCCTTCGGTCTGTCCAGGTCGTGGCCGAAGACGCCTCCAAGAAGTCGCACCCATCCTCCGAGGGCGACATGGTGAACGAGTTTTCTAAGGGGGCAGGGATCATCGATCTTGCCGCCCCGAAGAGCCGCGCACCTAAAGTTCATTACCCACAGAAGGGCAACCGTCCGCAGAACAGAAACCAGAGACAGAACGTCGGCGGGGCACAGTCCGGAACCCAGAACTCAAGCACATCCGGTGGGGGCGCGGCAGACAGGTCCGGGGCTGACCTGCTCACAAAACTCTCGGATCCGAACGTGCCGAGTCACGAGGGGCTTCGCTTGGTCCGGCTCTCCGTTAACCCCGACTCTCCGATCGTTCTGATCTATCGAGAGCACATCGCCGTCACAGCGGGCGGAACCTTCGCCGTTAACCCTGTCGAGGTCCTTCAGCCTCAAATGGCGCAGACGACAGAAGACACCTTCATTACTCTCCAAAAGAGCCGGGAGTCTTTCTTCCACCGCTACCGCGGCTTCCAGATCAAAGACCTCGCGCTCTTCACCGAACAGTACACGACGGTCCAGAGCTTCAACTCGGCGATCATCAGCGGCAAGGAATGTGTCGAGCTAGAGATCGAAGCGAACTTCGCGGGCGGGCACAGCTATCACCTCTGGATCGAGCCGGTGTCGGGCATTTGCTTGAGGACACAGGAGTTCGACTCAGAAGACCGCCTCGTGAGCGAGATCGAATACGAGAACATCGACTTCAACCCCAACCTCGTCTCAGAGCTGAGCGGCGGGCCCTCTGAGTGGGAGACGCTCCCCCAAGGCCCGGGCGCGAGCCAGGTCCTCACGCCGCTCTGGATCCCAGAAAGCTACGTACTGCAGGCGACGGAGGCTTACACCGACCCCCAAGGTGGTGAGTGGACGAGGCTGCGCTACACAGACGGGCTCGAGACGATGATGGTCTTGCAGGGAAGTGAGCAAGCGACCGCGCAAGCTCCGACCAGAGGACCGGCCAAGTCCGCGTTGACGCAGATCTTCGTTCACAAGATCGGAGCGTGGACAGCGGTTGAAGGCTTCGCCAACGGCAAGCACTTCATCGTTATAGGTAAGCGCCCTGAGGCGGATCTGGTCGCGACCCTCGCGAGCTTGATCCCCTAGAGAGGGCTTCAGAAAACCCTTTATAGCTGGAAAAAACAGCTGCCCAGCCTCCATCTAGAGGTCTCTTAAGGGCTCTTCCGACCCCACTCCCCGACCGGGGGTAATCTTCGTTTAGCGGCGCGACCAGGCCGAGACGATGATGGAAGAACAGAGCAGACAGGACCCCTTTTCCGATAACAACCTCGACTCACCGGAGTATCGAGCGCGGCTGATGCGCAAGCTGAACTGCCTCGTCGCGCTCCTTGAGGTGGCGATCACTCGTGTACACCAAACCCTCGCAGGGCCAGACCCTGACGTGGATCGCCTGGAGCGAATCCGCTCCAACCTGCAGAACACCTTGAGCGTCTGCGTCCGAGCGCGGGTCGCCCTTGAGGAGCGCCAAGGCCTCCCCGAAGACCTCCCCCAAGTCCTCGGACGCATCACCTTCGATTCGCGGGAAGAGGAAGAAGAGGAGGGCGCAGAGTTAGCCGACAGCGTCCTGCCTCCCGGGTCCATCGTCGAGCTCTCCACAGCGATCGAGCGAGAAAAGTTCGAGCGCCTCGGGCCCATCTCGACGAACGAGGTGGATGACACCGACCTCGATGATCTGCAACGACGCTTGATGGGGTCCTGAGACTCCCGCATCCTGCGGGCGCTCGTGAAGGACGAAACGACCCCTCCCCCCAGCCAACAAGGCGGAGCGTTGGCTAGCAGCGCCCGCGTCACGCTGAGATACCCACGCTTCGAAGACCAAGCGGAGTACGTAGAGCTCCTTCGGGTCAGCAGAGAGCTCCACCGGCCATGGGAGCCGCAGCGGCCTCAAGGCGCTCCCCCCACCGCGAGCCAAGAGACCTTCATGGCCTGGCTGATGGGTGGCGACGACCCGCGCACAGAGCGGATGCTCCTATGCCAAAAGACAGACGGGTTGATCGTCGGGCGCTTCCACTTGAACGAGATCGTTCGTGGCGCATTTCAATCCGCTTACATGTCCTACTGGGTCGGCGCCCCCTTCGCTGGCCAAGGCCTCATGCGTGAGGGGATGGAGCTCGTCTTGGAGCACGCCTTCAAGACCGTCGGGTTGCACCGTGTTGAGGCGAACATCCAGCCCGCGAACGCACCATCGCTGGCGCTGGCGAAGGGAGCTGGTTTTCGCCTCGAGGGACGCAGCGAGCGCTACCTCAAGATCGCGGGAGAGTGGGCCGACCACGAGCGATGGGCCATGACCGTCGAAGACTGGCAGGCGCGCTCGAGCGCTAGTGACCCCAGCTCCTGAGATAGCGGAAGTCGTGGTTTACGCTCCGCGGGCCTAGCTTCGCGATGATGGGGGGCAGGCGCTTGTATTGGTTGGCCGCGATACGGTTCGCGACGAGCCTTATGAAGCCGAGCTCGAAGCCGTCAGCGACGAGCTCGTCCTCCGTCCAACGCCCGTCGATCATCTTCACGAGCAGTCGGTCGACCTCTTCGTAGGAGAAGCCGAGCTCGTCCTCGTCCGTCTGCCCCTCGAAGAGGTCCGCGCTTGGGGCCTTGTTGATCACCTCTAATGGGAGGCCGAGGTGCTCAGCGAGCTGGAAGACCTGGTGCTTGTAGAGATCACCGAGCGGATTGAGCGCGCTGGCTGAGTCGCCCCATTGAGTGGAGTACCCCAAGAGGATCTCTGTCTTGTTGCTCGTCCCAAGGACAAGCCCCCTCCACTCCACGCTGAGGTCGTAGAGGACGATCATGCGGCAGCGCGCCATGACGTTCCCGCGCCGCATGCGGTCTGTCACCTCACCACCTTCGAGGTACCCGTCGGCCATCTCTGAGATGTCTACCTTGCGGGTCGCGATGCCCACGGACTCTGCGACCGCTCTCGCGTCCGCCTCGCTCGATGGGTTGGATGTGCGGTAGGGCATCATCACTCCGAGCACGTTCTCCGGCCCGAACGCGCGCGCGGCGAGGCCGACAGAGACCGCAGAGTCCACGCCTCCAGACAGACCACAGACCACCCGGTCGAAGCCGAACTTGCCGGCCTCTGAGCGAAGGAAGCGGACGAGGAGGTCGACCGTGAGCTCTTCGGAGACGTCGAGCCCGTTCATTCCACGCGACCTTCCCAGCCGCCGGCCTCGGTCCTCTGCGCGAGCTCGCGCGCGAGGATCCAAGCGCGCTCATCTCTGCGGAGGGGGAGGGCGACGCGGGCTCGATCAAGGGTCGCGGAGTCGATGCGCGCGGCGAGGACGCCAGCGTCCAAACCTTCGAGCACGCCAGCGCTCTCACCGAAGGGGTCAATGACGCGCGTCCCTCCGCCGAACCCGATGCCGTCTTCGAAGCCGACGCGGTTGATGTGACAGACCCAAGTCTGAGTCAAGAGGGCCCAGGAGGAGAGCAGGCGCTCCCAGGTCTGAACAGAGCCGAGCCCGTCGCCATCGGCGAGGACTCCGCGGGCGGGACTCGCGCTCGGAACGAGGAGCGCGTCAGCGCCCGCGTGGAAGGCCAGCATCGGCCCTTGCATGTGCCACGCGTCTTCACAGGTCAAGACGCTGAAGCGTCCGTGCTTGCTCTCGATGGGTGCGAACTCGCAGCCGGCTCCTAGGTCTCGGTGCTCTTCAAACATGCCGTAGGTCACTAGGTGGACCTTGCGGTGCACACCGAGGAGCTCTCCGTCTTCCCAGAAGCCGTAGGCGTTGTAGAGCTGCCCGTCCTCTCCGCGCTCGACGAAGCCGGCGGCGATGGAGACCTCCTTAGAGAGCTCAGCTATGCGCTCAAGCGGACCTTCGCCGCGCCTCAAGGCGACCTCAGAGGTCTGGTCCTTCAGGAAGTAACCCGTCAGAGAGAGCTCGCTGAAAAGGACGCAGTCTGCCCCCGCAGAGCTGGCACGCTCCGCAGCCTCCGCGTGCATCGCGAGGTTGGCGTCGAGGTTCCCAAGCGTCGGCTCGAGCTGGGCTAGGTGGAATTGGCAGTCCATCGAGGGGGAATCCTAACCGGGATCCGCTCGCGGGGTGGCTGAGGTCAGGAACGAGCCCGCTCGTATGCTTCTTGAGCGAGGTCTCCAGCCGAGACGCCGGCGGCCTCTCCCTCATAGGTGAGCATGAGGCGATGGCGGAGGCACGGGCGAACGACGGCCTCGAGGTCGCCGTCGGTGACGTGCAGGCGTCCAGCCATGAGGGCGCGGGCGCGCGCGGCTCCGATCATCGCCTGCGCCCCCCGCGGGCTCGCGCCATAGCGCACGTGCCGGCGGACGAGATCAGGGGCAGACTCGCTGTTGGGGTGACTGGCCACGACCGTCCGAGCGGCGAGGGAGAGGATGTCAGAGCTGGCGGGGATGGAGGCGGTGACCGCTTGGAGCTCAAGCACCTCGTCGCCGCTCAATATGGGATCAACCTCGCTCACTGCGGAGTGGTCCGCCTCGAGGATGCGAACGATCCCTTCGGCTGAGGGAGAGGAGACGTCTACGCGCAAGAGGAAGCGGTCAAGCTGAGCCTCTGGCAGCGGATACGTCCCCTCCATCTCGATGGGGTTCTGTGTCGCGGCGACAAAGAAGGGGCGGTCGAGCGGGAGCGTCTCACCGAAGACGGTGACCTGTCGCTCTTGCATGGCCTCGAGAAGAGCAGACTGCGTGCGCGGCGTGGCGCGGTTGATCTCGTCGGTGAGCAGCACCTGGGTGAAGACAGGGCCGCGCTCAAAATGGAAGCGGTGTCCGCCGCTCGGGTTCTCCTCGAGGATGCGCATCCCGAGGACGTCGGCCGGCATCAGGTCGGGCGTGCACTGCAGCCTCCGGAAGTCGAGCCCGAGGCAGCTCGCGACGGTCCGCACCAAGGTCGTCTTGCCTAGCCCGGGTGCGCCCTCAAGGAGGACGTGTCCGCCAGCGAAGAGACCGTGCAGGAGATCGTCGGTCGCTGCGCGCTGGTCGACGAAGCGTGTCTCGATGGCGTCGCGTAGCGCGCGCGCCTTGCTCCGCAAGGCGGAGATTCGTTCCTCGGTGGGGTCGGTCAAGTCAGGTGCTCGGAGAGAGTGGTTCGGTCGTTGAAGAGGGCGGTCATGTGGCGGTGGCCAGCCCTATCATCCGGACCGATAGGGAGCGCGTCCATCCCGGCCAGGTGGGCGTCGCCGTGTTCGCTGCGCGGACAGGCTTCGACCTGCTCTGCATTCTCAGGCGAGATCACCGCCCGCTCCAGGGCGTGGTAGAAGAACTGCCTGTCGGCCTCCCCGCAGCCCCCCTCAACGCTCGTGAGGGGGACCTCAAAGGGCCCGGAGAGCCGCGGCTCAGAGGGACTAAGGTGGGGGTCTCTCGACCGGCTTGAGGCGAGCGCCATATGCATCTCCAACGCGCGAGGCCCGCCAGAAGTTCGAACGCCCTCGAAAGAACTTGAGGCGAGAGCTCTCTCTTCGACACGAAGAGGCCTCCAAGGGCCCCGCAAGGCCGGCGCGGTCGGAGTCGAGGGCGGCATGATCGAGAGACGAGCGAATCACACCTGCAATCTCGTGCTCAGGGTGGCAGGCTTGAGGTCTAGCCCTCCACCGCTGAGCCACGCGGAGTTGAGGAGCACGAAGCATGAGAGGCCCGATCCTATTCCTAGCCGCCCTCGCCGCTTGCGCGACACCTCGCGACGCGGGGGTGGATGCCAACGAGCGCCTCGCTGCGGCAGCCTCAAGGCGCGGTGATTGGCCTGTCGCGGCCGATCTCTGGCATCGGGTCTACCTCGCAGACGAACTCAAGAACCCCCGCGCCTGCCTCGAGACCTCGCGCGCGCTCGCAGAGTTGGGGGACCCTGACAGCGCAGAGGCGCTCTTGAGAGACGGAGCGAGGAGGTTCCCGACAAACGCGGCGATCTATGAGCTGCACGGCCACGTCCTCGAGGAGACAGGCTGGCGGAGGGCAGCAGAGGCGGCTTATGTGAAGGCGCTCGAGCTACAGCCCGGGCTGGTCGTCTCACTCATGGGGCTCGGGCGTGTTCGCTTGCAGCTCGGGCTAGAGACCGCTGCGATCCCTCCCCTGCGACACCTCGTGGAGCTCGATCCGACGCCGGAGTCCTTGCGGCTCCTCACGCGAGCCGCGCGCCGAGCGAGCGAACACGTCATCGCCTATGACGCATACCTGCACCTCTTTGACGTGACGAAGGGGAACCTAGAAGAGCTCCTCGAGGCTGGCAGCCTCGGGCTCAGGCCAGACCTGCGCGAGCTCCGGCGCGCCTCAGCGCCGGTGTGTGAGGCTTGGCTCAACCGCGCGTTGGAGATAGACCCGCAGTAAACCCGCGCGCACATCCTCCTTGGGACCTATCGCGCGCTCGCCGGTGATGAGGACGAGGCCGCTGAGCACCTGACTCGCGCGCGTGAGACCGACCCCGCTTGCGTCGAGGCGATCTTGGACCTCGCAGAGCTTCAGCTCCGCCGCGCAGAGCTTGAGACCGCTAGGGAGCTCCTCGAGCAAGCAGGAGAGCTAGCAGAGGACGAGAGCTCACAAGCGCGGCTCCAGATCCTGCTCTCTCGGGCAGAGGAGCTGCAGGGGCAGGGCGGTTAACCCTCGCAGAGGGAGGCGACAAGCTCATCGAGCTTGACCGTGACCTCTTCAGCGAACTCGTCCCCGAAGTCCGTCGCGAGGACGTCCACCTCCTCGAAGGTGTACCGCCCGCTCGTGACGCTGTATGGGATGCCGTACTCCCACCTGCTGCCGTCTGTGGAGTGAATGACGAGCTCGACCTGCTCGTCGCCGTCGACGGGCTTTACTTCGTAGGAGGCTACTTCGTACTCGCTCATGGATGTTCAGCGCGCGTTGTGGGTGCCGGTCTGTGAAGCGGGCCGTGCGCCAACTTCATAGCGGCCATGGTACTCACTCAGAGGCGCTGTTCGTCTCTTCTCTCTGTACCACCGGCCCTCGGCGGAGGCTATCGAGGGCGTCGTTCACAGGGTCTGATGGTTGAGGGTGTGGTTGGAGCTCGAGGTCATCGAAGAGCGTCGGCTCCCGGAGGGTCTCTTCGACTCGCTCCTGGGTGAGGCGCGACAAGTTTCGGCGGGCCCCGACGTCATGGGCGCGCTCACCTTCTGGGCCGGCGGGACGCTTGGCGAGGTCCCCGAGCTCTCCCTCCAAGCCGTAGCACAAGATCTTGTCGCCGGGCTCGAGGAGGATCTTGGGCCTCGGGGCTGCGAGCACAGACCCCGATCGCCGCCGCACGTTGAGCACGAGGATTCCCTCCTCGTTGAGCGCGAGCTCTTTCAGGGGACCGCCGGTGAGCCAGGTGTCGGGCTCGATCGTGAGTTGGGCGACAGAGAAGCCCTTGTCCATACGCAAGAGCTCCTCGTAGTCGAGGATCCGGAGCTTGCTGGAGCGCATCAAGTAGCGGGTCACGACAGGGATGAAGAGCTTGTCGAGGACCTTCGTTCGGATGGCGATCGTCAAGACAGCGAGGGAGCCGAACATCCACCAAGTGCGCTGCTGCATGTCGTCCCCAGCCGTGGTGAAGGTGACGACGACGGTGACGAGCGCAGAGCTCACGCCGATGCTCCCGAGCAGCATCATCGTGCGGATGACCCGCCTACGGGCGGGGTGGCTGACGAGGTTCTCAGACTCAGAGGTCGTGAAGCCAGCGCCGGTGAAGGCCGACTGCGCCTGGAAGCTCGCGACGTCCCAGGAGAGGCCGGTCAGCTTCAGCGCGACCGCGCCGCCCCGAACGACGAGGGTGCTGATGAGCACGACGAGGATGAAGGTGAAGACGGCGATCATGGTGCGGAGACTCGGTGTGCCACCGAGTCTAGTGTCAGCCGGAGGCCAGTTGCAGTCTGGACAGGGAGAGGGTTGATCCGAAGTGGGCCTAGGCAGACCATGGCCCAACACGAGAGACCCCAAAGACCAACCGCCATGCCCCAGAACCTCGTCGAAAAGATCGCGCAGTCCCACGCCCTCGACCTCCCGGAGGGGCACGTCGTCCAGAGCGGGGACTTTCTCCGGGTGCGACCTGCTCATGTCATGACCCACGACAACACAGGCGCGGTGATACCGAAGTTCCAGAACATCGGCGCGACCTCCATCGCAGACCCGGATCAGCCGGTCTTTACGGTCGACCACGACGTCCAGAACACGAGCGAGGCCAACCTCGCCAAGTACGCAGGCATCGCCGCCTTCGCTGAGACCCATGGCGTCCGCGCCTATCCCCCGGGACGCGGGATCGGCCATCAGGTCCTGTGTGAGGAGGGCTTCGTCCTCCCAGGGACGATGGTCGTCGCCTCAGACAGCCACTCCAACATCTACGGCGGCCTCGGCGCGCTCGGGACTCCGGTCGTTCGAACCGACGCGGCCGCCCTCTGGGCGACCTCTGAGACTTGGTACGTGGTGCCCAAGGTCACCCGCGTCATCTTCACCGGCGCGCTCGCTGAGGGTGTCACGGGCAAGGACGTGATCATCACGCTGTGCGGCGAGTTCTCGAATGACGAGGTGTTGAATCACGCGATCGAGTTCCAGGGTGAGGGCGTCGAGACCCTCTCTGTCGACGAGCGCCTCTCGATCTCCAACATGACGACGGAGTGGGGCGCCCTCGCAGGGGTCTTCCCCTGTGACGACACGACCCTCGCGTGGCTCCAAGGACGCTTCGAAGTCCTCGACTCCGAGGGGCGCAATTTGGGCGACCTCACGGCGGAGCGGCTCGGTGCGCTCGAGAGCGCCCCGCCCGCCGCGGACCTAGACGCCTCCTATTCCCAGACGATCCAGCTCGACCTCGCTAGGGTGCGGCCCTCGGTCTCGGGTCCAGACCACGTCAAGGTCATGCGGACGATCGTGGACATCTCTGCCGAGCGCGTCGAGGTCCACAAGGCCTACCTGCTCTCCTGCGTGAACGGCCGCGCGGACGACCTCTCTCGCGCAGCGGCCGTCCTCGACGGGGAGAAGATCGCGGAGGGCGTGGAGCTCTACGTCGCCGCAGCCTCCAGCGAGGTCCAAGCCGAGGTGGAGCGCAGGGGTGACTGGGCGAAGCTCGAGGCCGCTGGGGCCACCTTCCTCCCCGCCGGGTGCGGCCCTTGCATCGGCCTCGGCGTAGGACTCTTGGGTGAGGACGAGGTCGGAATCAGCGCGACCAACCGCAACTTCAAAGGGCGAATGGGCGCGCGCTCAGCGAAGTGCTACCTCGGCTCGCCAGATGTCGTCGCAGCGAGCGCGGTCGCAGGCTTCATCACGGGGCCGGCCGGCCCAGGAGGAGATGACCCCGCAGGATGTCTCGAAGTGCACGCCACGCCAGCGGTGACATCGGCTGCGGTAGAGATACGCGAGGGCTTCCCAGCGGTCGTGACAGGTGAGCTCGTCTTGCTCGACTCAGACAACCTGAACACGGACGGCATCTACGGGAAAGACGTCACCTACCAGGATCACCTGACCCCGGATGAGATGGCGACCCACGCCTTCGAGAACTATGACCCAGAGTTCCAGACGACAGCCAAGGCGGGAGACGTCCTGGTCTCTGGCTTCAACTTTGGCACCGGGTCTTCACGCGAACAGGCCGCGACCTGCCTCAAATTCTTCGGCATCCCGCTCGTCATCGCGGGCTCCTTCAGCGAGACCTACAAGCGCAACGCGTTCAACAACGGCTTCCTCTGCATCGAGTGCCCTGAGCTCTTAGCGGCGGTGCGAGGCGCTGCTCAGGACCCCGGCCCGACCCACAGGACAGGGGTGATGGTTGAGGTGGACTTCGCCGCCTCGGTCGCCCGCGCGGGCGGCGTCGAGTATCCACTCTCTCCGCTCGGACCCGCCGCTCAAGACCTCGTCTTGGCCGGTGGCCTAGAGGCGTTGGTTCGCGATAGGATCAACGCCTCATGAAGCCCTCCTATAAGAGCTTGGCGCTCTCGCTCTGCGCGCTCTCCCTAGCCTCCTGCTCGGACTACTCTTCCCAGTCGAGCTCCTGGTGGCTGCGATATCACCCGGAAAAGAACGAGGCGGTCTACGTCGAGATTCAAGACAGCGTGACCGCTGACAAAACGGCCGCCGAACCGCTCCGGGGGCTCGTGGCTGGGCGGCGCAGGTATCCCCCGGAGGGGGGCCTCATCGCGTTCGATCTCGACGAAGAGATCGATTGGAGTGATGCGCCTGAAGTGGCTGACAGAGAAAAACTGCAGGCGGTCATCGACTCCTTAAAGGAGCAAGCCGTGGTCACCGAGGCGGGCCTGTACCGCATCGGAACGACAGGTCTGGGGTTCTTCCGTGTCACGCAGATCAAAGACCTGACGGTCTTCCTAAGTGACATCAATTACCTAGCGAACGTCATCTTCCACGAACAATGGAAGGACAACCCCCCGAAGTCGAACTGGGAGCACTTGGAGCTAAGCGAAGAGACGAAGGATCGTTGGGTAGAGCGCGCAGAGAAGAGAGAGCCGTGGCTCACACAATCTGGCGCGACGTTCTCTCTAGACATCCCCATGACCGAGCGCGAAGCAGCGGGTTTAGTGAAGGCGGTCATCGAGGACGCAGACGACTTTCCCCCTGACGCATGGTTCATGCGAGCGCTCACCGGAGTCCGCATCGCAGACGGGAGCTTGACCTTGAGCTTCTCTCCTCCTGGGCAGCGCTTCGAGAGCTCCGACGTAGACGGAGACGACACCCTGCATGCGGGGCACGCCGACCTGCTGCAAGAGCTCGAGGCCGATCCCGGCTTCATCGAGTTCGATCGCGCGAAGCTCTTAGAGCGCGTGAAGTGAGCGGGCCAGCGGCCAGGGCGCCGCTAGTTCAAGAGCTGAATCGCGAGCGGGTATTTACAGGGCTCACCGCTATAGCCCTGCATCGCGGCCATGCCGCACCCGATCAAGACCAGCAAGAACAGCGGGAGCACCAAGACCGCTCCGATCCCGCAGGTGATGATGGCGATGACAGCGATCGGCAGCGAGTAGATGAGGATCGAGATTTGGAAGTTGAGCGCGTCTTTCCCGTGCTGGTCTAGGTAATCCGACTCGTCCTTCTTCACGAGCCAGATCACCAGCGGACCGATGAAGCCGGTGAAGAAGGCCAAAATGTGCATCAGGAGCGCGAGGTTGCGCTCCTCTTGCGTGGGCGAGGTCTCTGTGTTGGTCATATCTCTCTTTGCACGGACCGTGCCCACCCAGCCTATCTGAACAAGGCGAAGAGAGGGGGCTCAGTCTTCCTCGTCGTCGTTTCCTTGCCCCGCGTAACCCAGCGCCTCCAACTTCTGTTGAGAGATGCGATCTCCGACGCGCTGCGTTGTAGTTGGATAGCGCTCGAGGTGGGCCTCTAGACGAGCGGTGAGCCGGGAGACGTCCTCGGGCCGTTCGCTGGTGAGATCTCTCCGCTCGCGCAGGTGTTGGTCGAGGTGATGGAGCGACGGACCGCGCATTCCTTTCTCGACCCCATACTCAGTCGGGACGACGAGCTTGAGCTGGGCGGCCTCGTCTCGAATGCACGCGAACTGGCGGATGTACGCGTAAGACTCTTCACGCCAAGCTCCAGCGCTCACGTCACCAGCGAAGAGCGGCGCTAGGTCGACCCCGTGCAGGCCGCCGGGGCGCGGGAGAGCGCAGAGCGAGAGCAAGGTGGGGAAGAGGTCGATGTTCTCGACGGGCTCGTCAAAGCGCGCCCCCGCAGGGACGCCGGGCCCCCTCAAGACGAACGGCGTCCGAAGCGCCTGCTCGGAGAGGTCATGACCGTGGCCTCCGAAGAAGAGGTGGTCGGGTGGGAAGGCGATGAGGCGCTCAGCTGGGGCTGGAGAGAGGTGCTCCCAAAGACCCTCGCCGTGATCAGAGACCAAGACGATGAGGAGGTCATCTGAGACGCCGCGCTCTTCGAGCATCTGTAAGAGGACGCCGACATGCTCGTCTGCGAAGCGCACCTCCTGGTCATAGAGGGCGCGCCGGCGGTCGAGCTGGGCGAGCGCGCGCGCCCACTCCGGGTCATCCGCAGGCGGCTGAGGGCCGTGAGTCTTCAGCATCTCCTCTTGCCAGCCCTCCGGAGCGATCGCCGGAGCGGCGCCCAAAGGGAGCACCTCGTCGTACTCCGGGTGAGCGACGTAGGGGGCGTGGGGGTCGAAGGCGTGGAAGTAGAGGAAGAGGGGCGCGCGCTCATCGTCCTCGACGGCCGCGTCCAAGGGGTCGCGGAGGTGGTCTAGGAGCTTGGGGAAGTCGCCCGGCGTGACCAAGTACTCGTCGAAGCCTCGCCCGAAGCCAAGCTGAGGCTCGAGCAAGGTGTTCCCGACAACCCCGATCGTGTGGTAGCCGCCGGCCTGGAAGGTCTCAGCTAACGTGGGGCTCTCCGCCTCAGGGAAGTCACGATGCGCGGTGAAGTAACGGCTCGTGATCATTGACGACATCGAGGGCAAGGTCCACGGCGCCTGTGATGAGGTGCGCGTCAACACCGTCCCTCCCTCCGCGAGTGAATCGATCACCGGGCTCGTCGGCCGCTCGTAGCCATAGCAGCCGAGGTGGTCTGCCCTCAGGGTGTCAACAACGAGGAACAGCACGTCGGGGTGTCGCTCTGTCTGCTCGCCGCCACAGGCAGCGGCGAAGACGAGAGCGAGGCTAGAGAGAGAGACGAGCGCGCGGGGCATGGTTTGAGAAGTCTACTTCTCTCTGGGAGGCGAGTCGCTCTGAGAGAGCTCCTTGATGCTCGAACAAAAACGAGTGATGAAGGTGAAGATCCCCCCTAAGAGAGCGAGGGCGAGGGCGGCTGAGATCCCATTCCATCGGAGCGCCGCGCCAAAGAGCGCGGGGCCTTCAAGGTCTCCCCACCCGAGCGCAGCTTGGAGGGCCGCCACGAGGACCCCTAAGAGCAGCACGACTGAGCGGTCCGCCCGGCCGAAGCCCCGGTAGTCCCTCTTCAAGCCGACGCTCTGCGCCGCGGTCCCCATGTAGGAGCCGAACATCGTCGCGAGCGCCGCCGCCCAACCGAGGAGGGCGCCGAGCTCCGCGCTCAGGAACCAGGCCGCGTTTGAGCCGAGCGCGATGAGGAGGACGGCATCGACGACGCGGTCGAGGGTGTGATCGAGGAGGTCACCAGCCGGTCCCGCGAGGCCGCGTCTGCGCGCGAGCTGTCCATCGAGGCCGTCGAAGAGGAAGGCGAGGCCCATGAGCCCAGCGACGAGGAGCCAGCACCAAGGTGACTCGCGCTCGACCGAGCAGCCGACCCACCCAGCCCCGAGCGCTGCGGCCAAGCTCGCCCAGGTGAGGTGGTTTGGTCGGAGCCACCCGAGGAGGTCTAAGAGCGGCCCTGTCGTCCGCTCCCAGCGCCCGCGCAGGCGCTCAAGAGCCAATCAGCCCTCCGCGCCCCAGGAGCCCGTGTCGCCCGAGAGGTCTTCCCGAAGGAAGAGGTAGTAGAGCTGTCCTTCGGAGAGCGTGTCCCCGGCGAGCGACTCTGCGTCGTCTCCGATCCCGAGGTAGATGTCGGCGCGGCCGGCGGTGCGGATGCCACCGCCGGTGTCTTGATCCATGAGGGTGTGTTGCACCGACGCTCCGGACGCCATCGTCGCCCAGCCAGCGGGGGTCTCTACAAAAGTCACGCCTCCGCGAGGGAAGATGGACTTGTCTGTCGCCAGCGTCCTATAGGCCGTGACCTCGAAGCCGAGCGAGCCGCTCGGGTTGCCCTCGATCTCACCAAAGAAGACGTAGCGGTCGTTACGTTGAAGGTAGGACATGACCTTCTCTGGGTTCGCACGAGCCCACGCGCGGATCGCGGGCAGGCTCAGTCGCTCCCCACCAAGCTCACCAGCCTCGACGAGCTCTCTTCCGAGGGAGGTGTACTCATGCCCGTTGTTCGCGCCGTAACCAAAGCGCGCCATGTTCCCGTCAGGGAGGCGGACGAAGGCGGACCCGTTCACGTGGGCGATGAAGGCGTCCATGGGGGAGGTGAGCCAAACGAGCTCAAGCCCACGCCCTTCGAGGAGACCGCCGGCTTCGATCGCTTGGCGCGTGGGGTAGGGCTCCATGAGCCCAGCCTCAGTCACCCTCCCGAGGATCGCGCCAGCCTCCCCCTTCACGAGGTCGGCGGGCGTCGCGTAGAGCGGGCTGTTGAACTCATCGGACTGGGCGAGGCTGCCTTCGAAGATGGGCGTGCAGTACGCGGTGAACAAGACGCCGCCGCCGCGCCCGTCCCAGCCAGCGCTCTTGTAGAGGTCGAACTCGTTCTCGACGCTCCAACGGAACGAGTAAGCAGAGTGACACTCCATGAGGAGCTCACGGAAGCGCGTGACGCTCGCGTAGGCCCGCTCGTGCGTGACTCCCTCCATGGGATAGAACTGCTGCGAGCTCGGCTTCGTAAACCACTCGACAGAGCGGTCGAGCGCGGGCAAGAGCTCCTCGCGAAGTCGCCAGTCGCTCGCGAGGTCAGGCCACTCTGTGGCGCTCTTCACCTTGAGCAGGGCAGGCCAGCCCGGGGGGAGCGCACGCCCATAATCAGGCGCGGGTGATTGGCAGCTCGCGGCGAGGAGGAGAGAGCTCAAGAAGAGAGGGAGGTGTCGGCGCATGTTTGGAGCATGGCCCTACCTCGTGGGCGGTTCAAGAAAACCCCGCCCGGTCAACTCAATTGCCCTCAGCGAGCGCCGAGGAGGGCCCCTATCTCTAGGTCGAGGAAGTAGACATTCGTCTGTCCTTCGTGCCCAGAGTAGTAGGAGATGAGGAGGCGGTCTTTCTCGACCAGCAGGCCCGGATAGCTGGTGTCTCCGCCGCTAGGGAGCACAGCGAGCTGTTGGAGAGAGCCGTTCAAATCGATCAACGCGAGCGCGGTCCGCTGTCCATTGGGCCTATACCGGCGGTACGCGGCCAGCCACTCTCCACCAGGGAGTTGAACGAGGTTGGGACCGCCCATCTGCTCGGGAAGCTCCTTGAAGGACCACTCGGTGTAAGGGGCACGGGCCGATCCAAAGTAGGCCGCCATATCCTCGCCGTCACGCCGGATGAGCGCGGTCATCTGGCCCTTCTTGCCAAAGCGCAGCGAGACCTCGTTCGGCTCGCCAGTGATCGGAAACGTCGAGACGTGGTCGTAATGAAGGCCGTCTCTCGTGGAGACAAGCCGGACCCCGCTCGCTCCCGGGATCGCCTGGTAAACGACCCCATAGCCGACGCCTTTGTGCCAAGTGACCCGCCACAGCCAGTCCACTTTGGTGCGGATGGCCTCGTCAATCTCGACCACCTGCAGTGGGCCGAACGTGTCTGCGCGAGGCTTCAAGAGAGCGACCAAGTTCCTGCGCTTCACGAGCTCGCGGTCCACGTAGTGGGAGCCGCCGCAGAGGAGCATCAGCTCTCCCCGGGGAGTCACAGAGAGCTTGGGGTCTCGCAGGTCGACAGACGGCTCTTCAATCAAGGCGAAGGACTCCCAGGAGGAGTCTCTTTGTTGAACGAGCACGCGGATCTTCCCGTCGGAGCCGAGCGCGTGGCTGTCGCTCTCTCGGTATACGCAAAAGAGGCGCCCGCCCGCCCGAGCGATGTCAGTGAAGGCGTTATGGGGGGCCGTGTCCCCGATACAGACGGGTTCAAGATCTCCAAGCGGAAGCGCTGACGAGGCGAGCGAGAGGGCGAGAGAGAGGATCACTCTCCCACACTATTCGATAACACCCCGCAGCGCGCCCGCCTTTCTCCGAGCTACACGCACCTCTTCAACAGGCCGGCGTTCTTCTCCCCGCGGCCTTCAAGGTTGCGTGCTCCAAAGCGCTCAAAGCGCGACGCTCTGTGTAAGCGCGCGGAAGCTGTCTCTGTGACCTGACCCCCCATATAGCCCATGTATGCAGATCTTCGCTGCGGTGTCAGCGACGAGGGCTGCGCAAGCTGAAGGCGCGGTGAGGAGAGGGGCGCCCAGAGGCCGCTAGTCAATGTGCCCCATGAGACGCAGGCGCTTCTCACGGTCCGCTGCGAAGAGCCGAATCCCCTGAGCGAGGCTCTCTGGGTCGAGGTGTGCCTCTGCGACGATCTCGTCGACGCTGCCTCCTGTGCGCCAGCGGTCGTCCCAGTCTGAGCTCATCGCATAATGCTCGGCGATCTTGTGCGGGAGCCACTGGTGCATGAGCTTGCGCGCGCCGTTGGTGATGACCGTTGAGTCAAGCCAATCGGGTCGCGGCAAGACGGCGTCTTTGTACTCACGCCCCGCCAGCTCAAAGAGCTCCCACGAGACCGCCTGCACGATCTTCACGTTCGGGAGCGAGCCGTCTTCGATGCGAGGGAGGAGAGAGTAGACAGAGCGCGTCGTGCTCGTGCCTTGCACGAGCAAGCAGCCCTCCTTCGGCCGAGCGGCGTCGTAGTCGCGGACGACGTACGCGCCCTTGGCGGCCTCCATATGCGAGGGGACCCCGAGCGCCTTTCGGTCCGGCGTCTCGAAGGCGGGCCGGGTCAGGTGCAGCGCGATGATGGGCGCGTCGCTCTCGAGCGCCGCGGCGAGGGAGGGCGCGACCTCGTTGTGCTCCCACGGGTGCAGGTTGATCACGTGCCCCTCTGGGAAGAGCTGCGTGACGCCCGGCGCGAAGATGCCGAAGTGGGTGCGGCTGTCCTCGGCGGTCTCCGGCCCGGAGTGACCGACGACCCAGATGATCCGCCCTGTCTTCAAGGGGCAGTCTTGTGCGAGCTGACTAAAGAGGCGCATGAGCCCGTACTTCAGATAGCTGAAGGAGCCATAGGTCGAGCAGGCGGACCAGTACCCGTCGTATTCGTTCTCTGGATCAGACGACATGTTCACGGTCGCGATCCCCGCCGAGAGCCCCGAGTTCGTGAACTCGGTGATCTGTTGGGGGAGCAAGGCGCCGGAGGGGTTCGAGGCGCGCTCGTACCAGCCGAAGCCAGGGGTGTCGCCGAAGCCCTTCGCGAAGCCAGAGATGGAGGTCGAGTCAGCGAGGTCAGCCGAGCTAGCGAGCACGAGCGGCCGCCCCATGCGCTCGGCGGCGAGGGAGTTCACCCAGGAGCCGAACTTGGAGAAGCCGTCCTTGTTGGCGGCCTTTGTTCCGGGGTCAACGAAGAGCTCTTGGGGGAGCGTGCTCTGAGCGAGCCATGAGCGGTCCGTGCTCATGTTCCTGTCGCCGGCAGGGGTGAAGCCCTCAGGTGCTTCCGGGACAGACTCACCCAAGTCCACCAGCGTGTCCGAGAGGTACTCGACGAGCGCTTGGTCCGAGCGAAGGACCCCCATGACCGTCTCGAGCCAGCCGCGGGTCTGTTCGCGGCACGCGTCCTCGCCGGGGTCATTCGCATCACCCTGCCCCTCAAACTCCACGCCGTGGCGGCCCGCGAACTCCTCGCGGCACACCCAGAAGAGCTCGGAGTTGCGGCCGTGCATCTTGCCGTGGCTTGAGGCGTCATAGAGGTGGTAGCCGCGGCCTTTGCGCGTCTTCACCCACACCATGCCTGGCTGTCCGCCGGCGTCTTCGGGGTGACAGATCTCCAACATGGCCTTGGTGATCTCACCGTAGTCCTCGCCCTGCTCTGTCCCTGCGACTCGCCAGCCATAGGGCTCAAACCAGTCGCTCGGCGTGCCCTTCACCACAGTCGAGTTGGCGAACTCGTCGATCCCGTGGTCATTCCAGTCCATGAGGTAGATCAGGTTCTCGCAACCAAGTCCCCAGGCGGAGTTCTTCACCTCGTGGTGTGCGCCCGCAGAGTGACCTCCTTCGCCTTCCATCGCGAAGACCTTTGTGCTGCCAGCGCCAGCGTGCTTCAGCGCGACCGCCTCTCCGAGGGCAGCGGGAGCGCCGTGTCCGGAGGGCCCGGTGTTGAACTTAAAAAAGAGCGTCTTCCCTTCCATCTCGGCGTGGCCGGGGAGCCCGCCGTTGTGCCGCAACTGCAGGAGATCCTCCCAATAAAGCGCTCGCTCCTCAGCGTTCGGGATGAGGTAACGATCATCACCGGTCTGTTCGTAGCGGATGCGCAGCGCCTCGTTGTAGACCGCGAGCATCGCGTAGATGGAGGGGTTGCAGTGCCCGGCGACGAGGACGAAGCGATCTCCGAAGGCGAGCTCAGGCCTCCGAACATCCCAGCGCATCCCTGCGCCCAAGGTCGACGCGACGAGGAGCGGCACCTTGGAGCGGGACCCGCCCGGGTGGCCGCTCTGCCGGAGGTTGAGCATCAGGTCGAGGCACTGGTCGATCAGGTCCCCGGTCTTTTGCCAGTGGTGGAAGTTCGTGGCGAGGGACTCGTAGGAGGGCTTCTGGAGGGTCTGCATATTCAACCTATCTAGCGCTAAGGGCGGCGTTCACCCAGACGGAGCGAGGCTTCTCTAGGCGTCTCCCTGGCGAGCTCAACTCCGCGCCTAGAAGAGGGAGAGTGATTATAGCCGGGCGAGGTCAGCCTCGGCGGCGATGTAGCCGAAGGCGGCCCAAACTTCGCCTTGCGTGACCCGGAGGAGGGCTGCGCGGGCAGCCTCCAGCTCTCCTTGGTGGAGGAGCTCTTGCGCGAGCCCGTAGGCGACCGTTGGGGAGGCGACGGTTCCATCAACGACACCTCCTCGCACTCCGGCGGCGTCGAGCTCGCCTCGGAAGTGCAAGAGCAGGCGGTGGTAGGACTGATTCTCAATGAGGTCCATCTTCGGGCGGACAAAGGCGATCGCGCGGGCGGCCTCTTCCGAGCGCCCATCGCGGCGAAGCGAGTTGGCCAGCCAGTAAGCAGCGGCGACGCGCATGTCGTCGTTGGGCGAGATCTCTAAGCAGCTCGCCCAAGCCTCGGCGGCGCCCTTGAAGTCCCCGCGGAGGTAGCGCGCGAGGGCGAGGTGATAGAGGACGTTGGTCTTCTGGGTAGAGCGAGGGATGCCCGCTTCGTTAGGCAGGCCGTCGGGCTCGATCAAGTCAGGCTCTTCAGCGACGAGCTCCCACGCGCGCTCGAGGTCCTCTTCGGCGGCGGCGAAGTCGCGGAGCGTGATGTAGCGATGCCCGCGATGCCGATAGAGCACGTCGTCTTCCCCGAAGAGCTCTAGTCCGACGCCATAGAGCTCAACCGCGGCCCGGTAGCGCCCGAGATATCCGAGCTGGCGGCCCGACCACACCCACGCCGAGCGGTCTCGCCCGAGGACGGCGAGAGAGAGCTCGAGCGCGGCCGAGTGCTCAAGCTGGGCTGTGGGGCTCGGGGGGCGCAGCCTGAGCTCGCGGCCGAGGCGGGAGGTCGCTTGCTTCGAGGCTGGCGGGCGCTGGGCGATCGATCGGGCGCGCGCGACCGCGTCGGGGACAGAGAGCGGCGCGCTCTGACAAGCGACCAAGAGGCAGAGCGAGGGGAGGAGATGTCTGGCGAGGGGGCTCATTCGCGCCAGTAACGATCGAGCCGGTCAAACGCGCTCTGGCGAGTTCGACGTCCACCCCAGCGCCTGTAGGAGCGATAGAGCTCTCTGGCGGCCTCTTGCTCCTCTGCCTGGGAGAGCTCGACTCGACGCAGCGCGCGCATCACCGTGGGCCAGAGCCGACGCTCGACCGTCCTAGAAGGCTCACTGCGCCCGAGGGAAGCCAGGGCGTTCACCGCCAAGCACACCTTCACCTCGTCGTCATCCTCGCGCTCGAGTTGATCCAAGAGGAGGGTGATGACGTCCCTGTCTCCCACCTTCCAAGACCCGCGCGCGGCGGCGAGACGGACGGCGGGGTCGTCGTGCTCCACCCGAGCGAGCCACCCATGCATCGTCGCCTCTTCCAGTGTTCTGTTCATTCGATCGCCCGCCCAGGAGACGAGGTCATCCGCGGCGCGGGCGTCCGCCAGCCAACTCTCCCAGTCGAGGTCACCTGTCTCGCGCATGCAATCAAAGACGATCGCCCACCCGATGAAGTGAACGAGGACGTTGTCGCGCACGCTGTGATCATCCTGAGAGTTGATGTCAAGCAGCCGCGCGAGCTCCGCCTCCGTTGGCGGGTCCTCACGGAGCTCAACCCACGGCCAAAACGAGAAGCCGTCCACGACCCAGCGGCCCTCTCGTTGGATGCCGTCTCCCATGACGGCAGCGACGCCCTCTTCGAACCAGAGCGGCAAAGAGAGCCTGAGCTCGGCGATGCGCGCGTGGACGAGCTCGTGCACCGCCGTCCCCATCGCCGGTGTGGCGACGAAGATCCCAGAGGGCGCGAACGGGCCGCCGCCACCACCTGCGTGAAAGGCCGGGACGACGGCGTCACCGATGCCTTCGATGCGCTCGACCGCGCCCTCCTCTCCCGTGATCGAGCCGTGGTTACCGGAGTGAAGGTCGACAGAGCCAGCGATCGCATGAACATCCACCCCGCCTGTGAAAGGGCCAAACACGCCCTCCACCGCCTCAAACGCCGCGTTGAACGCGGCGGAGTATGCGTCTGGATCCACCGTAGACCCGTCCTCGACGTAGAGCGTCCAGCCCTCGAACTCAGCGGCGGGCCTCCACGTGGTGCAGCTAGCGAAGATAAGAGCGGCGAAGACGGCCCCGAAGGTCCGGAGGTCGGCGCATGAGGTGATGCGGCAAGGTGTCATGGATCTCAGACGCGGGCGACGAGCGCTCCGCAGCTATCGCTATCATAGCCCAGCAAGTTCGAAGGACCGACGGTCCTATAGAACCCATACGAACAAAGCACAGACAGGATCTCCCATGGCAGATTTTCGCCTTGAGCTCGACGCCCCTAACAACATCGTCCTCGTGATAGTCACCGAGGACGACGGCTCTGAGCACGACTATCAGTTTGATTTCGATCCCAACACCGGCCGCTGGGAGTTCGCAGAGCGAGACCTCCTCGAGCGTGATTTTGGTGACGATTGGGTCGAAGACTTTGAGGTGGCCGTCGAGAAGATGATCAAGGGAGCAGTGCAGGGCTGAGCCCCGCAGAGTCGGTTTGCCTCGCGCCTTCGTCCTCGTCCTCGACAGCCTCGGCGTCGGGGCTCTACCCGACGCCGCTGAGTTCGGCGACGAGGGTGCCCACACCCTCGACCACCTCGTCGACTCCAACGGCGGCCTCGACGCGCCTCGCCTCATCGACCTAGGCCTCGGCTGCATCGAGGGAGTCTCGAGTCTCCCGCGCGCTAGCTCACCGGCCGCCGCCTTTGGTCGCTGCTTAGAGCGCTCGCCAGGCAAGGACACCTCGACGGGACACTGGGAGATGATGGGCTGCCCGCTCGACCAAGCCTTCCCGGTCTTTGCCGAGGGCTTCGGGCCGGAGATTCTCGACCCCTTCATTGAGCGCTCGGGCCTCGACGGCGTCCTCGGCAACAAGGCCGCCTCCGGCACAGAGATCCTCGACGAGCTCGGCGCGGAGCACGTCGCGACAGGTAAGCCGATCGTCTACACCAGCGCAGACAGCGTCTTTCAAGTCGCCTGTCACGAGGAGCACTTCGGTCTCGAGCGCCTGTACGAGATCTGTCGCACGGCGCGTGAAATCCTCGATCCCCTCGGGATCGGCAGGGTGATCGCCCGGCCGTTCCTCGGCGAGGACGGTGACTGGCGGCGCACGTACAACCGCAGGGACTTCTCCCTGTTGCCTCCTAGCGAGACGGTCCTCGACCGCCTCACAGCAGCGGGTCAGCCCGTCGTCGGCGTCGGCAAGATCGAGGACATCTACGCCGGGCGGGGCGTCACAGAGTCGATCCACACAGAGGGAAACACAGACGGCATGGCGCGCTTCATCGAGCGCGCGCGCACCCTCGATGAGGGGCTCATGTTCATCAACCTCATCGACTTCGACATGCTCTACGGCCACAGGCGCGACGCCGCGGGCTACGCTCGCGCGCTCGAGGCCTTCGACAAAGAGTTGGTCCGCTTTGAGGAAGACCTGCGCCCCGGTGATCTCGTCCTCCTCACTGCAGACCACGGGAACGACCCTACCTTCATGAACAGCACAGACCACACGCGCGAGTACGTCCCTGTACTCGCCTACGGACCAGGCCTCGCGGCTGGGGTCGACCTCGGGACCCGCGCGACCTTCGCCGACATGGGCGCGACAGTCGAAGAGCACCTCGGCTTGGACCCCTTGGGGCCAGGCACCTCCTTTCTCAGCGAGCTCGGGGGGGCGGTCGCCTGAGAGGCGCGCTGCGATGATCGACCCGAGAGAGCTCCTCGCGATCAAGCGGGACGGCGGCGCACTCTCCGCAGCGCAGTCCGCTTCGCTCCTCGAGGCCTATACGCGCGGCGAGGTCGCCGACTACCACGCGGCCGTGCTCCTCACGTCGATCTTCATCCACGGCATGACGGATGAGGAGCTCGCCGGCTGGACGCGCGGGATGATCGGGACCGGCCGCACCCTGTCCTTCGAGTCGGACCAACCCATCGTCGACAAGCACTCCACCGGCGGCGTCGGCGACAAGGTCTCCTTGCCGCTCGCGCCGGCCCTCGCCGCGTGCGGGTGCGCGGTCCCCATGATCTCTGGGCGCGGCCTCGGCCACACGGGCGGGACCCTGGACAAGCTCGAGGCGATCCCAGGGCTGAGGACAGAGTTCGACGCGGATGAGCTGCAAGGTCTCCTCGACGCGGCGGGCTTCTTCATCGCCGCCCAGACAGAGGACCTCGTGCCAGCGGACAAGCTGCTCTACGCCTTGCGAGACGTCACCGGTCTCGTCGCCTCTCCGCCGCTCATCTCGAGCAGCATCCTCTCGAAGAAGCTCGCCGAAGGCCTCGACGCCCTCGTCCTCGACGTGAAGGTCGGGAGCGGGAGCTTCCTCACCACCGATGAGATGGCGAGCGAGGTCACGCGACGAATGCACGTCATCGCCTCAGACTTTGACCTCCCGATGACGATCTTCCGCACCTCGATGACAGGACCCCTCGGCAGGGCAGTCGGCCACTCGCTTGAGGTGGCGGAGAGCCTGGAGTGCTTGCGCGGCGGCGGACCGGAGGACCTCCGCGAGCTCGTCGTTCGATTCGGCGGAGAGCTCTTGCGCCTCGCGAAGCGAGCGGAAGACGCCGAGAGTGGGCAGGCGATGATCGAGGCAGCGCTAGACGGTGGAGACGCCCTCGCGGCCTTCCAGAGAGGGGTCGAGGCCCAAGGTGGAGACCCTTCCGTCATCGACGACCCGAGCGCGCTCCCCGCCGCGCCGGATCGCGAAGAGCTCTGCGCGCCCAGCGCTGGCTACATGTCCTTCACTGACTGCGCCGCGGTCGGCCGCGCGGTGGGCGCGCTAGGTGGAGGTCGCACTCACCTAGGCGACGTGATCGACACCGGCGTCGGGGTCATCTTCAGCAAGCGACAGGGCGAAGAGGTCGAAGCTGGGGAGCCTGTCTGTGTCATTCACCACCGGGACGGAGAGAGCCTAGAGGAGGCCCGCGCGCAGCTCACGGCGGCCTTCACAGTGGCGGGATCGGTGGAAGTCGACCCGCTCATCCTCGACGGGTGACCCGTCTGCACCCTAGGCTGACCGCATGCTGATCCTCCGCGGACTCTTGGGGCTCGCCTTCTTCATCGTGCTCGCTTGGCTGATGTCGAGCGACCGGAAGCGCTTTCCGACGCGCGTCGTCTTGACCGGACTGGGGCTGCAGCTGGGTTTGGCTTGGTTCTGCCTCAAGACCGAGGTCGGGCTCGCCGTCTTCGGCGCCATAGCAGGCTTCGTCTCCAAGCTGATCTCAATGACAGAGCCGGGCACGTCATTAGTCTTTGGGAAGCTCTCGGAGACCGGCGGAGACCTGGGCTATGCGTTCGCGTTCGCGAGCAACGGTCTCCCGGTGATCCTCTTCTTCAGCGCCCTGATGGCGATCCTCTACCACCTAGGGGTCATGCAGAGGATCATCTACCTGCTCGCGAGGGCGATGACCGCGCTCATGGGGGTGAGCGGCGCAGAGTCGATGGCCATGGCTGCGAACGTCTTCGTCGGTCAGACCGAGGCGCCGCTGGTGGTGAAGCCATACATCCCGAAGATGACCGCTTCGGAGCTGAACGCGCTCATGACCGGCGGCTTCGCGACGATCGCGGGCTCTGTTCTCGCGCTCTACATGGGGGTCCTCGGAGAGGAGCTCGCGCCGCACCTCTTGACGGCCTCGGTGATGAGCGCGCCCGCGGCCTTCCTCCTCGCGAAGGTCATGCTCCCTGAGACGGAGGTGTCTGCGACCGGCGCGAACGTCGAGCTGAACCTAGACCGCTCTGCCTCGAACCTCATCGAGGCTGCAGCGAACGGCACGAGCGATGGCCTGAAGTTGTGGCTGAACGTGGTCGCGATGTTGATCGCTTTCCTGGGCCTCGTCGCCCTCGCGGACTGGCTCTTGGAGTCGCTCGCTGTGAATCGCTTCTGGGAGCTTGAGGGCGGCCTCTCTCTCAACCGTATCTTCAGCGGGGTCTTCTCTCCCGTCGCTTGGATGATGGGGGTCGAGTCTTGGCACGACTGTGAGCTCATGGGCTCCTTGCTCGGCACGAAGATCGCAGTGAACGAGTTCATCGCCTTCAACAACATGGAAGGGATCATCAAAGAGGGAGCCTTTGAGTCGGCGCGGACAGCGAAGATGGCGGCCTACGCCCTGTGCGGCTTCGCCAACTTCGCCTCTATCGGGATTCAGCTCGGGGGCCTCTCTCCGCTCGCGCCGGAGCGCAAGCCGCTCATCTCCAAGCTCGCCTTGCGAGCGATGCTCGGCGGCGCCTTCGCCTCGTGGATGACAGCCACCGTCGCGGGGATGTTCTTGGAGTGATGACGACGACCCAGACCGACCACGACCGCCTCCTCACGAGCTTGAAAGATGTCGGCGCCGATGGCGCGCGGGTCGCGATCGTCCTCGGGAGCGGGCTGGGCCCGCTAGCGGAAGAGGTCGAAGGCGCGCGGAGCGTCCCGTACGAAGAGCTTGAGGGGATGCCTGCGAGCGCTGTACCTGGGCACGCCGGGCGCCTCGTCCTCGGCGACCTCGCCGGCGTCCCGGTCGTGCTTCAGCAAGGCCGCTGCCACCTCTACGAAGGCCGCTCAGCGGAAGAGGTCTCCCGCTGCGTGCGCTGCCTCGCAGAGCTCGGGGTCGGGACGCTGCTCCTGACGAACGCGGCGGGCGGGCTGCACTCAGAGTGGCCGGTCCCCTCGCTCATGCGCCTAACAGATCACATCAACCTCCAGGGAGAGACCCCCCTCGTGCGCTCAGAGCGTGGATACGGGAGCCCTTATGACCCTGAGCTCGGCGCGATGATTGACGCCGCAGCAGGTGACGCCGGGGTGACGCTCCAAGCGGGTGTATACGCGGCTCTCCCAGGCCCGACATACGAGACGCACGCGGAGGTCCGCATGCACGGGCGCTTCGGCGCGGACGCGGTCGGCATGAGCACGGCGCAAGAGGCGCTTGCCGCGAACGCTGCGGGCGCTCGAGTCGCTGCGATCAGCTGCATCACAAACCACGCTGCCGGCTTGAGTCATGCCGAGCCGAACCACGAGGAGGTCGTCGAGGCAGGAAAGCAGGCGACAGGCGAGTTCATCAGGCTGATCCGCGCGCTGTTGTCCCGACTGAGCGCTGAAGAGAGGGGCTGAGGGCCTTGGAGCTCAGCCCGAAGGAGCGAGAGGAGCTGCGGGCGAGCCGCGTCAGAGAGCGGCCGCGCTGGTACTCACCCCTTGGACACCTCCTCATCCCGACAGCGTTCGGGCTCAGCATCTGCTGCTTCGGCGTCTCGTGGTTGGAGGACGTCCAGCCCTGGGAGTGGCTCTCGATCCCAGGCTTCTGGGTCCTCTCCAACTTCATCGAGTGGCACACGCACCGTGACCTCATGCACATACGCAACCGGAGGATCCCGTCTCTCTATGACGGGCACACGCTCATTCACCACATGGTCTTCGCATCGCACGACATGCCTGTGCGCGACCGCGCTGAGTGGCGTGAGGTGCTCTTGCCGCCCTTCGCGGTGGCCATGCTCGTCGGGTTGCTCGCACCAGTCTTTACGGCCCTCTGGTTCGCCGGTCTGCCCAACATCGCTTGCTTCTACATGATCACGGGCACTGCCTACGTGCTCTCGTACGAGTGGCTGCACCTCTCGTATCACCTGGACCCGGAGAGCTGGGTCGGGCGTCGCGGCTTGATCCGCTTCCTCCGGCGGCACCACTCAGTGCACCACGACCCGCGCCTCATGCAGCGCTGGAACATGAACGTGACCGTGCCCCTCTGGGACTGGCTCAGAGGAACGATCGCGGACAAGGACGCCGCGGAAGAGGCGCTGCGCCCGCGCTAGCGCGGACGAGCTACCAGGGGCTCGGCGCGCTCGCGCCCAGGCCGGGACCTAAGACGACGGCGTTCCCAAAGAAGCGGGCGGTGGCGAGGTGGAAGCCGCGGAAGCCAGGCATCGAGGTGAAGAGGATCACCTGCCCGTCCCCGACAGACTCCCGGGTCAGCCAAGCAGAGTCGCCGATGCGCTCCGCGGCCTCTGGCCAGAGCAAACCGGAGAGGCGCACGTCCTTCGCGGGGGCGAAGCGGACGACCGTCTCTACGCCTGCTGGAGAGAGGTAAGCCGAGGAGCCGCCGAAGAGGACGGGCACTTGCTCGCCTGCGCCCGCGGAGAGCCAAGACTCGACGCGCGCCTCCCCAAGGAGCATCGCTCCACGGGGTGAGAAGCGGCGCATCCATGCGTCACGGTCCTCATCGGTCTCTCCTGCGACATGTGCGACAGAGACAGACTCCGTCTCTTCTTGCTTGGCCGCTGCTTCGACGGCCGCACCAGACCAGATGGCGTCTGCGTCTACGGCGACCTCCCGCGCGCTCCGCTCACGCTCGGCGACCGCCGCATAGCGCGCGAGCTCGTCGAGCGCGTGCCTGCGGAGGACGACCTCGGAGAGCCCCGCGCGCTCCGCGGTCAAGGCCGCAGAGGTGTCACCGCAAGCGACGAGCGTGCCACCGGAGCGCACCCAGGTTTCGAGCGCCTCCTTGTGCCGAGTGACCACGGAGCCGGCGCCCGGAGGCATGATCAGCACGTTGTAGCGGCGCAGGTCGTAGGAGGAGAGGGACTGGGCGTCGAGGATCGTGTGGACGAGGCCGAGACGTGTGTCGAGGTAATGCCAGAGATGTCCGAAGGTGTCCGGCGAAGTGGGAGAGTTTCCGATGAGCGCGACGCGAGGTCGCTCAAGCAGTTGGAAGTGACCGCCGCCGAGATCCGGGCCGTCATCAGGGGCGAGGCCGGTTGAGAAGGTCCGAAGCTCGACGCCGGAGGTTTCCGCGGCCTTGATGACGCGATCATCGAAGCCGTCACCTTCGTTCTCATGGCGCCTGATGAGGAGCGAGCCTCGGGCGAGGGTGTGCTCGCCGTGCACGAAGGGCTTGTCCGATGCGTGGACCTGGAGGCCAGCGTCCAAGGCCTGCACAGCGAAGACGAGCGCGCTGTCATCGGCCGCGTCTACTGCATAGGCGACGGGAAGATCCGCGAGGTGTGGGATCATGCCCTTGTTGAACCTCGACACAGACGGAACAGGCCTGGTCTTCACCTCGCCGCTCAAGGTCCCCCAGACGGCGTCGAGGTCGAGGGCGTGGGGCAGTGACCAGGCCATCGTGTCGTAGATCTTCGACTCGTTCTTTCTCTCGAGCGACTCGCGCTCAGATTGGAGCGCCTCTTCTGAGAGCTTCGTGTCGAACTCGCAGTAGGCGCGCACCGCGCGACCCATGGGCTGCGCTGCCCGGATGATCAGGCTCCCTGTGGGGGAGGAGACGGGCTCTTTGGACGCCACCCCGAAGCGGTCTGTGGTGTTTGTCGTGACGAAGTCGGAGATGGCGCGCTCGACCTCGACCCCTTGGCCCGTGAGGATGCGCACGAGCTCGGATGTGCGCGCAGTGTTCTCTCCCGGACGGACAACAAAGACGTCCCGGTTCAAAGGGGCGTCGGCGACGACGCGGCGAGCGTCGGCGAGATAGCGCCCGAGGAACCAGTCTGCGTTCCCTCGCAGGGCCTCAAGACAGGCCCAGGAGGCGACCGCTTGGTGGTGCACGGACTCTCGGTAGGAGAGGACCACACCGGACTCTCTCCGCATCGGGTTGCCGATGACGGCGCCCTGCTCATAGAGGATGCCGACGGCGCCGGTGAGGCCAGCCCAGGCGTCTGAATAAAAAGGCGCCCAGCCGTCAGCCCACTCGCGGGTGTAGTAGTCCCAACTGTAGGAGTCGAAGGCGCCGGCGATGGCGCCCCCGAAGACCTCTTGGCTCTCGATCAAGCCGGCGGGGACGTGGGGGTTCACGGGATCGGCCTGTGGGTAAAAGAGATAAGTGTCGAGCCCGCTCATCTCATGCGCGTCGACGAGGAGCTGCGGGTGGTAGCGAAGGATCGCCTCCCAGCGTCCGACCGTCTCCGGCTGGGAGCCCGCGATCCAGTCGCGGTTCATGTCAAAGAGGTAGTGGTTGCCCCGGCCACGAGGCCAGCGACCGCGCAGGAGCCCCTTGTGATTCAGCGACTTGGTGTAGCCGGACATCTGTTGGGACTGGGTGAGGATCCTCTGCCTCCCGTCGGGGTTCATGATCGGGTCGATCACACACACCACCTCATCGAGCATCGCCACGGTCGTGGCGTCGGTCCCCGCGATGAGCCTGTGCGCGAGCGCGAGGGAGGCGTCGGACCCGGAGGTCTCATCACCGTGAATGGAGTAGCCCATCCAAGCGAAGGGGAGCGCGCGCTCGAGGATCTTCGCGCCCTCTTCTTCTGAAAGGCCGCGCGGATCAAAGAGGCGCGCGTTGTCAGCGAGGAGCGCGCCGAGGCGCGCGTGGTTCTTCGCGCTCGTGACGACGACGTGGTACTGCGGGCTCCCCTCGTGACTTGAGCCGTGCTCAAAGAGCTTGACGCGATCGCTCTCTTTGGCCCACGCCTCAAAGCAGGCGCGCAGCTCTTTGTCTGTCGCCATGCGTGAGCCTGTCGCTTGGCCGAGCACGCTCGCGGGGTCAGTGACCCCGGCGCTGTAGCGGGCGTCTATGAAGAAGGGCGCGTCATAGGAGCCGCTCCCAGCGGGGTCGCCCAGCCTGAAGGAGTCATCCGCGCCCTGGGTGAGGGCGCTCGCCATGTGCGGAGCGGCGCAGGCGCAAGGGACGGAGAGGAGGAGTGGAGCGAACGCGAGGAGTGCGGCGGGGTGCTTCATTGGAGGACCAAGCTACCTCTGTCGAGGGCATGATCCCAAGCGCCGCGGGTCACCTATTCAGTCGGCGGGAAGTGGAGGGTGCAGGTAGCCCTGCCCTCATGGTCGATCCAGAGCACTCGCGTGGGGGCGGAGAGGGGCGGATCTTCAGTGAGGGGGTCTGCGGCAGAGACGGTGAAGACTAGGCGCCACTCGCTGTTGGTCTCTCTGTTCGACACGAGCATCCCGACCTCATCGGTGTGGGCCTCTACCAGGAAGGAGCCGACCTCTTCCGGGGTGTCCAAAGGGAACTCATCTCCCTCTGTGGAGAGGAAGCCCGGGACAGAGAGGTCGATGTCGCTCTCAGCGATGTTCGTGAGGGGCTCAAGGGTGAAGTCTATGAGGAAGGCTTGGGTCTCTGAGCCGATGAACTTGAACCCGTCGTATTGGTCCAAGCTGAAGAAGTCCCCGATGTGACCCTCGACGGTCCAGCGGTCGCCGACGACTAGGTCGCCCAAGTTCGGTGCCCCGCAGGTGCAGCCGCCAGGGAAGTCCAAGCCGGTGTCTGTTTCGTGGACAGAGTGGTCATCCCACGTCGGCGGGTCGCCACCGGAGCCAGAGCTCCCGGCAGGCGAGGAGTCGTTATCGCAGGCCACGAAGAGGGGCAGCGCGAGGAGGAGGGTTGTTCGCATGGTCAAAATGAAAGTTGGTTTCCCCTCGATCATAGGCTGACCGCGTAATTTTGGGTGCGTACACCCCGAATCGTCCCGTCTGGACTAGTATCCCGCCCCGTTATGTCGAACGCGCTCAGAGTCGCTATGTGGTCAGGACCGCGGAACATCTCCACGGCCCTGATGCGCTCGTGGGAGAACCGCAGCGACACGGTCGTCTGCGACGAGCCGCTCTACGCCCACTACCTCGAGGAGACGGGCCTCGATCACGCGATGCGTGAAGAGGTGATCGCCTCGCAGGCGACGGACTGGAGGGAGGTCGCCGCAGACCTCACGGGGCCGACCCCAGAGGCCGCGCCGATCTACTACCAAAAACACATGACCCACCACCTCCTCGACGGGGTCGGGCGCGGCTGGCTCTCCGAGCTCGTGAACTGCTTCTTGATCCGAGAGCCCAAGGGGATGCTCCCCTCCCTCGACCAGAAGCTCCCTAACCCCAGGGTCGAGGACACCGCGCTCCCACAGCAGGTGGCGCTCTTTCTCGAGGAGCGCGAACGGACCGGCGAGACCCCGCCTGTCATCGACAGCAAGGACGTCCTCCTAGACCCGCGCGGCGTGCTCGGCGCGCTCTGTGACCGCCTGGGGATCGCCTTTGAGGACGCGATGCTCTCTTGGCCAAAGGGTTCGCGTCCAACCGACGGGGTGTGGGCTGCGCACTGGTACGGTAACGTCGAGGAGACCACCGGCTTTGGTCCGTATCGTCCAAACGAAGGGACCCTGCCTCCACACCTCGCCGCGATGTACGACGAGTGCCTCACGCTCTACGCGACCCTCCACACCCACCGAATCACCGCCTGAAGGAGCCGACCAAATGCTTCAGAAGTTCAACGAACAAAACCGCGACCTGATCGTGAACATCGGCGGCGAACTCGTACACCGAGACGAGGCCGGCGTCAGCCCCTTCGACTCCCTCGTTCAAGGAGGCGACGGCGTCTGGGAGGGGCTGCGCCTCTACGAGGGCAAGATCTACGCGCTCTCGGCCCACCTCGACCGCCTCGTCCACTCCGCCAAGGCCATGGCCTTCGACGAGATCCCGAGCCACGAAGAGCTCACCGCTGAGATCAAGCGCACCATCGAAGCGAACAACATGACGGACGGCGTTCACATCCGCCTCACCCTCTCACGCGGCACCAAGATCACCTCGGGGATGGACCCGCGCCTGAACCAGGCCGGGCCGACGCTCATCGTCCTCGCCGAGCACAAGGCTCCGGTCTACGACACCTCGGGCCTCACGCTCATCACCTCGAGCGTGCGCCGCTTCTCGCCTGACTGCCTCGACCCAAAGATCCACTCGAACAACCTGATCCAGTCGATCCAGGCGAAGATCGAGGCGAACGCAGCGGGCGCCGACGACGCCCTGATGCTTGACCAGCGCGGCTTCGTCGCGGAGACGAACGCCACCCACGTCTTCTGCGTCCAAGGCGGCGAGGTCATCACCAGTCGCCTCGTCGCCTGTCCAGAGGGGGTCACCCGCAGGACCGTCCTCGCGCTGTGCGCGGAGAACGACATCCCCGCGGTCGAGCGGGACTTCACCCAAGCCGAGGTCTACCGGGCTGACGAGATGTTCTGCACCGGGACCATGGGCGAGCTAGCGTGCGTAAGCACGGTCGACGGCCGCACGATCGGCTCAGGAGAGGTGGGCCCTTTGACCCAGCGCCTCTCAGGGCTCTACCGCGAGCACGTCCTCGCTACCGGCGAACGGATCGTAGACGCCTAAGCGCCCATCGAGACCGGGGCCTTCGGCGGTAGACTCTGCGGGTGAGATCGGTCTCAAAGGAGGAGCTCCCGAGACTCGTCCACCGCGTGGTGGGGGAGGTCCTCGGTGAGCGTGGACGTGGAGCTGGCGTGAGGGTCGGCGGGGTCCACGTGTGCATCGGCTCGTGCGATGGCCCCCAACGTCCAGCGGATCGAGACCCGGAAGAGGGGCGCGAGAGAGGTCGGGGCCGTGAGCTCGTCACCCTGCGCTGCCTCGAGGCCGTCCCCGACGGCGGTCGCTTCGTCGTGCCGGGCGGCGCGACGCCCACGCCCGCGGCGCGTGATGAGGCGTGGCGCCGACGGATCGAGCTCATCGAGGGGCACACCGCTGCGGTCGGTCAGGAGGCAAAGACGCCCGGGCGCGCGCTGCGCATCGCGGTCGCCTCAGACCACGGCGGCTTCGCGATGAAGACCCGCGTGCTCCAGTGGGTCGACGAGCTCGGACACACAGCCTTTGACCTCGGCTGTAAGGACGAGGCCGCGGTCGACTACCCGGACTTCGCCCACGCGGTCGCGGAGGCCGTCACCCATGGCCGCTGCGACCTCGGCGTCGTGGTCGATGGCGCGGGGATCGGCTCCGCGATGGCCGCCAACAAGGTCCCCGGGGTGCGGGCCGCGCTGTGCTATGACGAGCAGACCGCGCGCAACGCGCGCGAGCACAACTACGCCAACGTCCTCACACTCGGCGGCAGGATGCAGTCAGAGGAGACCATCCAAGCGATCGTTCGCGCCTTCCTCTCGACGCCAGAGGGCGCGGCGCGGCACGGGCGAAGGGTAGACAAGATCACTGGGATCGAGCGGCGCTACGCCACCAAAGGTGAGGAGAAGAAGTGAACGCAGCGGACCTCGAACGCGTCTTGGGCGAGATCGCTCACCAGATTCTCGACCACGGGATCGACTCTCTCGGCCAGTGGGGTTGCACCCAGGTCACGGTGGAGTTTTGCCCGGACCGCGCGCGTGGCGTCATAGAGGCTGGCGCTTGCCGGATCGGCGTCTGCACGACGGAGCCCGCGAGCCTCGCGAACCTCGGCGGCTACATCGATCACACCCTCTTGAAGCCTGAGGCGACCGCGGCGCAGATCGACGCCATCTGTGACGAGGCGCTGACGCACCGCTTCGCCTCCGTGTGCGTGAACGGGACCTGGGCGAAGCGGGTCGCAGAGATCCTCGAGGGCTCTGGCGTGAAGACCTGCACGGTCGTTGGCTTCCCCCTCGGGGCGGTCGCCCCCGAGGTCAAGGCATATGAGGCGCGCAGGGCCATCGAGGACGGCGCGTGTGAGATAGACATGGTCATGAACGTCGGCGCCTTGAAGTCAGGCGATGACGAGTTCGTCAGGCGCGACATCGCCGGCATCGCAGAGATCTGCCACAAGCACGGCGCGGCGCTCAAGGTGATCCTTGAGACCTGCCTCTTGGATCGTGATGAGATCGTGCGCGCGAGCACCCTCGCCAAGCTGGCCGGCGCGGACTTCGTGAAGACCTCGACCGGTTTCAACTCAGGCGGCGCGACGGTGGAAGACATCGCGCTCATGAGGCAGACGGTCGGCGCTGTCATGGGGGTCAAGGCCTCCGGCGGCGTGCGTGATGCGAGCGACGTGAAGGACATGATCGACGCGGGGGCGACCCGGATCGGAGCCTCTGCGTCAGTCGAGATCGTCTCTGGCGGGAAAGGCGGCGGGTCCTACTGATGCCCCGGGCTCGCCACTTTGCGCTGGCGGCCTGCGCGGCGGCGGCGCTCTCGAGCTGCGCGGAGGAGTTCCAAGCTGGCGTCGAGGGCGGCGTCGAGAACCTGCTCCTCGTCACCTTCGACACGACGCGCGCCGACCGCGTCGGCTGCTATGGCTATGAGGCGGCGAGCACCCCGGTCCTCGACGCCCTAGCGGAGGAGGGCGCGCTCTTCGAGCGCTGCATCGCGCCGGCCCCGCTCACTCTGCCTTCTCACTCGACGCTCTTAACGGGCTTTCAGCCATACACTCACGGCGCTAGGAACAACGGCACGCACAAGATGGGCGCTGAGGTTCGCTCCATCGCCCAGCGGCTCAAAGAGGAGGGCTTCTCGACCGGGGCCGTCACCTCCGCGTTCGTCTTGGACTCCCGCTTCGGGCTCGACAGCGGCTTTGACTCCTATGACGACGACCTCTCCGGTGGGACCGGGCAAGGCAACTTCGGGTTCGCCGAGACGACCGCCGTGGACACCTCGAGACGCGCTCTCGAGTGGCTCGAGAGACGTGGGGACGAGCGCTGGTTCCTCTGGATCCACTACTTCGACCCGCACTCAGACTACAACCCCCCGGAACCTTACAGGTCGCGCTTCAAGGGCTCGCTCTACGACGGCGAGATCGCTTACACCGACGCCATGTTCGGTGATGTCATCGATCACCTGCGCGCGAAGAATGAACTCGATGAGACGCTCGTGGTTGTGACCTCTGACCACGGCGAGGCCTTGGGTGAGCACGGTGAGAGCACGCACGGCCTCTTCATCTACGACGCGACGACGCACGTCCCGCTCATCATGAGCCACCCGAGGCTCCCTGGAGGAGAGCGGATCAAAGACGTCGTCGGCCTCGTCGATGTCGCGCCGACGGCGTTTGACCTCTTGGGGGTCGCGTACGGCGCGGACTTTGACGGGCGCTCGCTCGCCGGCCGGATGCTCTCTGCTGACGCCTCTGTGGAGGAGCGCCCCGCGTACTCCGAGGCGATGTTCCCACGCATCAGCTTCGGGTGGTCGGAGTTGCGGGCCCTCAGGGGGCCGAGTTGGCGTTATGTGCGGGCGCCGAGGCCAGAGCTCTATGACCTCGACGAGGACCCCGGAGAGCTCAACGACCTCTCTGCTGTGGAGCCAGAGCTCCTCGAGCAGCGCTCGGCAGAGCTCACCGGGACGCTCCCAGATGTGGAGGTCGAGACCTACACGCGCGACGGCGGGGGGATGGACTCTGAGGTGGAGGCGGCCCTCTCAGCGCTCGGCTACGCAGGCTCAGACCTCTCTGGGGACACAGAGGACGGGGACCTCGCAGATCCAAAGGACAAGATCTCGGACCTCACCAAGCTCCGAGAGGCGGAGGAGGCGATCGCCTACGGGAGAGAGGAGGAGGCGGAGGAGATCTACCGCAGCCTGATCGCGGACAACCCGAACACGGTCGACGCCCGGAACCCCTTGGCCGACCTCTTGTGGAGGATGGAGAAGGTCCAAGAGGCCATCGATGTCCAGCGCGAGATCATCAAGCTCCCAGGCGTGAAGTCAGTGAACTTCTCCGCTCTCGCAGCGATGGAGCACAAGCTCGGGGTGGGAGACCCGAAGACTCACCTCGAGCTCGCCAAGGCCTGTGACCCGCGTGACCCAGGGCCGTGGGTGGTGGAGGGGGAGCTGTTCCATGGAGCGGCCGACCCAGAGGGAGCGCTCGCCGCGTACCGCAAGGCCTTGGAGATCGACCCGCGATACGCGAAGGCGTGGGTCGGCATCTGTGAGGTGGAGGCCTCTCGGAGAAATCGGGAGGCGTCCCTCAAAGCTGCGGACAAGGCCCTTGAGTGTGATCCCTCTCTCCACGCGCCGTGGTTCAACAAGGGCTCGATGCTCGCCGCCTCCAACAAACACAGGGAGGCGCTCCTGTGCCTCAAGCGAGCCGCAGAGATCAACCCAGAGCATCTCCAGACTCGGCTGGGGCTCACGATCATCCACAACACCCTCGGTGACCGGCAGCAGGCGCTCCAACAGCTCGGCCAAGCCGCCAGGATCGACCGCGCGAAGGTAGAACAAATGGCCGGTAGGAACGCGCTCATCGCCAGCCTGCTGCGCGAGCTCCGCTAGTCAGAGCTGGGGAGCTCGAACTTGAGGACAGACTCGGTCGTCTCGACCTCCGCGAGCTGCTCGTCGGTGAAGGGCAGCGGCTTGAGCTCGCGCTTGGCGAAGAGCTCGGTGCAGGCCGTGATGTAAGGCAGGTCGCTCCGGTCAGTTTGTCCGATGGGCGTCACCGACCAAGACATCGGCGGATCGGAGAGCTCGTGCAAGGCGACGTAGGCAGACCCGATGCGGCACGTGAGCTTCATCACGTCCGGCTTCTCAAGGTCGAGGTTCGCGTTCATCAAGGAGATCCCCGGGTACATCCCGGTCGCCACGGGGAAGACCTTGCCCGCCTTGCGCAGCACGTGCACGAGGCCCCAGGGGACTTGAGGGGGGAAGGGCAAGAGCTTTCGGAGCCTCTTTCGAGCCTCCTTGAACGCGTCGAACATCTCGAAGGCCTCGTCCTTTGAGAGCCCCTGTGGAGCTCGCTCCAAGAGCGAGACGTCCAAGGATGCCCGCTCGCCGTTCAAGGCGAAGAGCCAGAGGAGGAAGATCGTCGGAGCTCCGCTCTTTAGGTCTGGCGAGCCGTCCCAGTCGAGGACCAGCTCTACGTCAGCGGCGATCTTGTCTCGGGCCCCATACACGTCGCCGTGGGTCTGCCAAGCGTGACGAAGCTGCGCGGACATGGGGGCGTGGGGGATCATCGTCCCGTCGGTCAGCAAGGCGACCGCCTCTTCCCGGGTGAACTTACCTTCCTTGGAGAGCTGCTGACGCAAGTACCAAGAGCGCACGGTCTCGAGGCGACCGCCGCTCACGACGCCCGGCGGGGCGCTGCCAGGCTCGGGGTCTGCCTTTGTCCCCGTAGTCGACTCGGGCCGGTTGTTGCAGTTCTGAACGAAGCCGACCTTGGGGTTCTTTACGGTCGGGAGCTTCTTGAAAGGGACGAAGCTGTCCCACAAGAGCTTGGGATCAGATCCATCCAAGGGTCGCTTCGCATCGAGCGACTTTGGACGCTTCGGGACGCGACCAGAGTAGACGAACTCGATGTCCCCAGAGGTGTCAGCAGCGACGAGGTTGAAGTGGGCGAACTGGAGCTTGGACATGGCGTCCTCGAGGTCGCCGAGGTCTTCAGCGAGCAGCATCTCTGCGTACTGGACCGGGCCATCCGTCAGCCCGTAGCCGCTGAACCAGTAGGCGACGGCGTAGTTCTCCTCGGGGTTCACGTGCGTGACGGGGCCGTGGACCGACCACTGCAGCGTCTCCTTGAAGACCGCGCCATCAGGCAACTCGTAGGAGACCTCCTCAGCCTCGAACTTCAGCCGCTTGCCGCCGAAGCGGTACCGAGAGGGGTCGCCCTCGACGAGCTCGATCTTGTAGACGTCTGTGTGGTCAGGGTTGTTGGAGGTCCAAGTCCAAGCGACGTCGCGTGTGCGACCGAAGACGGGGAGCGGGACCCCGACGAACGCCGCGCCCACGACCTCGAAGGAGGCGCCGCGCATGTGCACCTCGTGCAAACGGAACTCGTGCTTCCAGGGGAGGTGAGGGTCAGAAGCGACCATGGCGTTCCCGCTCTCAGTGCGAGAGGGCGCCAAGGCCCATCCGTTTGAGCCAAAAGAGTGGTAGTGCTCAGGCCCCGTGCCTGTGGAGGGCACCGCGATCTTCGGCGCGATCTTGCGCGCCTCGCTGTTAGCGACCCGCAGGGGGATCCAGTAGTCGATCATGCGCCCGAGGGCGAGGGGCCACGCCGGGTGGATGGGCTCTGCCCAGTCCGGGACCTCGCTAGGGTGAGCCGTCATGTAGTCGTTGATCCCTGCGGCGAAGCCGGAAGAGACCTCCTTCACGAGAGCTGGGAGGTCATCAAAGGCGGCCTCTGCGTCCTTGGTCAGGCGGAGGAGCCGGAAGGTGCGATCGATCTTGAGGGCCGCCTCACCTTCAATCTCCGTGCGTCTGCCGAGGACCGTCCAATATCCGCTCAGGGCCTCCTCAAGCCGGTCTTCAGCGAGGGCCCAGCCGTACCCATAGCCCGCGCCATAGTCCGTCTCCGACAGGACATGGGGGACTCCCCACGGGTCGCGGAGGACCGTGGTTTGGCCCTGTTCCTCCTGCAGACCAGGGCTGGCGACGAGCGCTACCAATCCAAGAACGGCACCTGAGATCATTCCAAGAGTGTATCCCGAGGGAGGCGATCCCTCTCTATGCCCCGCCAGCCAGGGAAAAAGCACCTGTGGCACGACCCTCGTGCCGTCCTTGGCCTCAGGGGCGAGCTAGACGAAGCCCAGGGCGGGTAAATCGGCCACAGGGCCTCACGGATCGCAGAAGGCTACGTATAGATGGCCAATACGCTTCGATATGGGTCGAAGGACATACCGATGTGGTGCACCCCAGAGCATGCCGATGAGAGCACTCCCAAAACCTAGGACTGCAAAGCCGCAAGGGGTCTGCGAAGGAGCGCGGGCAACCCTAGGGTGCTCGCGACGACATCGAATCAGCGCGTTCGCGAGCTGCTTGATGCTCGCAGGCTTGAGCCTGCCCTCCTGCCTGTCGGTGGAGGAGCGGCCGCTCGAAGCGGAGCAGGTCACTCAGGACGTGAGCTCGCGCTCGGAGGATCCGGTCCCCGCGATCAAGGCGTCCCTTGAGCTCTTCGAAGAGGTGCCCCTAGGCCTCAAGCTGCCCGACTCACTCGACCCCACGCGTGACGCGGGGCGCGACGTCTTTTGGCACGCCCACGCGCTCGCCTTCGCTCCCGCGGTGCGCGCGGCTCGTCGCACGCTGCGAGCGGCGTGGGAAGAGGTCAACGCCGCGGGACGTCCGGAGGCGCTCAAGGCGTCTTACCAGATGGAGAGCTTCAGCGACCCATCTAAACAGCAGGGCGTGGTCGCCACCGTCGACCTCTTGCGCTGGCTCGGCTTTGGAACGAGCACAGCGGAGAACGCCGTCGCACAGCAGCTCGCCGGGGTCGCCATCGGAGAGCTTGAGGTCGCCGTCTGGCGCGCGGTCTTCGCAGTGGACGACGCGCGCGTGCGGCTGGTCACGGCACAAGAGGAAGAGGCGGTACTCCAGGCGCTCGCGACAGAGGCCGAGGAAGATTGGCGGCGGATCGAGCTGCTCAGAGAGCGCGGTTGGATCGGGGAGGGACTTCACGGACGAGGTCAAGCGGTGCTGAGAGAGCTCTGGCGCGAGCACAGCCTGCTCGAAGCCCGGACCGCTGCCGCTCGCGAAGAGCTAGCCATCGCCGCAGGTTTGTCGCCCGACGCGCCCGCCCTCGAAGCCGTAACGCTGAGCGCACCGAGAGAAGATGACCCTGTCACCCTGCCGGATCCAGGCGCTCTCTTCGAGCGCCTGCCAGAGCTGCGCCGTGCGCGCCGTGACTACGCCCTCGCAGAGGCCGAGCTGCGCCTTGAGGCGGCGGCGTCTTGGCCCACCCTGCGCGCTGGACCAGCCTTCAAGATCCTGCCGGACGATGTCCTGACGGGGGGGGTGATCTCATTCGAGACGCCCTGGCCTGGGGTGGCGAGCGCGCGCGTCGAGGGCGCGCTGGAGCGGCGAGAGGCAGCGCGTGAGCGCGTTGAAGACACGTTAACAGCCGCCTTGGCGCGCGCGCAGTCGCGACGCCAGCAGCTCCTCTTGGCTCATGAGCACCGCGTCCGCGACGTCGCGCCGCAGCTTGAAGGCAGCGCCAGCGCCTTGCGCGCAGCGCGGGCCTGTTTGAGCGTCCACGAGACCACAGAGGTCGTAGAGGTCTGGCTCGACGCCCTGGGGCTACGCTCCCGCGCCGTACTCGAGGGATCTCGAGCTACCCGGCGAGAGCTCTTAGCGGACCTCGACTACCGCGAAGCGGTCGGCGAACGTCCTGGCCTCGACCCTCGAACTCCCGTCGACGAAATTGAGACCCGCCCATCCATGGAGGCAAGACAGTGAACGACGACATCGACCTCTCCGTCCTGGCTCGCTCCGACCAGAGCGTTGATCCGCCGCCGCCCCGCAGGAGATGGCTCTGGGTGCTGATCCCAACAGCGATCGTGATCGGCTTCATCCTGATCGTGCTTGAGTCTTCACAAGGTCTCTTCACAGCGGCAACTCCCGTGACCATCGTGCGGCCCGAGGCCGCGCAAAACTCAGGGGGACCCTCAGGATCAACCGTCCTTCAGGCAGCAGGTTGGATCGAACCTGACCCCTTCAGCGTCCGCGTGACCGCCCTCACATCGGGCGTGATCGAGGAGCTGTTGGTACAGGAGGCGGACACGCTCAAGGCCGGCGACGCCGTCGCTATGCTGGTCTCGGAGGACGCCGAGCTCGGCCTCGAGGCGTCCCGGGCGGCCCTCGCCCTCGCTCAAGCAGAGCAGCTGCTAGCACAGGCCGAGCTGGACTATGCCAAGGGCGCCTTCGAGGCAGCGCTCGAGGTCACCGAAGCGCGCGACGCGGCCCGCGCGGATCACGAGAGCCGCGCAGCCGAGGTCGAGCTCCGCCAAGCCGCGACCCAAAAGGCCCTGGCCACGGTCGGAGTAGCCAACGCAGCGCTTGAGACCCAGCGCTACTTGCGCGAGGAAGGCGCCGCCGGCCCCTGGCAGGTCGAGCTCGCCGAGGCGCGACTGCAGGAAGCAGAAGCTGAGCTCGCTAGCCTCAAGGCGCAGGTCCTGAGAGCCGTCGCCGAAGAGGCCCAGAGCCTCGCGCGAAAGCTGCTCGCTGAGGGAGACTTCGACTTGCGGCTTGAAGAGCACCGCCGAATCGCAGCCGCCGAGGCTGTGCTCGCGCGCACCGACGCCACCGCGCGAGCGGCAGAGGTGACGCTCGCCGAGGCACAGCTACGCCTCGACCGCATGACGGTTCGCAGCCCCATCGACGGGGTGGTGCTCTCGCGCGACGCGTACGCAGGCTCAGTCGTCGGACC
>PVBE011260581.1_pt1 | contig 44393 bp, 37 predicted proteins | sample 1631181 | NCBI WGS metagenome assembly PVBE01 (sample SAMN08397723, study PRJNA350692) | Marine metagenome, whole genome shotgun sequencing project. | isolation source: water | place: Pacific Ocean | collected 2012-04
CCGCCGCCGCCGCCGCCGCCGCCGCCACCGCGACCACGACCGCCGCCACGATTTCCGGGAAGACCGCCGCCGGGGAAGCCCGGGATCTGACCCGATCGTCGTCCGCCGCGACCGCCGCCACCACTACCGGGCCCCGGCCCCATCCCGCCACCGGAACCGCCACCGGGACCGCCGCCACCGGGGCCACCGCCACCGGGACCACCGCCACCAGGACTGCCTGAACCACCGCCACCAGGTCTCGGGCCACCGGAACCGCCACCGCCGGGACGGCTCCCACCGCCGCCGCCACCCTCACCCGTGATGATGTCGACAATGTCTCGGCCCTGCTGGACCACGTCCTTGATCTCCTTCAGCGCATCCTTGATTTCCGAGATCGGGCCGCCGCCACTACTTCCACCCCGGTTGCTCGTGGTCGTGGTGCTCTCTTCGCCCTTGTTGATGACCACCTCCGTGCCGGCCGGGACCTCGAGAGGATCCTCGATCTGGGGGTTGTCCTTCAGGAGCTGCTGTGTGGAGACGCCGTTGTTCTGGGCCACCTGGCTGGCTGTGGCCTTCGAAGAGGAGGACACCAGCTTGACCTTCTCGTTTCCGATGGCCGCACCACCGGATCCCTTGGCGAACTTGTCCGCCACCCACTCCTTCATCTTCAGGGAGACGCGCGCACGGATGGGGGTGCCGTCCGGGCCGAACATCAGGTAGGTGGTGTTCACCGACTCGATGACACAGGTCATCGAGAAGCTGCCCCAGCTGAACTGCAGCTTGGGCGGACGCTTCTTCTCCAGCCCCTCCCCCGGGTTCACCTCGGGGTTGGTCAGGTTGAGCAGACCGTTCACCCACTTCTGGCGCACGTCCGAGTTCGATTCGTTCGTGGTGTCGAAGTAGGCGTCCAGAGAGACCACCATCGGAGCACCCTTCTGGTACTCCAGGCCAGCGTTCTGCCCCTGGTCGTCATGCTCCTTCCAAGACACCGCCTTGTCGACCTTGAACTCCTTGGGGTTGTACTGGAAGGTGAAGGTGCCGCCCTTCTCCAGATTGGCCAAGGTGGCCTTACCACCAGTTGTTGACATCGTTGTCCTCCTGGCGCCGCTCCTGGCGCACCTCAAGCTCGCGGTTCACAACTTCCAGTACTTCTCGTCCCAGCGCCTCGATATCGACGCTCTGCTTGAAGGCGGTCTCGCTCTCCCCAATGTCGCCGCCTTTCTCGATCGACTTGTCCGGCCGATCCGCGTGCGCCAGCTTGGCGTGGCGCTGCGCCTCGGACACCTGCCCTCCCTGGGCCAGGTGAATGAGGCTCTTCAGCTTCTGCGCGAGCCTCATCACCTTGTCGGCACCGACCGCCGACTCCGATGTGGCCGCGCCGGCTCCCGGACGGAGCCCGGTCCAACCGTTGATGACACGGGTTGTACTGCGTGTCCCGCGCCTGAAGCCGCCTCTCTTGGGGGAGCCTCCCAAGGAAGTGCGCGCGTCCCGCGCACGGTCCTGGAGATCCTGACGGGCATCGCCGCCTCCGCCCGAAGCTGCCTGGATCTGCTCGATGACCTGGATGACCGGCTTGGGCAGCCGGGTGTTTCGGAGCTCAGCACCCCGACTCACGATGATCTCGACCACCGCCTTGGGGTCACGGGCGTCGGCCAGCTGGCGAATCAGCTCACCACTGGCTCGGATGCGGTGAGGTCGGTCCGTACGTTCGGCCCAACCCGGTATGCCCGGCATCGGTGAGCCATGAGCCATCGCGGCCAGGGTCTCGGTCATTTCCCGTCCCGGCATCTCCATGTCCGGGGCGTGATGCCAACCCAAGGGGGTGCGCGTGCGGTAGGCCCCGTCCCAGGCACTGCGTGGCGTTCCGAAGACCCCCGCACCAGACCAGGCACTGCGACCCGTCCTTGTGGAGAAGGCACCACGGTAGGCGCTGCTTCCCTGGCCAAAGGCGACGCGAGCCCCAAGCCAGTCGGTGGGCCGGGTAGCGTCGGAGCGAGCGCCGGTCCATGAGCCGTCCGGCGTCACGAAACTCGACGCCCCATCCCAGGAGCCCGAGAAGCTGCGGCCCGAGCGGGCACCGCTCCACGCGCGGCGTTCTGTCCGGGAACTGCCGGCTCCCGCCCACTCCGTACCGGGGGTGGTCCCACTGCGCGCGCCGTCCCACGCGGAAGAGCGCGTGGTGGTGACCGACGCTCCACCCCATTCGGAAGAGGGCGTGGTGCCAACCGGCGCACCGGTCCAGCCGCCAATGCGGGACGAACCCTTCCGAGCACCCGCCCAGTCTGCCGAGGTGGTGGTGAAGCTGCCCGCACCGGTCCAGTCCGCGGCCGAGGTCGTGAAGCTCCCGGCTCCTGCCCAGGCCCCACGTGGCGTCGTGCCGCTGCGCGCTCCTTCCCACTCACTCCCGACGATGTGACGGATCACGGTCGCGGTCGAGGCCGGGGAGGTGCGTGCATGGGCCAGCGGTCCGTGCACGGATACCGGATCGGGGGACGCCCTCCGAGCGATGACGCGCGAGATGGTCGCTGCGAGCTTCGGCATCTTCAGCGCGCGCTCCGCCGCCGCAACGGCCGGCGCGGGTCGCGACGGCTTCGCTGCAACCCGAGCCCCCGCCCAGGGAGTGCTCCGCCAGGGACTGTCGACGATGCGAGCGGTCGCACCCATGTGTCGCACGCGCTCGGCGATGGCCTCGGCCTCTTCGACGCTCTCGGCGTGTACGACGAGCGTACCTTCCGGAGCCGTCGGAGGCGCCATCCGCGGCAGGAGGCTCCTGCGGCCCCCACGGGTTCGGCTCGGCCGACCCGTCGCCTCGATTCTCTCAGCAGCCCAGTTGGCTGCGCCAAGGCGCGCAGGCGTCCACTCACCGGTCGAAGAGCTGCCCGATCGGGCGCCGACGAAGACTCCGCGTGACGTCCGGTGCAGTGCAGAGCGCCGGAAAGGCGTTCGTTCCGTGGTCGTGCTGGCCGCACCAGCCCAGTCCAGCGAGGGGGTCCGCCTGGTGCGCGCTGCCGAGGAGGTGGCTGCGCTGTGCGCGACAGCCGCTCCGAACCAGTCCCTCTGTGCGGTCCTTGTCGTTCTGGCTCCGCTCCAGTCGGCCGAGGGGTCGGATGGCTGGAGCGCAGCGGACTCGCTGCGCCCGCTGGTCCACACGCCACTGGCGGTACGAACGACCCGCGCACCGCGGGTGGCCCGGACAACAGGGCTGGCGGCGCGGACGCGCCGGGTGATCGGAGCCGAGAGGCGTGTAGAGCGTCTGGGGACGGACCGATCGGCAGCGGCGGTGGTGGGCCGTGAGGGCTCGGCAAAGGCTTCCCCAGGGGGAACAAAGGCAGCGCTGGATCGCAGCACCGGCTGCAGACCGCGTCGGCCGCCACGAGTCCGAGCCACCTGCGCTGGCCGGGCGTGGGGGGCCAGGTCCTCGACGACGGTACGGATCGTGCGGGCACCAGCGACCTTGCGGAGGACCTTTCGGATCTCCACCACGCGGGTGTTTTCATCCAGCGTGACGGTCCGCGCCAGCACCTGAGCAAGCTGCTTCCGACCGCGAGCGTCGAGCAGCGGAGCGGCAGCCTGCGCTGCTCGCACCACGGGATCCCGCTGGGATACGGCCTGCTGAAGACGCCGACCGACGCGCTCGGCAGGCCGGTCCGCCGAGGACCGGCGAGACCGCGGGCGGCGCTCCCTCGTGCGCAACTCCGGCACGGTCTCAGCATCGCGGTCGACGTAGATGACCTTGGCCTCAACCTTCGCCGACTTCCGAGCAACCCGGGCGGGCGTCCACGGCGTGACCAGCCAGGGGCTGTCAGCAACGCTGGTGGTGACCCAACCGCTGCGACGAGGAACGGGCGCGGACTCTTCCTCCGGCTCCTGAGAGGGCTCGGCGACCCCTGGCGGCAGCACCATCGCACTGCTCTCCAGGGCCATGCCCCAGGAGAAGCCGCGGCGAGGCTCGCCCGGGAATCGCTTCCGGGCCGCGGTTCTCAGTCCCGGACGCCGGGCCTGGAATTCCTGCTGCCTGCGATCGCGCCACCAGCGCGACAAGGCCAGGCGCCGCATGCGTGCGTAGTAGCGCTTTCCGCTCAGGTACTGCGGCCCGTCCTCGCTACCGGGCTCGTCCGGCTGAGGTGCCCAGGGGTCCTCCAGGCCGAAACGGGCGAAGAAGACCGACGAGAGGCCCGTCAGTCGACTGATGCGCTCGTCGATACGCCCAGCGATCCCCGCACTTCTGCGACGCTTGCTTCGGGCCTCGAGCCGTTCGATGAGGGAGGTGCTCATGCCGTCAGCTCACCGTGATTCCGTGGTGCGCGAGCTCGATCATCTCGACCGCAAGCTCCGCTCCGTTCGCCACGAAGTTCGGACCCTCGTAGGCCACTGGCCACGCTTTCACGAAGGAGTACCGGCGGACCTCGTCCATGGCCAGGTTCTTGAGAATGATGGCGCCGTTGCGGCGCTTCGCAAAGCCGTCCTCGAGGATCTCGTTCCGCCACTCCAGCAGGCTGGTGTCCGTGGTCACGCCGTATCGGAGCACCAGGTTCTCCCAGCGACTCTGGCCGGGCAACTTGTGAACGCGATGGTTCATGCCGCCCTCCTCGAGCTCGAAGACCTGGGTCGAGGTCTTCAGGCCGTTGCACTCCATGAACTGCGCCACGGAGATGCCGTCGATCTCCAACTCGAAGACAAAGTTGCCTTCGGGCTCGAAAGAGGTCTGTCCGTTGGTGTCGAAGGTGCGGGCCATCGTTCAGCTCCTAGACCGCCTCGCCGAGGCGAAGATCGATCGTGATGTGCTCGGTCGTCGTGATGGGGCGGAGGCTCACCTGGACATTCATCTGTCCGGCATCCCTTGCCTCCTTGGGGTTGGTCTCTCGGTCGCAGCGAACGAGGTAGTCCCGGCCAGCCGCTTCACCCGTCAGCATGCCAGCCGCCCAGAACTCGTCCAGACGGGCCTTCACGTCACGCTCCAGCACCTTCCACATCGAGGGACTGTTCTGCTCGAACACCACCCACTCGTTGTCACGGCGAAGCTGCTCGGCGATCATCGAGACGATCCGGCGGGAGTTCACGTACTCCCACCTCTCCTCGATGCTCAGGGTGCGAGCACCGAAGACCAGAACCCCCCGGCCCGGCTGCACCACGATGGGGTTGACGCCGCGGGCAGCCATGGCGGAGGACTCGTTCCAGTCCAACTCCACCTGCGGGTGTGTGATGCCGAGAACCGGAGTGTTGGCAGGCGGCCAGACCACGCCAAAGGGCGGATGCTCCCGCTCCGTCCGAGCGAAGACGCCAAGCACGGAGCCACTGGGGGGCATGAGCACCTCTCCGGACTTGAGCCAGGGGTAGTAGACGGCCCCGAAGGACAATTCATCCCCTCGACTTTCCTTGAGATTCTCCAACCAGGCCAGGACCGCCGGACCATGCAGATCGCGCGGTGCGTCAATGATGAGGAAGCGGTTGACCATCTGCTGGCAGTGGGAGAGCAGCAGTTTGTACAGAATGTCCGCGTGGCCGCTCACGCCGCCGGTTCGGGTGAACTCACAGCGCATGTACGCTGCGCACGGAACCGCCAGCAAAGAGATGTCTTCGGACCCGCGCAGTCGCTCCAGCAGGGGCCCCAGCACATGATCGACCGAGTCGGGTTCCAGAAGCTGCTTCTCGTCCTCCACACAGACGCCGTAGAGGTGACACTCGTCCCCACCGTTGTCGAAGAAGGCCCGCACAGCTTGACGAGAGGGCCGGTCGAAGAGCCCTTGAAGCGGGTGGTCCAGCAGCTCCTGGGGGCGGCGTAGCGGGAGCTCCAGGAAGTCTCCAGCGCTCGCATCCGTGGGCCAGTCATCCCGATGGATGATCCCTATGATGCCCGCGATGTCACAACGCACGATCCCATAGCGCCTGGTAGGCAGCGAGGTGTGCTGTATGGAGATCCCAGGCTTCATCTGAGGCGTACCGAAAAGGAGGAGTGTGAAGGCACCACCTGCAGGTCTGCAGGCCGAGTCTCGTGACCCCGAGGGGGGTCTGGTGCATAGGTCCGTCTAGCGCGAGTTGATCTTCTCGTTGATCCGGGAGATCTCCTTGACCCAGCCATGACGCTCACGATGAGCCATGTCCAGGAGGGTCTCCCGGTCCCAATGGAAGTGGTACGCGATGAACGCTACCTCCTTGGAGATATTCTCCAGGGGGTAGCTTACGATTCCCCCAGGCGGCCGAACTCCTTATCGAACTTCTCGCCGCACTCGGGACACGTCACACGTACCGTGGCCTCGTCCTCATTGATTCGGTTGTACATCTCCTCGAGAAAGCGGAGGTCCGCCGCGAAGAGATTTTCGATGACGCCGGTGTTGACATCCGTGATGGCACCGAGCCGATTCACGACTCGACTGAGAAGCACGATGATGAGGTAGGCGCGGTTGCGCTGTACCCGCATGTCGCTCAACGGGACGATTTCGTCCTTGGCGTTTGCGAGTCTCATCACGCCGTCCTTGTGGACGTTCCCATCCTTGTCGATGTAGCCCATGGGAAGGACGAATTCGTACTCGGTTTTAAACTCCATCAGTTCCTCTTCACACCTGCGTCAACGATGAACCGCATCATGAGAACGCCGCACTATGCGCGTTCGACCTTCTCAATCGCGATCTCGATCTTCTCGATCGCCATGGAGCTGGAATCCGAGTCCATCTCCGGAACGTGCCACTTGCAAGGCCACCCTTCATAGAAGTTGTAGCGAGCGACTTCCGACTGGCCATCCTGGTCCAGGATGATGATCGAACCCGAGCGGCGATCGATCTTGCCGTCCTCGATGTTCTTCCTCCAGTTCCAGAGGTCGTCGGTCGCCGTGTAGCCACGCTCGAGAACGATGTTCGCGAAAGTGGTACGACCCGGCTTCTTACGAACGACTTTGTCGTTGCCCTGCTTGAACTCGATGATCTCGGTTTCGCTGTCCATTCCGGAGACGGACTTGAAACCACCCACAATGATGCGGGTGTCGCTGATGATCCCCTGGATTTCCAGAAGGAAGTGATACGAGCCGTACAGTTCTTCGGTCGGCATGTTGGTGGTCCTCGCTATGGTTGCCTGAGGCTGACGGATCGCCTCCGGCTTGGGTTGTCAATCAGTGGGGCTTACTCCTCGATCAGGCCTCCGCCGTCCCACTGACCAATATTGAAGATAACAAACTCGGCGGGCTTCACCGGACACACTCCGACCTGGACATTCACCTGGCCGGCGTCGATGAGGTACCGGGAGTTGGTCTCCTCGTCACACTTGACGTAGAAGGCCTCTTCCGGCGTGGTCCCGAAGAGAGCGCCTGAGCGCCAGACCCGCAGAAGGTAGGCGCGCACGTCACGCACCAGCTTCTTCCACAGAGTGTGGTCGTTCGGCTCGAACACCGCCCACTGGCTACCGATCATGATGCTCTGTTCGATCATGATGAAGAGCCGGCGGACATTGATGTACTTCCACTGCGGGTCGTTCTTCGTACCCAGGGTACGAGCGCCCCACACCCGAATGCCACGGTCCTTGAACACGCGCACGACGTTGATGCCGCGCTCGTTGTACTGGGCCTGCTCGATCCGGTTGATGTTCTGGCTGAGACCGGTGATGCCCAGGACCAGCTCGTTCGCCGGCGCCTTGTGCACACCACGTTCGCCGTCCACCCGGGCAATGATGCCGCAGAGGTGACCGCTGGGAGGAACGAAGAGCTCGTTCTTCTCGGTCTTGATGAGCTTGCGACGGTTGGGGCCGGTGACCTTGATGTGGTCCTGGTTGCCGGTGTACCAACTGGGCTTGGTCACCTTGACCCACGGAACGTAGAGAGCGCCGTAGCCCTTCGCGCTGGCCGGGATGTCCATGGCGCCATCGGAGACGATGGGTCCATCCAGGATGGCGAAGCGGTCCTTGCGAATCTCGCAGAGCTCCAGCATTTCCCTCTGCTGGTTCGGCTTGAGACCCGGAGAAGCCATGAGGGCCATGTCGTCGATGTCGTCAAAGGCGTAGAGCCCCAGCTTGTCGGCCTGGTTCTCACGGATGGAGCAGTCCAGATCCTGCGTCCCCATCAGGTAGACGTAGCACTTGCCCCCACCGTTGTCGTAGAAGCCGTTGACGGAGGAGACGAAGGTGAAGACCGAGGGCTGGGAGAGGAAGTCCTGGAACTCCTTCTTCAGCGCCGGGTCCCGCGCCAGTGCGTCGAAGACGGCATCCGCGGCGTCGTCCGGGTCGTCGAAGCTCTCGCCGACCAGATCCTCGATGGGACGGATGGCCAGGAGGTACTCGGCGAAGAAGGACTGCAGCCAGCGGAAGAACTCACTCTTGTTCGTGATCCCGACCGGCGGGATGGAGTACTCGCTGTTCAGCGCGGTGGGCTGGGCGCTGTCGAACTTGAAGCCGTAGACCTGCAGGAGGTCCTTGGCGTGGGTCGGCGCCGGCTTGTCCAGGGCGAAGGTGTCGTGAACGCTGTTCAGCATGTCCTCGACAGCCTGGTCGTCATCGGTGATGACCGCGCCCTTGCTGTTGAGGAGGATCTCCGCGACGTCCACAAAACGATCGGTCTGCTTGGAGTCCGAGATGCGCACCCGGCCGGTGGTTCCCGGGCCGAACTTGACGCTGTGACCGTTGAGGTTGAGGAGCTTCTTCAGGTCCTTGACGTTGCGCGCCTTGAAGCGGAAAGCGCTGGTGAGGGCCTGGCCCGCATCCTGCGCGTTTTCCTTGGCGATGGTTCCCTGGCTGTCCACGAGCTGAGGGAGCACCTTGCCTTGCAGCGCTCGTCGGCTGTCGCTTCCGGAGATGGCCATGGCGTCGGCGTCCGGGTTGAACTCGAAGAGTCCAATGAACCCGGGTACGGCGGTCGCAACCGATTCGATCGGCTTGGGGCCGGAATCGACTTCGCGAATGTAGACGCCGGGAGTCTTGTATTCCACGCTCTCTTACTCCTCGTTATTCTTCTTCCGGGCTCGCTCCTGCGAAAGCACATGGCGAGGTACAACGCCGTGTGCCGCGGGCCCGGGGGGCTTGATCGGCGGCTGTCCTTTCCGAGCACCCGTGATGCGACCGGAAGGACGAGCCAAAGTTGTTGACGTGTCCGGAACGGACTGTGGCTCCAGATAGTCCTGATCCCCCGCAGGCCCCATCGCGATGGAGGAACCTGTACCAGCAGGGATGAGAGGACCGTCCAATACCACCCGCGCACGGTATGTCACCCAATGCCTGTAGGGTGCCTCGACCAGGGTGAACAAGTTGACGGCATCGCCGATGGTGAGGTCATCTACGAGCGACAGGGAGACCTTTTCCATCTGCACGTCTTCGTCGTCGCCCACGGCGCGCTTGGGATCCCAGACGCCTCCAGTGCTGTCCACTTCGGAACCGTTGGGCAGTAGAAAACGGCGGGGTCGGTAGACCAGACGAGGGGTTGCGTGCAGGGTGAGCATGACCCATCCCATCAACCGCTCAGCGTCGCTGCGGAACTTGCTGTGGGCCATGACCAGGTAGAACAGGTCCACCAGGATGGGGGGCCGGTGGTAGAAGAGCTCGGGACCGTCGGGGCCTGGGACTTCGACCGGGGCCAGCTGGAAGCGCTTCTGACGCTGCAGGCTGGGGTTCTGGGCCACACGGTACATGTAGAGGTAGATGACCTCTTCGCGATCCTTGGGGACGAACTTGAGATCCTCCTCCATGCGCGGCGGCCGATCGTTGATGTCGTAGTTGTCCAGCAGGCGTCGTTGAACGGCCTCGGTGACCTCACCGATGATGTTGAAGGAGCTGAAGCCCGCGGTCTGCAATTCCTGCATCACGCATCCTCTCGGAGGGTCCACAGGCGTGGCGGAGGCGCGAAGGGGAGCTCACGGTGGATACCGGGGAGCCCCTGAATGGCGGGACGATCCAGGGCCTCGGCGACCTGCTGGTGGTAGGGGCGGCGCGACTCTCGCCGACCCAGACGATCCCGCTGGGGGTGTCGCTGGTTGAAGGTCGGCTGCACCTCGAAGGGCGTCCGCACCAGTCGAATCAGCTGAGGAGCATTGGGCTCGCAGCGAGGCTGGCCGTGCGCCGAGCGGGTCTTGCCGCTGCTGATCGGGGTGTGCTCCTGAGCTGCGCGATCCCTCACGAAGGACTCACGCTCCAAGCGCTTCTCCGCCTCAAACACGGTGCCGTAAGCCATCAGCTGGCGCTGACCCAGGACCGGTCTGTTCAGACGAGATTCGACGACGCGCAGGTTCATGAGGGCTCGCAGGCTACCCAAAGTAGGAGAAGGGGGTCAATGCCCGCACACCTAGCATCACCACCCAAGACGGCGCCAACGATTACCCATCGATGACACAAGAGGCTCTGGGCCCAACAAGCGCCTCTATGATGGGGTCGTGGCCGGACGTCAAAAGAAGAACCCGATCAGCAGCAAGGGACACCCTCTGCGAACGATCCGGCATGGCGGAACGAAGACCGGCGTGGACGACATGACCAGCCACATGCTTCGGAAGGCGGGCGCTGGGATCGGCAACGATCAACTCAAGGACCTGCTCAAGAACGCCAACGGAAAACGGGACGGGGTGATCGACTTCATCATCGAACGCCTCAAGCAGGTCCGCGACGTGCAGCTCAAGGAAGCGATGGCGTGGCAGCACCACGGCGAGTGGTACCGCTACGCCTTCCGAAACCAGGACGGGTACAACCTCCCCGATCCGAAGCGCTGGCACGAGTGCGCGGGTCTGTACAAGCGCGCCACCGAAGCGGCCTGCAACGGCGACCTGGGGCGCGCCGTCCAGATCATGGAACAGGGCATGCAAAAGGAAGCCGAGGCCTGGGAGACCGTGCCGAAGTTCGTGGAGTCCAAGCTGGACCCATGGCAGCACAGCTGGACCGAACGACCGGAAGCTTCGGACAACGTCAGCGAAGAAGCCCAGTGCGATCGTCGCGACAAGCCCCAGGAGTTGACCCTCGCCGATCGCGTTCTCTCCGCGGACCCGCGGGTCAACCCCGTCACCGCTCAGCTGCTCACGCGACCTCACGACTGGTACGCCGGAGAAGAGGAAGACGAAGAGAACGAAGAGGACGGAAGCAAGAAGTCGTGAGACGCTAGCCCCCGCGCCCGGTGCTGCCGGGGCATGGAGGCAGCGTGCCCGTAGTCGAGAGCCTGGGTCGCCTGGTGGGCTTCCCAACCGTCAGCAATCGGCCGATCACCGAGCTCGCCGCCTACATCGCCTCTCGCAACGAGGATCAGGGCTTCAGCGTCGAGTTCTTCGAGGATCCGACGGACTCCACCAAGGTCAACGTGGTCGCCACGGCCGGCCCGGAGGCTCCCGGTGGACTGATGCTGTCGGGCCACATGGACGTGGTCCCCGTCGAGGGTCAGCCCTGGACCAGCGACCCCTTCGTGCTCACCGAGCGCGGCGACAAGCTGCTGGGCCGTGGAACGAGCGACATGAAGGGCTTCATCGCTGCGACCCTGGAGGCCCTTGATCGCATCGACTGCAGAGCTCTGACGAAGCCCCTGGTGCTGGTGTGGACCCACGACGAGGAAGTCGGCTGCCTGGGCGCCCAGAAGCTCGTCCCGCGCCTGAGGGGCAGGCCCCTGCCCACCGAGTGCCTCATCGGGGAGCCCACGGACTTCCAGATCTTCCGCATGCACCCCGGGCACGTGGCCGTGCGCATCACCGCCAGGGGGCTCTCCGCGCACTCCTCGAAGCCCGACCTGGGGCGCAGCGCGATGAAGGTCATGACCCGGGTGCTGCAGAAGCTCGAGGAGATCGAGGAGGGCCTCAAGCTCGAGACGCGCCTGCACGATTACCTGGAGCGCCCCTACACCACCTTCAACGCTGCCCAGATCCAGGGAGGTTCAGCGATCAACCTGGTGCCGGACCGCGTCACCCTGGATCTTGGCTACAGGCCTCTTCCCGGTGATGACCCCTTCGAGGTCCTGGAACGCATCACGGACCGGATCGCTGACCTGGACGCCACGGCGGAGCTTCTGCGCTTGACCTCGGCCATGCTCACCCCCGACGGAACGCCCTTGCAGCGCCTCTGCGAGAAACACGCGCTGCACCCGCGCCCACTGTCGGCCTCCTTCGCCACCGATGGCGGCGCCCTGGCCGACCTGGGCATTCACAGCATCGTCTTCGGTCCGGGGAGCATCGACGTGGCGCACGCACCGGACGAGTACGTCGCCACCGACGCCCTTCATCGCGCCGTCGACATGGTCGAGTCCATGGTCCTCGAGCGCTGCTCCGGGTGAGGGAAGCGACTCAGAGGTCGCAGATCTCCGACGCCGAGCAGTCGTCCGCGATCTGACCCCAGCCGAGCAGGAGGTCGTCGCAGTCCCAGGTGTTGAGGGTCTCCCAACACGTCCCCCATTCCTCGCGATCGAAGCCGTTCTCCTGGCAGCGATCCTGGTCCCAGACCCCCTGGAACAGGTCTTCGTTCAGATCGAAGCAGTCCTCCCACTCCTCGTCGTCGATGAGATCACACTCGAGCGCGTGATCGCAGTAGGCGATCGCCGCCTTGTCGGGAGCGTCTTCGAGCTTGGGCACGCAGGAAAGAAGAAGGAAGAGCATGGCCTCTGCTAACCGAGGACGGAGCGGGCGCCCTCCACGATGGCGGCGGCCTGGGCGTGCTGACCGTCCTCCACGATGCGCTCACCACCCACCCACACGTCCCTCACGCGGGCAGCACCCCAAAGGGCGGCCGTCAGAGGCTGCGCGCCGGCCATCCGGACATCGGCCAGGTCCACAGCGACAAAGTCGGCCACCGTGGGCTCGATGCCCAGGGCCCTGCGGCCCTCTTCGCTCCCGATCTGGAGGAGCCTATGGGCGAGAGCGTCACGATCCCCCGGTGGGGTGAGCACGTTGCGTCGGCCCTGGCAGGCGCGAGCGTGCCACTCGAGGCTCCGCAGCTCCACAAAGGGGTCGATGAGCGCGTGGCTGTCGGTGCCAATGCACAAGGCCACGCCGTCGAGGTGGTCCAGGGGCAGGAAGCCGTCCCCAAGGTCCAGCTCGGTGGTGGGACAGGCGCAGACCCGAGCCCCGGCCCGGCGCAGGCGTTCCCCGTCGTTCGGTACCTGCGGCCAGGTCATGTGCACCGCGGTGAAGTCGGGACCGAGCAGCCCACAGTCCTCAAGAAGCGCGGTGGGGGACATGCCGTGTTCGTTCAGGCACTCCGCGTTCTCCCGAGGCTGCTCGCTCACATGGGCGTGCACCGGTCCTTCGAAGACCGAGAAGGCCTGGAGCCACTCCTTGCTGCACGCACGGACCGAGTGCGGAGCCAGCCCCACGGTGACCGCGGGGTCCTCGATCCCCGCGAGGCGCTGGCAGGCCAGCAAGGCCTCATCCGGATCCCGGTCTCGAAATCGCTTCTCGCCTCCGACCCCGTAGGCGACCCGCAGCAAGGTGATGCGGATGCCCACCCTGCGCGCCGCCCGGATGACGCGCCGCGCCAGCTCGTCCGGGTCGGCGTAGGGCCGTCCGTCCGGAGAGTGGTGAAGGTAGTGGAACTCGCCCACCGCGGTGAAGCCGGCCAGAGCCATCTCCAGGAAGGCCAGGGCCGAGACCGCTTCGATGCCGTCCGGATCCAGGCGGGTCGCCAGCCCGTACATCCGCTCGCGCCAGGACCAGAAGTCGTCCCTCCCCCCCTCGGTCCACTGCACGTGTCCCCGCAAGCCACGCTGGAAGGCATGACTGTGCGCGTTCACCAGGCCCGGGAGCAGCAGGCGCTCCGGCAGATCCACCGGACCGGTCGCTTCACGCACGCAGGCCACGCGACTCCCCGCCACGCAAACCTCCCAGCCCGTCATCACCCTGCAATCGTGGACGAGCAGTTCGGGGCGAAGGATGAGGCTATAGTCGGAGCGAGATGTCACGCACGATTCCCGGCGAGGAGACCGTCGATCGTCTCATGGAGCGGCGTGAGCTGCGGCGCATCACACTGCCCGGCGGTCGCGAAGCCTACACCGGACCGGGCGCGACCCGTGCCCTTCAGGCCCTGAACGCCGAAGCCATGACGGTGGATCGCTCGATCCTCGTGGCCGAAGACTTCAACTCGGCCGACCCCTACGACATGAGCCTCTTCGCCCACGAGGCCTACCACGCGGACCACGGGCGAGACGGGCCGCTGAACCACGCCATCCACGACGGCGAAGAGACCGCTGCCCGCGCGGTGGAGCAGATGGTCTTCCACCGCATGGCCGGCGGCTACGACCCTGGCTACGCACCCGCCTCGGGCAAGGGCCGCACCTACGAGAGCCAGACCCCCGACAACGAGGGCCGAGGCGAGGGAACCTTCAACCGTGGAGCGGACGAAAAGCCCGACGCGGTGGACTCGGAACCCGACGCACACCGCGGCTATTGGCTGCTGCGCAAGATGGGACTGAGCCACATGGATGTGGTCGAGAAGATGGCGCGCAACGTGCTCTCCGCAACGGACGATGCCAAGGAGGTCTCTGTCCAACGTCAGATCCACCTCAAGGGCGCGTTCTCGAAGAAGTAGTACGCTCCGGCGAGCATGAGCACCGTCTACGAGGAACTTGCCCGCCGCCTGCGGAGGACGGATCTGCTGCTCTTGCGGGCGGTACGGCGTCAACGCGCCCGACCCGCGATGCGCGCCAAGGGGCAGTTCTGGGGCAGCGTGATCACCGACGACGAGGTCGATGCCCTGCTCCGGGAGCACGGCGAGATCGACTACCCCATCGCCGACGACGGATTGACCGCGGCAATCAACGCGAGCGAGCGTCTGAGGGACGATCCGAACGGGCGCTTCCCACGCCTGATGAAGGCCTTCTCTCTCGGCGGAGACGACGCCGACCTGGTGCTCCTGGCCCTCGCCCCCGAGATCAGCGCCGGCTACGCGAAGATCTTCGCCTACCTGAACGACAACCTGAACCAGGGCTATTTGACGGTCGATCTGGCCACCCGGGTTCTGCGCACCGAGCGTCGCCAGCGCCTGGCACTTCAGAGCCGCCTGATGAGTGGTTCGTCCCTGATCAAGAACCGCGTCCTGCTGCTCTACCCGCCCGAGTCCAGCGACACCCACACCTCCAAGCGGGTGCACCCCTCGCACCGCGCCATCCGCTGGCTGCTGGAGGAGGAGGAACTGCCCGAGAGCCCCGGCTTCCGGCCCCTCGACACCAGCTTCGAGCCCTTCATCCCAGGCTCGGTCAAGGCCAGGCTCGGAGGGCTGGGAGACGGTATCGATCGCCCCTACACCTACGTGATCGTCGGAGCCAGCAGCGGACAACGTGAAGGGGCTGCGCTGGCCATCGCCAGGCGCTGTGACCGCCTCCTCGTCCGCGTGGACCTCGAGCGCTGCGTCGAGTACCTCGAGCAGCCCTGGGACCTGATCCGCGAGCTCAAGATGGCCCGCGCCATCCCCTACCTGGTCAACACCGTCGAAGCCCAGGACGACCCCGCACAGCGCACCCGGCTCATCGTCCTGGGGAGCGCGCTCTCCACCCTGCGCTGCCCCGTCCTGGTGGGCGCTGTGGACCGGCGAAGCGTGAACACGCTCCTCGGCGATGACCGACCCAGCGTGACCATCCTGTGTGGCAAGAGCACCTTCCAGGAGCGCGAAGAGGCCTGGTTCGAAGCTCTATCGACCAAGGGCTGGGACACCCGGCATGCCCCCGAGATCGCCGAGCGCTTCTACAGCATCGGCGGCACGACGGTACAGCGTGTCATCGCTCGAGCCGAGGCCGAAGCCGGAGGCAAGGAGCCCCCCGAGGAGGTTCTCTGGGCTGCTGCTCGCGAAGGCTCGCGGCCCGAGTTCCGCGGTCTCGCCCAACACATCGTCCCCCGCTACAAGTGGGAAGACCTCATCCTGGACCCGAAGGTCCGAAGCCAACTCCAGGGCCTCGTGGACTTCCTGCAGCACCAGGAGACGGTCTTCCACCGCTGGGGAGCACGCTCGGTCCGCGCCCGTGGCTACGGCATCAAGGCGCTCTTCTCCGGCGGCCCCGGAACGGGCAAGACGATGGCCGCGGAGGTCATCGCCGGAACCCTGGGGCTGGACCTGTTCAAGGTCGATCTCTCCCAGGTCATCAGTCGCTGGGTGGGCGAAACGGAGAAGAACCTGAAGGAGATCTTCGACGCGGCCGAGGGCGGTACCGCGGTCATTCTCTTCGACGAGGCGGACGCGCTCTTCGGCTCACGCGGCGACGTGAAGCAGGCGCAGGATCGCTTCGCCAACCAGGAGGTCTCCTTCCTGCTCCAGAGACTGGAGGTCTTCGAGGGCTGCGCGCTGCTGACCACGAACCTCCAGGAGAACATCGACGAGGCCTTCCTGCGCCGCTTCGGTGCGGTGGTCGAGTTCCCCATGCCCAACGCGGATCAACGACTGGAGTTGTGGAAACGCGCCCTGCCGAAGGACGCACCCCTGGGCGATGACCTGGCGCTCGAGTACGTCGCCGACCAGTTCATCCTCTCCGGTGGCCCGATCGTCAACGCCGCGATCAACGCCTGCATCCTGGCAGCGACCGAGGGTGTCGAGGTTCAGCAGAAGCACGTCGTGCGCGCGGTCGGGAAGGAGATGATCAAGATGGGCAAGCAGGTCAACCGAGTGCACTTCGGCGACTTCTGGAAAGAGGTCGCGGACCTGGTCTGACCGGCCTCCGGCTCACTCCTCCGGGGCGTCCTCGAGGGGGGTCTCGTCCTCGATGGGAGCCTCCTCCTCGAGGGGGGCCTCGTCCGCATCCAGATCGATGGGTCCCGAAATGTCCTCGTCGAAGCTCAGGGTCTCCTTGGCCGCCTCTTTCTCCTCGGCCTCCTGGTGCACGGCGGAGTCCATCGCCGCGATGACCTCCTCGAAACCGGGATGCAGGTCCACCATGGTGGACTGGCTGAGCACCAGGCCGCTACCGAGCTGGCCAGCGCTGGCCGTGGTCACACCCTGTACAGCCTGGAAGTTCTCCACCAGCACGCCTGCTTCGGGATCGAACTTGGCCTGACCACTCAGCATCAGGGAGATGGTCCTCTGGGTGTCTTCGTCGTCCGCCGAGCTTCCTTCCTGCACGGTGGCCTCGCCCATGGAGGTGATGAGCACCAGGCAGTCCTCCTCCCCGGTGACCTCGTGGTAGTAGCGAACGCCACCGCTGGTCCCTTCCATGGTCATCAGGCGAAAGGCGAGCGGGCTGCCTTTCTGCCGCCACTTGGTGGCCTCCGGGTCTTTGGGCATCTCCACTTCCAGGACACTGAAGGAACGGGTCGCCAGCAAGCGCAAGGTCTCGTGGATGGTCGCCTCGGTCTTGTTGTCCTTTGGCACACCCTCCACATCCAGGCTCTTGATGCGGCCAGCGCGGGTGAAGACCAGCTGAATGGTCGAATCTTCGAGCAGGGCGTCGTACTCGGCGATGATCTTGTCGGCGTCACTCTGGTCCCGCGCCAGAGCCTGGCCCGCCATCTCCACCCGCACCACATCGCAGTTCATCGCCTGGGTCTTCTTCTGGGGCTCCTCCGCCTGGCACTCCACCAGCCAGACCATGCCGATACCGCCGATCCTTGCATCGGTGTTCGCCGTGCCGATCATGTGGATGGTGTACGGGAACTCCATGGCCACCTGGATCCGGTAGTGCAGCGGTTCATCGGTGGGCCATTTGTACTGGAGGTCGCCAGCCTGGGCGGAGTTCAGGGCGACGAGAAGAGCAAGCATGATGGCTCCTGAGTGCGATCAGTCTGGCAACAGTTAACGCAGCCGAACCCTTCCCCCCCGCAGAGAACCGCGTCGTCAGCACCCAGCCCCGAGGATCATCTCAGAAGGCGGTCTGGAAGCCGATCCGCAAGCCTCCCGCGAGGAGGGGATGATCGGGGTAGGCACCCGCAGAGCCGGAGGGGGGCTCGATGACCTGCGTGCCGTAGTAGCCGTGGAAGCTGATCCTGAACCAGTTCTTGGGGCTTGTGGGGAGTCCGAGGGTCAGCCTTGCGCCGTAGCCCAGATGACCCGGGCTGAACCAGCCATAGGTGCCCGCAAGCAGGAGGGTCGGCCGCTTGTATCGGGTGGGACGGAGAGCGTAGAGCCCCACCCCTCCATGGGCCTTGACGTAGAGAGGCGTGCTCCGGTTCTCGTCGCTGCTGCTCTGGCCCTCCACGCCGAAGAGGAGGTACTGCGTCGGCGTGATGTGCATCTCGACGCCGGCCAGCAGCGCCAGGTTGTAGATCCCGACCTCCAGGTCGAAGGAGCCGCTGGCCGCTGGAGCCGTGATGAGCTGCCCTGCAGGGTTGTTGGCCGGATCCGAGTAGTAGAAGGACTCCGTGGCCACAGCCCCACCGCCCAGCTCCGCGCCGATGGCCACGGTGACCGGCTTGTTCTTCACCAACTCCGCCCCTTCGCTGTAGGGCACGACCACCACCCGCCCTTCGTCGTTGAGGGTGGCCAGGAAGACCTCGGAGCCCATGTGGGTCGAGGCGATGGCATCGACGGCGGTGACCACGTCTTCCGGGAGATCGTCCAGGGTGCCCTCGATCACCTTCCGATCGGCCTGGCCCAGTTCAATTCCATCCACCAGCCGGGGCAGCTCGATGGTCTGGCCCGGCGCGATGTCCACCTGGGCCCGTCCCCGAATCACCTCGTTCACCATCAGGTGGACCCAGTGGTGACCCGACGAGAGCACCTGGTCCACGTTGTCGAGATCCCGCCCGTCGATGACCAGAGTCGCCCCTGAGGGAAGCTCTCCAACCTCCAGAGTGCCCTCCGCCAGCGTGGGGAAGACCTCTCGCAGGGTCTCCAGATCCTCGTAGGCGACGCCGGCGTTGACCTCGGCCACGGTGAAGAGCCGCTCAGCGTCCAGGGTCAGAACCTGGAGCAGCGCGCGGTTGGCAACCAGCCCCGGCAACTCGATGCGGAAGGCGACGGTGTCTTCGCTCTCGCTGAACTCCTCGACGGAGAAGGCCATGTCCACGGCGGCGCCAAGCATGAGGTAGGCCCACTGGACCTGGTCACGGTCCTTGTCATCCCGAACGATGCTGATGTCCTCCATCGCCCCCGTGATCTCCTGGGCAATGGCGAGCTCGACGTCGAACTCGTCCCACCGGTCGCGCCCTCGCTCCATCGCTCGACCCAGCTGCTCGTAGGCGTCTTCGTCCTCCTCGGACCAGGCGTGGGGAGGAAAGGACAGGTCCGCACCCGTATAGGTCCACGGGGCCTGACTCCCGGTCAGCTTGGCGGCGCGACGCTGAAGCTTGTCTTCGGGCAGGTCGTTCTCGACCCAGATGAGCACGGGTTCCGGCGAGGTCGAGCCCTGGGCGAGGGCAATGTTGAGCACGAGGGCGAGGAACAAGACAGCCTCAGAAGGTGGTACCGACCCCAAGGGTGAGCCCGAAGACCGGCTTTACGTAGCGTTCGTCCTTCACCAACTTGGAAAGGTCGCGTTGAATGGACCCCTTCATGGCGACGGAAGCACCGGCGCGCACGTCCAGGTCAATGAGAGGCCGAACACGCTTGGCGGACCTGAGCGCATCGATGGGCGGCTCCTTCGTCAGGCCAAAGTGTGCCGTGGTCTGAACGGCCCATGGCAGATCGCTGACTCCCGCCCGCAAGCTGAAGTGGGGGCCAAAACCGAGCGAAGCGTCCCGGCCGAGCACGACACCAACACCCCCGTAGGTGTAGCGGTTCCAGGACTTGTAGTGGAAGACCTCCGGCCGAGGCACATCGGAGCCCTGGGAGTCAACGACGATCAAGCGACCGTAGTCCGCCTTGTGCTCGGGTGTTCGATAGCGCTCCACCCACAAGCCTTCCGCGCTCAGGTTGTAGCCGAACTCCATCCCGAACTCGACCATCAGCCGGTTGTAGTGACCGCGAAGCTGGAGATTCAGCGGCAGGTGTGCCCGGTTCAGGTCGTAGCCCAGACGGTTCAGCTCGCCCTGAAGGTCCGGATCGAGGACCTGGTTCAGGTCCGAGTTGTCCACCGAGCTGTCCACGCTGAAGGCAGCGCCGTTGTACATCACCCCGGTGCTCATCACGAAGGCGAAGCGGATGGGGAAGTCGTCGTCGTCGCCCTGGACCAGCTGAAGGGTGGCCGAGGCCCGGTCATAGCGCCAGATATAGACCTTGTTGGGGTCACCGTTTCGCGGCACAGCGATGTAGATCTCGGCCTGACTGTGCAGCTTGGCGTAGATGGCCAGGTAGTTCAGGATGTCCCCGTCGAGCGCTGGGGTGCACTCGTTCGGATGCAGCATGAGCTGCTTGTAGAAGTCCGAGCCCATCTTCTTCCGGGCTTCGTCCCGTACGAAGTAGGCCTTGTCCTTGTACTTATCGACCTTGAGCTGGTCACTCAGACCATGCCCGGTGTCGTTGCGCTTGAGGTAGATATCGAGCCGACCCAGGGGCACCTGGTACTGGCCCTTTTCGTTGATGTCCTCCAGCTTGAGGCCGTTCAGGTAGACCTCGTATTCGTCGTTGAATTCCTCGAGGTCGAACTCGTTCTCCAGCTCGAAGTCCAGCGCCAGGACCGGGAAATCGCCCTGCTGAATCTGGTTCAGGTAGTAGCTGATGAAGCCGCGGATACGGTTGTCGCTGATCTTGGACATCAGCGAGGGGTCCTGCCAGGCCAGGGTCGCAGCAAGGTAGTAGTAGTAGTTGACCGACTGGCCCCCGATCGCTTCGTAGAAGGGTGGTGCCGGGTTGTTGCCGTTCTCGGCTGAATAGCCGATGTAGGCGTAGGCCATGAAGAGCGGCTCCCGCTGCTCCACCTTCTCCAGAAACCACAGGCTGTCGGTCAGCTTGATGAGGTCGCGCGCGATGAGCTGCCACTCCGCGGGGGACCGGGCGTCCCACGGAATCTGGCTGATCCGTCGGACCTCCCGCATGGCCACGTCCAGGTTGCCATCCGGCACGACGGCGGGCTGGTACTTCGGCTCCAAGGTGGGGTCGGGGTGCTTCCGGCCACGCTGGAAGAGATCGGTGCTGGGGAAGAACAGGGCATCGGGCCGGTCGATGCGGCTCCTCACGTTCCGTCGGACCGTCTCATCCCGGTAGTCCGTGCTGGTGCCATCCCACTTGAGCACGACCACACGGGACTTCCTGTCGCGCTTCTCGCGGAGTTCTTCCTCCTCGGCCTCGTCGATCTCCTCCTCCTCTTCCTCACCCCGCTGCCGCCGTTCACCGTCGAAGAGGCCCTCGTCCGATTCGAGCGTGGGCTCCGGCGTAACCGAGGCCACCGCCGGGCTCATCAGGAGCAGCGGGATCAGCAGGAGGGCGAGCAGAAACGGCATCGCCGGGAGGGTAGCAGCTTTGCTCTGCTCGGGAGGCCTACTGGCAGTTCGCCGTCGTGTCCGTCAAGGTACAGCGCAGAGACTGGCCACTGCGGACCGGGAAGTTGGACGGTGCGCCGCCCTTGAAGAAGGCCGTGCACTGTTCACCGGAAGGCACCCCGGTCACCGAGGCGGATCCCGCGCTGAAGTAAGCACGCTTCCGATAGCTGGAGGGACAGGTGACCTCCATGTAGACCGCCGAGCCACTGACGAGGGATACGCGAACGGTCCCGTTAGCCACCCCGGGGCTGGGCCGGGTGCCGCCACTGGTGCCGCTGGACTGGTTGCTGGTGGGGGGATTGCGCACCACCGGCGTCTTCGGCTTGGTCACGCGCGGGTCTTCCTCTACCGGAGCCTGGCCCGTGTCCCTGGCACCATCCTCGTCCGGTGTGTTGTTCGTTCCGATGCTCTGGGCCTCGCCCCCCTCCTCTTCGGATGCGACGTCGGCCAGGGCATCGGCGTCGCCCATGCCCGGCCTGAACCAGACCGCCACGAAGACGGCGACCCCAACCAGGAAGAACATCGCGAGCAGGATGGCGTAGACGCGATTGCTCTGCGTCCGCGCTCCATGGTCCGCGGGTGGAGGCGGCGTGTCGCCCGAGACCTGGAAGGGCGTTGCGCTCTGGCCTGCCGGGTAGCTGGCGACCTGGTCTCCCTGTTGACCTGGTGCGACCGCGGCCTGAGCGACCGGACCCTGTGCGACCGGACCCTGTGCGACCGGACCTGCAACCACCGGAGTTGGAGCCGCCCCCGGTGCGACCGGGGCGAGGCGGGACGGGGCTGCGGGGGCCGAGTCCTTGGGTGCCGAAAGCGCAAAGAAGGCCGTGGCGCTGGCCGCTGCCACCTCATCTCCGCCCTGACCAAAGTCATTGGACAGCGACACCATCTTCAGCATGCCGTCTGGACTCTGAGCCTCGCTGACCGGAGCGCTCGCGGCCGGAGCCTGCGGAGCCGCCTTCGGGGCCGGGGCTGCTTCTCCCGTCTTGGAACGCCGAGCGGTACGCCCACGCTTTTGACTCGTCGGAGCCTTCTTCTCCTTCTGCCACGCCGCGCCCTCGGCTTCCTGGCGGGCCCGATTGTCCCGGGCCATGGACGCCTTCAGGCGCTCCTCCATGGTCATGCGTCGGCCGTTGCTGCTCTCCAGGACCTCGGAGGGCGACGACGCTGGCTCGATAGCCGGGGGATCCGGAAGCTGGTGGATGCTGCCGAAGAAGAACTCGCAGAACTCCTCCAGGTGGCTGCCGCGATCCCGGTAGAGCTGCCGGCGAAGGTCCACGAGCAGGTCTTGACCGGTGCGATACCGCTGTTCGGGGTTGGGCTGGAGCAGCTTCGCGATGACGGGGCCGATCCCGGGCAGTTTGAGCTCCAACTCACGGCGCTGTTCGAGCACCGAGCCGGACTCGATCATGTCGAAGACCTCGTTCAGCGTGCCGGTCTCGGAGACCGTATAGGCGGGCTGGTTGAGGAGGATCTCGTAGGCGATGAGCCCCAGGCTGAACAGGTCGCTGTGGTGGCTGACCTCTTCGCCCCGGGCCTGCTCAGGAGCCATGTAGATCGGCGTGCCCTTGATGCGGTCGCTGCGCTCGCGGACGTACTCGGCGTTGTCGACCCGCGCGAGACCAAAGTCGAGGATCTTCACCTCGCCGCTCGGCGTGACCATGATGTTCTCGGGCTTCAGATCCCGGTGAACCAGGTTCAGGGGCTCCCCGTTGTCGCTGGGCGTCGTAAAGGCCTGGTAGAGCGCGTCGGCGAGCTCGCAGATCAACTCGACGGCCGCTTCGGTAAAGACCTGCTCGCGGGCTTCCTTGCACTCGTCGAGCAGCTTGCGGAGGGTGACGCCGTGGACGTACTCCATGACGACGACCTCCTCCTCCTGGAGGTACTCGAAGACCCGCACGACGCCGCGGTGCTTGACCTCGTCCAGAAGGTTGAACTCGTGGATCAACTGCTTCCGATCGCCGCTGCGAGCTCGCTCGTTCAGTTCCTTGAGCGCAACGAGCCGACGCTTGCCCCGCGAGAGGCCCCTGCCCGGAACCTCACCAACGGCTGCATAGACGGTGCCGAAGTGGCCACTGCCAAGCTCGCGGATGAGCTCGTAGTTACGGATAGTGCGGGCCATAAGTAGTGCTCCGAGCTTATCACCACCTCTACAACGCGTCTGCCTGCAGACTGGTTACGTTTTTCGCCTTCCCACCCGGCCAATAAGCACACGCCGGGTGTTGAAAAGCCCCGCGGAGAGGAAGACCAGTCCGCTGAGTAGACCCAGAACCGGCATGACCACCGCGAAGAGACTGCGTCTGGGTGCCGGCTGAGCCCAGCCCTCCTCATCCATGATGCTCGTGGGCGGGTCCACCCACCCCGAGGGGTAGAGCATCACGGAGGCTTCCCCGCTGGCGAAGGTCCTCAGGCGGAGGGTGGTCTCGAACTCCCTTCTCAGGTAGGCCGGGTCGATCTGGTAGCGCAGCTCGAACCAGTCATAGCGGGTGGCCGCCGCCTCGGCGAAGGCCTTGCCGATGCCATCGCTGTCCTGCCGAACGAAGGCAAAACCGCCACCGTGAGCAGCGATCCACTCGAGACTCCCGTTGTCGATGCCCAGAGTCTCCAGGGCCCCATCGATGCGCTCGTTCACGAACTTGCCGCCGCACAGCATGCGTGGCTTGACGTCCATGACCTTGGTGTCCACCAGGTCGAGCACCTTGGCCCGCCGTCGAAGCGGCCTGCCCAGCCCCACCGCGTAGACGCTCGGACGCGTACGGATGTCCACGTCGTCGCTGTGTCGAGCCAGGTCCAGGTGCTTGAGAAGCGCGCTCAGACGGTCGGCGTTCGTGGCACAGGTATCGCTGGACTTGATGTTGTTGAAGCCATCGGTGAGCACCACGATGGTGGGCTCCGCCTGCCACAGGTCCAGGTGGTAACGCAGCTCCTGGTTTTCCAGCAGCACCCCTGTCGAATCCCGAACGGCGCTGTAGAGATGCGTGAAGCCACCGCGCACGCTCAGCTGTTCACGCACCACCCTGCGGTACTTGCCCGGGTTCTTGATGACCTCCAGCTTGCCCCCCACCGGCTGAGGAGTCCCCTCGCTGAAGGTCAGCAGCACCACGCCGGTCTTGATGCCATCCCCCGGAAAGAAGCGATCGACGACCTCGTCCATCAGCAGGGCCTCTCGGACCTTCTCGATTCGCCGCTGCCCATCGGTGTCGATGCTGGTCATGGAGGAGGAAGCGTCGATGAGCAGCATGAAGATCTGGTTCGCCCGGTTCGGACCGTGCGGGATGACCTCGACCCGCATCACCCCCTCGCCGTCCAGCACCTTGGCACCGTCGTGCAGCACGTCCACGTGCTCCTTCCAGACCGGTAGCGGGAAGGGCTCGGACTCCAGACGGAACTGGAACCCCAGACGCACCTGGCCACTGGAGCGGTCCATCCATGGCGTGCAGAGCGGGACCTCGTCCGGGTTGACACCACCGCCGATGCACTCCGACCGGGTGGTGAAGATCTTGAGGTCCAACTCCTTGGAGTCCGCTATCTCCGGCTTGCCGATGCGCATCGTGTGGCCCGGCACCGCCTCCATGGGCGTGCTGCAGCTGGTGCAGCCCAGCATCGTGAAGAGCCAGAGCAGTGTCAGGAACACGCTGCTATTTCTCCTCGCGCGGCAGCATGATGAACTCGAAGGCCGCCGAGCCCTCGTTGTCTCCGATCTGGATGCGGTCACCACTGCTGAGGCGCGTCTCCAGGGGGGCCGGTCGTCGGGGGTCGTAGCGCAGGTCGATGCGCTCCAGGAAGCGCTTCACCCGAGTGGCTTGGATGCTGAGCCCTCGCACCCGGTAGACCTGCTTCTCGTCAACCGCGACGGAGATGTGCAGCTCTGCACAGCCGTCCTGATTGCGCAGCCAGAGGTCCAGGCCCCTGGGAAAGTGCCCCACAAAACGCTCCTTGGGGCGGCGATCCAAGGCGTCGATCGGGATCCGCAAGGAGTATCGATGAGGCGTGAGCACACGCAGCCAGCCGTTGTACAGCTCGTCGGGAATCCCCCAGGCCAGGAGCCCGAAGACCGCTCCCCAGGTGAGCGCACAGATGGCGCCAGAGAGGTAGAGGTCGTAGAAGACGGTGAAGTTGGCCAGGTGCCACGCCGCTCCCCCCGCCAGGCCCGCGGCGATCCCGGCCAGGATGTGGTCGAAGAGCCCAGCGCCCTTTCGAACGATGAGAGGGCCCGCGCAGGTGCTGAATCCGGCCATGAAGAAGGCACCCACCCGAACCCGCAGGCTGACGAAGGAGGGGTCCGCGATGTCGTCCTCGAAGGCCTCCGGCAGAATGAGGGGCCCGCTCCAGGTGGTCCACAGCCAGTACCAGCCCAGAGCGAAGGCACCGGAGATCAGGCCGCTCAGGAGACTGCGGCTCAGCCTCCAGGCCGGATGCAGTCGCCGCAGGTTGCCCTCGGCGAGGGTGCTCGCCCCAGCCACCGATGCGGTGATGGCCGTGAGGAAGAAGGCGCCGTCCCACGACAAGGGCCAGAAGGGCCCGAACACCGCGAACCACCCCATCAGCGCAAACCAGGCCAGCAGAGCAGCACCGGCCGTGATCAGGGCCACCTGTCCGTGCCGCATCCAGTCATAGGGAATCAGGAAGAGGTTCACTCTCCGTGCCTCAGCTTCCAGTCCAGGACCAGGCAGTTGATGGGGCTGGGCAGGGGGTCTCCCAGAGTGGTTGCGACGGCGGGGTTGTCCGCGTGGTTGAGCACCGCCACGCAGGGCAAGACCATGGAGCGGGCGACCACCTCAGCGGTCTGTTTCATGGCCCAGTCCCCCCGAGGTCCCGCCTCCGGAAGAACGGAGCCCGGAGGGGACTCGCTCAGGTCGATGCCGAGCTCCCTCTCAGAAAAGTCCACCGTCACGAAGTCCGCGGCAAAGAGCTTGGCGATCCGTGCGGTCACCCCGTAGTTCACGTCGGTGGGGGGCAGTCCGCGCCCATCGTCGCCAAGATGCCGATCGAAGGCCTTCACGATCGAGCTCACCTGCCGACGCCCATCGGACCCTTCGAGCACAACGCAGGTCTGGCCGCCCTGCCGGACGGGCATGAGCTTGGCCTCGACGTCCTCCTCCAGGTCCTCCAGGTCGTTCACACCCGCGCGAGCGGCGGTCTCGCGCAGCAGGGCCTCGCGCTTCTCTCGGCCCTCCGGCCCCTGGAAGTCACTGACGTTTCGCAAGATGAGGCCGTCCAACTGCGGCTTCAGCCCCAGGTTGAGGCCCTGGCGATAGGTCAGCGCTACCGGCCCACGAGCGCAGACATCATCGCTCTCGCTGTCTGTGATCACCGCGAAGGGATCCCCACCGCGAGAGAGGTCCGGACGGGCCCCGGTATAGGCCAGGATGCGGGCGATGTCGCTGGGGAGCACATCCTCCAAGCCCTCGCGGAAGGTGGCGAAGATCCCCGCTCGTCCGCTGCTCTTGGAGGGGTTGGTGAGCCAGGCATACTGGTTGCTGTTGCGGAAGATGACCGCCGCGCGCTCCTTCACCATCGCCGCCAGCACCGGGTCGTTCTCCAGCGCCGGGCCCAGCTGGCTGATGCCGGTGATGGCCACACTCAGCTCCGTGAAGCTGTAGCCGGAGCTGTCCGCGCTGCTCATGTTCTCCGCAAAAGCCACCTGGTCCTCGCAGGACTCCAGGCTGTCCGAGGTCCTGGAGACCTCGTCCTTCAGCTTCAGATTGCTGCAACGCTGGCCCCCAGCCATCATGTAGCCGCCACCGAGCATGGCCATCATGACCAGGTTTCGCGGCATGAAGATCGCGCCCGAGACCACGTAGACGTAGGCCCGTTGCAGCCAGCGCCCAGGCGTGGTGGTGAGGGCGTGCATCCACACCTGGCGCTTGCCTTCGCGACCGAACTCCTTGGGCGAGAGACGCTGCCAGCGCCTGCCTCCCTGGCGCTTTTTCGCCCGCTCCTTCTTCATCTCCTCGGGAAGCTCGTCCAGCTCCAGGAAGAAACGAGGTCCCTGCGCGGTGACCAGGCTGAAGGCATCGCCCGGGCTCACGGCGATGTTCGTGGTGATCTGTCTGGGCGGTCGCTTGCCCTGGAAGAGAAAGACGGCCGCCGTCCGGTCCACCGGGGCCAGGATGATGTTCTTCTCGGACTGTCGAAGGATCTTGACGTGGCTGGAGATCACCCCGAGGGCTTCGGGCAGAACGATGTCGCTGTGCTCGGCATCGGAGCCGAGGCGAATCTCCGCCCCTTCGAAGGGACCGAAGCGTGTACCGCCGAATTCGGGGGCGAGGCGCAGGTAGATCGCGAGATCGTCCACCTGCGCAGTCTACGCGGGCTTTGCCCTCAGATCCCGAGACCGACCTGCTGACGGAGGTGATCGGACATGTTGCCGACCTCGCCCCAGAAGTGCTTCCAGGAGCCGGTCTCCAGCAGGTCTCCGCTGAAGTAGCGTGGGGGACTGATGACGTCGTAGCCCAGCGGCTGCACGGAGAGCGTGATGCGCACGGCCTCGACTTCCTCGCGGAGACCGGAGAGCAGGTTCGTGGCCTCGCGGATCATCTGGGGGTAGCCGTCCAAGGCGCTCAGCGCCTCCTGGCGATCGTCGGCGGTCTTGATCACGGCCTCGAGCCAATCGCCGGTGACCAACTCCACGGTCATGCGGTAGTCCCGGTAGGCGCGGTTGAGCAACTCGCGCGCGGTGCCCCACTCCATGGCACCGTGGGTGTCCTGCTGCTTGAGCATGAAGATGATCCGACGGATCCGCAGCTCGGCAAAGCGTGCCTGGGCCCTGAACAGCAGGGCGACGGACTGCGCGTTGGACGATTCGGCGTGGCTGATGTGCCACTTGAGCTTGCGGATGTTGCGCTCGATGTACTTCGTCATGCCGCTCATGATCAAAGCTTCGTCATCGAATTCCGTGGCGCAGATGACGGCCCCCTCCTCGAATTGACCGGGTTCTTCCTCCTCCCAGGTCTTCGGTAGGCTCAAGCGCGTGAAGAATTCGACGATTCTGTCCTTGTCGTCCTCAACAAGGATGGTGGAAACATTGTCGACGTACAGTTTCTCGGACTTGGTGGCCTTTCGGACCAGGCTGGCGATGGTCGGCGGCTTCGACATCTCTTCTCCTGAGCCGGCCGTCATTATCAAGAGGAACCCATGAGCGCCATCGCCCTCTCGATCCTGCTCACTCCTCCCGCCATGGCTCAGGACTCCGGATCGGCGGATTCCGGGGACACCGGGGACACCGGCGTTGACACCGGGGACACCGATACCGACACCGGTGACACCGACACGGACACCGACACCGACACCGATTCCGATTCCGATTCCGATTCCGATTCTGATTCTGATTCCGGATCCGATGACACCGCTTCGGACGACACCGGAGACCCGGAAACGGCGGAGCCCGGTGGGATCAGCGCCGCGATCCTGGCCGGAGAAGAGGGTGGCTTCAGCTGCAGTTCGAGCGGATCCTTCGGCTCTCTGGTCGGCGGTCTGATGCTCGCCGGGGCTCTCTTGCTCTTCCGGCTGTGAACCCCAACACATCTTCGTTACACCTGAAGCTCGGTGCTGTTCTTCCTCGCCACGGCTCTGGCCAAGGAAAGTGAGTTCGTAGACGTCGAGCTCGATGAGCCCGTGGATTCACCGGAAGTCCAGCTGTCGGCGGAGGTCGGCGGGGCATGGAGCGCCGGAAACACGGACAGCCGGACCCTCAGCGCCAAGGCGAGCACCAGCTACCGGTGGGGGGCGAACGGCGTGAGTTCGACCGGCAGCGCCGTGCTGGGCAGCGCGCGGATGGACCAGAACGCCGACGGGGTGCTGGACGACGCAGAGCGCCGGGCGGACCGCGTGAAGACGGCTCAACGCGCCAGCGCACAGCTTCGCTACGACCGCTACCTGAACGCAAAGACGTCGATCTACACCCTTGGCGGCGGACTGAACGATCCCTTCGCCGGCTACGACGCCCGTCTGAACACGCAACTGGGGACCAGTCGCCTGGTCGTCGGCGACGCGGACGACCTGGATGAGACCCAGACCCGCGTGGTGGCCGAACTCGGCTTCGACGCTGCCCACGAAGACTACGCCCCGGGCGTAGACCCCGAGACCGACTGGCTGTACGCGGCCCGGGGCGAGATCGCCTTGGTGCAGGACCTCACGGAGCAGCTCGAGGTGGGCGAGACGGCCGAGGTCTTCGTGAACGTCCGGGATCCCTCCGACACGCGCTTCATCTCGGCCACAGCGGTCACCAACGAGCTCACCGACCACCTGAGCGTGCGCTTCAGCTACACCTTCACCTACGACACCAGCCCGGTCCACGGCTACGTGGCCACCGATCACACCGGCCTGGTCACCCTGGTCGCGAAGGTCCTGTAGCCAGCGAGAGCCGATGTCGACACCGCGTAGACCGGACGCCTCTCCAGGGAAGCTCGGGACACCGCCGCGTCGATCTCGGCCGGCGAGAGCCCCTCAGCCAGGATGCTGGATGTGAGCCGTGGCAGCGCGTCAACGCCCTGGGGAAAGTCGCACTCGTGGCTGACACCCACCAGGCTCTCTCGCAGCCCGAGGGCACAGGCGATCTCGGTTCCAGACGGCAGGAGGCTGACGATCCTCATCCGAGGGCCGTAGCGCGCTGTCAGCACCATGTCATCGGGTCATGCAGCACCGGTGATGGAGACTCGCTCCAGGAGGTCAGTGCCCATGGCTCGACTGCTGGACCGGACCGGACGACCCCTCACTGGACGCATGCCTGGCATGGTCGAGGCCATCGTGGTCGACAACCGCGACCCGGCCCAGCTGGGACGCGTCAAGGTCAAATTCCCCACACTTCCTGGAGAGCCGGAGTCCCACTGGGCTCGACTGAACATGCCCATGGCTGGCCGTGACCGGGGCTGGATGACCATCCCCGAGATCGATGACGAAGTGCTGGTCAGCTTCATGCACGGGGACATCAACCACGCCGTGGTCGTAGGCTCGCTCTACAACGGGGTGGACCGCCCTCCCTACGCCAACGAAGACGGCGAGAACAACCTGCGGGTCTTCCAGTCACGGAGTGGACACCGGGTCACCTTCGACGACACCCAAGGTGCCGAGCGCATCGAGGTCGTCACCAACAACGAGGCCGTTCGCGTCATCTGGGATGCCGCCAACAAGGTGCTCTCGGTCTACTCCGAGGGCGACATCCAGATCGAGGCCAAAGAGCACATCGACATCAGCACCGAGTCCTTCTCCCTGACCGCCAGGGAGGAGGCCACCATCGAAGCGGGCCAGGGCATCGTGGTGCGCTCCGAGAAGGTCGTGGGCGTGATGGGCGGTGAGCAGGTCCAGATTCAGGCACCCGAAGTGCTCGTCAGCTGAGGGAGCGTCATGGTTCAGGGCAGCGTGGTCGGCATCGTCCTGGAAAACCAGGACCCCACGGGAATGCACCGTGTGATGGTGAAGTTCCCGGTCTCGGGAGGAGGCATCCAGAGCTCCTGGGCCCGGATGATCACCCCCATGAGCGGGGCGGGCCGAGGGCTCGTCATGCTCCCGGACATCGGGACCGAGGTGTTGCTGCTCTTCTCCCACCGCACCCTGGTCCCCTACGTGATGGGCGCCCTCTACAACGGAGAGGGAGACGAACCCGAGCCCTACAAGAACGATGACGGTGAGGACAACAAGCGTGTCTTCTGGTCCCGCAGCGACCACCTCCTGGTCTTCGACGACACCCCTGGGAAGGAGAAGATCGGCCTGGGTGCCAAGGCGCCTACCCGGCTCGAGGTGCAGAGTGCCCCCATCCACCACACCCTGGACGACGCGAACAAGAAGTTCAGCGAGTACTGCGACGACACCACCCTGACGGAGTGTGGACGGAAGCTCTCCATCCGGTGCAGGAGCTTCCGACTGAGAGCGGAGCGCGTGATGCTGAACGCTGGCAGCGACCTTGTGCTGACGGCGAACACCATCCAGGTCGATGCGTCGGCGATCGTGCGCATCAGCTCGCCGGACACGCGGATGAAGCAGCCCGGGAAGGCGCCTACCGGCATCCTGAGTGACGCGGCCGCTTCAGCCCTCCACCCCCCCAGCCGCACCGCCGCCTGATGCCCGCTCAACAGGCCAGAGAGCGGAAGAGCGCCGCGCAGTCGGGCTTCGACGAGGCGAAGAAGCTCATCGAGGACCGGACCGGCATGAAGCGCCTGGTCGTGCACGGCGCAAAGCTCATCTGCTCGCTCACCGATCCGCCGAAGGCCATCAACGTGCTGAAGGTACCCCCGGGTCGCCCTCGTGTAGATGACAAGTCGCTGGCCAACGTCAGCGACGTTCAGCGCTCCACGAACATCGACCCCTGGCCCTGCCGCTGCAAGGAGCTCGACGGCCCCTGCGACTACCAACCCGTCGGGATCTGGCAGCCGGGGGTCAAGAACCAGACCGTGGACAGCAAGCTTCCGGGCATGGACAAGGCGGTGAAGGTCGCCCAGCGCCTGATGGACGAGCAGGGATTCTCGGCGAACCAGGCCGCAGGCATGCTCGGGAACATCCTGGTGGAGAGCGACGGCTTCCGTGCGGACACCGAGTACGGCAGGCCCAACGCCGGCCGCGGATGGATCCAGTGGACCGGCACGCGACGCCGGCAGTTCGAGAGATGGTCCAGCCAACAGGGTCTCAGCCCCACCAGCGATGCCGCGAACTACGGCTACCTGAACGCCGAGATGAAGGGCATCAACGGCAGTCATTGGACCCGGGGCTACTCGCTGAACGGGCTGAAGCAACAACAGTCGGTGGACGCTGCGACGGACTACTTCATGAAGGGCTACGAACGCCCTGGCATCCCCCATGCCAGTCGGCGACGCGAACGCGCTCGCGCCGTCAAGCAGCAGCTCGACACCCTGGCTGTACCCGAGATCGCGATCCTGAACTGCCGCCACAAGGGGCTGATCAGCATCGTCGACCCCAACCAGAGCATCAAGTCCGCGAAGGTCTAGATCTCAGGGAAGCTCGAGACTGTGCGTGACGATGGACACCGGGTAGCCCGCGAGCTCGTGGTACTCGATGGCCTCCTGCGTCATCCGATGTGAGGAGGCCGAGATCCGGGCGCCCGTCGCCCCTGCGGGAAGCGGTACGGCATAGCTTCGGGTCTCCTTCGGCTCCAGACGGTTGTCGCCCAGCTTCTTCACCTCGGGCCACCACTCCCAGCTCTGTCCGATGCGCTCGGACCACCGACCGAGCTCGTCGCCACCCTCATCCACGAAGACCACGTCCAGCTGCACCCACCGCTCCGGGTCCCCCGTGGGGAGCTTGTGGCCCGCGTTGGCGTTGGTCGCGGTCAAGGACAGTTCCTCGGGACCCCAGCTCGCCTGGAGATCCAGGCCCGGCTGGTTCGCCTCCGCGGGAGGATGGATGCCCGGCTCCTTGGGGATACCGGCCCCCTTCCACCAGTGGGCTCGAAAGTCTCGCTCCACACCCGGAGCGATCTCCCCCCTGGTGGTCGGCATGTGGCAGTCGGTACAGCCCGTGCCCTCTTTCGCGTAGGGGCTCGCCCCCCACTCTTCGCCGGTGTCGAAGGTGCAGACGAAGCGCTTGTTCGGGTACACCGCCACAGCCTGGTGGCAGCGCAGGCAGATCCGGTTGTCGCTGAAGCGCTCGTCGGCCTGCACCGGGTGCGGTGCACCGCTTGAGCGCCCCGGTCCATGGATGACTCCGTCCTGCAGATGACACGCCACGCAGGTGATCCCCTCCTCGCGGAGCTCCGCGTCGAAGGCCGGGTTGTCGATCAACACCGGCCGCTCGACGTCCTCCTCCTCCAACCCCACCGGCCACTGTTCCTGCTGGACCAGCAGCGGGGTGTGGCAGTTCAGGCACAGCCAGCTGTTTCCGGACTTGCGAATCTCCGCCTGGTACTGGGGATCGGTCCAGGCCGCGGCGTGGGTGGAGAGCTTCCACTGCTGGTAGATCGCCTCGTGGCAGCTTCCGCAGCTCTCCGCAGACAACAGGGGCAGTCCGGCGGGTGCGGTGCCCACATCGAGCGGGGTCTCGTGCTCAGGCCGCGTGGCGAAGAAGAGCGTGGCCTGTTCCAGGGCGTCCCCCTCCTTGGCCCCTCGGGTCCCGCAGGCGATCAGCAGCAACACGGGGGTTCTCCAGTCCACTCGGACGAGGGTCCGGAGCAAGGGATGCCAGTGGCGGTGGCCTTCAGGATCGACACCTCGCCGTCCTAACCTCGGGCGAGAGTGCCCGTTTCACCCTGGGCGTGTTGTCAGGCTCTCGCGGTGATAGCCGCAGTCATGGCCCTCTTCATCGCCATCGAAGGACTGGACGGCAGCGGCAGCACCACGCAAGTGCGCTTGCTCGCCGAGGCGCTGGAAGCCCACGCCACGCGCGAACCCAGCGATCTCCCCGTCGGCCGCTTCATCCGGGAGATGCTGGCCACCAGCGAGGTCGGCGATGGGATTCTTCCATACCTCTTCGCCGCCGACCGGAAGGACCACCTGGAGCGGGAGATCGAACCGCGTCTCGCGGCTGGCCAGGCCGTGGTGACCGACCGCTACTACCACTCCTCCCTGGCCTACCAGTCCCTCGCGGCTCCGCTGGAGTTCGTTCTCAGCCTGAACGCCAGCTTCCGCGTTCCGGACCTGACCATCTTCCTGGACCTCAGCCCCGAGGCATGCCTGGAACGCATCGAAGCCCGCAGCGATCATCGCGATCGCTTCGAGACGATGGAGCAGCTCAACGCCGTCTCGCGGAGCTACGGCGCGATCCTGGGTCTGCTGACCGGGCTGGGGGAACGCATCGTTGCCGTCGATGCCCAAGGCACGCCGGAGGAGGTCCACGCCCGCGTGATGGCGTGCTTGCCCTAGAGGATCTGGGGCGCACCACCTACGAGATCAGCTGGGCTCGCCAGAAGGCGCTCCTGGCCGAGGTCATCGCGGGGGCGCCGGGCCGCATCCTGATGGTGGAGCACGAGCCCGTCTACACCCTGGGACGGCGGCGGGGAGCCCACACCAACGTGATCGAGCCCGGCTCCGTACCGGTGATCGAGGTGGAGCGGGGGGGCGACGTGACCTACCACGGCCCCGGGCAGCTCACCGTGTACCCCATCGTGGCTCTGCCCGCGGGCCGCCAGGACCTGCACCGACACCTGCGCGAGCTGGAGGAGGCCGCGATCCGAAGCTGCGCCGACTTTGGGCTGGTGGCCGGGCGAGACCCACGAAACACCGGAGCGTGGGTGAACGACCGGAAGATCTGCAGTGTCGGCATCGCCTGCCGCCACTGGGTCACCTGGCACGGCCTGGCCTTGAACGTAAGCGTCGATCTGAAGGCCTTTGATGCCATCAACCCGTGCGGGTTGGACCCCGACCTGATCACCTCGCTGCACCGCGAACTGAAAACAGCCCCCGCCATGGAGGCCGTGAAGGAGCGCGTGGTCGCTCACCTGCGCGAGCTTCTACCGCAGCCCGCGTCCTAGAAGCTCGCGTCGTCCGCATCGCAGGACTCGCCGTTGGCGTCGTCCTCCGATTGCTGGTCCTGCAGGGTGACCTGACAGTCGGAGAGCGTCTCTCCGTCCGCGTCCTGGTAGATGATGCGCAGGGTGTTGCAGTCGTAGTCCGGGTCGTCCGCGTGGCACTCGCACATGTAGTCGACGTACTCGTCGCAGGCGTCGGTGGTCACGCAGGCACCAAGCAGGGCGAGTCCCACGGCGGCAAGGGCGGGTCGATGCATCATCTTCTCCAAGCTCTCCCTCAGACGCAGGATAGCCGGCCCCATTCAGGAAGACACGAAGTGGCGGTGGATCCTTGCCCTCACGCCACCCGGCGAGATGACTCCGCCGAGCGAGGACTGGCAGCGGTGGTGCTCCCTGCAAAGAGCTGACTTGTTGTGTGTGGTCAACCCCGGCTATGTGCAAGGGGGACCCCTGGAGAAGCCATGCTGACCCTGTTGATGCTCGCCTGTGGCACCTCGTTCAGCGAGGTCCAGAAGACAGACTCCATCGAGGCCTACGAGGCCTGGATCGCCGAGAACCCGGGCAGTCCGCAGATGACCCTTGCGGAAATCCGAGTGGAGGAGCTCTACCTCGAGAAAGCTCGGGAGGACCAGACGCTCGAGGCCTACGACATCTACCTGGGCAAGTACGGGGACACCGGTGGCCGGCTGGCTGAGAAGGCACGGGAAGAGCGCGAGACCTTCCTCTTCGGCTGGGCCCAGGAGGAGAACACCATCGGCTCCTGGCAGACCTACCTCGACGAGTACCCCAACGGAGGCGGTAAGGAGGGCCGCAAGAACCGCAAGGAGTCCACGGCCCGCATCAACGTCCTCGGCTACCACGCCAACCTGGACATCGGCCCTGTGGAGGTCGAGGCGGTGAACCTGGCCGAGGATCCGGACGGACCGCTCAACGGCTGGCTCTTCATCGCGGACGTCACCAACAACGGAGACGAGGCCCTGAGCATGCTCAACATGGAGCTGCAGTACCTCAACGCCGAAGGCAAGGTGATCGAGTCGGACCGCTGGCCCCTGGTGGCCCCGCAGGCCCCCGGCAACCTGCCCATCGAGGAGGAGTGGAAGGTGCCTGTCCAGCCCGGTGAGACCCGCACCTACTCCTACATGGACACCGCACCCCAGGCTCCCGGCTGGTCCAAGAAGGCCAAGCTGGTGCCCGTGAACGTCGCCTTCCTGGTCGAGGGGGACGAGTAGTCCTCCTCCTGCTGGGGTGTGCGGTTGGCGGCGGTGACTCCGCCTACAACCCCTACGCCTGCGACGGCAGCCCCGTACCGATGGGGGAGGTCCGAGTGAAGTGGTGGGCCTGTTCCGAGGACGAACAAGCCCAGAACTTCGAAGCGCGCAAAGGCGATGCACTGCTCCAGAACCACCTGCTGAGCGTCGCCATCCGCAGTCCATGGGTCTCGCTCAGTCGCCTGGACCAGCCGGGAGGAACCCTCATCGATGCTGGGCCCATCGAGGGGCGGGACTGGGTGCTGGAGGGCATCCCCACCTTCCAGGGCACCCCCACCGGGCTCACCCTGCTGGACGACGGGGTCGCCGTCGAGGGCACCGACGTGGTGTGGCGACTGGACCCCGAGCTTCCCCTCATCACCCTGGAGAGCGCCTCTGGAGAGCTGTGGCTGCAGGGTGACCGTCGGCACGAACCGCTGGGTCCCGGCTGGTACCGCAACGACCAGCGCCTGATCACCGACGGTCTCGTCGTCGAGGACACGGGCGGTGTCCTGGTGCTCTCCGGCGTCACCCGGATCTGGGTTGGAGAGGCTCCCGGAATTCACGCGCTGCTCTACGACCTGCCGGTCTCCGGGACCTGCTCCGGCGACCGCGTGAAGGTCCTGCTCGAGGGTGAAGAGGTGGCCTGGCTGGAGCCCACCTTCGAAGACACCGTGCCCTCCGGGTCCCTGCTGGTCTGTAGCGCAGCGGGTTTCGAGGACGGCGAGCCGGTCGAGGCCGCTCGGGATCTGGAGCTCAGCCCCGGCGAAGGCGGTCTCACCTGGGTTCGTGCGAGCGCGCCCGGAGACAGGGACATCCCCGCCCTCGCCTCGAACGCCGATGGCCGCTGGCCAGTGCCCCCTGGCGGAGCCTGGATTCCCACGCTGGACCCCGTCGAAGTCTCGCGAGGGCCGGGATGGAGCTCGGTGGTGGGCACCGAGGTGGTGCTGGAGCGCCTCGTGCCCGAGGACTGGCTGCTCGCCGATCTGTTTCGGGAAGCGATGCCCAGCATCAACACCCGCACCGAAGCGGGCGATGACCTGCAGCTGGCCGCCGCCGAAGGCATCGGCTTCGCCGTGCAGTCCGCTCCCGACGAGATCGGCCGGCCTTACACCACCAGCTGGTTCGAGCGCTGGATCAGGGCGCAGGCGGGTTCCTGGGCCGCCACCGACAGCTTCGGTGCTCTGCTGAGCTGGCCCCACAACAGCAACCCCCGCAAGGCGGCCCATGGCGCCGTGCCCTGGCAGGGCCTCTCCCCCAGCGATCTCCTCGCCATGGCCAGCGGACCGGACCGACGCCTCACTGTGGTGGAGCCCGCCTGGGTAGAGGCCGCGGGTCACCCAGCCCACTGGGACCCCATGCCGGACCTGCTGCGCCTCGATGGACTGGAGGAGTTGGAGCTGCTCTTCACCCTGCTGGATGCCGGGGTGTCGCTGGGAGTGGCCGGACCCGCCACCTGGCTCCCGGTGCTGCCCGAGCCTCTTCCCGGCATCGAGGAGTGCGAGCGAGCCTTGATCGAGGACCGCAGCGTGGCCTCCTCCGGTCCGCTGTTGGTGCTCTCCGACAACGAGTTTCTGCTTCCCCAGCCCGGTCTGCCCTACCCGATCACCGTCGATCTCTTCGCGGGTGGGGGCACGGTGGAGGTCTACGTGGACGGCGCGCTCGTGCACTCCGAGGAGATGACCCACGGGCAGAGCTTCGCCCTGGACATCCTGGGCGAGCGGTGGGCCCTGGCGGTGCTCCGAGGCCAGGACTGGACCGTCAGCGCGCCGCTCTCCCTGCGCTGAATCAGCGCTTGGGCTCGTGCAGCACCACGATCTCGACCCCGGGCCGTTCGGGCCACCGACCGACCTCCTCCCAGCGCTCCGAGACCCGCCGGTTGCCGCGGGTGACCACCCACAGTCCCGGCCCACCGTTTCGAAGGGCCCGGTCACAGCCCTTCGTGCGGACCTCGACCCCCTGTAGCCGCAGGTCCAGGTGACCGTTGACGCAGTCCAACACCGCCTCGTCCGCGCCGGGCTCCAGAGTTCGGAGCGCCTTCGTCATGCTGGTCGGCTTGGGTCGTCCCCGCTCTCGAAGGCTCTCGGGGTGCAGCTGCCACCCCAGGAGGACCAGCCCGATCCCCACCCAGCCGGGCCAGGCCCGCGGAAGCCGGGACAGGCCCACGGCGGCCAGCACCGCCAAGGGTCCGAGCATGGGCAACAGGTAGCGGTGGCTCAGAGCGACCGCGAGAGCACCGCTGGTCCCGACCAACAGCAGGGCCAGCAGGTCCAGGGTGCGTCTCTGAAGTCCGGCCACAGCGGCCAGCCCCGCCGGCAAGAGCAACCACGGCAGGTAGCGCTGACACCGAGCGAGGTTGTTCCAGAGCGTGTCCGGCTGAGCACGGCGCTGCAGATCCATCTGCTCCCACAAGGGCACCAGGTCCACCGGCAAGAGCACGACGAGCAGGCAGCCCATCGCCAACCCGGCCGCCCCCAGTCCCAGCGAACGCCACTGGCGCTCCACCAGGAGACCCGTGAGCGCCGCGCTGCCCAGCACCACACCCCGGGGATCGACCGCCGCCAGGGCCAGGAGCGCCAGCGGTTGTAGGGGGCCGCGCACCAACGACGCCATCACCAGACAGGCCAACAAGGGGTAGGGGGTGGTCATCCGGGCGAAGACGACCAGATCGGGGCTGGCGAGCACCAGGAGCGCCGCCCAGAGTCCGGCGGTCGCGCCCGCCAACTGCCGAGCGCGCCAGAACGCCGCCACGATGAGCCCGCACACCGAGAGCAGCGAGACCATGTGGGCGGTGGGCACCAGCGGACCGCCCCCCACCAGCAGCGCGTGCAGCGGCCAACGCCAGTCGTGCCAGGACTCCCAGTGTCCGGTCCACAAGGCCTCGGCGTTGCCCAAGGCAGGCCACACATCCAGGCCCGCAGGCTGATCCCACGGTCCCCACAGGCTTGCGAGCGCCCCGAAGGCCAAGACAAGGGCCGCCAGAATTCCCTTCGACTGCACCGTCATGACGTAGCCGTTCCGCCAACCCGAGGGACCATCAATCCCGCCACATGCCCAGTCAAGGCCCATTGACACCCTGTTGACCGCCACAGTGGTGGTTGGTAGTGTCGGCAGCCACCAATGCACTCGACCGCTCGGCGGAAGCCTAGAAAAATCAGGCTTCGGGAGACCCCATGACCCGTCTGTCCCTCTCCATCGTTCCCCTGCTGGCCCTGCTCTCCTGTACGGAGCCGACCAACAAGGCCCAGGACACCTTCGGTATCGACAGCGAAGCGTTGGGCGGCGCCCAGTTGGCTACCCCTACCCTGCCGAGCGCACACTCTCTCGATGCCGGCCGGGCCTTCGGCCGGGTGGACGACGGCTACCGATTCCATGCTGGTGGCTTCCTGGCGCAGTTCGAGAAGCAGGACGTGGTCCTGACGAGCCTGAAGAACTCCGACTCCATCCGACTGCGCTTCACCGCCTGGGGACGCGGCACCGACCTGAACGCCGTCGCCACCACGGCACCCATCGCTCTCCCGAGCAAGGACGGAGCGATCCGGACCCTGAGGGCGGATCTCGAGGAATTGGACCTGTGGTGGCAGGGATCGGGCCATGCTGTCCAACAGGGTTGGACCCTGCACTCCCCACCGGACGGCAGCGGGGTGATCGGTCTCGTGGTCGAGATCGACGACGCCTGGGTCTCCACCGACGGCGAGCGGGCGTGGCTCCAGACCGAGGGTGCCTCATGGAACGTCGAGGGCCTCGCAGCCTGGGACGCCAACGACAAGCCGCTGGACGCCTGGATGGAGGTCGATGGGATGGACCTGGTGATCCGTGTGGACGACACCGACGCCGTCTACCCGGTGACCGTGGATCCCTGGTACTCCACCTACGGAACAGACATCCAGCACGGCTCGACCCAGAGCGGGTCCTACCACTTCTCGAACCTGACCAGTGACCGCTGCGGCGACAACGACTGCAACAACTCGCGCTTCGCTGAGCGCGTGCACCGGATGGAAGACCTGGATGGCGACGGCTACGAAGAGCTCTTCGTGGCCAGCGACGACTGGTACCTGAAGGACAACAGCAACAACAACTACCGCTACGGGCGTGCCTTCATCTTCTACGGCTCTGCCACAGGAATCAGCTCGAACTACGGGTGGAGCGTCAAGGGCGACGAGGACGACTACTACGCCAGCGGCTACGTCCTGGATGCCGACTTCAACGGCGACGGCAACATCGACCTGGCGGTCGGTGCCGACCGGGACGACCCCAACGGCAGCAACTCCGGTTCCGTGTACATCTATCCCGGATCGGCGTCGGGAATCCTGGGTACGTCCACGACGACCATCACCGGCAACCAGTCGGACGACTACTACGGAGCGTGGCGACGGATCGATGCCGGGGACTTCGACGCAGACGGCTTCGACGACCTGGTCATCGGTGTCCCCTACGACGACACCACCGCGAGCAACGCCGGAAAGGTCGTGGTCCACGACGGACAGTCCAGCGGCTACGTGAACAGCTCCGCCAGCGCGACGCTCTACGGAGAGGCCCAGGACGACGAATACGGCCAACGCATCTCGGTCGGGGACTTCGACGGCGATGGCTTTGACGACCTCGTGGTCGCCGCGCCCTACAACGACGACACCGACACCAACTCGGGCAAGCTCTACTTCTACTACGGCTCCGCCTCAGGCCTCAGCACCACGGCGAGCGGTCACCAGTACGGCGGCTCGTACAACTACTACTACGGTCAGAACATGACCGTGCTGGGAGACCTCGACGACGACGGCTACGACGACTTCGTCTCCCGCGGCCGCTTGTACCTGGGTACGGCGAACGGCATCCAGGGGGCCGCCAACCAGAGCTGGTCCAACTCCGAGTTCTACCCGATGGGCGATGCCACAGGGGACGGCTTCGACGACTTCGTCACCGACTACCACTTCTATTCGGGCTCGGCGACGGCTTCGATGACCTCCGAGCTGAGCAGCAGCTACCTCCAGACCGCCGCGGATCTGGACGGCGACGGTTTCGAGGACACGATCTTCGGCGAACCCGGCTGGAGCAGCAGCCGCGGCCGCCTCTGGGTCCGCTACGCCTACGAACCGGATGCAGATCTCGACGGCTACCTGGAGTCCGAGGACTGCGACGACAACGACGCCACGGTCTACCCCAACGCCGAAGAAGTGGTGGGAGACGGCATCGACAACGACTGCGACGGCAACGAGACCTGCTACGCGGACGCCGACGGAGACGGCTACGCGGCCGACGACGGCAGCACCGTCGCCTCCACCGACACCGACTGCTCGGATGCTGGTGAGGCGGACGACTCCGTGCCACGGACGGACTGTGACGACACCACCGCCCTGGCCAAGCCCGGCGGGATCGAGCTCGCGGGTGACGGCATCGACCAGGACTGCGACGGCGCTGACCTGTGCTACGCCGATGTCGATGGCGATGGCTACCGCTCCTCTACCGGGGGCACCGTGGCCTCCACCGACATGGACTGCACCGACGCCGGCGAAGCCACGTCGACCGCTCCGGCAACCGACTGTGACGACACCAACTCGAACGTAAACCCCAGCGCGACAGAGACCCCCGCCAACGGCATCGACGACGACTGCAACGGCACCGAGGTCTGCTACGTCGACCTGGACGACGACGGCTACTCCAACACCAGCGGGGCCACGGTGGCCTCCACCGACATGGACTGTGCCGACAGCGGCGAAGGCGCGTCGAACGAGCCGACGACCGACTGCGACGACAACGACGCCGCAATCAACCCCGGTGCGCCGGAGATCATCCTCGATGGCATCGACCAGGACTGCGACGGCGGCGATGGCTGCTACGCGGACGAGGACCTGGACGGCTACGCCGCTTCGGACGGCAGCACGGTCCTGACGACGGACAACGACTGCAACGACTCTGGCGAGGCCGACAGCACCGTTCCCCAGACCGACTGCGACGACTCCGACGCCAACATCAACCCGACCGCCGGAGAGACCATCGGCGACGAGATCGACTACGACTGCGACGGCACCGAGGCCTGCTACGCGGACGCGGACAGCGATGGCTACCGTGACTCATCAGGCGGCACGGTGAGCTCCGAAGACACGGACTGCTCGGATGAGGGCGAGGCCACCGCCTCAGCCGATGCCGACGACTGTGACGACAACGACGACACGATCTACCCCGGAGCGGAGGACTCCGACTACGACGGCATCGACTCCGACTGCGACGACTCGGAGTTGTGCTTGTACGATGCCGACAGCGACGGCTACGCCGCCGAAGGGGCGGTAGACCAGCAGTCCACCGATGGTGACTGCACGGACACCAACGAAGCACCCGCGACGGAAGAGTGGGACTGCGACGACGCCGACGCGTCGATCTACCCGACGGCCACCGAGATCGTCGTCGATGGAATCGATCAGGACTGTGACGGCGGCGATGCCTGTTACGCCGACCTGGACGAGGACGGCTACCGGGACGCCACCGGCGCAACCGTGATCAGCGAGGACGGCGACTGCCTGGACGAGGGCGAAGCCGACGCGACCGTACCGGCCACGGACTGCGATGACAACGACGCCGACGTCAACCCCGCCCAGACCGACTACCCGGCCGACGGCGTGGACAGTGACTGCGATGGCTACGAGCTCTGCTACGAGGACGGAGACGACGACGGCTACCGCACCACCACCGGCTCCACGGTCTACTCCGACGACACGGACTGTACCGGCGAGGGCGAAGCCGTTGCTGGTGACCCGGCCACGGACTGCGACGACGCGGACGCCTCGGTGTACCCGAACGCCTCCGAGATCATCGGAGACGAGGTCGACCAGGACTGTGACGGCAGTGAGATCTGCTACATCGATGCAGACGAGGACCTCTACTGGGAGGCCTCCGGAAGCACGGTGAGCTCCGAAGACGCCGACTGTGCCGACCTCGGTGAAGCCCCCTCCTCCGAGCCAGGAGGAGACTGTGACGACACCGATCCGAACGTGAACCCTGCGGCCACCGAGACCGTCGCCGACGCGGTGGACAACGACTGCGACGGCTACGAGGAGTGCTACACCGACGCGGACAGCGACGGCTTCGCCGACGAGACGGGCAGCAACACGACGCTGTCCGAGGATCTGGACTGCGTAGACCCCGGTGAAGCCAACGCCGGCGTCCCCCAGACCGACTGCAATGACAATGACGGAAACGCCTACCCGGGCGCAGACGAGATCGCCGGCAACGGCGTCGACAACGACTGCGACGGGGAGGAGCTCTGCCTGATCGACGCGGACGGAGACGGGCACGTGGAGACCACCGGTGCGACGGTCGTCTCCTCCGACGTGACCTGCACCAGTGAAGGGCTGGCCACCTCGGACATGCCGATCGATGACTGCGACGACACGGACGTGGCCATCTTCCCCGGAGCCGCTGAGTCCGTCGCAGATGGCGTGGACCAGAACTGTGACTCCATCGAACTCTGCTACCTGGATGCGGACGGTGACGGAGCGCGAGCCGCCGATGGCTCCACCATCGAGAGCCCGGACATGAGCTGCTCCGAGGAGGGCGAGACGGACGCCAACGCCGACCTGGACTGCAACGACGAGGACGCGAGCATCCATCCGGCGGCCGAGGAGACCCCGATGGACTCCATCGACAGCGACTGCGATGGTGCCGAGCTCTGCTACCCGGACTTCGACAGCGACGGCTACCGGCCCGATGATCCGCTGCCGTCCTTCGGCGACCTGTACTGCACCGGCGTCGGCCTGGTCGGCGCCTCGACCCCCGCTGGCGACTGCAACGATCAGGATCCGACGGTGAGCCCGGTCGGGGTTGAGATCGCCGTGGACGGCGTGGACCAGGACTGTGACGGAACCGAGCTCTGCTACGTCGACAGCGACTCGGATGGCTACCGACCGGAGAGTGGTGCGACCACCCAGTCTGAATCCATCGAGTGTTCCGGTGATGGCGTGGTCGGCGCGGACGGCAAGACCGGCGACTGCAACGACGAGGACGCCGACATCAACCCCGAAGAAGCCGAACGCTACGGTGATGGTGTGGACTCTGACTGCGATGGCGTCGAGTACTGCTACGCCGATCTCGACGGAGACGGCTACCGGACCTCCGAGTTGATCCAGTCCATCGACCTGGACTGCGACGACGTGGGTGAAGCCATGGCCGACGCCCCCCTGGTGGACTGCGACGACCTGCTCGCCGCCGTGAACCCGGCGGCTGAGGAGATCAAGGACGACGGCATCGACCAGGACTGCGACGGCCTCGACGGCACAGGGCGCTGCAGCAGCATCCCGCAGAAGGACAGCCTGGTGATGCTGGGGCTCGCCCTGGGCCTGATGATCCGACGGCGCCGTAGGAGCGCCTGAGCTCTTCCCAGGAACAGACCTTGCTGGAGCGACCCGCTTGGCTCTTCCTCGCGCTCGCTCTCGGCATGACCGTGAGCGGGTGGTCCTCGGGCGAGGCCTACCTTGGTTCCGATCACGTCGATCGGCTGGGTGCCGTCTGGCACTTCTGGTGGTGTGCTTTCGCGCTCGGCGAAGGCATGAGTCCCTTCGAGAG
>PVBE011243537.1_pt1 | contig 44383 bp, 31 predicted proteins | sample 1631181 | NCBI WGS metagenome assembly PVBE01 (sample SAMN08397723, study PRJNA350692) | Marine metagenome, whole genome shotgun sequencing project. | isolation source: water | place: Pacific Ocean | collected 2012-04
AAATACCACGGACCACGTTCTCAGTGTCGTCGATGATGCACATTGCGCTGATCTTGGGTGCGCCGGTCATGGAACCGCCAGGGAAGAGCGCTCTCAGGCAGTCCGCGATGTCCTTATCGTCCTCGAGCTCGCCGATGACATTGGACACCATCTGGTGCACGGTGGTGTAGGTCTCGACCACCATGAGTTCGGGTACCTGTACTGAGCCGATCCTGCAGATACGGCCCAGGTCGTTGCGGATGAGATCGCAAATCATGAGGTTCTCGGCCCGGTCCTTGATGGAGGCCGCCAGATACTTCTTCAGAGCCTCGTCCTCTTCAGGTGTGGTGCCACGCATGCTGGTCCCCTTCATGGGCCGACAGGCCATGTGCTTGCCGCTCTTGAGGAAGAAGCGCTCAGGTGAGGCGGACAAGATCCAGAAGTCGCCATGGTCAAGGAACGCCGAGAAGGGCGCGGGATTGATACGCGTCGTCTCCTTGAACAGCTCCCATGCGTCACCGGAATAGGGGCGAGAGATGCGGTGTGTGAAGTTGACCTCGTAGATGTCCCCCGCGAAGAGATGTTCCTGGCAGATATTGACACGTCGTCCGTAATCCTCGGTCGTGAGGACGTGAGGGTCCCCGGTCGAGGGCGCACAGGTGGCCAATAGAGTGTCATGAGGATTCGAGGGCTCCTGGGGCGGAGGGAAGGGAGGACGCCAGGGTGGCGTTCCCGGCGTCATGGCCTCGAGCCGCTCGGTCAGCGAACGCACCGTGGCCTCGGCCTTATCAACGAAGCCGGTGGACACAACGAACGCACGACCCGAAACGTGGTCGTAGGCGATAACGGTGTCGTACAACACGAGATAGATGTCGGGGACCTGTAAATCGTCAGGATTATTGACCGGCACCTTCTCGATGAAACGGTTGAGCTCATAGGCGATGTATCCCACTGCCCCCCCCTGGAAGGGCGGGAGTTCGGGTACATTCTCAGCACGATAGCGGCGTAGCAATGATCTTAGGGCGTCCAAGGGATTCACTGTAGGGCGCTCCGATCCCGATCGGTCGGCCACCTCGATTTCCCTGCCCTTGGTTACGATACGGGCGAAGGGGTGGAGGGCAATGAACGAGTGTCTTCCGAGGTCACTGGGATCCATCCCGCTGTAGAGCAACGCGGGAGGCTCGTGCCGGACATCGCGCCCCGTGGCGGGAGGATCGTCAGCACGCCACTCCTTGAAGAGTGCGTCGAAAACCTGTAGGGGTGAGGGTGCCGTTGACAGTTCGCGGAAAACGGGCCGCTTGATGCTCGCTTGCTCTCGTCCCTCCATGCCTGCGGCGCTCACTGTGAGGGAACAATATAAGGATTTGGGTGATCGGGGGCGGACGGTACACCGCCCCCGACCTGGGGGGTGGTTATGAAGACTGGTCGTTAGTTCCCTTGTTCTGGATTGAGCTTCTCCAGGAGCTCCAGGTCGTCCTGATTGATGCCCTCGCGGACCGTGTAGCCCGCGGACTCGAGCTCGCTCAGGAAGGTGGTCGTGGCCTCCTCGTCAGTGAAACCGGACACGAAGTACACGTTGTCGCCTGACCGGATGCTACCAATGAACATGTCACCGAAGAGGAATGTGTCCTCGGACATGTAGCCGAACTCGCCCTTAGCGCCGTCACGGCCGAGCTTGTCCAGGTAGCCGGAGGTCGCATCGGACAGCTGGCCCATCCCGGTACCATGCACTCGGACGGTCGTGTCTCCGACTCGGGCAATCGCGCCCTCGTACACAGCGAAGCTCGGTCCGAATCCGGTGTCAGAGGTGGACTCGTCGATCTTCTCCACGATGGCCTGCGCCTCTTCCTGGCTCAGAGGGCCGGCCCCGGCGCCATACACTCCCTCAGCCGACTGATATGTGAGCCCGACGGCGTACTGGCCGAAAATGTCGACCACTGTCAGGTAGAAGCTGTCGTCCTTGAGGTTCTTCTCGGCATCGCCCAGCAGTTGGTCGAAGTCCGAGCCGTAGTTGCGGTCTATGATCTCTACATCCATGGGTATCTTCCCCAGGCCCCCGCCGGCGGGGGATTTGGTTTAAAAACCTAGGCTTTGGGCGGCGAGAGTCTTATTCGCTATCCCCCGACCCCATGACCTCGTGCTCGATGCGCATGGCCTCGTCCACGATGTCCCGGTAGAGCTGCTCAACGAAGTCAGGATCGAGCCCTTTGGGATCGCCCAGCTCTCGCACACGGGTGAAGAGCTGCCGCATGCGGTCAGGCTGGTGGACATCCACCCCGTGCCCCTTCTTGTACATGGCCACCTCACGCACAAGTGCCATGCGCTCAGCGAGCACCCCCACGAGCCGCTCGTCAACGACATCGATGCGGGCCCGGAAGTCCTCCATCGACATGATGGTCGTACTAGGATGATGGAGTTTTATCAAGGTATTGGTCGTAGCGACCTAGGCGCTGCCAGCGGCCTCGGCCTTCCCGACCTCGCCACTGGCCGGGTCACGCTGCCGTTCCTTCAGGCGCTCGGTGATGACCTTCTCCCCAAGGCCCCTGAGACCCTCCCAGTAAGAGAGGTCGTGCGCCATGTGCTTGGCCTCGTGGAAGAGGATGCGCTTGGCGCCTTCCTTGTCGGTGAGGTCGGTGACGCCGATCTCGTACTCGAACATATCGTAGCGGGCGATACTCCCCTCCTCGAAGATCGGGACCTCCACAAGACCGCCCTTCCCGGCATGTCGGTCCAGGATGGGCACGATGGTCCCCTCAAATCCAGTAGAGGTCCGGCGGTACACCACCTCGGCCTCCTCCTTGCCTTCAGGGCCTGCCTTGTACACAAGGATGTCCTCGACGGTGCCATCGTCATGACGGGATGTCTCGGCCCGGTGGCCCTTTGCCTCCTCATAGGGCACCTTGAGCTCGGTTGCGACCTTTGCGGCGTACTCCGGCACCCAGTTGTACCTTCCGGTGCTAAGGTTCCGCTCGCCGACCTTTGTCTTCACCACACATCCGAGGTTGGCATCGGTGACGCCACGGATGCGCTCCTTCTCCTTCTCGCCCAGGACCAGATGATTATGGAGGTAATCGCCCACACCCTTGATCACGTTCGGTGAGTACTGGCCCTCGAGCTCCTTGAGTATATCGTCGATGATCTCGTTATCAAGGTCGTCCTTGGTGACCTTCTTCCCGGCCTTGAGTGCCAGGGGGTTGACGTAGCGGTCACCCACGGAGAAGCCAAGGTTGAGCGTCCTCTTGAACCGGTTCCAGAACTTCGAGAGCATGCCTTGCTCCTTGTCAACCTCGTCCACGAGGTGTGAACCGTCATCCTTCTTCTTGAACTTGTCATAGACGTACATACCCAGTCGCGGTGCGTTGATCAGCGCGGCCAGGGGGATGAGCGCATAGGGTGACATGATGCCCAGGGCGATCTCGGTCCCGAACACTGCAGTAGACGCCAGGTCGAAACCGGTGTACTGTGCCATCTTCTCGTTCACAACGTCCACGCCGCCCAGAAACTTTTCGTAGCCCTTGGCAAATGCCTCACAATGATAGTCCTTGTCGAAGTGTTCGTTGATAGGATCGAGTAGGTACTTGTCGATGGCCCCGTCGAGCTTCTCCATGTACTTGATGCCCTTTTGGCCCATCTCGAGACCGCGGCGGACTCCTTCGCGTCCGTACGAGAGCACGCCGATATTGGCCATGCGGTGCAGGCCACCAGCTATGTCGCCGGCAGCGGCGGCCGTGCCCATGGATACAAGACCGTAGGGGATGAGGAATGCTTGTCGTGATATACCGCGGCGGTCACGGTCCACCCGGATCGAGAAGTCGTGTATTGTCTCAGCGGCCGGTGAGAGTGAGCCCGTGTGCTCCTCATCGTACTCCTTGGCCTTCGCCATTATCTCGGAGTAAGGGGCCGATGAGTCGATGAGCTCGCGCAGATGGGAGTCAGAATTGTCCATGACACGGGTGTACAGCTCGGAGAAGGAGGATTTCTCGAGCACCTGTCGCTCGTCCTTAGATGCCGCTTGGTAGAGCTCCTCAACGTCCCGCTCCATCACGGTGAGCATCTGTGTCAAGGGAGCCTGGATGCCTGCTGAGAACTTGGCCGCATCCTTCTCGCCGTACTCGTTGGCGACGTACGCGACACCTTCCATTGTAGAGATGAGTTCCTCGCCTGCCCTATAGTTGGGGGCCCCGTTCTTGGCCAGGATATGGTTACGCAGGTTGCGTTCACCGGCTTCCAATTGCTCGTAAGGCGTCGAGAGCAGGTAGCCCACGGCGGCATCCAACTTAGCCTCCAATGGGATTGCCTGCAGGTCCACCTCCCGATCGCCGGTGTATTCCATAGTTCGCTCCTCTCTGCTCCTCTATCCTATGTCATTTGCCCTTTATATAGTTTACCACGGGGCAGTAGTAACATCAGTTCCAGATGGGACTGGCAGGGTTCATTGGCGAGATCGGGCTGGCAGGATTCGCTGGATTCAGCAACCAGTCAATGGCATCATCGCCGTCCGTGCTGGGAGAGTACCCCTGGTCACAGTCTATCTTGCCTGTGGCCACGCCATAGACTAACGCACCGACACCCACGGCAACAGCCGCACCGATTCCGATAATAGCCCAGTCCCCGGTCTCCAGATCGTTAACCGTCGAGTAGACAGTCGCGTCCATGGACGCGGCATATCCGACCGTCTCGAGGTCGTCCAGAGCATACATTGTGCGGTTTGGCGGATGGTCCGCCCTATAAGTGTTGCGGTTGAGCGATACGATTAGTACCGCTGTGGATGGCTGTTACCTGCCCCAAAGCCGTACCCGCCGTAGGTATCACTTGTGCATCCAGTACCGCAGGAATATCCGCCCGATACATAGCCTGCGTGGCCATTATAACTCACTGGTGGACGACTGCCACAGCACATGAGGGTCACCTGATTTGCATTCCTATGGATGCTCTGAATCTTATTCCTTTCTGAGGAGTGCGCGCGGCACGGTCGCAGATGCACTACCGCTGGCGGATGTGGGGCGGAGCGGTGTTCGCCTGTTCACCCTCGGCCTTCTTCTCCTTCTCCATCATGCGATCCATGCTCATTGCATTGGACATGTCGCCGCTTTTGAAGTCCACAGGGAAGAACACCTTGTTGCCCTCACCCTCGGCGAGCTTGGGCAACGCTTCCTTTAGATATAGGTATTTGAGGGCCCGGTCATCGAGGTGCTTAGCTGCATGGGCGAGCGACTCGATCTCCATCTGACGTGCCTTGGCCTGCCAACGGGCTGCGGCCCACAGGTCCTTCTGCCGCTTGAGCTGCTGCATGGCAGATTCAATGGTCTGCGGCAGCTGGACATTGGTGATCTGGACGCCGACGATATTGATACCCCAGTCCGAGGTGAAAGGCTCTATCTTGGCCTTAACGAGATCGTTGACCTTCTCGATCTCGCCGATAAGCTCCACCACGGTTAAGTTGCCCGCTATGTCGCGAAGCGCGGAGCGGACGTACTCCTCCAGCGATTCGGTGAAGTGGTCAACCTCGAGCACGACCTTGCGCGGATCGATAACCTTGTAGAACACAACGGTGTCCAGATGGACCTTGACCTCGTCAGCGGTGTAGGCCTGCTGGGGCGGGAGGTTCATAGTCTTCTGTCGTAGGTCGACGATCTTCATCTCCTCGAGCCAGGGCAGCTTTATGTTCCACCCCGACTTGGAGATACGGTGGAAACGACCACGACGGAGCACGATCGCCCGTTCATAGTCATCGAGCTGCACGAGGATCCCCGTCTTGAAACCTACTTGGATGAGGGTCCCCAACAGCAAGAGGAAAATGGGGAACACGAAGAGCATTCGAACCTCCTCGTTCAGTGCCGCGATGATGACAAGCATCAGCAGCATCACGAAAACGGCTTCTATGCGCTCTATGGTGAACTGTTTGATCGTGGTCATAGGTCGTCCCTACCTAGATTCTGTACCCTGAATGAGTATATAAACGTTACTATTGCAGAGTAAAAGCCCCGAGGTGTCCCACAGATGCGGTACACGAAAGCAGACGCCCCCTACACGGGAAAGCTACCCGCAGGATGCCGCCTATGTGTCAAAGGGGCCAAGCTCGTGCTATTCGTCACGGGAGTATGCGGTCGAGGCTGTTTCTACTGCCCGCTCTCCGACCGGCGACGAGAAGTGGACGATACGTGGGCCAACGAGAGGCCCATCGCACGGGACGAGGATATCCTCCTTGAGGCAGAGCGTATGCGTGCCCTCGGCGCTGGCGTCACGGGGGGCGATCCCCTCGCCTGTGTCGACCGGACGGTTCATCTGGTCCGCCTCCTCAAGGAGCATCAGGGAGAGCGTTTCCATATCCATCTCTACACGGACGGCTCCCGGGCGACATCTACAGTGCTCTCACAGCTGCATGACGCCGGGGTTGACGAGATACGGTTCCACTTCGCAAAGGACGCTGTGAAGCACGCACTAGAGCTTGAGTGGGCCGTGGGTGCTGAAGTGCCCGTCCTCCCCGGCGAGAGCGAACGCCTCAAAGCGTACCTGCGCTTTCTGGACGAGGCGGGAGCTGCCTTCTGTAACCTCAACGAACTGGAGTACACGGACAGAACGGGATCTGCCATGCGTGAGCACGGACTTGTCCCTTCGCCCGAGGGATGCGTCGTGGACGGGAGTTACGAGCTAGGCGCCGAGCTCGTGCGCTGGGCGGAGGAGCACACATCACTTGCGGTCCAGCTCTGCCCCTCACACCTCAAGGACGGGATCCAGCTCGCCAACCGTTACATCCGCACAGCCCAGAACCTGCGCCGACCGTTCGAGCGCGTGACCGATGATGGTCTGTTGGAGAAGGGTGTCGTGTACACTATGGATCCTAATGTGATGGCAGCATTCCCCCGTCGCTCATGGGCACCCGATCCAGATAAGGAACGTATCGAGACCTCATCTGCAGTGGCACGACGTCTCGCGAGAAAGGGGCTGCGATGCGCGATCGTTCGCGAGTTCCCCACTGCTGACCGGTACGAGGCCGAGGTCGAGCCCCTCGCCGGCGGAGCGGACAAGGGGCTCTAGGCGGGGAACGGTATAATACCTACCTACTATACTTCACGCCTTGCTCACGAGCCACCTGCGCCGCTATGTTGTCGCGGGCGAAGATGGCCAGCTGGTTATCAAGCACGGTATTGTTTTCTGCGTCAAAGGTGGCTTCCCGCCGCATCTCTGCGACCTGCCAGGCTTTAAGCGGCGTTCCCCGCCCCTCGTACTCCTTCTGGACGTTTCTGCGTTCATACACCAGCATCTCGTAAGTGCCTCCGGTGATGCGTGCGACCTCCTGCCATAGCCCCACACCGCACGGACCCATTCCGGACCCGGAGAGGGGGTACACAACAATGCCCATATCGGCTGCCCAGTGGGCTACGTTGAGGAGGTGGTCGCCCCGGGATCGTCGGTCGTTGCAGTGACCGTACGGCGGTGCATCACCGATTAGGAAGACAATCTTCGAGGCGCGGGGTCTCCAGTCTAGGGAAAGAGACGCCTTGAGTCCTTCCACAACCGCCTCGGGTGAGTCCCCGCCACCGTTGGCGTTCACATTCACCAACTCTTTGGTGAACGAATCGATGTTATGCGTCAGGGGTATGGTCCTAAGTAGATAATCCCTCTCCTCTGGTGGATGGTCGCGATAGGTCACAAGACCTACGCGGAGGTCAGGCTGCGGATCACCATCCCGCGCCTCGGCCACGATTCGCTCTATGTGTAGCTTTACGGTGGTAATCTCATCACTCATGCTCCCGGTCGAATCCAGGACGAACACCATGTCCACCGGTGGCGCCTGCCCAGTCATCACCGGCGGTGCAGGCGCTGGCTGGTGAACGACTCTCGGCATCAGTGGAGGCGGTTCCTGTAGTGATATCACCTCGAAAGGCGGCGACGAGTAGGCGCCTTCCGATGCGCCAGTGCCGATACCGTCGCCAACGATACGTAGAACGGCTCCAGCCGCGTTCAGTCCCCAGTTACCTATGGACACCCCCACCTCTCGAAGGCGGGTTATGCCCACATCCGTATTCCATCTGCCATCTATATCCATTACATCAAGCGCAAGGATGCACCCGATGATGGAAATAACGACCAGCAGGGTCGTCGATTGGTCTTTATCTGTCACATCCATGGTTCTCACCATGTAATCATCTGCCATGCAAGGATAATGAATAATCCGGGCCAACCATTGTCACCGGGGAGCGATAGACTGATTCTGCGCTGTTCATGGTGGACGAAGGTTCCGGGAACCATTTCCCTCGATGAACCGACCCTGGAGATGGCTTGGATTGGGATATCTAGCGCGGGATGCCCGATACACGGTGAATGGATGTGGTCACGTGCCTTTTTTCATCCGAAGATCGGTAGATGGGTGACCTATCTGAACATCAGGTTCGCGCTCGTCGTCTGCTCCATTTGCTGGTGGAGCCTGCTGGCATGATCCATAACCGACTTCATCTGCCCCTCGATGAGGTTGGCCTCCTCCATGAGTGGCTCCAGGTCTATGCGTAGGTTGAGATACCGGTTGAGGGTGCGAATACAGGTGGCCGCCGCCCGGGCGTCCGGGTAGTCGGCACGGGTCTCCACCACGAGTGAGACGGCGGGGAGGTCAACATCGATACAATCGAGCAAGACCTGCCCTACGAAGCCGTACACGGAGCCCGTCCAGGGATACACGCCATCCCGGTTCAGCAGCCGTTGTAGACGGTCTCCGTTTAAAGCCTCCCCTGTCGTGGTCGCCACGTATACGTCATCGCCACCGTCCTGGCCTTCCTCTATGAGCACGCCTGCGAAGCATATCACCTCGGTGATCCCTGATTCGTGGGCCCAACCCACAACTGCGCGGGATACTTCGTGGGCCAACCGCGGTGGGAGGTGGACATAGGAGCGGATGAGGACGAGCTTGCGGCGCTTGGAGACGTAGATGGAGATGGGTCGTGCGACAATCCCTTCCTCGACGACCGCCAGGGGTACGAGCCGGTCCGATTGGATGTGGCCCACTTCACGCATCCCTGCTTTAGCGGAGATATGCTCTGCAGCAATCGCACCGGCGAGCCCAACGTCAGGAAAACCCATGACCAGGGTGTAGCCTGCGAGTGATTCCAACTTGCACCGCACTTCTACATCGGCCATGCAGGATACGAGGGGGCTAACATTCTTAAGGCATCGGCTTTAGGACCGGGTCAGTGAGCATAATGGAGGAGGAAGATCCGCTCAAGGAGATGACCACGCTCCTTCTAGCAGGAGGCAAGATGCTCTCCAAGCACTGCCCCACTTGTGGTTCGCCACTCTTCAAGGTGAAGGGCAAGGTCATCTGCCCCCGTTGCTCGAAACAGGGGGTATCGAACGAGAAGAAAGGGGAGGCTCGACCGCTCGACCGCATCGTTAGTTATAAAATCAATGAACTCGTAGCTAGGCTGGAGGCGACGACGGACCCCCACGAGATAAGCGAGCTCCTTATAGGCATCAATGCCGGGCTCGAGATCCTTTCTCGACGGAAGGACGGTGGAAATTAAAGGTTCGCGGCGCCGCGAGGTGATGTCACATCCCCCCTGCACGCACCCTGGGATTCCTGATTGGCCTGCTCCTCATCCTGGCCGCCGGATGTCAGAACGACCTCGAATGCGTGGACGACAATCCCTGTACTAAGGCGCTCTGCCGGTCCGGGTCATGTATCTTCAACACCATAGGTTGCGGATTCCCCTGCGGTGACGGTAAGGTGTGCAATGGAGAGAAGGGCTGTGTCTCGGTCATCCCGGGGGACGGAGGTTATTGCCTCTGCGACTCCATGTGCCAACTGGGTTACCACTGCAAGTACACCAAATGCACGGCCTCCGTATGCCCCGACGGGAAGTGCGAGCACGAATGTGGCCTCTGTGACGAGGACTGTTCAAAGGACACGTGCAAGAACAACCGGGTGTGTGACGTCAAGCTCGGTGAGAACTGTGACACCGTCCCGACGGACTGCCCCTGTTTCGATCGGTACTGCAATCCGAACCACGAACGGGCCGACGAGCGTGGATGCTACGAAATCGAGTGCGGAGACGGGAAGTGCGAGAAACCCTTCGAGACGTCTGGCTCGTGCTGCGAGGACTGCGGCTGCGATAATCCCGACGAGGCCTGCAACGCGACGCTCCACCGCTGCATCCTTCGGTGCGGTGACGGACTCTGCGAGCCCACCGAATGTCTCTCATGCTCCCTCGACTGTACTCCTTCTGGATGCAACGACACGGCCTGTGTCCCGAGCATTGGCGAGAACTGCCGGAACACAGAGGACTGTGTGTGCCTTCCATCGGTCTCGTTCCCCAACGATAACGTGGAGATCCAGGAGGGTGAGGAGCATGTGTTCTACTTCGATGTGGAGAACGCAGGTAACATCACCGACAGCTACGTGGTCGACATAATCAATGGCTCCTTCGGTATGAAGAACTGGTACAAGCAGATCAAGCCTATGGAGCCCGGCGATTTGGAACAGTTCAGGGTTGACCTAATCGCCCCCTACCTCTCCGGGCGACAGCAAGAACAGAGCGATATTATCATAAAGGTGCGCTCGGATCAGGCCCAAGAGCTTTTTGCGACGAAGTACACCATCATAGTTTCCCCCATGGGCCTCTTCGAGTACATCCTCACTAAGACCTTCTTCAGCTATATCATGTACATCAAGGAGCTCTACGACGCCCTCGAGATCGTGCTCCTACCCCTTCTGGGGGTGTACCTCTTCAAGACCTATTACCTTGACAAGAATAAGAAGGGAGGAGTCCAGCCTCCCTCCGACCAGCAGCAATGGGGGCAGCAGCCCCAAGCATATGGAGGCGCCCCCGGGATGTACCAAGCACCCCCGGGATGGAGTCGTTATCCACAGCAAGGGCAGCAAGGCGGTGCCTGGCAGCGCCGATAATGCTTGTATATAAATAAAAAGCTTGGACGCGTTCCCCCGACGTAATGCGAGCTTGGCTACTCGTGGCGTTCCTCCTGCTTACTCCCACCGTGGCCGATATGTATTTCCACTCACTTTACATCGATATTGATATCGCACCGGATGGAACATGTGTAGAGCGCATCGATATCGTGGGGGAGAACACTTCGGGCACGCCCCTCGATTCCACGACGTTCTCGCTGTTGGGTGGGATGAAGGATCTGGAGGTCTTCGATGCTCAGGGGAACCTCACCCATTCAGTGCGTGACGGACCATGGAATACCAAGGAGGTTGTCATTCCTTTCAGGCAGCCGCTGGCTCCCGAGGGGATCGTGAACATCAGTCTCAGGTTCAGCACGGGCGAGCTTGTGCGGAGCATGGAAGAAGGGATGGACTTCTCCTTAACGTACCGGGCGGAGGACCCTGTGCTCGACTTCAAGCTCGTCGCCCACCTACCGGAGGGCTTTGTGCTGCCCGTCAGCCTCCAGCGGCGAGCATCCCAGGCCCGGCCAGTGCTCTACCCCAACGCGATCGTGCGTACGGACGGTCGACAACTCTCGTTCGAATGGCGACGGGGAGGCCTTGAACCTGGAGAGGAGATGACCTTCTACGTAGGGTTCGAGAAAGCAGCGCGGAGCCCTGCCACAGAGCCGGTACCCCCACCGCCCGACCGGACTCCCATGGCCGTAGGCCTGGCCGTGGCGTTCTTCGTTCTCGGCTATTCGATAGGTGTGCGACAGCTTCATCGAGAGGAGGAAGTGCGGGAAGAGGATATCCTGTCAGTGATGGAGGAGAACGAGCGCGTTGTCATCGAGGCCATCCTGAACTCTGATGATCCTCCCCTCCAGAAGGAACTTCAAAAGACCACGGACTTTTCCAAGGCCAAGCTCAGCCGCATTCTCTCAGGCCTTGAGGAACGCGGTATCATTACCCGCTCCCCCGTCGGCAAGACCAACCGCGTCATCCTCAATCGGGGGGCGCTCCGGCGATGAGCCGGGCCTGCACATTAATCTGCTGCTGTTTCCTGCTCCTTAGCACCTCCTTTGCCGGCATTGGGAGCCAGGTCGGGCCACAAGTGGGCACCGTTCTCATCTGCTCGACCGCAACTCACCTGGACTGCGCCCTTGCTGCCCAAGCGGCCCGCCTTGTGGGAGCACCTGTGCTCGCAACGGACGGCACCCTTGGGTCCCACTCCCTTGGTGTGCTTGAGCAGATGAAGCCCCGGCTGGTGGTGCTCGTGGGGGGTCCCGCTGTGCTTCCGCCCGCCCTCGAGGAGGATCTCGCGGCTCATGCGCGCACTGTACGCTTGTGGGGGGCCACAGCTACGGGTACTTCCGTGGAGGTGTCGCGGTTCTTCTGGGGGGAAGCTGACACGGTGGCCATAGTTCGCCAGGACGACCTGGTGTCAATGATCCGGGCACGAGGCCTCAGTGCCACGCCCCTTCTCCTTGTCCCTGGTCAGCTTACAGCAGCAGTTGCGAGCGAGGTTCGACGACTGGGGCCATCGGCAGTGTTCGCTCCAGGTATCGACCTCTCCCTCGGTCTCTGTGGCAGTGCCCTCACAACACTGTCGCCTACCCTCGAGGGTACACGTGCAGTCCTCTATTGCGATCCCGTGGTCGCATCCTCTCTCTCGCTCCCCGTGCGTCCGGTCGACGACATGATGTATCTCCACTGCGATGATGCCCCTCGGCTCGCATCCTTGGCCGGACGTCTTTCGGAAGTGGTGGTCGTGGGGAGCATGGACGGAACAGAGACCGCCTACACAACCGTCATGGGTGGGATCGAGGAGGCTACGGTGGGGGGGAGAGGCGTCGGACCTCTCGTACGCCGGGAGTTGGTGGGGGATCCCGCCGGTGCTTCCGCGGGACATGCCCTGGAGGACCTTCCCACGTGGAGCGCTGCCTCGAAACCGATCCTTGTGGACGAAAAATGGCCTCTCGGATGGCTGCGTGACAGTCTTGCGGATCCCACTGGCTTCGATGTGCTTGTACGCGAGGGCAAGTTCGCAGAAGCATGGGAGGAGGGGTGGCGTGAGCGGGGCCGGTTGCGCTGGGAACGCTGGGCTGAGATCAGCCCATCAGGACGGCGCGTATGGATTGAGGAAGAACGCAACACTGCGTCGGAACCCTTAAATAGTACCCGAATGCTATTCTTATTGGACGAGGTCCAGAGCGATCTCTCACAGAGCGTTGAGCTGTTACAGGGAGGTGCGCTGTCAGAAGGTCTGCAACGATTAGAGACAGCACTCGAACGTGTCCAGAGGGCACGGCAGATGATAGAATGAGACTCTCCATATGGACCGTTATAGCTCTCGTGCTTTTTTTAGTGGTAACTTTATCCGCAGCTTGCACTACCAACGACGACTGCAACGCTGACCAGAGCTGTGAAGACGGGGCCTGCGTTGACCTCGTGTGCACCGCCTGCCAGGATCTTATCGACCACGCATGCGTGGAAAAAACCGGTGGTATATGCTGTATGGGGTTCTGGTTCGTTGGTAAGAACTGCTGTTCCGACGACGAATGCGATAACTGCAAGACCTGCTCGGATAAGATTTGCGTCGATTTGACGTGCAACGACTGCCAGGAGTGCAACAACGCTCACGGGTGCAAGGCAAAGACCGGCGGCATATGCTGCGATACGACCTGGATGATTGGTGGCGAGTGCTGCGAGGCGGCGGATTGCATCAATTTCCTTTGCACTGAAAATGCGTGCTCCACGACCACCTGCGAGGATGGCTATTCCCTATGCAATGACGAATGTATCGTCCTCGTAGCGGCGGAAGGATCCTGTACACTAGACTGCCACTGTCAGGCGAACCTGGACTGCGTTGGGGAAGAAGGTTCAAAGAAGTGTCTGAAGGCCAATGAGCAGACCTGTACGGTCGGGACTGAGTGCGCTAGCGGCGTGTGCGTGGACGGCGCCTGTGGCACCTGTGCCGACCAGGACGACCTCACGGCCTGCACCAAGGAAGGTGTGGCCGACGGATGGTGTTGCCAGAACACGTGTTTCGCCCCTCTCGCCCTTGACGGTGACTGCGGGGGCGTGGCATGCAAGTGCAATACCAACCTGCAGTGCACTACCGATGGCTGTAAGAAGGAGGCGGGACAGACGTGCACCGATAGCGGTCAATGCGCTTCGAAGCTCTGTGCTGCCACAGGCCTCTGTGGGACGCCCGCTACCGGAGCCGCTTGCCTGCTCTCTGGGAATCCGACCGGATCAGTGTGCAACGAAGCGTGCTGCAGCAACATCTGCGACACGGGAACCGAACCCGACACCTGCGATACCGCCTGCGCCTCCGCTGGAGAGACCTGCTACGAGACTGCCGGAGGACAGGGAGGTCAGCAGGGCGCATGCTGCAATGACCAGTGCGTCCGAGAAGCTGAGAGAAAGGCCGCGGGCACTTCATGCACCGAGACCTGCGAGTGCCAGGACGGGCTCGCATGCGGTGGCCCGGAGGGTAGCAAGACGTGCCGCCTTGCTGCAGGTGAACCCTGCACCGCCTGGGACGAGTGTGCCAGCGTCGTGTGCGTCCAACAGACCGCCGGTGGTAATTACGTATGCGGCTCATGTCAGGCCAAGGACGCGACCTTCGCCTGCAAGGCCGAGGGCATCATTGGATTGTGCTGTAATGACCAGTTTATCGCCCCCGCGGGTCTCGATAGTGGATGCACGCAGGACTGCCATTGCCTGGCAAACTTCGAGTGTTCGGGCACCAAGTGTAAGCGGGTGGACGGTCAGGATTGCACGACCTGGTCCGAATGCGCCAACAGTGTTTGTGTGGACGACACCTGCGGATCGTGCACAGGGAATGACGGGACAGCCTGTATCGCCAATGGGATAGCTGACGGGCGGTGCTGCGCAAACGCCTGTTCAATCCCTGGCGACGTGGGCACGGCCTGCACAGCCGACTGCCAGTGCGTCGAGAACACCGAATGCGCCGGAGAGGAAGGTAGCAGGACCTGCAGAAAGGTCAACGGACAGGCCTGCACTGATAGCGGTCAGTGCTCTTCAGGTCTCTGCGACGCGAGCGGCCTCTGCAGTACCCCTGCCACGGGCTCCAAGTGCATGCTCACGGGCAATCCCTCGGGGACCGTGTGCGCTGACGCCTGTTGTGCCACAATCTGCGACACTAGCACCGATCCCGACACCTGCGGGACGGGCTGCGCTATCGGAGGAGCGACCTGCTACAAGACCGTGGGCTCCCAGGGCGGCCAAGAAGGTAAGTGCTGCAACGACGGGTGTGTCCGTGACGTTGAGCGGTTGCCTTCCGGCGAGTCCTGCACGGTTACATGCCAGTGCACGGGAGGCCTAATATGCACGGGTCCGGAGAACAACAAGAAGTGCAAGAAGGAGGTGGTCGGCCCGTGCACGGTCTGGTCGGAGTGTGCCAGCGGTGCGTGTGTCCAGGCTACACCTGGTGGCGATTACACCTGCGGCACTTGTGATGGGAAGGACCTGACCTATGCATGTAAATCGGAGACCGCCACAGGCTGGTGCTGCCTCAACCAGTGTGTCACACCCCTGGGACTCGACGAGGACTGCACGGACCACTGCGAATGCGAGGATGGGCTCCAGTGCGCGGGGAACAAGTGCAAGAAGGAGGACGGGGAGGCCTGCACCACCTGGTCCCAGTGCGCCAGCGGCGAGTGCGTCATGGGGACAGCGGGCGGCGCCTACGTGTGCGGAGGCTGTGCCGGGAAGGACACGAGCTTCAACTGCACCGCTGATGGCGTCACCGGTTGGTGCTGTACCGGCGCCTGCACTGCCCCGGTCAGCCAGGACGGTGCTTGTGCCCAGAACTGCAACTGCGGCGAGGCCTTCGGCTGCACGGACACGGGGGCGGGGAAGAAGTGCAAGCTCAAGGAGGGCCAGAGCTGCACGCAGAGCGACGACTGTTCCCAGAAGCTATGCAGCCTTGATGGCGTGTGCAACGGGGCGCTGGTCAGTCCGAACCAGTGTTTCATGGACGATCCCACAAAGGGGACCGTGTGCCAGGATAAGTGTTGCGGGCTGCCTTCGTTCTGCATCAACGACCAGTGCGTCGTGCTCTGCGGGGTGGTCGGTGCGACCTGCTACGAAGGTGCCGGCACAGAGGGAGTATGTTGCCAGAACGAGTGTTTCACGCTCGATGAGCGGGGTGGGCTGTTCGATGCATGCAACGCTGGCTGTCAGTGCAAGACCGAGTACTCGTGCACGGGGAACAAGTGCCTGTACAAGAACGGTCGGACCTGTTCCTCCTGGTCCCAGTGTTCCTCCGGCCTTTGCGTCAGCGATGGCGGCACCTATAAATGCGGTGCATGTACCGCCGGGAACGCTGGCGTGGCATGTGAGGGCGACGGATTCAACGGTTTGTGCTGCGATAATGCTTGTCGGGTACGCCAAGGGCTAGGAGCGGCGTGCGTCAGTGACTGCTACTGTGAGGAGACCTTTCAATGCACCGAGGGCTTCTGCAAGCTCAAGGAGACTCAGGCCTGCGAGAAGAGCCTGGACTGTGCCAACAGCATCTGCGCCGTGGACCCCCAGGTGTGCAACGGCGGGCTCACATCCCCATCAAAGTGTTACGTCCAGTACCCCGGTACCAAGGGAACGGCCTGCGGCGGTCAATGCTGCGGGATGCCCAACTTCTGCTTCGGTGCGACGAAGGCCTGCGTCAATACATGCAACAACGTCTGGGTGGAGTGCTATGAGGGCTCCGGAACCCCGGGCATCTGCTGCCAAACGGGATGCTACACGGAAGACGAGCGTAAGGGGCTCGACGGCATCTGTGCCGCAGACTGTCAGTGCAAGGGTGATTTCGTGTGCACGCTCCTTGCGTGCAAGCTGAAGGACGACCGGACCTGTTCCGCGGGCAACCAATGTGCCAGCAGCGTGTGCATCGAGATGACGCAGGACAGCTACAAGTGCGGAACATGCGGGGCCGGGACCACCAAGAAGGAGTGCAGCGCAGGGGCCCTCACGGGCTGGTGCTGCGGTGCTGAGTGCGTGGAGCCCAAGAGTCTGGACGGTTCGTGCACCGCCGACTGCCACTGCCTGAACAACTACCTGTGCGCGGGGGCCGTCGGGAACAAGAAGTGCAAGAAGGTCGACGGCCAGACCTGCACCTCCTGGGACCAGTGCGTTAGCGGTGTGTGTGTGGACGGGATGTGCGGCGCTTGCGGGGGGAGCGACTTCACGACATGTAGCCGTGATGGCGTGGACGACGGCTGGTGCTGCGGGGTCCAGTGCGTGGCACCGCAGGGGCTGGACGCACAATGCACCTCGGACTGTCACTGCGAGACCACGATGCAGTGCGTCGGGGCCGAAGGGAACAAGCTCTGCAAACTGAAGAACGACCAGACCTGCACGGACAGCGCCCAATGTTCCTCAGAGCTCTGCGACGCGGCGGGCAAATGCGGGACGCCCACGACGGGATCCAAGTGCATGCTCGGAGGGACTCACGCAGGATCGGTGTGCAACGATGTCTGCTGCGCCAACACCTGCAACACGGGAACCACGCCCTACACCTGCGGTGCAAATTGCGCGAACGCGGGTGCCACCTGCTACGAGAGCGACGGCGGCCAGGGCGGGCAGCAGGGGAAGTGCTGCAACAACAATTGCATCCGCCAGGCGGAGAAGCAGCCCCTTGGCCAGGTGTGCCAGGTGACCTGTGAGTGCGATGAGACGGCCCAGCTCGAGTGCACGGGTGGAATATGCAAGACCAAGAGCGGCCAGCCCTGCACCCAGGGGAACCAGTGCGGTACGAACATATGCGTGGACGGCCTGTGCGAAGAGTGCACCCAGGACAAGGTGTCGTGCCAGTCCGGCAACACGCAGAGCGGGTGGTGCTGCAACGGCGAGTGCGTCGACGCGGTCCCCCTCAACGGCGTATGTACCGGCAACTGCAACTGCCAGGGCGATACCGAGCTAAGCTGTTCGTTCGGTATAGGACTGTGCAAGCTCACCGGAGGCCAGACCTGTTCCCAGAGCACGGATTGTGACTCGAAGGTGTGCTCTGCCGGTGGAGCCGCCTGCGCCACGAACTCGGGCCAGGGCGACCTCTGCAAGGTCGACACGAACATCGACGGGCTCGTCTGCCACGATGAGTGCTGTAACGGGTACTGCGATTCCGACAGCGATGTATGCAACGAATGCGGCCTAGGACACGCCTGCATGAAGCTGGTGAGCGGTGTTAAGAAGTACGGGAGCTGCTGCGCCGACCAGTGCTTCCTCACGACCGACCGCAAGGGGTATGAGAAGGACTGTGAAGAGCACTGCGAGTGCGGTGCGAACCTGGAGTGCGCCGTAGCCACGGACAACAAGTGTCGAATGGCGGCAGGCCAGGGATGCACGAACGGCACCGCGTGCGCCTCGGGCGCCTGCGTGAGCGGCATATGCGGTACTTGTGTGGGAAAGACCGACATCAGCACGGGGTGCATGACACCGACGTTCTCCGACGGCTGGTGCTGTGCCGGTGCTTGCGTCAGCCCGAAGGAGACGGGAGAGGACTGCGTCCAGAACTGCGAGTGCAAGGTGGGTATGCAGTGCGCGGGCAACAAATGCAAGAAGAACGACGGCCAGAGCTGCACGGACAGCGGGCAGTGCGCCAGCGGTATATGCCGGACCGATAGCACCTGTGGACCTGACGACACGGGCGACATCTGCAAGATCGCCGGTGCCAACATCGGGACAGTGTGCGGATCAGTTTGCTGTAATGCCATCTGTGACGTAGGGCTCAACCTATGCTCTACGACTACCTGCGTCGAGGACCATGTGTGCTACGAGAACCAAGGTACACAGGGATCCTGCTGCGCCGACGCCTGTTACACTCCTGGAGAACTCCTGCTCCTTGACGCGGCCTGCGTCAAGAGCTGCCAATGCAAGAACACGCTGGCGTGCACCGATGATGCTGGAGGTGATAAGTGCAAGCTCAAGGACGGCCAGACATGCACGAGTGGGGCCGAGTGCTCAAGTGGTGTGTGCGTGGCCGGTACGTGTGGTACATGCGCCGGCAAGGCAATTTCATCCCAGTGCAAGACCGCCACCATCCTCGACGGCTGGTGCTGTGAGGGCGCATGCGTGACCCACGGCGCGCTCGACGCCGGATGTGGTGCCGACTGTCAGTGCCAGGACCAGTACTCCTGCACGGGACTGCTCTGCAAGCTCAAAAACAGTCAGAACTGCATCCATGGTGAGGACTGCTCCAGCAGCGTATGCGTTAACGATGTGTGCGGGACCTGCGTAGGGAAGGGCAAGACGAACGCCTGCGACACCCAGGCGGTGGCCAACGGCTGGTGCTGCGCGGACGAGTGCGTCTCACCCGGCGAACTGGGGGACGCTTGCACCGAGGACTGCCAGTGCAAGGATCAGTTCCTCTGTACCGGATTCCAATGTAAGCGGAAGAACGGAGAGGCGTGCATATCAGGTGACCAGTGCGCTAGCGACGTGTGTGTCCAACAGACCGCTGGTGGTAACTACGTGTGCGGCTCTTGTGGGGGCAAGAGCGTCGACACCCAGTGCAAGACCGGTACCGTTGACGACGGCTATTGCTGCTCCGGCGGATGCAACCGGCACAAGGGGCAGGACGAGGGATGCACGGTCGACTGCAACTGCGATCCCACCTTCACATGCAAGGACAACCGATGCAAGAAGAAGGCCGGGCAGGCGTGCGTCACCGCGGGCGAATGCGCCGTTGGCCAGTGCGTCGCAGGCACGTGCCGCACCTGCACCGGCATCGTGGACTTCACCTCGTGCGCTAGCACGACCGTCACCTCTGGTAAGTGCTGCAACAACATCTGCACGGCTCCCAAGGGCCTTGGAGAGGGTTGTACCTTCACGTGCCAATGCGGATCGAACATGGAATGCATCGGCGCTGTATGCAAGAAGGCAGCCGGACAGCCCTGCACATCGGGCGATCAGTGCGGTACGGGGCTGTGCGTGGGCGCCCCCGGTGAGAGCATCTGCGGAACGTGCAACACCGATGACTTCACTGCCTGCAAGACGATCACCATCTCGGACGGTTGGTGCTGCGGGGGCGAGTGCGCGGCACCGCAGGCGCTCGATGGACCGTGCGACAGCTATTGCGAGTGCCACCAGAACTTCGCCTGCACCGAAACGGGCATCGGTAAGAAGTGCAAGCTCAAGAAGGCCCAAACGTGCACACTGAGCACTGACTGCACCTCCGGCGTATGCCTCTCCAACGGGCAGTGCGACCAGGCTGCTGTCGGCATGTCGTGCAAGATCACCGCGGGTATCGATGGTTCGGTATGCGGGAACTCCTGGGCGTGGGACACCTGCTGCGCCAAGATCTGCGATGCGGGCACAACCCAATGCGCCATGACGTGCACCGAGGGCAACACATGCTATGAAGGGGCCGGTATCCAGGGTGAGTGCTGCACGTCCACCTGCATCACCCCGCCCGAGAAGGGCGGGCTCAACGCACCGTGCGGCAAGGACTGTGTATGCGACCAGACCCGTTTCACGTGCGTCGACACCTACGGTGGACCGAACGTTGACACCTGTAAGAAGATCAACGGCCAGGGGTGCGAGTCGGGCCGCGATTGCGCCAGCAAGGTGTGCGTGGACGGTACGTGCGGTACCTGTATGGGGATGTTAGCAAAGACCCCCTGCTCCACCGATGTGCTCGCCCAGGGCTGGTGCTGCAACAACCAGTGCATCTACGCCAAACCCATCAACTCACCGTGTCAGCGTGATTGCGAGTGCAACGTGGGCACGGAGTGCCACAACGGGCTGTGCAAGCTCTCAGCAGGCGAGACCTGTACTTCAGCAGCCTTGTGCTCTTCTGGCCAGTGCGTGTCCAGCGGCGCCTACACCTGCGGGAACTGCGTCGTGGACGGCGTGGGCTGTCTCGATGAGAACGGCGTCATCAAGCAGTGCTGCTCGAACTTGTGCAACGTGGGGTGGAAGGGGGTAACCGAGCCCTGCGGTAATGACTGCGAGTGCGCAACCAACATGAAGTGCGCTGGTAATCCGCGTACATGTAAATACGTGGACGGGCAGCCTTGTACGCACGGCAATCAGTGTCAGTCCGGTTACTGCGTTGACAAGACCGGTAACAATGGGTGGCGGTGCGGCACCTGCGACGCTGCTGAGGACAATGGTAACAAGATCATCGACACACAGGGTACGACGGGCGTATGCTGCGTTGGCAACCACTGTACTCCGATCTGCCGTGACAGCGACGTCAACGGGCAGGTGGACACCTGCAACTCGTGTGAGGGCATGGCTCAGGGAAGCCTCTGCTACACAGTGGCGGGCGAGGGCGAGTGCTGCAACAACAAGTGCTACTCCTCCAAGCTCCCCAGTGGTCAGTCGTGCAACAAGGACTGCGAGTGCGAGGCGGGATTCTGTGACCGTAACACCCATCTTTGCACGGACCTGGCTGGTGAAGGGGCGCTCTGTATCTCAGACGCCGACTGCCAGTCGGGACTGACGTGCATCGACACCGATGGGAACGGCCGGCTCGATAAGTGCTCCACATGCAACAAGCACGGATCGAGGAAGTGCCAGGAGGATATCCTCTCGGGTTACTGCTGCGGTGGAACATGCAAGGGGATGCTCTATCTCTCATGGTTCCCCGAGGCGGAGTGCGGTGAGAATCCGTGCGACGGAGAGGTCAAGTGCATCGCAGGTGACTGGAAGTGCAATACCGCCGGTCAGTACAAGTGCTTCCAGGACCAGTCCTCCACCTGCACCCAGACCGGCATCTTCAACACGGGCCAGGCCGCTAACTGCGTGCCCTACAAGTGCGACGGCACGACAGGTAAGTGTCGGACCACATGCGTGTCCAACGACCATTGTCTCACATCATATTCCTGCATCGACCTCACTACAGATGGTGTCCCCGAGACCTGTGACACCTGCACGGGCCACGAGGCGTCCGTGTGCGACCTCGGCGGGAAGACGGGCTTCTGCTGCGGCGATGCCTGCAACGCACCGCCCGTAGCGGAGTGGACTCCCGCCAACCGCTGCGGTGAACAGGACTGCAACGGTGCTGTGAAGTGCGAGGATGACTCGTGGGTGTGCGATACCTATGGTGATCCCGTGTGCTCGCCGGACCTTACACTCCGGGGCCAGTGCAGCAACGTGGGGGCGTTCTCGAGCCTTGGCGACTGCTCTCCTTATACGTGCGATCCCTCGGTGGGCCAGTGCCGAACGGCGTGCGCCTCCAGTATCGACTGCCAGACACAGTTCCCCTGCATCGACATCGATGGCCAGACGGGCCTCGACCGCTGCGCCTCATGCTCGGCCTTCGGCGCTGCTGCCTGCGAGCACCTGGGGACCAGTGGTTTCTGCTGCGGCAACGGGTGCGAGGCCATGTCCAGCGCCCAATGGAATCCCGGCGGGGGGTGCGGTCTCAACCAGTGCGATGGTGGGAAGGTGACGTGCCGCGAGAGCGAGTGGCTGTGCGATACCTTCGAGCGGCACGTGTGCAACGAAGGGCGAACCCGGACCACCCAGTGCTCAAAGCTCGGCGAGTACGACATCCCCACTGAGGACTCGTGTGGTTCCTACATATGCGATCCAACCGTGGGAACGTGCATGACGGGGTGCACGTCGGATATCCATTGCACTTCCCAGTGCTGTGTGCTGGGCTCGTGCGTCGAGAAGAAGACGAAGGAGGAGGGCGAGTCGTGCGAGAAGGACTGCGAGTGCGGTGGTAACAGCGTGTGCGACCCCGGTACCAAGAAGTGCAGCAAGGCGGTCACCTGCCCCAACGGTCAGGTGCGCAACTGTGACGCTTCCAAGCCCATCTGCGTGGACGATCCGCTCAAGGAATGGCTGTGCAAGCCCGAGTGCTTCCCTGACGAGGCACCCTGTGTCACGGAGAACTCCCGTGGGTTCTGTTGCGCGGGCACCTGCATCTCGCCGCGTCCCGGTTTCTTCCCCGGAAAGGACTGCGGGCGCCTCGACTGTGGTGGGAACGTAGGCTGCAACCTCGCTACCGGTGAGCTCACCTGTAACTCCTTCGGCAGTATCTGCTGTGACAGCAACGCTCCCGGTACGTGCAATGAGGTGGGCGACTGCCAGGCAACGAGCCCGCCGTGCTCCAACCAATGTGGTGGCGGCGGTAGCCGCACCTTCCTCAACTATACCTGCCACACCGGGCTGTGCGAGGCTGTGTCCTCGGACTGCTCGGAGATCCTCTTCCAGTGCAACTCGGATCGCGGATGCGTGGAGTGCCTGGACGACACCCACTGCGAGGACCAGTGCCAGCGTTACTCCTTCCTCAACTATACCTGCCAGAACTTCAAGTGCGAGATCCTTGGTGCCGACATCCAGGACTGCTCCACAGGCGGCTCCAACCAGATCTGTCAGCTGCCCACAGGCTGCCTCCAGTGCATCTCTACCGAGCAGTGCCAGGCACAGTACGGTGCGAACTACGCCTGCGACTTCCAGACCCTCGGTTGCAAGGTCGCCAAGTGCTTCAAGGACGAGAACTGCCCGTACACCTGCGAGCAGAACATCTATCGCGGCCAGTCGTGCAACAACTATATCTGCCAGGACAAACCGGAGCAGGACTGCAAGGCCGAAGGTGGGATCTGTACCCGGGAGGGATGCGTGAACTGTGTGTCGGATGTCAACTGCACGCTCACCTACGGCACGGATTTCGGGTGCAAGGGTGGCCGGTGCGAGATGTTGTGTGGCAACGGCAAGTGCGACGAGGGAGAGGACTGCAACGACTGCCCCCAGGACTGCCAGTGCAAGGGAACGGAGACCTGTGATCCCACCACCACATGGGCACACGGGTGCGCGCCCGACTACGACAACGACGGGTTCGCCGATGACAAGGACCCCTGCCCGCGCGATCCAAAGAACGCATGCAAGCCCTGCCAAGGTGACAAGGACTGCACGGACATGTGCCACCAGAACGTCCACATCGAGTTCTCGTGCCAGATCTCGGTGTGCACGCCCGGCACCGAGGTGTCCTGCGCCGAGATGGGGCTCATCTGCGATCCCGCTGCCCGGTGCGTGCGGTGTGGGAACATGACCGATTCGAACAAGGCATGCAAGACCGCCTTCGAGTTCACCTACATCTGTGCTGATGACCGCTGTCTGCCCGACCGCGATATGGACGGTATGCCCGACTCAGAGGACCCCTGCCCCACTGACCCCACCAATGCCTGTACCGCCGAGTGCCCCAACAATGTGTGCGAGGCCACTGAGGACTGCAACACCTGCCCCGAGGACTGCGGATGCGACGATGGGAACGCCTGCTCCGTGGACCGGTGCATCCTCGGCCAGTGCATCTACGAGGCGAGCGATTGCGGCTCGGCATGTGAGACGGGTGTGTGCGACGGGGACAGCGAGTGCATGGTGCGGAGCAGCGGCGGTGGAGATTGCTTCTGCGAAGGCATGTGCGAGAAAGGGTACACCTGCGACCAATCCCAGAAGTGCGCCAAGGCCGAGTGCGGTGACGGCAAGTGTCAGAACGAGTGCGGCCAATGTCCCCAGGACTGCTCTATCAAGGACTGCCTCAACAACGGGGTGTGCGACACGTCCATGGGCGAGAACTGTGCTAGCGCTCCCAAGGACTGCTCATGCATGCCCGGATTCACCTGCGACGCGCAGCGCCCCGAATCCAACGAGATTGGGTGCTATCGGATTGCGTGCGGCGACAAGCACTGTGACAGCCCTGACGAGACCTCAGGAACATGCTGCGTCGATTGTGAGTGCCCCGGGAATCAGAAGTGCGATCCTGAGACCAACTCCTGTCGTGGCGGGTGCGGTGACGGTGAGTGCGAGCTGGCGACGGAGTGCGATTCTTGCCGTGTCGACTGTACCCCTGATGACTGCATCAACCGGAAGTGCGCTCCCGGCATCGGTGAGAACTGCCGCAACTCGGCCGACTGCATCTGTGACGCGGAGATCGAGAGCGAGGCAACCCTCGTTATGGTGGAAAAGCAGACCAAGCTCCTATCCTTCACCGTGAAGAACACCGGCTCCCTGCGCGATGCTTTCGACATCACCATCGAGAGCGATTCCACTTTGGTCGGTCTCGCATGGACCAAGCGCCTCAAGGTGAACATCGACGTGAACGCCACCTTCCCGCTCTCGGTGGATGTCCAGGGACATATCCCCGGGAGCCACGTGATCATCATCAACGCCGTCCCGCGCGGGCTGCCCAACAAGACCATCATCCGCAAGGTCGTTGTGGCGGTCGAGCAGGAGTCGGTGCTCGAGCAGATCGGCGTGCTGGCCAATATCAAGGACTTCATCGAGGTCATCGTCATCATCGGTGCTCTCTTCCTGGCCGTCAAACGGCGGTTCTTCCCCGGTAAGGCAGTCCCCGTCGCGACCCAGGGTGCGTGGCAGCAGCAACAGCAGGCAAACTACATGGCCAACCAGTACTATGGCGGCGGCGGGTATTACGGCCAGAGCGGAGCGTGGCGCGCCACGCCTGCGAACAACGCTCAGTGGGGCGGGCAGGCCGGCGGCTGGGGGCAGGGACAGGCCATGCAGGCACAGGCTCAACAAGCCGCACCTCCCCCCAAGAAAGAGGAGCCCAAGGAGGAGCTGAGCGATGCGGCCAGGGGGCTGCACCCCGGTGCAGTGTCAGGACCGAGCACACCCGGGAAGGGGCTGCACCCCGGTGACGAGGGTTCGACGTCCGATGCCAAGGCAAAGAAGACCGAGGAGGAAGAGGACCTCGACTACCGAGGATTCCACCCTTAACTAGGGAGCAGGATTCGGGAGGGACGATCGGCCCCTCCCGGTAGTGGGCCCGCGGAGATTTGAACTCCGGACCTCTGCCTTGTCAATGCAGCATCATAACCATCTAGACTACAGGCCCTCTTTTACTCCGGTTCGGCCAGTAATATTTATGTGTGTTTTGTTTCCGCGCGCATCATGCTCATCGGCGCAGTTCATCTGGACCCGCTCCCGGGAAGCCCCCGGTGGGGAGGAGTCATGGACGCTGTGGTGCGTAATGCGCGGCAAGATGTGGAGGCCTTTGTCAATGCAGGATTCGAGGGGGTGGTGTTCGAGAACTTCAATGATATACCCTTCGAGCCGACGTCCTCGATGACCACCGTTGCCGCCATGACCGCTGTGATCACTCGGGCCGCCGATGGTCTTGCCATCCCTTTCGGGGTGAACGTGCTGCGCAACGGCGCGGAAGCAGCCGTAGCGATCGCCGCCGCTACCGGCGCTAAGTTCATCCGCGCCAACGTATACGTGTACGCAGCTGTGTGTGACCAAGGGACCGTGAACGGGTGCGCTGACCGCGTCCAGCGACTCAAGCGCCTTCTTGATAGCGACGTTGAGGTATACGCCGATGTTCACGTAAAGCACGCACGCTCCCTGGCACCCTCTCTCGAGGACGAGGCGCGCGATGCCGTGGGCCGGGGCCTGGCAGACGCTCTCATCGTCTCCGGACCGGCCACGGGAGCACCTCCCGATCCGGACGACCTCGACCTAGTGCGAGGGGTCGTGGACGTACCGGTACTGATCGGGAGCGGTGCGACGGCGCACACCATCTCGGACCTGCTCGGGCATGCCGACGGTGTCATCGTCGCCTCCGCCCTGAAGCGGGGCGGTCGGGTGGATCCCGATCTCGCTGTCGCCTTTGAGCGGGCCGCCCGCGGTCGCACATGAAAGGATTTTTAACTACCACGGTCATGGTCAGCCCCATGCTCGATCCCCACGGTCGACCGGTGAAGGGGCTGCGTATTTCCTTGACCGAGCGATGCAACCTCCGGTGCGACTACTGCCACCGCGAGGGGAGCGACACAGGAGCTGGCGTCGAGATGACGCCCAAAGAGGTCGGCACCATCGTGCGTGTGGGCACAGGATTCGGGGTGCGGGCCGTGAAGCTCACGGGCGGCGAGCCTCTTGTGCGAAAGGACATCAGCGACGTCGTGGCCGCCATCCGCGCCGTGGAGGGCATCAGGGACATCTCCATGACCACTAACGGGGTACTGCTCGCCGCAAAGGCCACGGGGCTGGCCGCTGCGGGACTGGACCGGGTGAACGTCTCACTGGACACCTTGGACCCAGCCCTGTACCGGGAGATGACCGGCGTGGGAACCCTCGACGATGTATTGGAAGGTCTTGACGCGGCAATCGAGCACCTTTCCCCGGTGAAGCTCAACTTCGTGCTCACCAACAGGAACGCTCACGAGCTCGATCGGCTCATGGACTACGCACGGGACTCGGGGGCCATCCTCCAGGTCATCGAGCTTGTGGACACGAACCTCCCCTGCGACGCTTACGGCGGTGCTAAGTTCTCCGCCGCACCTCTTGAGGAGCGCCTCTCGCGTGAAGCAGACATGATCATCAGACGCAGCCTCCATGCCAGGACCAAGTACAAATTGTCCGGCGGGCTCACGGTGGAAGTGGTCCGCAGCATGCACAACAGCACTTTCTGCGCCAACTGCTCGAGATTGCGTCTCACGGCCAACGGCCATCTCAAGCCGTGCCTCATGCGCAAGGACAACCTCTTCGACATCCTCACTCCACTTCGAACGGACGACATAGATGCCTGCCGGAAAGCCTTCGAGCGGGCCATCGTTGCCCGTGAACCGTATTTCAGGTGATGAACAATGGGAACCGCCATGGTCGACGTATCCGAGAAACCGGTCGTACCGCGCACTGCACGAGCCTCCGGTCGTATCCTACTCAGCGCTGGGACCCTCGCCCGGGTCAGGGAGGGCAGGATCGTCAAGGGCGATGTCCTGGCCACTGCCCGAGTGGCCGCTGTTCTCGCCGTCAAGGATACACCACGTATCGTGCCCCTGTGCCATCCCCTCCCGATCGAGCGGGTGGATGTCGACTGGGACCTTGACGAGAGCTCTATCTCGTGCACAGTTACCGTCAAGAGCCGGGCGCGCACCGGTGTAGAGATGGAGGCGCTCGCCGGCGTCACCGCTGGCCTACTTGCTGTATGGGACATGACCAAGGCCTACGAGAAGGATGAGGGGGGCCAGTATCCATCGACACGCATCACCGATATCAGGGTCGAGGACAAGAAGAAGGGTGATGCTCGTGAGTGACCATCATCACCGACCACCTGACGACCGCCCCGTAACAGTCCGGGTCGTCACCGTGAGCGATCGGTGCCACAGCGGTGAACGTGAGGACCGTTCAGGCCCCGCCGCCCGGGATGAGCTGGAGCATGCTGGTATAACGGTGGTCGAGGTACGGGTGGTCCCCGACGAGCCCGACGCCGTACGGTCGGTCGTTCAGGAGAAGGACGTGGACGTGGTGTTCTGCACCGGAGGGACGGGTGTCGGACCTCGCGATATCACCATCGAGACCTTAGAGCCCCTCTTGGACAAGACTTTACCGGGGTTCGGCGAGCTCTTCCGTGCCCGTTCTGTGGAGCAGGTCGGAACGGCAGCGTTCCTCTCCCGAGCTATGGCGGGAGTAGTTGCCGGACGGGCTGTTTTTTGTGTGCCCGGCTCCCCCAAGGCCGCCGCACTCGGCGCACGCCTGGCAGCCTCCGAGATGGCCCATCTGGTCTTCCACGTGCTCAAGGGCTAGCCCTCAGGGCTCTTCCATGGGTGCGAAGGGTTCCGTCCGCTCTCCCTCCTTACCGGCCACCAGGGCCTCCACTCGCTGCTCCGCCTCGTCCAACCTCTTGGAGCATTGGGCGGCCAAGCGCATCCCCTCCTCGAAGAGACGCATGGACTCCTCCAGGGTGAGGTCTCCTCCTTCGAGCGTCATGGTCACGTCCTTGAGACGGATCAATGCTGCCTCGAAGTCCTTCTCCCGTCCTGTGTCCTCTCCTGCATCCGTCATAAGTATCACGTCCTTATCTGTCATCTTCCACTATTTCCACCCGCGAGGAAACTGCGCCGCGGGCAAGTATGGTGCGAACGGTATCGCCGGGTGCGAGGCTTGTTGCATCCCGCACTATCCGCTCCCCGGCCAATGTGATCGAGTAGCCGCGCTGAAGGACGGCATGGGGATCGAGCGCCCCGAGCCTTCCTGCGGTCCGCTCAAGGTCGCGCCGCCCCTCTGAAATGTAGGTGATGATGACGTTAGTGAGGGTCATCGTGAGCATGTCAATGGTCTGTCGCTCCTGCTCGATGCGTCGGCGAGGGTCGCGGGCATGGAGCGCCTGGACGGCCAATGCCATCGCGCTCCGCTCCTGACCGAGCCGTCCCCGGACACTGGCCGAACATCGCCCTCCAAATTCGCTCACGCTCCGGGCCAGCTCGGCCCGGTCCGGTACGGCCAGCTCTGCAGCGGCAGATGGGGTGGGAGCCCGCTCGTCCGCCACGAAGTCCGCGATGGTGAAGTCGGTCTCGTGGCCTACGGCCGATATGACCGGGACGGGGCTCTGAGCAATGGCCCGTGCCACGACCTCCTCGTTGAAGGCCCACAGGTCCTCAAGGGAACCACCCCCGCGCCCCACGATGAGCACATCCATGTCATCGCGCTCGCTCAACCGGGCTATTGCCGCCGCCACCTCTTCGGCAGCCCCCTCGCCCTGTACCTTCGCAGGCGCCAGGAGGACGTTCGCCAGAGGCCAGCGTCGGCCCAGCACATTGATTATATCACGTACGACGGCGCCGGTCGGCGACGTCACCACTCCGATCCATCGGGGGAACTTCGGAAGGGGCCGCTTGCGCTCAGGTGCGAACAGTCCCTCTATCTCGAGGCGATGCTTGAGCCGCTCGAACGCCTCGTACAGCCCACCCTTGCCCGCGGGTTCCAGGGACCGCACGTAGAGCTGGTACTGACCGCGCTTCTCGTAGACTGACACATGCCCATGGGCCACCACTTCCAGTCCATCCTCTGGTGTGAAGCGCAACTTCGAAGCGCTGCTCCTCCACATAACGCAGCCGACCACGGCATCCTCGTCCTTGAGGGTGAAGTACCAGTGGCCACTGGAGTGCTCCTTGACGCCTGAGAGCTCGCCACGCACGCGCAGGTCGGCGAGCGCGCTGTCCCGCTCGAGAAGACCCTTGATGCGGGCGGTGAGCTCTGTTACGGAGAGCACATTCTCGTCGTTCGGGGCGGATTGTGGGATGCTGCCAGATGCGGTCATCGGGCCGGAATGATCGTCATGAGCGGAAGGAGCTCCATCGGCCTCCCAAGTGAACAGATCGCTCTGGCGTGCAGGTACCATGGCCGTTCCCCCTCCACCTTCTAGCCAAAGCTGAAATAACTATGTGTGGGGGGCGCGATGCCGGTACCCGAGTCCGCGAAATCAACGTAAATATAAAGGAAGACGGCACCCCATGGGATAGGGCTAGAGGAGTGAGAGCGCGATGACCAACGTTGAGGAAGAGCTTGAAGTATTGAGCACCCACCTCACAGAGCTGTCCAAGCTCTGTCGACGCCGTTTCTCCGAACTCTCTCCCAAGAAGGATGTTCTGGATGCGCGTGAGGAGCTCGATACCCTTCGCGGCCACGTCACCGACATCGAGAAACGCATGTTCCAGCGCATGGAGCGCGTCGAGAGCATGAAGGTCGTGGACGAGGTCGAGCGGCTGGTCGAGCTCACTGAACGCTCCGACGACCTGCGCCAGCAGATCAAGTCAGAGGTCCGTCGTGTGGAGCTCCTTGCAGGTGAGATGGAGAAGTTCACCAAGGACCGCACCTTCCTGGAGGACACCATCGGCAAGGTGGTCGATCTGGCCACCACCGTGGAACGCTCGTCCAGCGCTGTTGACCGCCACCTCAAGGAGATGAACGATGGTGTGCTCGCCCTCCAGAAGAGCGGAATGACCCTAGAAGGCCGGATCAGGCACCTGGAAGAGTCGCCCGGCCCGCATGAGGAGCACATAATCGAGCTGGAGACCCGCCTGAAGCTCCTGGAGGAGCTCACCGAGCGACTGGAGCATGTGTCCGGCGACCGGTCGAGCGAACTGAAGGCCAGCATGGTAACCCTCAAGAGCCGAGTGGGCAAGCTCGAGGGGACCATGACCAGCATCGAGGGGCGTGTGAACGACAGGCTCCACGACTGGGAGGAGACCATGCGTAAGGAGTTCGCTCTCCTCGATGGGCGTATCATCAACATCGAGAAGTCCCTCGTCCGCCGGCTCGAGCAGGTCGAGCGCCTGGAGAAGCAGCAGGAGCAGCACCTGGAGTCCATGGACGACCTGTTGACAACGGTCCAGGAAGCCCTTGGGCGGAATGAAGAGCTGGCGAAGAAGGACCTGGCCGTCTCTCTTGAATGACGGGCTCGCACGTCAGCCCACAAAGAGCTTGTAGATCGAATCCAGTAGTGCTAGGAACTGGAGTGCCGGGCCGTTCTCGACCTCGAAACTGAAATCGCGCCGTGTCGTCGAGCCCCCGTGGACGAGCTCCAGGGCAAGGGTGTGGTTCCCCGCGGACATGTCGTAGCCAGGCACCAGCTCCACGGCCCTTGAGTGGACCTCGCCAGGGTTCAGGGTGGGCGGGTACGGGAAACCCGAGAAGACGAGCCCGGAAGGGAGAATTACGTTGAAAGCGAGCCCGGTCGCGGGAGCGGTACCGGTGTTCGTCAGGGTCAGCACGCTGCGATATCGCCGACCTGCGACCATCCGGGCAGGTAGCTTTGCCGACATCGCCAACGCGGGAGCGCCCTCGATGCGCACATGTCCGAAGTACTGAGTCGGATTCTCTCCCCCCACCTCAAGTGTGAGGACATGCTCGCCCACCTCGAGCGTCGTGGAGGGCACCTCCAGCATGATCTCGGTCGATGCCCCCGGAGACAAGGCATCGACCACGCGCTCTGCGAGCACGAGGTTCTGGCTGCTCACTCGGACGGCGAACCGGGATGCATCCCGGCTTCCCGAATTCCTCAAGGCTATCGATACAGGGATGGTCTCGCCCTTCGTCACGTGCTCGGGGAACGATACCGCGTCGGCGGCAATGGCGCCGTCCTGGGACACGTGGATCGTATGATTGACCAGTGTCCCGTCCGCAGCATAGATGAGGAGGGTTCCGGAGCGGTCCGCCGGGAAGGTCAGGGCGCTCGCCCCGTCCACGGTGAACCGCGATGTATCGAGCTTGGTAACGTCGGTGATGACGTACACAGTCGTAGGCTCGTCCACGCTCAACGCTGCGCGCACCTCCTCCCCCACACCGTAGCGGTCCTTGGGGAGATCTACTTTGAGCCCGGCGGTCCGCTCGTGGTTGGATACGAACCGCACACTCACGTTGGCGGTCACGTCGGAGTGCACTGCGAAATCGTACTGGTAGTAGGTGCAGAACCTGCGGCCCGTTCCATCGGTTGTGCACTCAAGGGTAAGGTCGGGCGCCTGGAGCATCCAGTGAAGTTCGGCCTCCTCACGAGGCTCCAGCCTGAGCGATTGCTCTTCGCGTCCCCAGATGAGATGGAACTCGCCCTTCTCGGTACGATATCCCAGCTTGAGCGACGTTACGAGCACGGTGTCGCGCAGGTTCTTCACATGTGCGCGGATGAGCACGGGATCGTTGGCGCCCAGCTCATCCGGTGCATCGAGCGAAAGGGTCATGGGCGGGGTCGCGTCAGCGGCATCGAGCACCTCGATAGATATCGCCGGAGCGCTTTTAGCGAGCTCCACCTCCACGAAGCGCACCGTGTGACGCTCGGACGTCGTGTTGCCATCGGTGGACACCGAGATCTTCAGATGGGTGGGATCGAGCCAACCGATCTCATTGTAGGTCGGGTCCATGGGCACCCAGCCCGTGCCGGGGAGGAACACCTCGGCCCAGGCATGCGGACCCCAATCGTCCGATTCCTCAAAGGTGCCGAACGCGTAACCGGAGACGTACCTGACGGGAAGCCCGACCGCCCTACAAAGCGACATGTACAGGTGGGTTATCTCGTCGCAGGTACCACGCTTGTTCTCGAACGTCCAGGCCGCGCCGCGGATCGTGTCACCGCAAATGGGATCGTACGTCACGTAATCGTGCACCCATATGGCGAGAAGAATGGCCGCGTCCAGGGCGTCCGTCGCATCGCGAGTGACCTCGAAAGCGATGGCAGCCATTTCCGGGTCATAGGTCGTGAACTGGCCGGGGTTGAGAAAGTCGCGATGGCCCGTCACATCGTCGGGAGGGAGTGGGAAGGGCGGAGGATCGCGGACCGGGACCTGCCTGGCACGCACCTCGACCTCAGAGGTGATCTTGAGGGGATAGGTCCCCTCCGGCGCCACCTCCTTCCAGGTGAACGTGGCAAAACGATTGCCGAGCGCGTCGTTATCGAGCTTGCCCGGGGTGTCAACGTCAAGTGAGACTATGCGCTGCCGCGCGTCCTCCTGAGGAACGCGGAAGACGTGGACCGTCAGTTCGCTCAGCCGGGCATCGGTGCTCTTGGGGGTGGCCGTCATGGCAGCACTGTAAGTGAACTTGAGCCGTGCGTAGCCCAACTCACGGGGATTGTCGATCGGGACGGCCGCGGCGGTCGCCATGAGCATCCCGAGGAGCAGCAGCAAGCAGGTGATACGCACAACGGTGCGGGCGGTTAGCGCCATGGTAGATATATGAACAGACATCGCCTGCTTAAGACCCTTTCCTTTTGTCATTCTCATTCCGTGGTAGCGTCGGCGGTGGCCCGTGGATAACCATTATAAGTCTATAGCGCCGACACGGCACGATGGGCTGGTAGCTCAGCTGGTAGAGCGCCGCCTTCGCAAGGCGGAGGCCACGGGTTCAAATCCCGTCCAGTCCATGAAGCGGGGTAGGGCCCTTCCCTGCCCCAATGTCCACATCATCACCTGGACGTGCGTTTCCTGAGGTCGACAAGGGCCGACCGTGCGTTCTCTTTCGGCGGATCCCGACCATCCACGACCAGATGCTCGGGTGCCGCCAGCTCCTCTATGGCCTCGAACTTGCGCCTGTGCTCCTCGAAGATCTCCAGCCGTCCGTCGGACACGTCAGTTCCGTCCGCCTCTCGCGAGGCCAGCCGCCGCTTCAGCTCGCTGAGGGGGCAGGTGACCTCCACACAGAGGAACGGAGCACCGTACCGCAGAGCAGTGGTGCGGGCGAGGTCGCGCTGCCAGCGTTTCCCGAAACAGGCGTCGAGCACGATTGGCTGGCCGGACTTGAGCCATGTCGCTGCCCGTTCGCACATGTGCTCGTAGACCAGACGCGTCGTGTCGCCTGAGTAGATGCCCTTGTCGAACGCAACGTACCGATGCTCATCGAGGTCCACATCGGTAAGCTCCTTGCGCACGACGTCGGAGGAGACGACATCGGCTGCGAGCACCTCAGCGAGGGCACGGGCGACGCTGCTCTTTCCAGAGCCCATGAGCCCGCAGGCGATCACGAGCGCTTTCACGCAAGTACCTCCGCAACATAGGAGTGGGCCAGCTCGAAGTATCGTGACGCGCTCTCGGTGGCCTTACGCTTCTCGTCCTCCGGGATGTTGGGATCGTCCAGCCTGAACGAGATGACCTTGCCCCGCACATAGGCTCGATAGACCTTGTAGAAGGTGAGCATGCCCATCACATCAGGATCACCCGAGGCGGTCACATAGGCATCCATGAGCACCTTGGTGAGCTCCGGGCGGCCACGGAAGTCCAGTTCCATGGCAAGGAAAGCTATGTCGGCAGCGGTGTCGGAGTAGCGGAACCGCTCGTTGAACTCTATACAGTCGAACACCGTCACCGGGTCCGTGAGGATTATGTGCTCCAGATGAAGGTCGCCATGGCAGTCCTTGACGAAGCCATCGGAGATCCTTCGGGCCAGAAGGTCGGCCCTGTCGCGATAGAATCTATCGGTATAGCCCTTGAGCGCATCGTACTGCTCACGGGTGATCGTGCGATCGATGTAACCTGTCGTCTGCTCGAAGTTCTCGTCGGTGTTGAACTTCACCGTCTCGAGTGTGCCGAACTTGGCCAGTTCGGGCTTGACCGGTTCTTCACGATGGAACTTGGCTATCGTCTCGGCCACACGACGTACATCCGGCTCGACAAGGTTACCTGCCTCGATCAATTTGAGCATCTGCCTATCCATGGGAATGCGGCGCATCCGAACGGCCCAGTCAACTGGTTCTCCGTCCCCGCCGAACACGAGACGACCATCGCTCTCGGTCACCGGTACGACCTCGAGGTATACGTGGGGCGACAGTCGGCGATTGAGCGACACCTCAGCGTCACAGAAGTGTTTCCGCTTCTCAAGGGATGAGAAGTCGAGGAACCCGAAGTCAACGGCCTTCTTCACCTTGTACACATGCTCGTCGGCGATGAACACGAAGGATATATGGGTCTGGATCAACGTTGCGGGACCGGTCTCCTCGGGGAAGGCCTCCGGTCGTACGAGGTCCTGTGCGATGCGTGCGTCCTGTTCCGTCATGATGCTCACTCCTTGGGATCGTCCGGTACGTGCCGTGCCACGCCGCGGACCAAGGCGTCATAGGTCTTCTCGATACGGTCCCAGTTCTCCTCCCTGTCCAGGGACCAGAAGCGCCCGATCATGGTAGTGACCCGTCCGACGCCAAGACGGGCGCAATCCTGTTCGACATCGCGCACGTAACCGGCACCCGCCTCGGGGCGCTCGCCACGCCTACCAAGCATCCCGTGGACGTACACCTCGGGATGGCGCTCGCGGGCCGCCAGCTCCAGCAGCGCCTTGAGATGGCGCACGGAGCCATGTGAGGAGTAGAACGATATAATGCCCAGGAGGTGAAGTGCCGTACCGGCGTCACGTGAGGCCCGCACAGCGTTGAGGAACGCTGGGTTCTCCAAGAAGCTCCCATCGGCAAGCGACATATCGATGCGGACACGGTCCGACGGGATCCGGCGTCCGGCACCCAGATGAAGATGACCCACCTCGGAGTTGCCAACAGCCTTCGGGGGCATTCCCACAGCCTCGCCCGCAGCGCACAGGGTGGTGTTGGGATAGAGCGAGCGGAGCCGGTCCATGACCGGTGTGCTCGCAGAAGCGATTAGGTCGCCGTCCCCGCTGTCGCCCTCACCCCACCCGTCGAGGATGAGGAGGAGCACCCGTCCGGGCGAGAGCACAGTCTTGTCCGCAAGCAACGGACGTCCCGTCCAGGATGAGGGGGTCTCCAGATCCATGAGGACTGCGACTGTCGGCGCTACGTCAGCAAGTTCGCCGCCGTCCCTGATTGCGATCCCCTCGGGCGCGCCCTCGGGGGGGACGAGCACGAAAGGGACCGGGCTCTTCGTGTGACCGGTATCGATCGAGCCGTCCGAGTAGAGCCAGCTCTCCACGGTACCGTGGTCGGCGGTCACGAGCGTTGTCACACCGGCCGCTCGTGCGGATTCGATGATACGCCCTGCCGCGGCGTCCACGGCCGCAACGGCCGTCCCGATCGCCTCGCGGTTCTCGATGTGGCCCACGACGTCCACGTTGGCGATGTTGGCGGTGATGAAGGCAAGGTCCGGCTCCTTGAGCCTGCGGACCACTGCGTCCGCGACGCCCTCGGCGTTCATCCGCGGGACGGTGTCGAAGGGCACGTCCCGGGGCGAGGGCACTTCCTCGCGTACCTCCCCCGGGAGCGGCTTCTCGCACTTGCCTGAGAAGAAGTAGTTGATATGGACGGCCTTCTCCGACTCGGAGACGCGTGCCTGGCGCAGGCCCGCCCTGCTGACCACGTGGGCCAGCGTGTCGTCCAGACGTCCGGGGGACGGGAAAGCAACCGACACGGGGAGGTCGCTGCGGTACTCGATCATGGTCGTGAACGGCACACGCATGGGCTCGATCGGGAAGTGGGGGAACCTCGGGTCCACGAATGCCAGGGTCAGTTCCACTTCCCGTTCGCCGCGGATGTCGTAGAAGATCACATGGTCGCCGTCCTTGATGCGACCGATAGGTGGGCCGGCACCGTCCACGAGCACAAGCGGCTCCATGGCCTCATCGTCCTCACCCCGACGGTAGGCTGCCTGGACGGCGTCACCCATGGGTGTGGGCACGGGTGAATTCATGATCCCGTGAGGTCGGGGGCACACATTCAAAAACCTACCGGGGGCGGCGAGGTTTTTTATTAATGAACCTCCTCCACTCCATCGGTTCATACCATGACAGACAGCGTAGTGATGCTCGGTGAGCTCGGGGGACAGACGACGACCATGGTGGGGCGCAAGGCCCGGACCCTCGATCGTATCCTACGGGAGGGGATCGATGTCCCCCCCGGATTCGTGCTCCCTACGGGGATGTTCCACTCCTTCCTCGCCCACAACGGCATTGGTAAGCGGATCGCAGCCCTCCTGTCCAAGGTGGACACCACTGACCTGGCGTCCGTGGAGGACAACTCCAGGCGCATCATGGCCGAGATCGCTAAAGCGGACATGCCACGAGAGCTGGTGACCCCTATCAGGCAAGCGTACGAGCGCATGAGCTATGGTAAGGAACTGAGCGAGATCCCCAAGTCCACCAAGGGCCTGGTCATGAACCGGAACCTCTCATTCGTGGCGGTCCGCTCCTCCCTCCCCGATGATGACGAAGGGTCCGCGCTCCTCAATGTCAAGGGCGAGAACGACCTTATGGAGGCTGTCAAGCGGTGCTGGGCAACACGGTTCGAACCATCGCTCATCCCCGTCCAGGCCACGAAGCCTGCTCTTGACGTTGCCGTCATCGTCCAGAAGATGGTCGCATCCGACGTATCTGGCGTGGTCCGTTCCCAGGCCAACGACGACCAGGGAATGCTTGAGATCGAAGCTGTTGCGGGTCTAACCCCTATCCTGTGCGGTGGCGACGTGGTGGGTGACCTGTATCGGATCGACCGTGACTCGATGGATATCGTGTCCCGCACCGTGGGACGCCAGAGCCACAAGCTCGTGCGCGACGATATCTGCGAACGGCTGGAGCGATCAGGTCGTGTGGCGCTCGGTGCCGCCAAGGCCAAGGCCCAGAAGCTCCCCGATCCTCTCGTGACGGAGGTGGCGGGATTGGCACGACGACTGGAGAGCGTGCTCGACGGCCCATTGGAGCTGGGCTGGGCCGCCTATCGCGGGCGTCTCGCGGTCACGGGGGTCAAGCGTCTTCCCGATGCACCGTCTCCCGTCGAGGCGCAGACGGCTGCAGCACCCGCTGCCGAGACCGGCTTCGCAGGGCTCGCCTCTCTGGACATCCTCGCAGATATGCCTGCACCGGTACCAACGCTGGACATGGGCACACCGATCGTCGCACCTGCGCCCGCACCGACCGTCCCCTCAGAAGGTGGCGTGGCCCCCACGGGCACGCTCCTGCTCCAGCTCCTGCAAGCAGGAAGTGCTCCTGCCACGTGGTCGGACGCTGTGCTGGTACGCGCGACCGAAGCGCTGGAGGCGCTGATCAGGGACGGTGCAGCAGACCGCGAGGTGCTGGTCGGTGTGGACGCGCACGATCCGGCCGCCCTGGCGACGGCGACGAACCGGGTGCTGGCGGCTCTTACCGATGCGAAGCGAGTGACCGCGGTGCTCCAGGGGATATCCTCCATGGAAGGTCTCGAAGCTGCCTTGGATGCCCTCGATGATGCGGGTGTGGAGGTCGCGGTATGGGTCCAGCTCGCCTCACCGCTCTCCCTCTGGCTTATCGAGGACGTATGCGCCGCCGGTGTTGACGGAGTTCTCATCGATGGCGAGTCGCTCTTCCCGGACCTCGCACCGGGATACGGGCGCGAGGCGTTGGAGACGAACGGTGCGATCCGCAACGCTCTGGCCTCGGTGGCCCGGTCGTGCCGGGCGACAGGTCTTCCCTGTACCCTGTTGTGGGACAGCCACGACCCCGACCTATTACGGTTCCTGGTGTCATGCGGGGTCACGGCCCTCTGCCTGACCCGGGACGATGCTTCGGGATTGCAGACCGTCCTCGCCAGGGCTGAGATGCGGTTCGTGCTCGACCGCCTTGCCGGAGAATAACGATGGCAGGACAGCTCCCATGTGGTATCTACCAGGACGCCGCACGTCCGCTCGTTAGGGAGGGCCGTGCAGTGCTCCCCGTGGGCGCCATCGAGGAGCATGGACCTCACCTGCCATCGGCAACGGATACCATCATCGCCACCGCTCTGGCCCGGCGTGTCGCGGACCGCACTGGCGCCATCTGCCTCCCTGCACTGCCCTATGGCTACTGTCGTACGACCGCGCGATTGCCGGGGACCGTGTCCATCGGGTTCGACGCACTACGCGCTGTGGTCCATGACATCGTGACCGCGCTGGCGGACGGGGGTGTTAGCGGGATTGTTGTGATCACAGGTCACGGCGGGAGCGCCCATCTCACGGCATTGCAGGAGGCCATGTGCACGGCCCTGCAAGGGAGGGTGGACGTAAAGGGCGCGGTGTTGACACCCTGGACCATCGCCATCGACGACCTGGTGGAGACACCGACTTATCATGCCGGGGAGACCGAAACATCTTTAATGCTCGCTATAGCCCCCGAGCTCGTGGACATGGCTCTGGCCCGGCCAGGTCAGGAAATCCCGAAAAAGGGCTTCACGGCCCGGCCTGCGGAGCCCGTATCGGGGGTGTGGGGCGATCCCACCTTGGCGTCTGCCACTAAGGGCGAGGCCGTGCTCGAACGATTGACGGAGGTGCTCATTTGTCGTTTCGAGGAGCTCCTCCCTATCGATGAAGGAATAGGGTGATATGACCATGGGGGAAGATACAATGACGTTCGCTGATTTCTCTGCTATAAGTCGGTTCAATATCCAGAAAGGGAGCCTCCCCACTGCCATCCTCGGCGTGGTGCTGGCCGTGCCCACGGCCGGCGCGCTCCTCTCCCTCGCCGTTGCGGCCTACGTGCTCCTCTTCTATACCATCTTAACCTTCGCATGCAACCTCAACGCCTACAGCGATGTGGAGGTGGACCGTCGGTACAAGACCTATATGAGCGACGCTGAACCAGACATGCCAGCACTGCCACGCGCTTTACAACGATGCGAAGATTGCCTATAATCCCTGCCTAGATTACATTGCCGGTCCCGATGGTGTACCGAATCCAGCAATCACCTGCTTCGACTCGATCGACGAATTCCTCACCAATCCAGTCTGCGAACCCACCCTGTGCTTCGACCACGCGAAGGCCACCTGCGCCTACAGCCCCCTCTCGAACAATCCGTCCCTTGAGCCGACATCGCCTGCGGATCCCGGCCGGTTCAATAGTTGTGGGGTTTGTCGCACCTATACAGGATGTATGGACACAAATGGCGACGGTATTCCCGAGAACCAGGACCGGGGTTTTATAGACCGGGACAATGAAGCACTATGCGCTGTCGACCTGGCGCACACGATCGATATGTGCAAAGTGGACGGATCAAGGGAATCCGGGTTCGTCCAAGGGACCGCTTCACCGTGTGCTGTGCGTGACGGGCTCATCGCATTAGAGGAATTCATCGATGCTTATTCGGCGGACATCGGCCAAGTCATCCAGCGGCTCGAGGCGTGGGGGTCCGATGTTCGCGGTGGTCTCGAGGCGGGTGCCATGAGCGCAGCGAGTGTCAGGAACCAGGACCGTCTCGTGAAAGAGATGCGGGAGATTCTTTCCCCATACAGCGAGGATGACGTCGTGGACGCGTTCCAGCGTAACATCACCCAAGCCATCCTGATGATGGGGGGGATGCCCGCGAGCGCTGGTCACCAGGGATTCTGGGGCGACCTGAACATCGCGGCATGGGGGACGCACTCGAACGTGTTCGTGACCCCGGCAGGTGACTGTCCCGCCCTTTCGACGGACCGTGATGTCGCATTCTCTGTAGAGCCCGGATTGCCCGTGGATGACGATAACTTCGACCTTGACCAGATCTGGAAGACCGAGGACAAGTACCTCATGGTCGAGCAGCTAGGTTTGCTCCATAAACACCTGCCCGGACGCTTGGGCTGTGACGGGGATGCTCGCTGCGTGTTCTTGAGGACTCCCGGATGCCTCGATTACACGACATCGGAGATGGCCCTTCACGCAGGCAGAACGGTGGCCGCGGAGATGATGGCAAATGATCCGAACAGTGTCCTCGCCTTAACGTGCCGGGAGCGGGGCTGCCCGATCCTCGGTGCATGCTCGTCAGGAGAGGGGGTGTGCTGCCTCTGCCCGTTCAGCGAGATACCGCTTCGAACAGGCACGATCACTGTCACCCTGAGCCTCACATCCAACAGGGCCGAGGTGGTCGCAATCGATGATGATGCTACGGTCATGATAGGCGCCCGGATCCTGAACAAAGGGCTCACTGCATTCTCCGGGACCCTTTCACTGGAGGGGATCGAGGGCACATGCCTTGAAGCTCCTTATGATGTGTCCGCTCTTACTGACGTGCGTGACATTATGTTGTGTGAGTATAGTCCCAGTGAGGGGGAGCGTAGTTCGGGACGGATACATGTCCGCCTCGTCCTTCGGGACGAGGACGAAGAGGAGGTGTCGTCGGACAAGGGTACGGTGGCCGTCTCCACCGGGGTCGTAGTGACCCAGGCCTATGTTATGACCGACCGGCCCGCCGCTCTCGTACGTGTTGGGGAGGAAGCGCGGGCCGTTGTGAAGGTTCACAACCTCGGCGACCTCGCACGAAAACTGATCACTGTCGCCGTCGAGGACCTCACCGAAGGAAAAACGCTCGTGCACACCGTACTGGATAGACAGGTGGAGCGAACGATCATCCTCGAGTCGGCACCATTCCGCATCCCTCTGTTCTCTTTGGGGCATTCGCTTGAGATTAGCGTCACCATGGCCGAACCGGACGGATCCGGCGAGGAGCAGGTCGACCTTGGACATCTTGTGGAGCGCCAGGCCACGGTGACGGGTACAGCTGTCACGGCCGTTGCACGGTTTATCCAGAATGGTCACTTCTCCCTCCACACTCCGCCCGACATTCCTGCCCGAGCTATCATCAAGCTCAGAAATCCCGGACGGATGGTGATGGATGTCACTGTCGATGTCAATCTGACAAACCCGGATGGAGGTGCAATAAAGGAACTGGATGAACAGCTCACGCTACCACCCGGTGCCGGCCGGACCATTGAAGTGATCGGGGAGTTCATCCCTACAAGTGAGGGGCGATACCGCCTGCGTGCGGCCGTCCGGGGCCCCGATGGCAAGCCGTTTATCGAGGACATCGACCTAGCATTACGAGTGCGCAGTGGGACCCTCCCCCTCAGACAACAAGGGAGCGTAACGCTCATCGGGTCCGGTTGCACGGTCTCCTACGACTGCAGATGCGAGTCGGGATGTGATATCGAGATCGTTCCCGATGCATGTACGATCCTGCCCACGTGCATGTGCGTGTGCGGGCCGTGAGCTCCCCCGCGCGGACTAAAGACATAAGAAGATAAGTGGCCGTGGTTCATCGGAAGGTCTGTACCATGAGAACCTCCGTGCTGTTCCTGACAATAATTGCCCTCGTCCTCTCTCTGGCCCTTGGGGCCACGTGCGGCGACCGAGTTTGCGACGTCGCTAATGGCGAGTGCACTAGTTGTAGCATCGACTGTCACATGCTCAATTCAAGCGAGTGCATCGGCGATACGGACTGCACGAAGGCATTAGGAGAGACCTGCCTCAGTTCCCCTGACGACTGCGTTTGTGGTGAAGATGAGGTGTGCAAGGCTGCCCGTGGCGGCGCTTCAGCACAAGGATGCTACCGTGTGGTCTGCGGCGATGGCCAGTGTGACCGCGGGGAGAACACCACCTCTTGCTGCGCTGACTGCGGATGCCTCGAGGGCGAGCACTGTCAGAACGACGTGTGCTGCTCGACAACGCGTACGTGCTGCACCAAGGACGGGGACTGCGCCGATGGAGATATGTGCAGTGGCTCCCGGTGCGTAATTAGACCGGTCGTGGCTCTTGCAGATGGTGCTGCGTGCACCGGTACCGCCCAGTGCCTCTCCGGGTTCTGTGTGAACGTGACCAGTGGCGGAAGCATCTGCTGTGGTCAGAGTGAGGATTGTTGTAGTAAGACGGATGATTGTGACGAGGGGCTTGAATGCATGGATAATGTGTGCAGCACGCCCGCCGTTACAGCGGCCCCCGCGCTCATCCCGGGCATCCCTGCCGGGTATGAGCTCTACATTGGAGGTGCCTTTCTCCTGCTAGTAGCGCTCCTTATCGTCGTCCTGCACGGACGTAAGGCAGCACCTGAAAAGGAGGACGACGAGGAAGAGGAGGAGGAAGAGCCCGAAGAGCCTGAAGAGGAGGAAGAGCCCGAGAAAGAGGTGCGAGAGCCCACAGAGATGAAGGAGCGTACCGCCAAGAAGGAAGAGGTCAAGCGCGCCATCCTCATGGGGGAGTTCAACTGCCCCGAATGCGGGAAGGCGATCAACAGCGATTGGAAGGTATGCCCTTACTGCTCTGCCGACCTCGCGGGCGAACCTGGAAGCAGTGGCTCGATAAACGTCCTTGGACTCGACTCCCTTGACGACACAGTGAAGAGCGCCCTCACCAGTGCTCTTGGTGACCTTTCCCTCAAACCAAAGGACCTTACGAACATGGAAGGGTTCGATGGCGATCTCCTGGTCGTTGTATCACCAGACAAGACTCCCGGGCATGACGCGCTCGAGAACGTGCTCGCTCGCGTGCGTGCCGGAGCAGGTCTGTTCTTGGTGGGTGCCGGAGGTTCAGACAAATCGAACCTTAACAAGATCACGTTCAAGCTCGGTGCCCGGTTCAACTCCGACCTCGTGTGCGACTATGAGGGCGAGAACGTCACCTATATGCCCTTCGTGCACAACACCGGCCACCCCGTGGCCAAGGGTGTGAACAAGCTCCGGCTCACTGCGAGCTGCTCTCTGGACGTTGAAGAAACAGAGGACGTCGTGCTCTACGCCAGCCAGACTAGCTTCGCTGACGAGGATAGCAACTTCGTCCCGGACATGAACGAGAAGAAGGGCTACATCGTCGTCATGGCCGCCCGTGACGTGGAGAAGGGTCGTGCTGTGCTGTTCGGTGACGCAAACGGGCTTTCGCGTGACGAGCCTGACAGCCGCACCCTCCTACGCAACACGCTGGCATGGCTGCTCAAACGTGACGCACCGGAGCAGAAAAGCGAGGACTAAGGGGGCACCCCTACATCTCGAACTCCCGTATCACAATGAGGAGTATCTCGCCCATGCCCCATATGATGAACAGGCTGATGAAGAACAGGAGGCTGTCCACGAAGATACGCAACCGGAGCTCCAAGACGGGGAGATAGGCTATGCCGCTGAGACTGATGAGAAGTATACTCAGAAGGAAGAAGAGCGGATAGATCTTATTCTCCAGCTGCACGAGCAGGGGGCGAATGGTCTCTATGAATCCCATCCGACATCATCATCTCTCAAGAGATAAATGTCTATCTACCGCTCTATTGTTCATAGGGGCCCGGATTCAGGGCAGAATCGATGCGTACATGCAACGCCTTCGTAAGCACAATCCCGAGACCGTTGCTCTCATCGCCTACGCCGGGGGCATTTCGATAAACCTCTTCATAGCTCTCGGGGTACTGCTGGCAGTGGTCTTCCTGATGCTCGGTCACTAGTCCTTCTTCTGCTCCCTGTATCTCCCCGGGTACAAGGGATCGGATTGGTATCCCTTGACGGAGCGCGGTGGGATGTTCCATTCTGCGCTCTTCACCAGCTGTGCGTCCCAGACGGTCCCAGATGCGGGCGGTGTGGGCGGTCTGGGCGCTGCGAACACCATGTCCGCTTTGAATACCACGCCGACGAGGAATGC
>PVBE011890445.1_pt1 | contig 44372 bp, 43 predicted proteins | sample 1631181 | NCBI WGS metagenome assembly PVBE01 (sample SAMN08397723, study PRJNA350692) | Marine metagenome, whole genome shotgun sequencing project. | isolation source: water | place: Pacific Ocean | collected 2012-04
AGAATCGTTGGGAATTCGTTGACGCGGTAGCATCCTGGGCTACATTATATCTCGGTCTAAATTGTCCGCTGAAACTGATGTCACTGGCTTGTGCAATCGTGGTGCCCACAAACAACGTAGTGACCATCACTGCAGCCGCGGTTAAGAAATTCCTTTTCATCTTGTCTCCTCCAAATCAAGTGATATTAAACTAACTAACTTAAACTTCTATAAACTAAATTTAACCCTAATGTGAATTTTTCTGTGTAGAGCTTCTTTAGAAAACTAACGAGTTGAAAGTTAACGATTTACGGGCAGAATTATACCTGTAATGGCAACCAAAATCAATGTAAAAACAGTTTCTTTTATAAACTTATGATATTTACGGCTATTTCGGGGTGTTTGGGCAACTGCAATTCAGTTCCCGTTTTTCCAAAAATAGGTATAAATCGTACTGATTGTTTTCCCGTAAAATGCTTTTTCTTCTACCGCTGCCACATGCAGTCTGGCTGGTTCCTCACCTTTAGCACTGACCATTTGATAAGCACCAAGGTATCCTTTTTGCTTCTTTGTCTCAAAGGATTTTTCGAAGCCTTCCCGACTGAGTCTAAGTACCGTTATGCTACTGTTAGTGCTTATTGCTAAGCCAGGTAACAAGCTCCCACCGGTCGAGTTGTTTTTAGGGAGAAAGAGGTACCGGTTTTTGCCTTGCCGGGTGAACTGTAGCCTCCCTCTGAAACGGACAGGCTCCCCTTCTCGCACTATCCCTCCTATGTCTTCTTTAACTTTCACATCAATCAAACGTGGGTCGCGCCCATAGTAATCATCAGACTGAACCAACACACGACCGCTGGCAGAATATACCCTTAAATGGTAATCTTTGTCAAGTATTACTATCTCGTTTTTGCCATCTCCGTTGATATCCGCAGACGTGAGCCCATACAGGATGAAATTCATTCCATAAATTGATGGAAGCTTTAAGATAGAACCGTTTACGTACCGCCCGTTTTTGTATGCCATTTTGTTTATGGGGCCGTGAAACGGGTCGTTGAACCCGGGACTTTGGGCTAGAAGGGTGGGTTTTTGGCCGAAAGGATGGATGATGCGAAAATACAGATTAACGTCACTCCATGTCCGTTCTAATCGTTTTTTGCCCGGGCGGGCTTCAAGGACAAATGAACTCAGGCTGTCTACATAATGATCGGTGACAAATATTTCGTCGCGTCCATTTTTATTAATGTCTCCTACATCCACGCCAATAAATTTATGGTTTTGGTTTTCCGCTCTGAAACTGGCGACCTGTTTTAGCTTTTTGTTCTTATAACCGTACACGATCACCCGGCGTGGAGCTATGACTACCAGCTCTTCGCGCCCATCACCATTGATGTCACCCACATCAAAATCGACGATCTTAAATTGAAATTCCTGCTTGCTTACATATTCGAGCAATCCCTCATCGGGTCGCGTAAAACCGCGTTGAATATCCTGTTCCCTGGGTGGGCGCCTTCGTTCTGCCTGTTCGGTCGGTAGCTGGTCCGACAGAATTTTGGCCTCTTTCTGTAACTGGCCTGTTTGGGCGGAGTATAGTTTATAGCTCAGGACCAGTTTTTTCTTGACCGACTTGACGCTGGGAACCAGTAGGTAGTCCGCTTTTACGCGAGTATTCAGTTTGTTCAGATTTTTCTGTTTGAGCAGGTTTTGCACATTCAAATTATTTTCCAGTAACCACAGCCCCAGCTCAAATACAGGAACGTTGAATCGCGGGTGGTCGGCGAGCTTTTTTTCCAGTTCCAAGCGCAAGCGGTCCTTGTCGATTTTTTTTGAGGTTTCTATGGCCGGGGGAGCGACCAGAAATGAAAGCTTGTTGAACGCACTGCGAACGCCATCCCCAGAGCGGGCCAGGGCTGTGGGGTCCATCAGCCGTGCCAGTGAAAAATCCCGCCGGACTTCTATGACCTCGACCTCGCCCAAGTCGGTTTCTTTCCGCCCGATTTTCTTTTTGCTGACCGGGTGGATGATGTCCGCGCCGAAACGAATGAGTTTCAACCGGTCTCCCTGCTTGATGGGTTGGCCTTGTTTGAGATCCAGGATCAGAGTGTTTTTGTCGATGGAGACAACCACTCCCTCCATGGGAGGGAACATCGATTCTATCTGCGTGACAATACGGTCCAGGCTCGTGTCTGAAGCGGCTCCGGCAGGAATCGCTCCAGCGAGGCAGAACAGAAGAGCGGATAGAATGCTAATTACGCGCGAGTTCATAGTTGGTATCAGCTTAATTAGAGTGATTTGTTGCCCTTGTTATGAGTACCAATGTATCGATTCCACCCAGCACCCGGCGGGCACCTTCGGCCTCTCCTTGGTAAGGAGGGGCTAGGGGAGGTTATTTAAGAAAAAACTTCTCAACATCACAGCGGTTTATTCAAGCATCTGTACAGTGACTTGTGTCCCCTCAGCTATTTCGGCCAACTCCAGGGGAAAAATTAGCAGTCCGTTGGCATTAACAGTAGATTTTAGGATACCAGATCCCTGTTCCTGTGCTGGACTGACCGTGCAGGCCCCGTTCTCCCATTGGACATTGGCGCTGAGAAAATGTAAACGCCCCGCCTTTTTATGAATCGTGCGAGTCAGTTTTGCCTGGACCGTTCTGTGCGTCAACTGGGCGGCGCCCATCATCTTACGGATGGAGGGCCGCACAAATTGCTCAAATGACACAAAAGACGATACCGGATTACCGGGCAAGCCAAATATGGGGATATCATCAATTCTCCCAAACGCCAGAGGTTTGCCGGGTTTCATCGCGACTTTCCAGAACAGCATTTCCTGTCCCATTTTCTTGAGGGTGGCCTTGACCAGGTCATAGTCTCCCACCGAAACCCCGCCTGATGAAACCACCATGTCGCATTGGAGCGCCCATTTAAATTTTTCCATCAAATCCTTTTCGTCATCCCGCGCGATGCCCAGGTAGCTGGGGATGCCTCCGGCCGATTTAATTTGAGCCGTCAGCATGTATCCGTTGCTGTTGTATATGCAGGGTCCGCTGATCTGTTCATCAAGGTCCTTGATTTCGTCGCCGGTGGAAAGTATTGCCACTCTGGGGCGTCGGCCCACAAACACAGTGGATCGACCCACCACCGCCATCATGCCGATGTGCGAGGGCCTGAGGTCGGCGCCTTTATGGATGACCGTCTCTCCCTCACGGACATCCTCACCTGCATCGCGGATGTTTTCCCGGACATCTGCTCTGTCTTTGACCAGAACACTGTTGCCGTTTCGCTCGGTGTCCTCCTGCATGATTACCGCGTCTGACCCTTCAGGGATGGGTGCGCCTGTCATGATACGGATCGCCTGACCCGGTTTGACGGTTGTTTCTGGACTGTAACCTGCAGCGAGGTCTTCTACTACATCCAGCTTGACCGGGTTTTCCGGTGTGGCCGATTCAATATCCGCCGCGATGAGGGCATAACCATCCATGGCAGAGTTGTCCATGGGCGGATTATTACGTCGCGCTACAATATCTTCTGCCAGAACACGACCTAAAGCATCGTTAATCGATATTTTCTCAGTGCCCTGAACTTCAATTTTTCCGAGAATGATTTCCCGGGCTTCGTCTACCTTGATCAAACTCATGATGGTTCTTTCTCCTGTTCTCGCTTGCTTCGCGCCACTTCGTAGTCATCCGGAGTGTTGATGTTCATAAAATTTGAGCGGTCTTCTTCATTGACCTTTACTTCCTTGAATGGAAGTTCGCCTATGATTCTTGATAAAGACAAGTCCCGTCTGGACATGGCCTCATAAAGTGGGACTATGAATTTTGGTTCGTAAATAGCGCACATGGGCTCGTAACCCAGGCGGCCTTTTTGCACGTAACAGGTTCCGTATCGTAACGGATCCCGCTGTTGAAAAATGATATCGAAATCTTCTGCCTGTATAAAGGGCATGTCACATGCGGTGATCATCCATGCTTTGTCCGGGAATTTCCCCATCAGCGTTGCCAGCCCTCCCACCGGACCCAGTTGGATATGTTCGTCGTTTATGCGCTCGGCATTTTTGATCTCGCCCAATGAACTCATGTCCAGATCGGCGCGTGAGGAAAGAAATACTTTGTCGCAAAACTTGTTCAATATATCCGACGCTATCTCCGTTCCAGAAATCCCGTTGTAGGCGAGGGAAAACTTTGGTTTCCCCATGCGCTTGCTTTGTCCACCAACAAACACAGCTCCATACAGCGGGCTGGCGCAACTCTTGAAGTGACCGTTGACGAAATCAAAAATCTTTTCAATCTCATCCCTGTGAAACAGAGGAATACCTCGTTCGACATATTGTTCCGTCGCCCCTGTTCCCTGATGGACAATAGCACGAATACCCTTGCTGTCAGCGGCGATGGGCAGCTTGCCTTCAGCGTCAAGAAATACAATTTTGTCGAATGGGGACTGCTTGTATCCTTCGATCAGGATACAATCGCACTGCTCCAAAGCATGAGTGATAGTGCGTTGCTTGAAGGCGTTATCTGCCAGAACTCCAAAGTGGGCGGGATCATTGATCGCTACAATTCCCGCTCCTGCGTCACGGACACGCGCAGTGTCCTTGCCCGCCTTGTCCATTTTGAACCGGTGCGAGTCGTGCTTGTAGTAACCCACGCGAATATTTTCCTCGCGGAAGCGGGCCGCAAGCCGCTCGACCAAAGTGGTCTTGCCTACGCCTGAAAACCCGGCAAAACACAAAAACGGGGTTTTAAACTGTTCCCAATAACCGTCCATTAGACCTGTAAAAAAATCAATCGGACGCCAAAGGCTTCCGCACAGTGCGAAACCCCGGTCCGAATTAGATAAATAGTTAAAAAATATGGTATTAGCTATTATTTCTCATCACCGCCCCGCTGTCAACCGTTTATGCAGGCCGATATTCAGTGAAAAATAGGCCAGCTTTCAGGGAAACCTTCACCGGCACTTTGAGAATAATTGTAACATTATGGCGTTGCATTTTATATTGCAACGTATCTTAAGAGGGAAATATTGTTTCTGGTAATGGGGGTATATTAGCTAAGTCATTATAAAAATGTGGCTTAATGTTAAGTTTGTCAAGTGGCACCAAACTTGAAATAAGAACGACTCATCAGGATTAACCTGTATTGTCACTTAATAAACCTAGGAGGATGTATGAAACTGAAAAGAATATTGAAAGCGGTTGCTTTTGTTTTCCCCATGGTGTCTCTTGCGATCGGATTCCCCCAGTCGGCTAACGCTGAAGTTGCACAATTGACCAAAGCGCCAAATGTTCCAAAGGCTCTTAACCGGAGCAAGGCTACAACAGTGGTCGTAAAACTTGAAGCTAAAGAATATGTAGGAGATATCGCGGATGGAAAGAAATACCACTTCTGGAGTTTTGGCGGAAGCGTTCCGGGTCCCATGGCTCGCGTCAGTGTAGGCGATTCTGTTGAGTTTCATTTGTCGAACGCTAAATCAAATTCCCAGCCTCACAACATTGATATACATGCTGTGAACGGACCAGGCGGCGGTGCGGCTGTCAACACGGTGGCTCCAGGTGAGACCAAGGTATTCACCTTCAAGGCGCTTAATCCGGGGCTCTACATTTACCATTGTGCCGCAGGTGCTATTGTAGATCACATATCCAATGGCATGTACGGTCTCTTTCTGGTTGAGCCAAAGGGTGGGTTGTCGAAGGTGGATAAGGAGTTCTATGTTTTTCAGAGTGAATTCTTCACCGATGGCGATAAGGGTGAGACCGGATTCGACATCAGTAAAGGTTTGGCAGAACATCCCGACCATGTGGTCTTCAATGGCCGGGCAGGAGCGTTGATGGGTGATAACGTTCTGAAAGTCAAGGCGGGTGACAATGTACGAATATATTTTGGCAACATCGGTCCCAACGCAATTTCATCGTTTCACATCATCGGTGAAATTTTTGACAAGGTGTATCTGGAAGGAGCTTTGGGTGGTACCGTGAACCGCAACGTGCAGACGACACTCGTTCCATCTGCTGGCGCAGTTGTCGTTGATATGAAAATGGACGTTCCTGGAACCTACACCATGGTGGACCACAGTATCTTTCGAGTGGCCAAAGGGGCCATCGGTCAGATCGTGGTCGAAGGTTCTGCCAATCCAAAAGTTTTCAGAGCCGGTAAGTAACCTACTTTGGGAAGTTAGAAGTTTGAAAAACCAGCGAGTAATCTGTGTCATTGAATCGGGGGCTTCGGCTCCCGATTTTTTGTTTTTAAATGCTGTGGACCAGAGAAAAGTCTACCCCCTCCCCGGCCCCTAACCAAATAGCACCTTACGGCTTTAAAAAGGGGGAGCAGATAATTCCCCCTTTTACAAAGGAGGTTAGGGGGGGGAGAAACGATGAACTTTAGCTCGAAAAGCTGAGTTTTAAAAGGTGATTTTCAGCGAGGGGCGATGTTGAACTCTTTCATCTTTCGCCACAAAGTGATGCGATGAAGATCGAGCAGTTGGGCCGCCTGGGTTTGGTTGTAGCCAGTTTTGGAAAGGACTTCGAGCACAGACTCCCGAGTCAGTTGCTTTCGTTTTTTTCGTATTGTCTGAGCGGGTTGTGAGTGCGTGAGGTAAGCTGGAAAATCTTTCGGTTTGATCGTTTCGCTGTCGCATCTAACGCACGCGTGTTCGATGGCATTTTCCAGTTCCCGCACATTCCCCGGCCAGTGATAATCCATCAGCCTTCCCAACGCAGAGTCTGTTGCTTTACGGATTTTTTTGCGATGGAGTCCTTTCCAGTTATCTATAAAATGTTGTGTGAGATAGGGGATATCTCCCTTGCGGGTGCGTAATGGAGGCAGTTGGACAGGAATGACGTTGAGCCGGTAATAGAGGTCTTCTCTGAACCGGCCTTCCCGCACTTCGTTTAGCAGATCCTTGTTAGTCGCGGCAATGATTCGTATGTCCACCTTACGAGTGACATTGGCTCCTACTCGTTCGATTTCTTTTTCCTGTAAGACGCGTAACAGTTTAACTTGTACCTTAGGTAGCAGGTCGCCAATTTCATCTAGGAAAATAGTTCCTCCGCAAGCTTCCTCAAAGCGGCCCATCCTGTCGCCGGATGCTCCGGTGAACGCGCCTTTTACATGGCCGAACAATTCGCTCTCTAAAAGATTTTCTGAAAACGCCGAGCAGTTGACTTTAATGAGTTTGTTGTCCGCTCGCGGGCTTTCATGATGAATGGCCCGGGCCACCAGTTCCTTACCTGTACCGCTTTCGCCGTTGAGAAGAACCGTGGAATCGTAGACAGCGATATTGCGAATTGCGTCGAACAATTCGCCCATCATCGGGCTTTTGCCGATGATGTTGCGAAACGAATTCGATTCTTTCAACTCCTGCTTGAGCCGGTCGATTTCGGTAACGTCTGTCAACGCGACCAGAACTTCCAGGCTCCCGTCTTTCTCTTTTCTGAGAAGCCCAGCCTGGAAAGTGCCATGGCCTCTGCTTCCATCCTTGCGGATGAAAGGCGACTTAAACTGCACGTTTCCTTTGGTTGCATTCTCCTTAACGGTCATGCACAACGAGCAGTTGTTGAGGCATAGACTCTTATCAAACAGAGTCACGCATTGTTGTTCGAGCACATCATCTCTCTTGTGTCCGGTAATTTTTTCCGCCGCGTCGTTGAAATACTTGATCTTCATGTTCTGGTCGTAAATGAATACCGCTTCGTTCAGGACATTGAAGATATTATTAAGATAATTTCCGGATGTTTTTGCCATAGTGTGGTCTCAAGGAAACCTGCTAACCGTAAAAGAATCGTTGCTAGTATATGGGTTTATATAATACCCCTATGGTTATTGCAATTTAATAATGCAACAACCTTGCGGAAAGTTTTAAAGAGATTGAGTTGTATGCGCTTAAGCAAAAAATTAAATGGGGTAGAGGGGTCTGCGGCTTGGCCTGATGTTGCAATTTAAAAAGCGTCAATGGGGAACTCTAAAAATAGCAACGATTGAATCGCCTCTGTCATTCTTCACTTTGTTTAGAATGACAGAGTTTAGTAATACACTGCTCGGAACAAACGAATTTTTAAAAGTTTTCAGACATTTAGAGGTTTTTCAAACTCTCAAGCATTTGCGAAGCTTTATCGCGATGGAAGGATCGGGCTCCGAACCGGGATTGCTCGTAATAGTCGGTGATTTTTTTCACCACGTTCAATGTTTCCTGTGGCAGGGGAGGAGGGGGGTCGATAAATTCCCGATGGGTCCATTGCGGTTTTTTCATGATCCCCTGTCGTTCAAGCCTGTCGAGCATTTTTTGACAAAGTTGAACGCCCAATGACACACGGTTCCTGTTCCAGAACGGGAATTTCCAGTCAATTCGACTCTTGATCAATGTGATGACCAGCGCTAATCCGCCTGCAATTAGCAAAATGGCCCAGGGGTGTTGTTTAAAATAAGCGGTGGTTTTTATCCATGCAACGCGGCTCATAATTTCAATTTTTTGTTTCATTTCGCGTCCGCTTGAGCCAAAGAAATTGATGAACTGAATCTGGTCGTGCGCAGAATACCTTATGACATATCTCTGCCAGTAAAACTGCATGAGATCAAGGTAGAGTCCGGTCCGGCCGAGTGATGAACCCTGGATCGCGCCGGAGGTTTAAGGGGAATGATTTTTTTCAATTCAAGGTACAAACAGATTCCAAGCACCAGAATCAAAAAAAGTCCGGTCATGCCCGTTAGAATTTCGCTAAAGATCAGGCAAGAGAGACCCATCACAGCCATGAGATAATGGAGCAGGATGAATCCTGACTGCAAAGACCATCTTGTCAGGCCGCCCCACCGATAGAGGATTCCGGAGTTCATAACGAAACTCCCTCAATCGGCAGGGTTATTTTTAATTGGCTTCGTTTGACAATCATTTAGCTATTATTTACAATAATTTTTCTCTTCACTACTTTAAGCCAGTTTGACTGTGGGAGGACACATATTTAAATCGACTCCCACTCCATTGACCCTATAAAGGAAAATAAATAATGAAAGCTTTGACCCGGAACCTGATGGCCGTTTTGTTGAGTGTACTATTGTTTGCAGCCGTAGCGTCTGCGGAAGAAATCGCAGTGCTCGAAACTCATTTTGGGAAAATTGAGATCGGATTTTTGGCGGACAAAGCGCCTGGTCATGTGAAGAACTTCAAGGATTTAACCAGAAAAGGGTTTTATGACGGGACAAGCTTTCACCGGGTGATTCCCGGGTTCATGATTCAGGGAGGCGACTCTTTTTCTAAAACAGAGCCGGGTAACAAGATGAAACATGGAATGGGCGGACCGGGCTACAGCATCAAAGCCGAGTTCAATGACACCAAACACCAAAGAGGCGTTCTTTCCATGGCGCGTTCGAGTGACCCCGATAGCGCGGGATCGCAGTTTTTTATCGTTGTGAAGGACTCGTTTTTTCTGGATGGAAAGTACACCGCTTTTGGCAAAGTTCTTTCGGGAATGGATGTGGTAGACAAAATAGTCAACTCTCCCCGTGATCGACGGGATAATCCCAATACACGTGTCGAAATGAAAATTAAAATTATCAATCGCTGATTTGTTATCTAATAAAATTTAGTTTTTATATTATTAGGAGTTTTAGTTATGTCTAATGAGATCGCAGTGCTCGAAACGTCTCTCGGAAAAATCGAGTTCGAATTTTTAGAAGATCTGGCCCCGGGGCATGTGAAAAATTTTAAGGACCTGGCCAATGAGGATTTTTACAACGGCACCACATTTCACCGGGTAATTCCAGGATTCATGATTCAAGGCGGCGACCCCAACACCAAAGGGGATGATCGCTCGACACACGGTATGGGTGGACCAGGCCACACTATCAAAGCAGAGTTCAACGATGAACCTCACGATAGAGGAATTATATCCATGGCGCGTTCCCAGGACCCGGACAGCGCGGGATCGCAATTTTTTGTCGTGGTAAAAGATTCACATTTTCTCGATGGTCAATACACAGTGTTTGGCAAGGTGGTTTCGGGAATGGATGTGGCGGATAAAATTGTCAACTCCCCAAAGGATGACAGGGACAATCCACTCGAACGTATCGAAATGAAAGTAACCATTGAATCCCGCTGAAAGCAGGATCACATAGAGAGGTTGGAAAATATAACACTATGGAACAGGAATACAAACTCAGCATTTTTGACATTATGCAAGACTCGACCCCAGCGGGTCGTACTTCGGAAGACGGGTCCCCGGCTGGGGACACGATCCGAAAACTTATTCTGGATAATTGGGAGAAGTACGAGAAACTGAGTATTTACTTCGATGGCATTGTGCAGATGACGCGACCCTTTTGCGACGAAGCCTTCGCCAAGATTCTTGAAGTACGTACTCTTGAGGAATTCAACGAGAAGCTCTTTTTCCCGGATTCCAATGACCGTATCGTTAAACAATTGAACGATGCGCTTAAAATCAGGATTAAAATCATCAAAGCCAAAAAAGAGCGTGAGGATATGCAGGCGTGACGAGCCTGCTTTTTTGTTTATTCTCCTGAGAGCCTATTTTGTTTTGGTAATCTTTGAGACCTCTTCGACCACCGCTTGGGCGAAGGCTTCAGCTACTGAACTATCCTTGCCCATTACAATCCTTTCATAAGTGATCATGTCTTCGTTACTTAGAAGGGCTTTGCCTTCCTCAAGAATTTTGAGGAACGGTTTTTTCGCTTTGCTTTCCTCGACAGGGACTTCCATGTTTTCCACCAGGCTCGCTTCGGCAAGGCATCCTATTCCTTGGCCTATAGCGGCTACTACGAACTCGCTTTTGTAACGGTCAACCAGCAGTAGGCGGGTTATTTTATCTTTCCAGAGGTAGTTGCGAGCGCCACTGCCGCCCACCACCACAACTCCCTGGAAAACAGCCTTGATTTGTCGTGTTCCCGTGCCTCCAGTGACGTAGCTGTCTCCGGTGATCCCTTCCATCGAATCGACAATCAGGCGGTCAGGCATGCGCCGTCCTGTTTTCATTCCCACCGCTTCCTTCATTTTTCCCGAAGCGACAATGATATTGGCATCCTCGCTCTTGAAAATTTCATACGGAATTTCCAGCTCTTCTTCGTCGTAATAATCCTTTGGCATGATCATCAATATATTTTTCCCGCTCAGACGTCCCATAAAATAAAAACTCCTTAAAACGCCCCCTTTACGAAGGGGGTTGGGGGGATTCGATTTAACTGCTCGCGTTATATTCTCCTCAGGCACCGGTATCCAGCACAGGCATTCGTGCCTCGCAAAGGTAGAAGCAGTATGAATAACAATTTAAACGGCAGCCATTCTATCACAACCTATTGAGGATGGTTTCTGAAATCCCTCTCGCAAATTTCCCAAATAAAATCAACTAGATCGGAGGCTCGAAGTGTTAAGGTTGACAGCATTGTGGCAGCAAACTCAGCAAATTTGTGACTATAATAGGTTCACTAATATTGAAAAATAAAATCTTGAACTGCCATATCTATGAATACTATTAAATTTGGAATCACCAAAAAAATCGTTACCGTGACCACTTTTCTGGTCTTGTTATCTTCTGTCGGACTTGGAGTGGTTTTTTTACTAAGGGAAAACAATATCTGATCCAGAAAGATATTAAAGCTCTGGAAGAAGATGTAGGGCTCTATGCCCAGGGGTTACAGGAGCACATTAATACCTTAAAAGAGGATATCATTTTTCTCTCTGGAACTCCTCCTATTCAAGGCATCATCCGCGCCAGAAAGACGGGAGGAGTGGATCCTCGGGATGGTTCTACGGAGAAAATCTGGCGTCAGCGGCTGGCGATTATATTTCAGGAATTCCTCAAGACCAAGCGTAATTACTACAAGTTACGCTACATCGGCGTTGCCAACGAAGGAAAAGAAATTGTCCACACGGGCCGCGAGAAAAGCTTTGGGCACCGCAAGGTGATAAACCAGGGCGTCAGTACGGTAGGCCGGGGCCAGTGACAGCGTCAGGGAAAGAAAGGCCAGCAGGATCAGGATGAAAAAATTAAAAGCGGGAAACCCCCAGCGAACCGAATCTACAATCCCTGCTCGAAAAATTTGATATCGAGCGGGAATGGTTTTTAGAATGTGGATGATTTTTGAAGATCCAGCTATATAAATGCCGACCAGAAACAGCCATGCGGTCGCGGTGTACACCCATCCCAGGAAGGTAAGGATGGTAAACGCAATCGAGGCAAAGACCGAGCCCAACGCAGTGCAAAACAGGAAGGCGTGGGCAGAATCCTCGTATTGAATTTTTGAAATCTGGGAAAGGAGATGACCGGAAAGGAAAAACCCGAAAAAAATCAGGATGGAAAGCAGTAGGCTCGTTCCCGGTTCTGATTCTTAAAAAATGGGTGGAGGTTGCTGGTGCGTTCGACTGAACATGGCACGGGCCATATTCAGTTCAGATGTTTTCATCTTAGGAGACCAGGGCATTCCCTGAGTATTCCAGAGGCAGTTCCATTTGCGCTTCTTCGTAATCATCGAACCAGTAAGCATCCGGGTTAGAATCAAACACGAGGAATTTTGCATCGTTCTCGATATCTGCCGCCCGGTTGTATTTGAAGAATATCTGGCTATCGGACATCCCCACAACTTCAACCTTGCCTGTTTCGTGCGACATAACCAGCCTTGCTCGTTTCGCCAGTCCCGAGCAAAAGCTTCGTGCCTGCTCAAAAATTTCATATCCCTCTTCAACTGGGATAGCGAAGGGCTGGTTGCCCAAAGTGGGACGGCACAGGAAAACGTAATAAGGAGGAATCCCTATAAACGATAATCGGTTGAACAACTCCGCCAGAACTTCAGGGTCATCATTCACGCCTCTGATCATAGGCGTTTGGTTTACCACGATGGCGCCGGATTGCATCAGCATGTTCAGGCCTTTCACTGCAACCGGAGTCAATTCATTCGGGTGGTTGAAATGAGCCATGATGTAAATTTTCTTTTCATCCGTACTGTAAGTTCGGATCATTTCGTGAAGAGAAGGGTCGTTGATGATCCTGTACGGATTAAACGCGGGGATCTTGGTCCCGATGCGGATGATCTTGACGTGGTCGATCTCACGGATTTTCTGAATGATCGGTTCCAGTTTGCTGGTGGACATGATCATCGGGTCACCGCCAGTCAACAGAACGTTGGTCACCTCCGGATGTTCACGGATGTATTCGAGTCCGTCACTAACATCTTTAGTGACCTCCTCATTTTCGTTCATAAACAATCGTTTACGGAAGCAGAACCGACAGTAGGCCGCGCAAACCTCATTAACCAACAACAAGGCGGTAGAGGTGTATTTATGCTCCAGGCCTTTGACTTTGGTATATTTTTCTTCATTGGAGGCATCCAGCTGGCCCCAGTCGTCAAGCTCCTGCACATCCGGCATAATAATCCGGCGAATAGGGTCTTCCGGGTCGTCCCAATCTATAAGTGATTGATAATACTCATTAGATCTGAAAACGAACTGTTCGTTGACTTTCTCCAATTGTTCTCTTTCATCAGAGTCCAACTGAGGAATTTGTTCAAGTCGGGTCAAGTACTTCGGCGACCTAGGCTTCTGATGCCCGTTGCCATTACCATTGCCACCATTGTTTTCAGTAATTTGACCGAGGTGTTTTTCTGATTCCATTTTGCACCTCCCAAAGAAAAATTCTCCGCATGAAAACGAAGAAATGTTTTTAAAACAATTAGTTAATAAGCTGAGACGATTTGAGTCTGTGGCCCGATAAGTTGATTGTTAAGATATAAGCGATCTTCTTCATATATCAGCCCTTTCAACCGTCTCTTTTTTAGGATTTATTGATTTGGATTTAAGGGTCGGCGCCCTGCTTCCCACCTTTGCATGAGAGGCCAGCGTAGCAAGTATTAAACAACACCGTTATCTCGTGATTCGCATGCCAGCGAAAAAGCTATCCGCTCAACTTGTGTCGAAGAACGTCGATTCTACCTTCCCGAGCCCTTATGAGCAAGGAAAAACTGGGTTTTGTCAGGGGAAATACAATAGAAAGTCCTATCTATTTATTTGAAAAACAGGTCATTATGGATTTAGCATTTTTGTCTCTGAATCAGCGAATTTTTAGGCGGGCGTTTTTCATTGACAGGTCAAATGGATTGACTATAATACGTTGCCTTTTTTTTCAAATTTTAGAGGTCGCCCCTTTTTTACCGATGGTTGGTAGATAGTTGGTTTTTATTGCTTTATCGATGCGTGGCCTTTTTGAGTGTGCGTTTGCCTTGAAAGAGATTTGATTTCAAGTTTCTGGTTTTATTATTAATTTATAATTCTTTAAGAGGGAGAGGATTAAATGAAAAAGCAGTTTATTTTATTTATTGCCGTCATCTTCACCTTGGCTATGGTCAGTTCAGCATATGCTGGCAAATGTCCACAGCCAAGAAAAACAAAGTCTGCTCCAGGTGGGATTTCCAAGAAGGATAACACCGCTAAAGCTAACAAAGCCAATGGTAAAGCGCTTTATCAGAAAAAGTCTAAGCCAATGGCTTGTAAAATGTGTCATGGCGCCAAAGGCGGCGGAGACGGTAAACTGGGCAAAGCCCTGAAGCCTGCTCCACGAGATTTTACCTGTAAGAAAACGATGAAAAAGGTTTCTGCTGGTCAGATGTTCTGGATCATCAAAAAAGGCTCTAAAGGAACCGGAATGGCTCCTATGAAGCTTAAAGACAAGGAAATCTGGGATGTTGTCAAGTACATCCGCGAAGACCTTATGTAATTCAGCTTTACCTGTTTGAGATTGGGGGCGGATCGCCGTTGGGCGGTTTGCCCCTTTTTTTTGTTCCTCCCCAATACCGGATCCAGTGGTATAATCGCATCCGTAAGTATTTCAGTTCTCGCCAGTTTTCCTCTGGAGTTGGTTCTTGATTAAAATCCTTTTGAAATACCGACTCGCGACCTTGTTTTTTATCGCGATAGCATTGATTTGCATCAGCGATCAGGCCTCTGCCGCCAACCGGGGAAGCCGGGGAAATCCGCTTCGCATGATGTTTGTGCCTTCTGGTGATAGCCAGGTGATCCTCAAAGGCGGACAGGAAATCGCCCAACATCTTAAAAAGGCAACCGGTCTTTATTTCAAGACTTCTGTTGCGACAAGTTATGCCGCTGTCATAGAGGCGATGGGTGCCGGGAAGGTTGATATCGGCTGGCTGGCTACATTCAGCTATGTGCTGGCGCGTGAGAAATATGGAGTGGATATTCTCCTTATAGTCATTCGCTTTGATTCTCCGTTTTACCGGGGACAGATCATGGTGGGGGCCAACAGTGGCATCGATAAACTGGCCGATCTTAAGGGCAAAACCTTTGCTTTCGTAGACCCGGCTTCCACATCAGGTCACCTTTATCCTAAAAGCCTGCTTTTATCCCAGAGGTTTGACCCTGAAACTTTTTTCGATAAATCAGTGTTCGTCGGATCACACAACGCCGTTGTGCTTTCTATCCTGAAAGGGGAAGTGGATGGCGGGGCCGCCTACGATGATGCTCGTGCGGCTGTGGCGAAAAGTTTCCCCGAGGTATTTGAAAGGGTGAAAGTCATCGCCCACACACACGATATTCCCAACGATGTGGTGGCCGTTCGCAAGGACCTGGACCCTGCGTTGAAACAAAATATCAAGGAAGGTTTGAAATTCATCGCAAAAACTCCTGACGGATCTAAAGTGCTTAAGAAGGTTTACGGAATCAGCGGACTGGCCGATCTCGATGCCTTTTTTGATCCCGTTCGTGAAGCGGGAAGACTTCTTGGTCTCGACCTGGGTAAAGGGAAGCCTTGAAAAAGGATGACGAGGCAGGTGGATTGGGGTATCTCTAAAAACGGGTTTCCTTGAAGTCAAAAGGGCTACGATTGCCAATTTGAAAAATGTTGAGAATAGAAAACCTTTCAAAAACTTATGAAGACGGGACGGAAGCTCTTAGAAGAGTGTCCTTCGCCGTAGAGCCGGGAGAGTTTATAGTTGTTCTCGGGAAAAGCGGTTCGGGGAAATCCACTTTATTAAGATGTGTCAACCGGCTGGTAGAACCCAGTGGAGGAAAAATTTTTCTGGGTGATGATGAAATCACAGGGGCGAGTTCATCTGTTCTTAGGAAATTGCGCCGGAAAATCGGGATGATTTTTCAGCAGTATAATCTCGTCGACCGGTTGACAGTGTGGACCAACACAATGACCGGCGATCTCGGCACACTTTCATCCGGGATGGGTCTCGTTGGTCATTTTCCGAAGGACTCGATTGATCGCGCCCAAAGCCATCTGGAGCGGGTAGGTGTCGGGGACAAAGTGAACGGCAGGGCAGATGCCTTGAGTGGTGGACAACAGCAACGGGTAGGCATCGCCCGCGCATTGATGCAAGACCCGCAACTCATCCTCGCGGATGAACCCGTGTCCAGTCTGGACCCCGCTTCCGCAAAAAGCATCATGGAACTTCTTAAACAGATCAACGAAGAAAACGGAGTCACCATTATATGCAACCTTCACTTGCCGGATCTGGCAAGGGAGTACGGACACCGTGTGCTAGCATTGAAGCAGGGCGAAATAGTTTTTGACGGCCCTCCGGGTAATTTGGATGAAATAATCATAGATTCATTTTATGAAAACCTCTAATAGTTATAAAAATTTCCATATTTCCGTTATCTGTCTTTTGCCTTTAAGAGACCATGGCAGATTTTGTAGGGCAAGGCTTCAGCCTTGCGAATAGTTTAATGTTCAGCAACTCTAATGGGTTGCCCTACTGCATAGTCCAGTTAAATAAAAAACTTTTTTGCCATTAAGAGCGAATAGGTCATACAATGATGATGGTCAAATTTTAACTGGGAAAATTGTAAAAGATGTCAGATTATCCAACAGGCAAAAAAGCGTTGAAAAGTTTTGGTTTCTTGATGGGCGGAGTATTGTCCTTTATCGGGGCAATTCTCCTTTATAAAGGGAAGATGACTGCTGTCATGGTATTCGGCGGACTGGCGACTGTATTCATTCTTCCGGCATTGATCCGCCCCAGCCTGCTGGCAGGAGTGCATGCCAAATGGATGAAGTTTGCGGAAGTTATCGGAACCTTCAACGCCAAAGTCATTTTGAGTGCTATGTATATGATAGTTTTCACACTGTCACGTGCCATGTTGTTCGTGCTGAGGAAAGACCTCCTGCAAAAAAAGTTTGATCCCTCGCTCGATAGCTATTGGAGCGACCACGAACCAATGGACAACGACCCTAAACGCTACGAAAAACAGTTTTAACAATTCGGTGAGGTTTGACAACAGAGGGAAAAACTTCATAAAGAAATTCTGGGGTTGATGGGGAAAATCGATATCGACTGCTGGGACGAAAAAGATCTCATCGTTGTCGATTTGAACGGTCAGTTTGATGTCTACAACTCCAGTGATATTCAGAAGCTGATTGATGCTTACATGCAGAGAGGCTACAAAAAGTTCGCGGTCAACCTGGAAAAGGTAACTTATCTCGATAGCTCAACCATCAGCGCGTTCATCCATTGCCACCGTGTGGTCGAACAGGCAAGCGGGATATTCATGCTGGCGGGACTTCACGGTGCCCCCAGGGAAGTTTTTGAAATGGCCAAGCTTCACAATGTTTTTTCAATTTACCCCGACCTCACCGCCGCCCTCGACAGTCAACTCGACTGATTTCCTTTATCGATTCTCCAAAAATCCTATTAACAATGAGTTAAGCATTAAGAGACTGATGAGTTAAGTTTCAATTGGCTCTGGAACTGTGTTAATTTAATAGAATAGCTTTAGCTTTATTCATTAAGAAGGCTTTGTATTATTTTGGCCGGAGGGATGGATTTAATGAGAATTGCCCTGACATTGGTTTTGGTATTTTTTGTTCAAGCTTATTTCCTGATATTTAGTTTCGAGTCAAAGGCTGAAGACGCTCCAAAAGAGTACGCGCAGAGTAAAAGCACGATAGACGATATTCCCAAAGAACCGGGTTGGAAATCTCCTGCCTACAGAGGGTGGGAGGTGTTGAGTATTACGGGTCTTATTTCCACTTATTATGACCTCGATCTGGACGGACAATTGGACTATATGGTGATTCGAAAAATATCGCGTAAAACTTCCTCTGCGGAAATTGATATGGCTCAGGCGATAGATATCGCCCAGTATGATAACCAGGCAGTTTACTTTTCCAATCCGATAATCTATTTTGCCAATAAGAACCCGTTGTTTTATTGCAAGGGTCTGGACTATCGGAAAAACTGTAGAGATATCTGGGTGGATATTTCGGAAGATGGATTGAATGGAAATGAAGAAGTGTACACATTATCCTCACCGCTACAAAATGTTCAGTAGTCGATCATTTATCTTCTGGGTTTTGACCCTGGGAATGGTTTTTTGGGGCGTGACTGCATGGGCGCACTCTGATGGAGTGTTTGCGCAACCGGAAACGCCAGCGCAGGAGGGTGCCCACCATGGCCATGACGCGATGCCGGGAGCAGAACGAATGACTTTGGGTGCAACGGTGTACAAGCACATGTGCACTTTTTGTCATGGTGCCGATGGTAACGGCGGCGGCAAGGCGATGGCCTATCTCTACCCCTGGCCCCGCGATTTTCGTAAGGGAATTTTTAAACATCGCACCACTCCTCCCGGATCACTCCCGCTTGATAAAGATATCTACCAGACCATCAAACGAGGTCTTCCTGGAACAGCTATGCCCGCGTGGGAGAACGCCCTTTCCGAAGAAGAAACCTGGGCCGTTGTTCAGTACATCAAAGGATTTTCCGAGCGGTTCAAAAATGAAATTCCCAAAGCCGCGATTGAGCCGGGACCTGTCCCTCCTGCCGCGCCGGAATCGATAGCGGCTGGGGAAAAATTGTTTAAGGAGATGCGTTGCGCCGGGTGTCATGGTACCGACTTGAAAGGTGAAGGGCCTCTTGCAGGACAACTTTACGATATATGGAATCATCGGGTTTTTGTGTATGACCTCGCCAACCCCAATGCCTACAAATTTGGCTATGAACCATCAGACATCTACATGACATTGACAACGGGAATCGATGGGACTCCCATGAAAAACTACAATCATTTGACGGATAAAGAACGATGGGATATAACGGCTTTCCTGCATTCTAGGTTAGAGATGGAGCGTGTTCAGGAGTCGGGTTATGAAATCGATCTGTATTCCACGAAGGTAGATGACGAATTTGTTCTTGATCCCTATCATGAGTTATGGGACAAGATTCCTGAAAAGGTGGTACGCCTCATTCCACTCAACGCGCGTAAATCGCCCGTCACTCATATAAAAATTCGCGCCGCGTTAAACGAGGATGCTGTGGCGTTTCGGTTGGAGTGGGAAGACCCGGTCCCAGACCGTTCCTCCAGTCGGCATCAGGACTTTAAAGATGCGGTAGCAATGGAATTTGCTCTGGGCGGTGTTTTGCTTCACACGCACGGCCATAATGAGCCATTTTTTGGAATGGGCAACCGGGGCAAAGTGGTCAACATCTGGCAGTGGCGTGCCGACTGGCAGACGGAAATAGAAACCAAGGAAAAGCTGGAATACGCTACCCAGGGAATAGATCTCGATACCATGATCTTTGGCGGCGAGGTCAACCCTGTTGATGCGCTGAATCCGTTTCGCGATGCTCCGGTTGAAGAGATGAATGCGGAAGGTTTTGGCACTCTCACACCTCAGCCGCATACGAAGCAGAATGTGCTGGGCAAGGGGGTCTGGAAGGATGGGCGCTGGTCTGTGGTATTTTACCGGACTCTGGATTCGTTAAATAAGTGGGATAAGCAATTCACGAAAGATCAACCGATTCTGGTGGCATTCGCCATTTGGGATGGGTCCCAGCAGGACCGAAATGGCCGAAAAGTGATTTCCATGTGGCAAAGGTTGCATTTGCCTTGAACTGGAGTGTGGAATCGTTCTATAGTGTATGCCTTTCCCGAAAATCCCCCCCCGCTGTGGGGGTTTTGTACATGAATTTTGTTATGTAATTGTGTTTGGAGGTGTGTTGCATGTCGGATGAAAATCAGGAACAGGAAGAAGACGTGAATCAGGAAGAATCTCTTGATCTGGTCGAGACAGATGATGAAGGGGCGGATGAACTTGAGGTTGACGAGTCCGATGAGGTAAACGAGCTGGAGGAAGTCGTCGAGGAGAAGGCTCCTGAGAAAGGCGCCTACCTAGTCATCGGTCAGGGCGAGTTTAATACTGTAATGTCCAACCGTGGCGCAGACGACCCGGGAGACAATACGCTATCCGCGCCACATGGTGTAAGTAAGTTTGGCGATATGCTGTTTGTTTCCGACCGAGGGAACCACCGTGTTTTGGTATGGGATCAATTCCCGGAAGAAAACGGTGAACCTTCCAATGTTGTTCTCGGTCAGGAAGATTTTGCAGACTGTCTGGAAAACAGAGGAATCACCACCACTCTCGACGAAATGACTTCAGGGCTGGGGGATGAAAATCTGGACGGATTCACCATCAGTAAAGCTGAAGAGGATACTTTATCTCAGCCTGACGGACTCTGCGTGATTGACGGTAAGCTTTATGTTTCAGATTGTGGAAATCATCGTGTGGTTCGATGGAATGGCCTTCCCTCAGAAGACGGCGAGCCACCAAGTCTGGTAATGGGTCAGGACAACCTTGATGAGAATGAAGCCAATCGTCAAGGACTGGTAGGGTCTGGTTCCCTGTTTTTTCCAATGGGAATTTGTTCAGGGGATGACCAACACGTTTTTGTTGCTGACAAAGACAACCATCGCGTGTTGATCTGGAAAAAAATTCCTTTCTCTGACGGTTGGAATGCAGATATCTCACTGGGACAGGCTGGTATGGACGAGCGGGATGCCAATCGAGGTGATTTTGATAATGTTCAGCGGGATACTTTAAGCTTTCCAACAGGGGTTTTCTTTGATGTGGAAAATGAGAAAATCTTTGTTGTCGATCAAGGGAATAATCGGATTCTCATTTGGAACACTCTTCCAAGAGATACCGGTCAGCCGGCAGATGTGGTGATCGGGCAAGAAGATTTTGTTTCACGAGGCCCCAATATGGGAAAAGGGGACAAGAGAGCGAGCATGGCCTCATTGTACTTTCCGACCGATATAGTTGTCGGGCATACAGGTATGTTCGTTTCAGACACGGGCAACAACCGGGTATTGTATTGGAAAGAAGTTCCCACTGAAAACGGTCAACCGGCCGATCTCGTATTTGGACAAACTAATTTTTCCGATCAATACCCGAATCGGCATGCTCAAGCCAACGCCTCCACCTTGAATGATCCTTATGGATTATGGTTGGAAGAAGAGGAGAACCCTGAATGGGTTGAACCCGATGAGGTAGAGGAAGAAGAAAGCACTGAAGAAGCTTCCGCCGAAGAGGCTACGGAAGAAAATAATGATAATGATAAGGAAGAGATTCCTGAGTATTTGTTCAAACTCTTCATTGCCGACCGAGGTAATTCCAGAGTGGTTGTCTGGAATGAACTACCCGTGATGGCGACTGATGAGGAAGAGGTCGAAGACGACGAGATCGAGATTGAAGATCCAAACCTTCTCATTGGCGAAGACGTCGATGAGGATTATGTTGAGGAAGAGGAAGACAGCACACCGGAAGAACTTCCGTCAGCTTAATTCCGTGGATACTGATATAAATTAAGTTTATTTGAACCGGGCTTGGCCCGGCGGTCCGCGCTAAGGCGCGGGCCGTTTTTTTTGTTTTCTCCAATATTTCCTTCAATTTAATATAAAGGAACGAATCGCTTTTTTACAACTTCCCTGCCTTCATCGGGAAAAAAACCAATCAAGAAATTCTTTTACCGCTCCTTGCGGTGGACCAAAGGTGGTCAAATACAAAGCCCGCCTGACAGGATATTCAGACTGATGGTCGTTCGGATTTTGTCCATCTATTATGAGCGGTCTCACCTGATCGGTATTCGCCACAAAAGAATAGCTGGTGTGGCCCTGTTATCCGCAGTATGGGGGGATGCCTTCTTCCACCCACTTTCCCGATTGTCCGCTTTTGAGGTTTTCCTGATTTCTTTCAATTCCTGTTGACATTTTTTTACTCGACTCTTTAAATTTCGCCATAATTTTATCAGGCGAATCGGTCAGCAGGTTACCGAATTCAGGCTGGCATTTTAAATTTCCTACATCGCAACAGGGTGTCATTTCTCCGGTTTGCCGGATCGTCATGATATCTATAGAACCTCTCGCGGCGGGGCAATGGATTAAATAGGGGTCTCTGGGAAAGGGAAGCGATGTCATGGATCGAATTCCTTTCGGGCCTACTTTAAATGCTGGAAGCAGGCTCAGGCCCAGAGTAAATTTTTTGCCGTGAGCGAATGCCTCTGTATCATCCATGTGAGTTGTGTAAATCGCTTCGTCGCAATCGGGTTGATTTTTGACCAGCCAGGAAACTTTATCATCGTACTCTTTTAATAATTGAACTACATGGCCGAAGTCTGATCCTTCTTCGGAGAAAAAATTCATCAGCAGTGCGGTTTGCATTTGCAGATGAGGAAGGTTTTCGAAGATGACGTTGACGATCATTCGGTTCTGTATGGTGATCAGTTCTTTCAATAGCGGTTTTTGAAATTTTTCCCAGGCGGTGGGATACAGTGTGATGTCTGCCCGCCCCCCTTCTTTTAATATTTCAACCAACCTTAACCAGCGTTTTGATGATTTGGAGTTCATTTCCAGATTGGTGTGCAGGCAAACGGAAGGCGCTGCGGTTTTGAATATTTTGAAGATTTCTACAATATGCGGATTCTGAGTAGCTTCGCCTCCGGTCAGGTTGATTTCCTGTTGGGCGAGAGTGTTTAGCACGTCGACCTGACCAATTTTTTCGGCCATGACGCGGGCCTGATCCGGGGTCATGTGCCAGTCGGACTTTGGGATATCGGCTAACGGTTCGTAGACATGGCAGTCCACGCACTCGTCTCTGTTGTAGCGGTTGCAACTGGTTTCGACAAAAATACTAAGCATCGGATGGAGTCGCGAAAAAAATAAATTTGGAGATAATCAATTACCTCTCCCTGCCTCCCCTTGGTAAGGAGGGAGCGGGGGGAGGTGGTATGGTTTTCCGCTAATCATTATTAGCTTATAACGCTTATTATAAATTAAATAACTTATCCTCACCGGAAATTCATCACCACGAATGAAATAGGTTCAACCGGTCCTTGAAACAGGGGAGTGTAATGTCGTTCTTCATATCCCAATCCCGCAAGGTCGGCGGAGACTTGATTTACTTCTTTTTCGCTTACATAAGCCACCGTGTCCGGAACGCCATTGGCACTCAAACTGTTCGCGAGTTCGGTTATTTGCTGGCGCTGGGCGTTGGGAGTTCCCTGCATCGCGGGGTACTCCATCCTGGACTCGTAAGGACTTTGGTAAGCTTTATTCAAGGCGTGCAGTGTTTTGAGCATGAGAATGTCTCTGTCCCATGGGGGCATGTCGGGTGCGTCGCGATGAGTCTGCACCAGCTCTACCATGCTAATGACCCTGCCTTGCAAATGCTTTCCCACATAGCGATGCTGGTATTCTTTTTCGACAGATGAATATCCTGTTGCTCGAGCCCAGTCGCCCAACAACTCAAAATTCACCATGAAAGTGTATTGTCCGCCATAAAGATTGAAATAGGGCCGCCCTGAAAAATTGAGTTCTTGCAGAGAATGCATGCCGTAATCCATTCCCGTGTATCCCAGCCCATCGTCGCTGAGCAGTTTGCGCGCGCGTTCCAGCGTAGCCAGTGCGCCTAAGTTGATGGGCACGGGGGTCTCGTTTTCCAAACGGTCAACGTGAGCTTGCAAAACTTCTGTCCGAGGCCAGTCGTCTATATCCACCCGCTGATAGGTCCTCTCCCAGAATATGAGTGGCAGGACTTGAGGGCAGTGTTTCAGCGAGTCTAGATTTTTTTCGTTGAATAATTTAATAAACTTGTCGAAATTCATTCCTACAGCATCTGGATCAATCAAAGGCTGAAGGTATTCTTCAAAAAGAGAGTCGTCCTGTTTCAGCAGGACTTTCGTTGCAAGATCGTCCCAGATTTCGTTGGAAATAATTTTATCCACCGTTTGGTCACGGAAACAATCCATATAATTCGCGTCAATTTGAATCGTGAAAAATTTTCCAGCGTGATTTTTCAGTCGCGAGTTATCGCGTGCTCCCTTGAGGATTTCCATGGAGAAGTCGCACAAAATATAACGTGTGTGGGGGTAGACCTGGCCTTCGGTGTCGATTGATTGGAGATGACTCAGAAAAGAGCCAGCCAGGTTTCCATTGCCAACGCCCCATTCCATGATGAAGCGGGGTTGCGCGTTGTTGGTCCGTTTTCGGGCTTGTTCGAAATAGTCTTTGGCTAATGCATGCGCGAGCCGATGGTCCTGACTGACATAGGTTTGAAAATGGTTGTGGATGCCCGGACCCTGAATCCCGTAGAAAATTTCGTTGACATGGGTTTGCCACTCATCGGCAGGTTTGAAGTCACCGAGAGGCAGAAGCTGGGCTTGAGAGTTCATAAGAGCGGTTCCTCATCCCAGGCGGGAATCAGTCCTTCAGTCCTTCCAGTCCCGCGTCGCCATCATCGAGATTTTGGCCAGAGGCAAGTTGGTTAGTAGGGGAAACACCTCCCGGAATACTGCTATGTTCTTCAGCTTGCGACTCCTGGTTCATGAGAGCTTCATATTTTTTGTAAGCTTCCTGCGCGTCATCCATTCGCCCGACTTCTTTAAAGCAGCTATAGAGATTCAGCCAGCCGAGGGCATCGCCAGGATTCATAGAGGTAGCCAGCTTGAATTCCTTGATCGCTTTTTCAATTCGACCGACGGTTGCATACAGACTGCCAAGGTTGGTGTGCGGCAGAGAGTAATCCGGGTCGATCTCGCTGGCTCTCTGAAAAGACTTAACCGCTTCATCGATCATATTTTGCGCTGAATAACAACTTCCCAGATTGCAGTAGGCTTGAGGATCTTTTTCATCTAGTTCCACAACACATAAAGCCTGGGTGAGCGCTTCATCGTAATTTTCAGAATTGAAGTAGGCCGTGCTTAAGGCGGATCGAAGTTCAAGGTCTTCGGGAGAAAACATCAAAATCTTTTTAAGGACCTGAACTTCTTCGTCATATTTTTTTTCCATATCGTAGGCCGCCGCGAGGTTGGCATAGCCCAGCCTGTCCATCGGGTCGATTTCGATCACTCTTCTGAAACAGCGGGCGGCACTCTCGAACATATCTTTGAGCATGAATACGCCGCCCAGATTAAAATGGACCTCCATGTCTTCCGGGAGCAGTTCCGAGGCACGGGACAGTTCCCGCATCGCTTCGTCCTCGTGGTTACACATTCCATAGGCGGTTCCGAGTAACTTATAGGCCATCCCGTTCTGGCTGTCTCGGCTGATTATCTGTTTGAGTTGTTTGATTGCTTCGTCAAGTTCGCCTCCATCGATGTAAAGCCTTCCCAGTTCCAATTGCAAATCAACATTATCCGAGTTATCTTTCAATTCTTTGCGAACCTGGCGGACTCTCTTCGAAATTGCCATTTCACGCTTGGTTTCTTCTGGATCGCGTACGCCCAATTCCTCAAATATTTCAGGGTCAATTTTCATCGTGACCCAATCGGCTCCTTTTCCTCCATCAGCGCTCATAATGTTATAAAACTCCAAGTACGTTAGCGGTTAATCGATCTGTATATAATGGATGCGGTTGATTTTAGGGGATATCCCAAAGGCTGTCAAGACATCCCGGATGTCACGCAGGTTGTGCCACCGAGCGGGCCATATTGGAAATTTCCTCCCGACCATATCGGTCAAGATAAAGCAGAAAGTGTTCGCGTGAAAGATAGTTCCATACATTGCGCGATGGGAAATTTGCTTCGATGACTTTCTCAAACACTTCATACTTCTCCATGACTTCATCTTTCGTCATTCCCTGGCTTATTTCATAATCAAAAATGATGGCCATGTCCCTATCAGGATCGCGAAGGATCCGATCGATTTTAAATTTTGCCGGGTTGTGGTAGATCGCGGAATCTTTTTCCAGAGTAAAAACCGATTGGCCCACCGAATGGATGGTTCCATCGCCCAACTCACTGTGTTCAATAGTGAAGTCGATAGTTTCTTGAGCTTCGTGTTTTTCTTCCGTTGGGAACCCGAAGAACAGGTAGAGGTGGTTCCATATTCCCGCGAGGGAGCTGTTTTCCAGAACTCTTTTTTCCGTTGCCTGATCACAGCCCTTGTCGATGATGGAAAGTACTCTGTCGTTCGCGCTTTCCAGTCCGAAAAATAGCATCAGGAATCCGGCCTGATACATGTTTTTGAACAGGTCAACGGTTTCTACTGAATCCGATTCGAATTTGAGCATCCCCAACGCGCGCATTTCTACACCCTGCGACAGGATGGCTTTCGACATACGGTCGAAGGCATTTGGGGAAATCGCTTCATCTGAGAATGTGAAATATTTTGTATTGTATTTTTTGCCAAGGGCATCGAGGTCTTCGGCGACCTTCGATTCGTTTTCCTTCCGGTAATGCGAATCGTATATGAAGCTGTGAGTGCAGAATGTGCATTTGCCCCAGTAACAGCTTCTGCTGGCCATATAAGGCAGAACCGGGTAGGGCATCAAGTATTTGCCCAAAGGCAGATCATCAAAATTCGGACATGCCAGTTTGTCGTAGGAAAGAGATTTGGCACCCGGATTGCGAACGATTTCCCCACTGTTAAGATGGATTAGATTTGGAACCGTATCCAATGACTGGCCGTTTTTGAGTCGCTTTATCAACTGGTCCAAAGGAAGTTCTCCCTCAAACAAAACGATGCTGTGAAACATCTCCTCGAACAGCGCTTTTTTGTCTTGCAGAATATCTTGATGCCTCGCGAATACACTTCCTCCGATGACAATATGAAGATGCGGGTAACGATTCCTGAGAATTCGCGCCAGAGTCAGACCAGGAATCACCTGGCCGACATGGATGATGGAAATACCCACAAGGCCGTAATCGTTCCAATCCGCTTTGGATAACAGAGCGCTCTCGTACATTCCCAGAAACGGGTTGCGCTCTGAATCCTGAGTGGCAGAGAGAATGCCCTGGAGGTTTTCTTCAGGGGTGTCTTTCATGAAAAACGATTCCAGATCAATTTTGCTGGGGTAATGAGCGAAGGAGATCAGCTGCATCGCAACCTTAAGCGTGGTGTACGCGTTTTTGTATTCTCCGAATTGGAAAAAACGTTCCTCGTCACGCAGGACCTCCTTGGCGTCATGGATATCTGACAGAATGGTTTCCAGATAGCCGGTATCTTCAACGATTTGCCGATGAATAGGCTCCACTTCAAGGTCTTCTGGGGATTTAACCGGTTTGGCAAGTCGAGAGCGGATTTTATCAACGCAATGTTCGAGATAGTTACGGGACAGCATCAAGTCATAACTTTCGACATTGAAGTCGAACTGATCCACTACATGTCCTTGAGCTTCAAGATAAGCCTTGAGCGTAGGCAACGCGAGATAAGGTTGGCTGGGATACCATTGCGGTGGAAACACCAGAGCCGTTTTCATGGTCTGCATCCGTTCCTGCGGGTTAAAAGATTCCAGAATATCAAGGTATCAGAAGAGGATATACCCCACTACAAAACCTGTCAACGATTCCTCGCGGTTCAAAGAGGGTTGATTATTTTTAGTTGCCGGAAGACTGCCTCATGAGAGTTTTCATATTCCTGCTCGGGATAGTTCCTTGTTCTCTTTGTTCTGGGTGAAACCACAGAAAACATGGTACAAGGGTCGTTTATTAGCGGTGCCCGTCCTTTTGTATTTTTTTAAAACCTGATAGACAAATTACTCGCTAATAAAAAGTCATAAACAACGTGTAAAGTTACCAGTCAAACTTGAATATCTTGGAAACTTAGTCACAACGACAAGATGGCAAAAAAATAATCCAGCCGTATAAATAACTATTACGAACCTCATCCGTCTATCGTCAGGCGGGTGGGGTTTTTCGTTTCCGGGCAGGGTCTTCCGCTGATTTTTAATTTTGCGAAGTGCTTGAACCACCAGTGAGAAGTGCTAGGCTACCAGTGCGATATCTCTTGGGGACTCCTGCGCTGAGGCACGAAAAAACCTGTATCTTATTATAAATAAAGGGATATCTGCGTGCTACCCGCAGGCTCCAGTTCTCCTTGACACTTCTGGGTGAAATGTCTATACTCTTCGTTTATCCCCTAAATATGTTGTAAATCATTGACTTATAATTAATGTCCATCACCGTTTTTTTGAGGAGATAGTTCTTTGAGCGACCAGGAAACCACAGCAGATCAGGAAGAAAATAAAGACACTGAGGAAACAGCAACTGATTCTCTAGCAGACCTTCAAGAGCTTGAAAAAATCAAGCAGGAGTTGATGAAGGAGAAGGAGAAAGCGGCTAAGGAACTGGCTGAGGGTGAAGAGGAAGGTGAAGATCTTCGAGAAGTTGATTACCTTCAGAAGTTGATCACTCTCTCAGTCAAGTTCGACCATCATATTGGAATGTTTCTCATGCCCGCGTACATCGATTGCGGATTGAAATACGACCACAGATTGGCTGAAAGTTACATGACCCAGATCACGACTATCGAATCGTTCCTGCGCCTTTTGGAAAAGGTGGATGGTGTGACCCGCGAACAGGTCACCAAGGACTGTATTCTGAAGCTGAGGAATATTCTTCAACTGGTTCACAAGAACCTCATCAAGCCTTTGTACAGGGAAGTTGAGGCCATGAAGAAAAAGCCTAAGTCGGAAAGTCTGGATAATTTTAAAACCAACTGGAACGAGCGGCTGGGTGATTTGCAAAAGGCCTGTGACTTTGAGTATCAGGTTCTTGATGTCAAAGCGTTCTTGGTCAAATAAGGTTGTTATTATCTTATTAGATTATCCTTAAGGACGGTGCCGGTTGAGCCAGGGCTTTTGGGCCGCAGGGATTTTCAGTGTGGTCACATTCCAATTTAAGAATCCCTTTCCAGGGATAAAGCGAAGAGCCCCGCTTGCGGGGCCTTTTCAGTTTTGGCCTCTTTTTTAGGGTCCTTCATACTTTTGGAGACTTTTGAATGTCAGAAGAAATGGATAAGAAAACAAATGGTGAGTCCGCTTTAGACGCGGCCTACAAGGAAACTCGCCCGGAAGAGACACCTGAAAAACAGGAAGTTGATCATAGTAAGCTGTATGTGTGGATCGCCGATGCGGGCAATGACCGTATTCAGAAGTTCGACGGTAATGGGAAATTTATCTCCCAGTTTGGTACTTCGGGAGGGACCCGACCGCCCTACAATCCGGGAGAATTTAAAACACCCAGTGGGGTTTCAGTTGATTCGGAAGGAAATATCTGGGTCGTAGATTCAGGATGTCATCGGGTTCAAAAATTCGACGAAGATGGAGACTTCCTGCTGGAACTTGGGATGGAAGGCTGGGGACAGGATAAGTTTTATTTTCCGGAAAATATTGTCACCGAATCCACCGGAACAGTGTTGGTGGCGGATACCTCCAACCACTGCATCAAACGATATGACGATGATGGGGAGTTTCTGCTTGGCTTTGGGTATCCTGGTAACTTTGATGGATTTCTCAAGTTTCCCACAGGCATCGCCCTGGATAAGGAAGGCAATATTTACATCGCTGATAGAGATAACCAGCGGATTCAAATTTTCAATGAAGACGGACAATTTGTGTCCAAGTTTGGTGAATATGGATTTGAAGAGGGACGGTTGAATTTCCCCAATGGAATTGCGGTGCGAGCCGATGGATCTATTATTGTTTCTGAAAAAAGTCAAAACCGTCTGCAGGTATTCGATCGCGATGGCAATCTCATTCAGACAGTAGGAGACATGGGGAAGAGAGATGGGCAGTTTAATTGTCCTGTATCACTGGCTCTGGACCCTTATGGCTATTTGTTTGTGGTGGATATGATCAATCAGCGTGTTCAAAAATTTGATCCGGAGCTTAATTTTGTCGCCAAGTGGGGTGTGATAGGAAAAGAGCCCGGACAATTCAAGGACCCTGCGGGAATGGGTCTTTCCTGGGAACCGGACTGGGCGCCGACAGAAGATTAAATATCCAGTTCTAAGTTCAATTCAGTCTACCAGAAATTTTAAAGAGCCTGAAAGTATGAAGTCGAGTATGAAATATAGTAAACCCCATTACCTTTGGTTGTTATGGGTGTTTGCAATGTTTGCTGGTGTTGTTTTTTGTGCGGATCAAAGGGCGTTGGCGGATGAAATGCCTGCTTCTGGAGGCGATTCTTTGTTCGAGAATCAAATTCGCTCATTGACTGCGGAGAAACCGGAGTTGAAACCCTCGGGTGACCCGCGTTTTAAAAATAATCAGGATGACACGGTCACCGACCTGGACCACGGGTTGATGTGGAAGTTGCAGGACTCCTATCAGGAAAAAAAGGAATGGATCAATTGGGAGTCGTCTCACGCCTACGTCAAGGAAATCAATGAAAAGAAATTTGGCGGATACAGTGATTGGAGGCTACCGACTCGGAAGGAGTTATTGTCCCTGTATGAAGAAGATAAAGTTATTCCCTGGTTTTATTACTGGACGACTAACGAAGTGCATTTAGATCCGATTTTTGGATACACTAGTTGTTGTTTCTGGACCAGTGAAGAGCTTAAGGATAAATACGCGTGGCATGTAAACTTCATTCGCGGGAAAGCGTATCCCAGTATAAAAGGGGGACCGAGTTTGTCTCTTTCGGCAATCCGCCTGGTGAGAGATGCTGGGACGGGCGTAGAAGTCAGGGCGAGTAAGTAACGTGATTGCTCAGAAGTCGCAAGATGTTTTCGTTTCCAGACCTGGAGATATTTCATGAAAGAGGACAATAAAGACCAAACTTGGAAAGATAGAACAGGAAGGAAATACCAATCCTACGGTGCGGGGCAAAGATTAGAACGCGAACAGTCAGAACAGCAAGAGGGAGAGACCGACGGAGAATCAACAGCGGCCTCAGAGGAATCCGGTTCCCACCCGTCTGGAGAGGATCAGGAAACAGCTGACCTTCAACCCGGACTCGACGCAGCGGAAGTCGATGAGGATGAGGATGAGGGTGAGGAGGTCGAGTTTGACCTCGAAGCCCAGATCGCAGAGTTTCGTCTGCAGATCGAAGAAGAACCGGACAACTGTGTTCATCACTACAATCTGGGAGAAGCTTTGGCAGAGTTGGGTTATGACGAAGACGCCAAGGCCGAATTTGAAAAGGCGCTAGAGTTAGATAAGGATGATGCATTTGGGGCGATCATACACTTTGGTTTGGGAAGCTTGTGTTATCACCAATTGATTGCCGGGCTTCAGGGAACCATTGTTCGCAGTTCCGTGGGCTTGCATTCTCAGCACAAACCGGGTGCTCAAATTGTAGAAGTGAATGATGAGGACTACTCGGTTCCTCTCAGGGAGTTTGAAGCGGCTATAAAGATGTTGGACAGTTTGCAGGCAGATGAAGAGATCGTTGATCATGTAAAGGATAATGCCCCAAGGCAAATAGCGGATATATACTACAAATGGGCTTCTGATTTGATCGACAAATCCCGTCAAATTGAAGTCTATGGGGATGAGATCAAGGATGTTAAGGAAAGTTTGGAATATCTTAAAAAAACAATTGAGATCAACCCCAACCATTCGCAAGCCCAACTCATGATCAAGTACGCTAGAAAAATGTTGCAGGAAGGCTGGGACATTTACGATGAATGCGGATTCGTGGCAAAAGAAATTCAAGGCTCGGGTTGATTTCGGGACGGGGCTATAAATTTTTTCAGGAGAGATTATGTCGGACAGGTTAGATGAATTGATTCGCGACAAGCTGAGCCCCGACGGTCAGGTGTTAAACCTCAAAGCTCAGTTTATCCGTGAGGTCGGTGCCATAGCTCTCGCGCAAAAAGAAGAACTGAAAAATCTCAGGGCTTTGGACCTGACGCAGAACGATATTGGGGACGCAGGAGCCAAGGCCATTGCGGAATCAGAAATTTTTTCCAATTTGCGATCCATCAACTTGAAGTCTAACCGAATAGGTGATGAAGGCGCAGGATACCTGGCCAACTCCAAAACTTTGAAAAATTTACGCAGTATGCAATTGGTCGTTAACGACATCACTGAAGAGGGTGAAAAAGTCCTTCGTAACTCGACATCGCTTGTGAGCCTCAGTTCACTAAAGTTCAGAGTCTGATCTTCAGTAGCAAATGTTGCCAGGAATTAAATAGGTATCACTCCCAGTTTTTCATGCCTGCTGTTTTTAAGGCGACTGAAGTCTGAAGGGTCTTTTGCCTTACCTTCTGCTTTCTGGTAAACCTTCTTCGCCCATTCCATATCTCCCAGGTTTTCACACAGGCTCTCGGCTAGCCAGCGGAACTCATAGAAAGTTTCCGATTTGTCTTCTGCTTTCTGATAAACCTTCTTTGCCCATCCTTTATCGCCCGGATATACGCACAGGCTGTCGGCAAGACTGCGGAGATGGCTACTGTCTTCCACCTCGGTCCCGGCTTGTGCCCTGACCTCTGCTTGTGCCTCGGATTTCTTGTATAGCCTTACAGCCCATTCCTTATCGCCCAGATTTTTGCACAGGCTCTCGGCGAGATCACAGAAGTCATCACTGTTTATAGCCGTACTCTCTGCTTTGTTATAGATTTCTATAGCCCGTTCCTTGTTGTCAATTTTTTCGCAAATACACTCGACCAAGCTAAGTAGGTCACTGCTATCTTCCGCCTTATCCTCGGCCTTCTCATACAACTTTCGAGCCCATTTCTTGTCACCATGTTTTTCATAGATGCTGTCGGCGAGTTCTTGGAACTCGGAATACGCTTCCGCTCTATTTTCAGCTTTTTTATAAACTCCCAGTGTCCATTCCTTGTCACCGAATGTTTCGGCGATACTGTCGGCAAGATCACACAATTCACGAATGTTGCCTGGCGCGTCCTCTGATTTTTTGAATAATTTCCGGGTCCATTTTGTGTCGCCGAGTGTTTCTGAAATGCTATATGCCAGCCAATTGAGGTCCAGACTGCTTTCTGCTCTGTCCTCTGCTTTCTGGTAGATGGACTTGGCCCATTCTGTGTCGCCGAGTGCTATGGATATACTGTATGCAAGCCAATTCAAGTCGAGGCTGTCTTGCGCTTTATCCTCTGCATTCTGGTAAACTTTCCGAGCCCATTCCTTATCTCCTGCTTCCGCCAGATTGTCGGCCACTTGCTTGAGGTCGCATACATCCCTTGCTTGAGATTCAGCTTTCTTGAACTTTGCAGTCAGGATCTCATCATTACTTTTTGGTTTCCCTGCAGACTGTGTAGGCGGGGGGGGGGCTTCCTCTATCAAAAGTTCTTTCTCTCCGGTTTTTTCAGCCTGAGGTAGTCTGGAATATTTCAGGTAATGGATTTTATCTCCTGCGTAGATAAAGCTTTTTTCATATTTTGTTTTTGGCAGGTTGCCACGGTCTTCATGAAAACCGGATTCTTTATTGATATTTTGCAGTGAAGGTTCGGCGTTAAAATATTCGAGTATTTCCAGAGCATAGGGTTCGCTGTCTGTAGCCAGATAAATGTGACCTTCAGGAGCCAGTTTCCGAGCGACCAAATTTGCAAATCCAGGTTTGATTAATCTTCGTTTTTTATGTCTTTTTCTGGGCCAGGGATCGGGAAAATTTATAAAGACCGTGTCCAGTTCTCCATCATGGAATAGAAGAGGGATTTTATTCCTGACATCTCCATGCGCCACGCGAATATTTTTGAGATGAAGGTGCTTAATCAGGCTCAATAATTTCAGGACTCCTTCCTGTGAAAAATCTATCCCAATAAAATTGCTGTGAGGTTCCTTAACAGCCATTTCAATTAAGAAGTCGCCCATTCCAAAACCAATTTCCAGTTTTATGGGCTGGCTGTTGCCGAACAGACATTGCCAGTCGGGGTGCTCAGCGATATCAATAAAGCAGGGGTCTTTCGTGGAGAATTTGGCTGAGGATGGTCTTGCAGTCAGTAGGCCCATATATTATTTCCCATCTTGAAATAGACTTCTCCCGAATCTAATGATCGTATATTAATTTATCCGTGCATTATTATAGACGGGACAATTTCTTTTTAAATGGGAAATGTGAGATATAATGGTTCAAATACCTGAATTCGATTGTTGAGTCATCAGGCGAGTGGGTTTTATTTAGCCGACTTTACGGTCATTATTTTTAAGAGGGATCATGCTAAGTATTTTTGTGGAAGCAAGTTGTAATCGCTATGTGCGTGATGAGTGTCGATTCTGCCATGTGTATGAGCCTTTATCAGCTCATGCCAAAGAGGATTGGCACATGACGCCGGATGATGCCCGGCTCATGGTGGATAAGATTCGCCTGGTAGCGCCTTTAAAGGATCTGGCAAGGCAGGAAATCAACCTGACCGGTGGAGAGGCCTCGCAAAACCCTCATATCGTGGAGATTTACAAAGTGTTCAGGACGTTGTCTACGAACGTCCGGCTTCATACCAATCTCGACATTAATTCGGAAAAATCCAAACGGTGGGAGAGGTTGGTCGAGATAACAAAATTAAGAGGTCGTATTGATATCACCCTATATCCCACGGTGTGGAAGTCCAGGCAAAAGCCATTGCTTGAGAAGGTCATCCAATTGCAAAATGGGTTGATCGTAAACCTGATATACGAGAGCCTGACAGATCTCCTGAAGCAGATAAATATTTTGACGGACTTTTTCAATGAACAGGATAAAAATAAATTTTCCCCTGTTCTGGGATTGCTGGGCGAATTTCATGACAGATTAAAAAATGTTATAGAGAAAAACCCGAGATGCCGTGAAGATGAATTCCTGGAAGGGATGGGCGACCTGGGAAATTATGTGTCCTGTCCGGGTGGGTTTATTTTTGCGGTCAATGCGATTCCCTCGTTTTATGTCAGCCCCGAGGGGGTACGAGATATGACCTCTTTGCCCTTTCCAAAAGATATTTATATGCTGGAATGCACGGCTGTCCGAGGAGTGATAGAAATTATGACTATTCTCCAGACGGGCGAAATGACACCCTGCTGCGATGTTGGGAATTTAAAATGTCTGCCAAAATTTGGTAATTTGCTAGTTGATTCCCCGGAAGTTCTTCTGCAGAAGTTTGGTGAGTCGCAAAAGCTCATGGAGACTGGAGCATTGAAAAACAAGAAGAATATTGAAAATAGTCAGCCTGGCAAATGGGTTGAGGAGGGAATTCCACCTTATTGTGTATGATTTAGTCAGGAAAGCCTAAGGCGCACTCCCGAGGCCTAAGCCAGGTGACAGGACTCATGCAAATTAAATAATAGCCGATATGTCATTGAAAATTTAAATATTAGGGCCTTAGTATGGTATGGTTTTACGGTAGAATTGAAAAATAAGGATCTATGTGTTTTTCCGGGAGTAGCGGGCTATTCATAACTTGTTATGAATAAACGGGTTTGTTGGCTTAATGGGGTTTTCTATTTTAGAGCTTGACTTATCTTGGGGGGTTTGATATTTTCGGGCGTATCTTAATAGATGGGTAGGTTTTGTGCGGATTGTTGTTGTCCAGATTTAGGTTCTTTTTGGAGTATGATCCGATTAAAATAGAGTTTAAATACTGGCTCGTAAGTTTTAAGAAGTAGAAGTATAGGGAATAGTTAAGTTTTAGTTATCTTGCTTTTTTTGAAAGGGGGAGCATGATGAGAAAATCAGTACTCGCAGTTTCCGTAGTTGTGGCATTTGTATTTTTGGCAAGCTTTGCCAGCGCTAACGTAACCAACTTGAAAGCAGGCGAATCTAGTGTGTGTGAAAACGCATCGTGGGTTGCCTACAATCAGGATGAAGTTAAGGATACGACGCTGGTGTTCAACGTTGGACCAATTGGATACGGTTGGGGAAAAGATGTTGCCCGTTCAATTGCTCCGGGTGGGTATCAGGCTAATGCACTGGCCGCGAAAACCACTTTTACCAATAAGGGGCCTGGGGTTGTTTCCGTTAATTGTCAGCGTATGCGTTTTGACCGACATGACTGGAAAATCGACGCAGGTTCAGGTAAGACCTATCAGAGCGACTACCATATGGACCACGTTACTCCAGGTACATACATTGAGCCTGGGTACGGTATGCCAGAAGGCACCGAGCGCGGAATCTTCGCTGTCGGTGGACACAAGAAAGAAAGAGATCGTTAAGAAACACTTGTTTTTCAGCCGGGGGGCTTAGGCCCCTCGGCTTTTTTTTTTGGAATTTTTAGCTGATCCCATTACAATAGTCCATATTCTCTTGAATTTTAACTGGAGTAATATATAGATGACTGAACAACGATTCGTCGATAACGGGGATGGTACGGTTACCGATAGCTGGACGAAGCTAATGTGGATGCAGGAAGATTCGTTCTTAAAGTTGAAAAAGTTTTTGACCTACCCCCATGCCAAAAGGTTTTTGGATAAATTTAACACAGAGTCTTTTGCGGGACACAACGATTGGCGGTTTCCTCACAAGCGTGAGGCACACAGCTTGCTTGATAAAACTACGTCCATTAAAGATAAATATGATATAGACATTTATATCGATCCTGTTTTTACTATAGGTTGCGGGTATGATACCTGGACTTGTCATACCCGGGGCAAGATCACCGCTTATGCTTATTCTTTCAGTAGTGGCAGGGGAGGGCATAAGGAAGTGGATGATACTCTTAACACAAGTGTCCGCTTTGTTCGCGGCGAGTTTGACAATACTCGCCTTAAGATCACCGCTGTCCCTCAAGTGAAGGATATGATCACTCAAGGAGGAGGGTGGCGTTAACGTGAGTGAGTTAGTCTTGCTGGAAAGTAAGGTTCTCGGGGCTTTGGGCTTGAAAATCAACCTTTGGGGTGGTAATTTATATCAATAAATTCCTGAAAAGTTTAAACGATTTGAGGTTTGCCCCTGTTTTATGTTAATTAAGAATACTCTTCCTTCGAATCACATTCCATATTGACTCATCTTATGATTTTGAATGTGGCATAGAGGATAGGGGTGTTTTTTGTCCAACCCAGATTTTAAAAATTGAGGGTGTTTTGGCAAATTCAGCTGAGTGTGCATATAAAGATAATAGTGATGGAACCGTTTCAGATTCTGAAAACGATTTGCAGTGGTCGATGCGAGACTCCAGGCAGGAGCTTGGGAAATGGCTCAACTGGGACGAGGCAAGTGCCTATGTGAAGGCTTGTAATGAGCAGGGGTATCTGGGGTATAATGATTGGAGGCTCCCAACAAAAAGTGAGGTTCGGTCTCTGTTTAAAAATAAAGAGGCTTATGAAACTATTTTTTTAGATCTGCACCAAAAGAAAGAACGAAAAGTCTCTAATTATCAGGCGGGTGGCGAGAGTAGTTTCTGGACTTCTGAGACGCGATACGATTCTTATGCTTGGAAAAGTTACTACCCGACAGGGAAAGAAATTTGTGTAGACCAGACGGTCTCAACTACGGGAACCTCTGCCAGATTGGTTAGAGATCTTTAGGAAGAAGTTGGAAACCGTTGCGATTTTGTTAGTGGTCTTCTACGGATTGAAATATGAAATCTGGAGTATTGAGATATGTCTGATGAAGAATTAAAGGAAGAGCAGGAACCTGAAGAGGGTGCCGAGGGTATTCCCGATCAGGATGATGAAGATGCTCAAACTGAATGGCTTGGTGAAGAAGAGTGGGATGACGAGGAAGATGAAGACGAGATAGCCGAACAGGAAGTCCCCTCGTTCATCGACAATGGAGATGGTACCATCAGTGATCCGCGTAACAAGCTGATGTGGGCTAAGGCAGACTCTTATGCAGTATTCAAGTATGGTATCAACTGGTTTGAAGCTCAGGATTACTGCGAGTCTCTGAATGAAAAAGAATTTGCCGGATACGATGACTGGCGCCTGTGCAGTACCGAAGAAGCCAAGTCGATGTTTTCTTTCACTAAGAGTAGTGTAGATAAGGATGGCTCTGAAATTCATATCGACGAGGTTTTTGAGCCGGACGGAGGCCATAACACCTGGACATATGTGGAAAAACCGGACTACCACCAGTATGCTGAGAAGTTCAGCTATATTACTGGTAACGAATTCTGGGAGCATAAGGACAACGAGTATTCGCATGTTCGCCTTGTTAGAGATGCCAGCGAGCGCGAGGAATACGAGCCTGAGTGGCGTAAAGATACTAAAAAGTTCCAGCGCTGATCACAGCCAGCCGAATCTATAGACTACAGTTAGAGGTTTTGATAAGAAAATGTCTCATTACATGATTTTTGGAAAAGATGATTGCCCTCATACTAAAAAGGCGCGTGACGATTTTAAACAAATGAACCGTGCGTTTGTCTACGTCAACGTAGACACTAACTCGCATGGGTTAGAAAAATTGCTTGAATACACCGAAGGAAAATACATTGTTCCGGTTATTGTCGAAGTTGACGAAGGCAATGTTGAAATTGGTTACACAGGCGACTGAAAAGTAATATCACGAAAAGAGGAATATTATGGGTGAAGAAATCCAGCAGGTACAAGGTGATGCTCCCGTTAAGGTTGATGAGGGTCCAAAGCGTTTTGTAGAAAAAGGACCGCATGTTGTTCACGATACCAAGACAGGGATTTTCTGGATGAAAAAAGATTCGTGGCAGGATAAAGGGAAGTTTTTCAACTGGCATGAATCATGCGATTACAACGCCAGAAAAAACCTTCGCAAAATAGGTGGGTTTGACGACTGGCGTATGCCATCATTTGACGAAGCTAAAACGTTGTACGATGAAACATGTAGCAACCCGGGGAAGGGGGGAGTAACATTACGTCTCGATCCCGTATTTCCTGAAGGAGCGTTCAAGGTTGAGTGGTTGGGAGGTGATACTTCTACGCGTAGGCCACGTTATGACTATTCTGAAGGGAAAGAGGTTTTTATCGATGAGTATAGCTTCGGTTCGGTAAGGCCATGCCGAAAAGCCTTGGTTCAGAGAGTTGCGACTCGTCCCAAAAGAAAATAATTAGACTCGAAAGACTGTAATAAAATGACCGAGAAAACGATCAAAAAAGCAGAATATGTTGATAATGGAGACGGTACTGTTTCCGATTTGGCGAATAACCTCATGTGGCTTAAGAGTGATACATGGATTGAGCTTGGTCGTCGGGTCAGTTGGCATGAAAGTCAGCTTTATGCCAAGGAAGTGAATGATAAAAATTTTGCAGGTTATTCCAATTGGAGAGTGCCAAACGGATCGGAAGTTAAATTTCTATTTGATGGAGAGGCTTCCAATACAGATGTAGAGGGTGGAGAAATTCATCTCAATTCAGTTTTTTCACCGGGTTGCGGCTTCTCAACCTGGACCAGTGAAACCCGTGGTGCCAAGGCCGCTATGGGGTATGACCTGAGGTCTTCATTTGAGTTCTGGCTGGCTAAAGAAAATGACGGTTTCCCCAGTGCGGTTCGACTGGTCCGTCAGTTGAAATCTTTATCGACTGATAAAGATGGGGAACCCCGGTTTGTCGATAACAGTGACGGAACGGTGACCGATCACGAATCACAGCTCATGTGGAAAAGAGATGATTCGTTTCTCGATCTGGACAAATGGGTGTCCTGGGAAGAAGCAAAAAATTATATTAATGCAATGAACAAAAGCCGATTTGCGGGTAATACCGATTGGCGGATGCCAACCCGGAAAGAAGTGCAAACCATTTATGACCCGGGCAATCCTATTACAGACAAGTATGGTGACTCAATATTGTTGGTTTCCGAATTCTCACCGGGAGCAGGCCAGACTTGCTGGACCAAAACATTGAATAAAACGGACAGGGGTCTGGCTATACGATTTCAGTTTTACAACGGAGATTACAAGTGGCATCAGATGGGATTACGCAGTCACGGTGTTAGAGCGGTGCGGGAGATTGAAAAATAATCTGTATAGATAGATTCTGCTGCCAGTAAAAAATATTTGAAACCCGGGAAAACCAAGATGGGTCCAGAAGAAAAACCTTCAGATGGTGAAGCGGTCACAGCGCAGGCGAGATTTGTTGATGGTGAAAATGCCACCATCATCGAACGTTCGAAGCGTCTGGTATGGATGAAGGACGATACCTACCAGTTAACCTCTAAATGGATGAGTTGGATTCAGGTGCGGGACTATGCGGAGGAGTTGAATAAAAAAAGATACGCCGGGTACAGTAATTGGCGTATGCCCACCACTGCAGAGATCAAAAGCCTTTACGATAAAAAACATTCCAACAAAGACCACTGGGGCCAAGAGGTTCCTCTAAACGAGATATTCAATCCTGGGTTCGGGTTTTTGTGTTGGACCAGCGAGGTAAGGAATAAAATTCAGGCCGTACGTTTTGGTTTTCGCCGAGGATTAACGACATTCGACGATGTTTACAGGCCATCTCGTGGTGCAAGTCGTTTGGTCAGGGATATTCCAAAAAAAGTGTAATTTTTTATGACCGGTCAGATGGGTCCAGCTTTTAAAAAAACAAGGGTAACCCGATGAAACTTGAAGGAGATTCAGCTTTGACGGATGAAAAACGTTTTTGCGACAATGGTGACGGTACCGTCACAGATACCGAAACCAAGTTGATGTGGAAGCAGACAGACGCCTACCAGGACACCAGCCAATGGTCTAACTGGTTTAAAGCGGAAGAGTACGTGAGGTCCTTAGGTCTGCAGAGATTTGCGGGATACACCGACTGGCGGATGCCTACCGTAGAAGAAGCTGAAGAGTTGTTCGATGAAGATTCGCATATCCGTGACATGGACCGGTTTGAGATTTTTATTGATCCTGCATTTTCTCCGGGAGGAGGATTTACCACTTGGACTTCCGATGAACGCCCGCATGGAACCGCTTGTATTTTTTATTTCCGATACGGTCATGCTAATTTGAATCATAAGGAAGACATCACTAAAGATACAGTCAGAGCAGTCCGGGATATTAAATAAAGAATCCGACTGTAAGGTTTTTATAGATTTGTAGTTAACAGGAGAAGCGCCATCGAGTCTTATAGAGTCATTAATGAGCAGGAAAGTTTGAACTCGGTCATTCCCTACAGGTTTGAGGAAGAGGACTACGAGCATACTTATATTCTGGATGATTTTTATTGCACCAATCCGTTTTGTGATTGTCAGCATGTTACGATATCGTTTTCCCAGCAAGAAGACCCCGACAACCAAATCACGTTTTTGCTCAATTTCAATCGAACTCAAGGTCAATTACCCAATCAGAAAAAACATAGCAAGGTGCAAACTGAAATCATAAAAGGATTTGTCAAAAATCTTTCCGATGAGTTGCTCGTTTTGTTTAAGCAGAGATATATGGAGGCGAAAGCTTTCGGAGAGAAAGACCCCAAGTCATACCTTATTCTAGAGCCAGGCAGGTACGTTAATTACATGGAAATATTTCCTCGCAATGAGGAGAACCTTAACTTTTCACATGGAGATGGCAAGCTGTTTGCTGAAGACAGCTATGAACTGGACCCACGAGTTGATAACCGTGATGTGAAAATGGTGTTTTATCCTTTTGAGCTGGACGATAAAAACCTGAAACCTGTTTTCACCTATACATATCATTTTGATGAAGGCAAGAGGGCGGAAGAGGACAGTAAGCTGGATGCCAAGACAAGTGAAATGCTCTTGTCGCTGAATCAGTCTTTCCCCGACCTTTTTGAGACATTTAAGAAAAGATATAAAGAAGCTAAATTGGTTGGAGACGATTTATTGAAATCGGGACCGAAGACCCCGGTATTCGAAAGTAAGATCAAGCCGAACGATGCTTGTTCCTGCGGTTCAGGGAAAAAATTCAAGAAGTGTTGCGCTAATAAGCTGAATTGATCGGATTTGCAAGTTACCAAGTGAATCCGTTTTAATTAATTTGATTCATACCGTCATATAGGACGTTTGAAAAATGGCTAATAAAGAACGAAAAGTCAAAAAAGTGCAAGCCCGGCACATTCTGGTGGGAAAAAAGGAATTAGCCGAAGAGGTAAAAAAGAAGATTGACGATGGCGAGGAATTTTCCAACCTGGCGGAAGAATATAGTGAGTGTCCATCAAAAAAACGAGGGGGTGACCTTGGTTGGTTTGGTAAGGGAGCTATGGTGCGCCCATTTGAAGTAGCGGCTTTTTCCGCTGAAGAGGGGGAGATCGTAGGGCCGGTTAAAACCGAGTTCGGCTGGCATATCATCTATGTTTATGAAGTCCAGGACGATATCGACCCCGATGCAGGCCCGCCTACCGGTGATGAAGATGCTGATGAAAATACCTTGCGCATGATCGCTGAAAATTATGCGCATGAGTTTATGATGCTCGGTTATTCCAGCAAGAAAGTACTCAGCCTTTTTACCAGCACTCATTTTAAATCAGCCAATGCGGTCTACAATATTCTGGGGCTTGATGAGACCAATAAAATCATTGCAAAGGTGTTCGGGCAAGGTGTGGCGGAGGTTGAAGAGAACGAGGCAGAAACTTCAGAAAGTACGACACAAGAAAATAAAGAGGGATAGCCCGAAGTTATTGCAGGTATACGAAGAAAATTAAAAATGAGAAGGGTTATCCCCTTCTCATTTTTTTGTGTCGAATACTGATGAACCCACTTTACAGGGTAACAGAGTGAACATTAAGGATGCTTGGAATGTCGCGAATTGCTCGAATGGTTTCGCTGGTCGGTGGCGAGTCGATGTTAATCACAGCCACTGCTTTATCCCCGTCCTTAATTCGTCCCAAATGGAATCCGGCGATGTTGATGTTGTTGGTTCCCAGGACACTTCCCAGGTTACCTATCACGCCCGGAACATCTGTGTTGTTTAGCACAAGCATATGTTTTGAAAGAACCGCTTCAAAATAAAATTCATCGAACTTGACAACTCGAGAATCTCCTTTCCCAAAGACAGAACCTGTAATACTACGCTCGCCATTTTTTGTTTTTGCTGTAACCTGTATGGTGCTCGTGTATTCATGAACTTCTGAGCTTTTTGATTCCTTAACTTCAATATCCCTTTCTTTGGCAATGAAAGGTGCGTTGACCATATTAATGCCTTCGATGTTCCGGGAGAGAAGCCCTTTTAGGATAGAAATTGTAATTGGGTCCATTCTCTGTTCAGCCACTTCTCCATTGTATTGAATCTCTACGCTGGTCAGAGGTGCTTCCACGAGTTGTGAAATAAACAAACCTAAATCTTCCCCAAGTTTCAGATAGGGTTGTATTCTTTTCAGGGTATCCGCGTCAATAGACGGCATGTTCACTGCGTTGCGGATATTCCCATATTTAAGGAAGTCGATGATCTGATCGGCAACAGCGATTGCCACTTTTTCCTGCGCTTCTTCCGTCGAGGCACCCAAGTGCGGAGTACAGATGATTTCATCAAGTTCAAGAAGAGGGCTCTCTGGAGACAGAGGTTCTTTCGAGTACACATCAAGAGCGGCCTGTGCTACTTTTTCTGATTTGATAGCTTCGATAAGAGCATCATCGTCAATGAGATTGCCGCGGGCGCAGTTAACGATACGAATCCCTGGCTTGACCATGTCAAACTCTTTGGTGCTCAGTAACGGCTTACCATCCAGAGAAGGTGTGTGCAGGGAAATATAATCTGAGCGTTTCAAAAGATCGGACAGTTCTACGGTTTCTACGCCCACTTTCTCAGCGTGCTCCTGAGAGATATATGGATCGAAAACCAAAATTTTCATGCCGAATCCTTTTGCACGGTCGGCAACGATAGATCCAATTCTTCCCAGCCCGACAATTCCCAACGTTTTACCATGAAGCTCTTTGCCCATGAACTTTTTTGGAGCCCAGACTTTCTGGTCCTTGAGCATGGAACGAGCTTGCGGGATATTCCGTGACATGGATAGCATCAGGGCCATCGTGTGTTCGGCAGTGGTGATGATGTTTCCTTCCGGGGTGTTCATTACGATAATGCCTTTTTTCCCCGCGGCGGCTACATCAATATTGTCCACGCCAATACCTGCTCGCCCGATGACCTTCAAGCTTGTGGCCGCTTCGATTACGTCAGCGGTGACCTTGGTCGCACTGCGCACGATCAATCCCTCATAGGAAGGAATTATTTTTATCAGATCTTCTTTGGATAAGCCGACGTTGACGTCGACTTCAATACCAGATTCTTTCTTGAGGATGTCCACTCCCATATTGGAGAGGTTGTCGGCAACAAGAACTTTCATTCCATGACTCCCATCGTTTGGTGTTCTATAAAAGACATTGACTGTCCATTGTTATCTAGAAAAACAAATGTTGTTTAAAAATCTACATTTGCAAATATCAGATGATTCCTTAAAAACCTTCCAGTGGTATTTCTTGGGCGGCGGTGAACATTTTCCAGCCCTTCTTCCTTAATATCATTTAGCACTACCCGCACTTTTCCTGACAATACCGTAATGAATCAGGCAGGTAACATAAAATAGCCATAGATCAAAATATAACTCTTAGGCCTTACGCTTTTCAAAATCCTTCATATAATCAATCAGAGCATCAACGCCAGCTTCAGGCATGGCGTTAT